>Ga0065711_1045354_pt1 | contig 13540 bp, 10 predicted proteins | sample Hoacrofraction12_FD_59098 | JGI IMG/M metagenome (GOLD analysis project Ga0065711, IMG submission 59098) | Hoatzin crop microbial communities from Cojedes, Venezuela - Epithelial fraction 12 v2 (version 2) | ecosystem: Host-associated > Birds > Digestive system > Esophagus > Crop | place...
ATGGACCCCCCTGCCTTCGAGAGCCCTGGCCCACGGGATTCCTTCCAGTAGCTCCTTGAAGAGGGCAAAGTCAGCCCTCCTGAGGTCCAAGGTTTTGATCCTTTGATATGTGGGTATAGACATTCATGTGACTCAGCATTATTAACTCAAACAATGTTGTCTATCTTGGGGTATTTTGCTTGTTAAATAACTTAGTTTTGAAGTAGAGAAAATGATTACAGAAGTCTCTGGGGATTCAAAGAAATAAAAGTGACAAGTATCTAGTCTTTTCTGATAAAGCTTGAAAAAGACTCAACTTAGTTTTAATCAGAAACCTGTTAAAATGACTGTATTTGCTGGGGCTTAGGGTTTTGGTGACCTGACTCTCTATATACAAATGTTAGTCAGTGTTACAGTGTCAGGAAGGAGCCTGGGTAGTACGTACCTGCATCATGGAAACAACTTGCATTTTTTTTTTTTTATCTGACTGTTTAACCTTACTTTCTTTTTTTCAGTACTTACAATCTGTCATATTTTAAATCTAATGTCTAATTCTGAGTCTATAATACTTTTTATTTACCTCTGGGATTCTGGTTCTTCCTATTTGATCTCTGTATCTGATTGTCTCATGATTTCAGATAGACACTTGTGCGAGTTTTTTGTCTTGCAGAGTCTTCACTCTTAGTGAAAGTGAACGTTTGTGCGTGAACTGTGACTTATCTGATGGAAAGAAGTTCTCAAGGGAAACACAAGAATTCTAGTATTCCTTCAACATTCAGTACTATTAACAAGGCCTGTATTTTATTAAATCGTACAGAAGTGATAAGAACATGCATACAAAACTACGTGTTAAAAGTTTGGTATGTATATTCATTAAAGAAAATTGGTTCTACAATAAATAGCTTTTTAAAACAGGAATGTTGCCTTATTAGGAATTGAGCTACAGAAAGATACGATGTTCTAAACTGTCCTGAACCCTACAGAAAATGTCCTTTTCCTCTGATGAACAAAGAACAGTCTCAGCACTGCTCTGCTTTATAGTGCAGTCATGGCAGCATGCATGTTAGGCACACAGTGCCCTTTTTTTGCTTGTCTCTGTGTCAGATGAATGAGGACTAGGTGTGGCTGGTCTGTCATGTAAATCTGATAAACTCTTAGTTGAGCGATAGGAAACTATAAAGGCTACCTGGAAATTCCAGAACAGTATCCAGTGGCATGGGGGAGATTGTCTAATAGTTTCAGGAAATCACAAATGCATATTGTAATCCATCTGAGATGCCGCTGTTTTGCACATTAATCTCATCTGAAGTATTGAAAAATCTTTAGTGTGAAGCTAACCTTCCAACTATGAGCTGATCTGCTATAGGTTTCCTGAGTCTGCAAAAATGTTTCCGATACATTGGGTTTGCAAAGTTAACTAGAAGGATTTGGAGATTTTTAAATGTTTATACAGAGGCAGGAGACAGGAATGGGAAAATCCTGACTTGGGAAAAAGTCTTTAGAAAGTAGTGAAGAGGAGAATATGGATGATGATACTGAAAGCCTTCAAATACCTTTAAAGATCACATTTGCAATTGGTTCAATAGCTAAATTATTTGTGATTAGCAGTGACCATACAGCATGAATAGTATGCTATAGAAAAGACTGTATCTGTTACTGTTTCCAAAATACTCATCTTTTGATAATGCCTGTTCAATTATCTGCTGACCTTTAAGGTCTGTGTTAAGGGACAGTTTATTACTCTGAAAGACATTTTGAGCATCACAAACCATGAGAAACACTTCCCTAGTAGGCTGATTGGGGTGTAGCATTGGTGACTAGAAAAGCAAGATTATTTTAGGCCTTCTAAATATAAATGTTATACAGTAATCACTTTATAAATAAGCAAGTACTACTTACTTTTGGAAGAGCTTTAGGAATAGCCTATACTTATCTCATTGCACTCTCATATCCATAAATAGGCATTGTCATGGCCTAACCCAAGCCAGCAGGTCCCTTTGGTCTGTTGGGGTCAGCTGTCCCGGCTGTGTCCCCTCCCAGCTTCTTGTGCACCAGCAGCCTATTCATTGGTGGGATGGTGTGAGAAGCAGAAAAGACCTTGGCTCTGTGTAAGCACTGCTCAGCAATAAAATATCTCTGTATTATCAACACTGTTTTCAGCACAAATCCAAAATATAGCCTCTTTGTAGCTACAATGAAGAACATTCACTCTGCGTTAGCAAAAACCAGCACAGGCGTGTAGACTGTCAGGCTCATATACTTTCCTGTGGTGTACTATAGTTTGAGGTTCATGAAGGAGTTAAAAATTGTCCTCCTACCTTGATATCGAGTCTCTTCCAGAGAAAAGTGAGCAGTCACTGGGGCCATGAATAAAAGTGCACTAGATGACCACAGAACCTGGAGTGTACTGATTTTGTGTGTTCTTTTTAAAGCCTAAAAATATTGCAAATGCAATTTTTTTGTCCATTAAATTGTATTGTAGAAAGTCCTAAAATACTTTTTCTTTTCCTTAGTGCCTACTAGTTTCATGTAAGTCGATGTGTACTCCAGCTTTCATTAAAAATTATAAGGAAGACTGCAAACCTTACGACTGCAGAGAAAAGTGTAACAAAGCTTTAAATATGTAATCCCAAAAGGTTTAGTAGAACAAGGAAAATCAAAAATCCCAATCTAATTTTAAGTACCTGAGGATTTTTCATTAAAAATCATAAATTTTTTGTGATCTGCCATGTGATATTTGAACACTTAGAGTTAATAGTACAAAGGCACAGACCAAGCGAATATGAAAGGCAGGGTAGGGAAGGAGGCATAAAATCAGAATATATAATGAAAGTAACATTGACTACAATTAGGTAAAAAGGTAAAATATATCTTGTTGATGCATAACTAACCTGTACTACTTCAGACACCAATGGTCCTAAAAAGTGAAACAGCTGGGAAATCTTCATGCAGAAATACAAAATGTAGCAGATAACAAAATGAAAAATGAACAAAACCCCTACAATTATTGATTGTACCTTGTTTTGAATCATAAGCTGCAGATGAGGCAGTGTTTTGAGGATGTGACAAAATGTGGAAGAAAGATTTAAAAAGATAATCAAAGGGGTTTTTCTTTTATTTTGGGAAAATTTAAAGAAAAAAATGTCCAAACCTTTTTCCTGCAGCAATAAAAGTTTGTCAGACTCATTCTTACAATTTAAAGTTGTTTCATACAATTTACAATATTAATGGATGCCATCATTGATAGTCTGAACTGTTACCTAAGTCGCTTCTGGGACAAAACCAAAGAAGTGTTAACATATATCTCCTTACGAAAAAATATAATAGAAATTGCAGGAGAGTCTTGCATTTTTAATAGTGGTTAAGCAGGTTAACCTAAGAACAATGTTAGAATGAAATGAAAGAGCTTATGATTATTTTAATTGGTTTGACAAAAATGTCAATTCAGTGTTGATTGTCTATCAAAAATATAAACAATGTCAGGGACTATTTGGAGGGTGGGGAATGAAGCAAAGGGTATCTCTGCTGTGTGAGGTTCGTGTTTGTCTTCAGGCTTTGTGGGATTGTAGAAGGGAAGTGGGGACAATCAAAATCATAAAATGGCTTCCATGTTCAAAGTGGATATGTCTTAGGCTCTTCAGGCTGGTAAAGTGACAGTATATACAATGGAAGTTAGTAAGTTACGGGCAGCAAGAGGATGTATAGGGAGAGATCATTGCCTGTGTCTTACAAGGCAAACTGGAGCTTCCAAATTCAAAACAAAGAAAAGGAAGTAGTTCTTGACACAATCAGCTGTGACTTTGCTGGCTTGTGTTTAGGTGTTTATAAGGGGAAATTGCATAGGATTATGGAAAGACAGACTTTGAGGTGCTGGAGCGTGTCCAGAGAAGGGCAACGAAGCTGGTAAGGGGTCTACAGTACAAGTCTCATGAGGAGCGGCTGAGGGAGCTGGGGTTGTTTAGTCAGGAGAAGAGGAGACTGAGGGTGGACCTCATTGCTCTCTACAACTACCTGAAAGGTGGTTGTAGTGAGGCAGGTGTTGGTCTCTTCTCCCAGGTAACTAGCTATAGGACAAGAGACAATGCCCTCAAGTTGCATCAGGGGAGTTTTAGATTGGATATTAAGAAAAATTTCTTTACTGAAAGAGTGGTCAGACATTGGAATAGGCTGCCCAGGGAAGTGGTGGAGTCACCATCCCTGGAGATGTTCAAAAAACATGTAGATGTGACACTTTGGGATATGGTTTAGTAGGCGTGGTGGTGTTGGGTGGATGGTTGGACTTGATGATCTTAGAGGTCTTTTCCAACCTTAATGACTGTATGATTCACTCAGGTTTGGTGAGCAGCAACCATTGAAACCTAAGGTGAGAAATCCAGATGTAGCAGCTCCAGGGAAACCTCTTTTGGTCATGCCTAGTAACATATCTCCCTACAGAAAAGATGTTTCCAAAATATCAGTATAAATCCCAGCCAAACTGTTGAACTGATGAAGTAATTTTTTCTTTCTTTTTTTCACATTGCATTTACTGATCTGATAAAAAACTTTTCCCTCTTTGATTTAACATGAAACTTGATCCATTGGGGAAGAACTTGGCTGCACAAATATGTCTCCAGGTTTGAGGGCAGCTCCACAGTGGAAAGTACAAAGAAAAAGTAGTAAAAATCATCAGCAGATTTCTAACCCCGCAGTTCATTGTGAGGAGCAGTGTCAGAGTAGCAAGCATCTGAAGGCCAATGAATAGCTTTATACAGCACTGGTGCATAAGGCAGGTGACTTTCAACAGAGATACTGGAATTTATTTTCATAGTTCCCGAAGGGAGGGGCTGTACTACACGTAGGGCCTGATATCAGATACACCTTCCAGGGACTCCTGTATGCACATGACTGTACAGGTACCTGTTCCAGACAAACTTGTCCACACCTAACAGGCCGCTGGCTACATCGGTAAGCACTGCTGGAATCAGAGTTCTGTCAAGCAGGCTTTGGAAAATAGAGTGCTGTCCCTTTCCCCTGGAAGTGTTTTGAGTCATCAAATACTGACAAAGAAAACAGTCTTTTGGCTCCAGAAAGCCAGTGTGATGTTTGGTGGGACTACTGCTAAATATATAAAAAACATGTGCATTTGATTCTGCTAAACAGTGGTAGAATTTGGCTGTTGTACAGAGGATCGGTTCAACTGCTGGACAGATTCTCTTGCCACCTCCATATTCTGTTTGAGGTGTCAGGAGCAGATAACTCTGTTCAAAGACTTCAGTGGGTGTGCAGTCAACACATGGAAGAACTGATACATGCAGATGCAATGGTGTGAACACACAATCCAAGGGTATAAATACCCAAGGTGTTCCTATGTGATGAATGAACACAAGAAAAAAAGGTGTGTATTTTTTTTCAGGAAAGCCTCTTAAAGTCAGTGCTTGATTTGGTGAAGCTCTCTTGAACTTTTAGACAGAAGTAGAAAGTGGTAGACATTAAAATTAGATCAGACACAAGTGTCTTAATAGTCAAGCAGTGTTTCTCTGGGTGAAAGAAGCATGTGAGACTAAGGCTACAGTTGCAGCAGCAGCAGCAGCGTAGCTCTTGCTGTGAGGGGCATGCTGGAGAGTATGATAAAAAGTATTTCTCTCACATATATAAACACTCTGAGTTTGAATCTCCCACTTCAGAGACATGCTGTTGTCATATCCTTGCTTACACATCAAAAGAGTTCTAGCAAATTATGTAAAGAACAGTAGTTGCAACAAGATTAAGGTTTTGGCCCATAAAGAAGATAGGAAATTAAGCATTAAAATTGACTTATTCTCAAGCTAGATCTTTGTTCTCTTATTGTGCACACTGGGTTTAAGGTTCAAGGGATGATGTTTTCAACTAATATAAATTAAAATAGTTCCCTTGAAGCTTTGATGATTTACTGAGGATCAGCTGTTACATGAACCATACTAGGAATTTTTCCGCTTTTGAGAGTCGTGTCACAGCCTTATGATTTCTTACCATCATGTTTTGTATGAAGGATTCTGTTTGTCAGTGAAACCCGTGTGTAGGCATACCAGGTTAAACTCTCAGACTCTTACAAACTGTGTTACTCCAATGTGTGGTACTAGGAGCTGAATTTATATACAGGCTTTATTGATGTCTTACTGTTATTAGGTGGTGCTGTAGATGAGATTACTGGATCACGCATTATGAAGATTTACTGCCAATTGTGTGTGAATAATAGGAGACTATTGGATATGCTGACTGCAGCATATATTTTCTAAAATACAGATTAGTATGATGTTTTCAGCTTTATATACCATTTCGTTTCATTGCTCTTCCAAAAATTTTATTAATGTGATAGGTTAATACTTTTAAAGCATCACAGCAACTCAGATAGATTGCATATTCTAAAACTTATGTTCATCTCATAGGAATATAACTTAAAATTATTGGCAACATCAAACTTGAATGTAGATATATCTAGTTCTGTTTATTCTGTAAAATTCAGTGAATCTAAAAAAGCAAAGTATGAGAAATGTGTAATTCAATAGTTTTTAAAGAAAAGACCATTAGCTTGGGCATATACTCTTAAGCTTGCTTTTTTTCTTTTCTTTTTCTTCTTTTTTTTTCTCTTGTCCAAAACCCCTTGATCAATAAAGGAATCTCATCTTGAGAAAACCTGCTTAAACTGTAGGCTGGGCTAAGATACAACTGAAGAGTACGCAATTTGGGTATATCGTCTTTGCATGAGTTAGTGCTGGATGTGAATGATTTCCAACACCTTTTAGGTACAGTCCAAAAAATCATTTACTATTCCTCAATGCAAATATTTTCTAATTTCCATTCCTCCTTTGCTCTCCGCTTATTTTTTAACCATTAACACAGAGACTAGAATACTCATCCGAGGTCTATTAGATCAAGGTTTAGGGTGCTTTCTGAGTGTGACGATAAAAACTGTTTGTGTAGCAGCATGTTGTAAGGCGCCCTGATGAAATGTACTTTGGGGCACTGAATGTGTAAGCACTGAATGAGCTGCCCAAGGGGGCTGGTCTGTCTTGACTCAGCTCAAGTTTGAATCCGTCTGCTCCTGCCAGGAAACTTCCAATGTGTTGATCCCAGTTCAAACAGACAAATGAAAACCCATTACTCTGGTTTTCATTTCTTAGTCTTGTCATTGTGTGGGAACTATTGACACTCAAAGAGGAAAAAGAAACCCTGACTCGGACAGTTCTTGTCAGATAAAATGTGAAAATATTTTGTGGTGGTATTCCCTCCCTGTCCCCCTGAAATGAATGAATTGGTGTAAAATTTTTTTTTTTCTGCAGAAATTTACTACTGTGATCTTCTGCATTAATGATCTCTAAAAAGATGAATACTTTATCTCTTTTTTCAACACACAACACCATGGTGCTCATAAAACTTTATAGGACTGTCAGTAGCTTTGACAGGACTCTTTGAAGATTATTTTTTGCAACACTGACCACACTGTTAATGTTATCTCGGGGAGAAGGGTCATTTAAAGATTCATCAGTTCTGTTTCCTGGTGCCTTCATAATAAGATGGTGGCAGGGAAGAACAGAGAGTGGCATAATTTCCTCCAGTGAACTAATTCTCTTGATAAATGTTATGATTTTATGCTATTTGTTAGAATCGTCAGTTAAGACTTTTGCCAAAATCAAGTGGAATAGGCTCAAAGAGGGAGGTGGTTGAGTCACCATCCCTGGAGATGTTTAAAAAACATGTAGATATGGCACTTTGGGATATGGTTTAGTGGTATGGTGGTGTTGAGCGGATGGTTGGACTTGATGATCTTAGAGGTCTTTTCCAACCTATGATTCTATGATTCTATGATTCTATGATTCTATGAAAGAGCTGGTTCATGTTTGTAGGTCTTTAGAATAGAAACCTCCACTTTACTGTTGCTCAGTGATGCTATCTTTGGTAGCCACACAAGGTTAGCATGCTTAGAAGATGTTATCCTGAGCAAGAGGCAAGTATGAAAAAAGGAATTACTTCCTTAGTGGAACTGAGCACCCATGCTCAGTTCTCCCTTGTTACAGGTACAAGACCACAGCAAAATCTGCTCAAGTCCACTCACAAGCTAGGGCATTATGCTAGCAGCGCATGAAAATTTTGATCACTATGACCTTTTAGGACATTATTTGTGTAATATCACTAATTTAAGAGAATCCAAGAAGCTAATTTGAAAATATTGATCTCCTCAGAACTTTTAGGATTTTAATCAGCAAAACCACCAAGCCCCCAGCTAGAAAGGCACTTCTTTTTGTTTTAACAACTGCATAGGTGTGACTGATTTATCACCTGGTTTCATATTTTTGCATGTTTTCCAATACTTTATTATCATTGCTAAACTCAAAAATGTGCACAGCTGGTCAGAGAAAGAAAATACAAGAGCTATAAATATTTTTTAAGTCTTTTGTTGCTTTATTATTTAAATAGTAGCAATTTAAGACTATAGGCTAATTACATCCTGTCATAATCTCTGTTCACGCTACTTCCTGGAGTGGATGTAACAGCTTATAACTACATTCCTTTCAATGAATCCAGGAATTCCATGCACCCGTACAGGCTGGGGGCTGACCTGCTGGAAAGCAGATCTGCAGAGAGGGACCTGGGAGTGCTGGTGAATGACACGTTAACCATGAGCCAGCAGTGTCCCCTGGTTGCCAAGAAGGCCAATGGTGTCCTGGGGTGCATTGAGAAGAATGTGGCCAGCAGGTTGAGGGAGGTTCTCTTCCCCCTCTACTCTGCCCTAGTGAGGCCCCATCTGGAGTACTGTGTCCAGTTCTGGGCTCCCCAGTTCAGGAAAGATGAGGAGCTACTGGAGAGATTCCAGCGGAGGGCTACAAGGATAATGAGGGGACTGGAGCATCTGTCCTGTGAGGAAAGGTTGAGGGAGCTGGGCTTGTTTAGCCTGAAGAAGAGAAGGCTGAGAGGGAATCTTATAAATGCTTATAAATATCTGAACTATGGGTGTCAGCAGGGTTGGGCCAAACTCTTTTCAGTGGTGCCCAGCGAAAGGACAAGGGGCAACGGGCACAAACTGAAGCATAGGAAGTTCCGTCTGAACATGAGGAAGAACTTCTTCCCTCTGAGAGTGACGGAGCACTGGAAGAGGCTGCCCAGGGAGGTTGTGGAGTCTCCTTCTCTAGAGATATTAAAAATCTGCCTGGACGTGGTCCTGTGCAGCCTACTGTAGGTGACCCTGCTTTGGCAGGGGGGTTGGACTAGATGATCCACAGAGGTCTCTTCCAATCCCTGTGATTCTGTGAAAGTGTATAGTGCCTAAATTTCAATTAGAAGGGGTGTTTCAGTATTTAACACCTCCAGTCTCAGTGTAAGGGACTCTTTCTTCTTAATCAAGTGCTTGCTTCTACAAAGTCAATAAAAATTCTGCAGTATAAATCACTTTACAAACTACAGGTGAATGTTAATCCTGAGAGGTAAACTTCCATTATACTCTGCAATAATTTAGTAATGTGAGATAAGTAACGTTTAGATTTATCTGCCATGCACATGGCGTAAAGATGGGTTGGAGATCCACATCAAGGCTTCTGTCATCACAAAGAGCTGTTATGTAGTTGTTAAAATGCAAAGCAGCTTTCTCAAGAGGTCAAGCTTGTGAGCTCACTGTTTATTCATGACTGACAATGATGTGCAAACAAAGAGAAGTCACCAGAATCAATCCTTAATCACTGCAAAAACTGAGAAAGCAGAATAAGCGTTCCTGAAAGCATTGTTGTTGAAAAGATTGTTAAATACACTGCTGGATTTGTTTCCCTTGTTTTAGGAAGTCCTGATTAGATAGAGAAACTTAATTGCTCCTTGTAATGTGTTTTCCCACTTAGCCAGTTACAGGCAATGCAGGCAACAGAAGAAATCAAAGCAGTGCTATGACGTATAATATTGAAGATGAGATTTTTATATACGCCCATAGGAAACTGATTTGGAAATTAATTCAATGCTCTCCCCCCAAAAAATGTAAAATGGAATCTCTATCTAGACTGTCTTGTGTCAATATAGGGAACTACAGTTTTGTCTGCCATTCTATCTACATTGTATATTAGACTTGGGGCCCAGTCTGTGTCTGTCTTCTCCTTACTTCTCCATTTTAAACACTTAGGCCCAGACTGCATCACTCCCTAAATTTGATGTAGAAACTCTGTGGTCCGTAAGGCTGGAAGTGAGCCAGCTCACCATGCCAAAACTCAAGCTTGCAGAGTGCATGAATGATGGATGAGTCACACCATGCCTTTTCTGAGCTGTCAGTAGAGTCATCTCGTATCCATGGTTGGACCCATGCAGTTAGAGTGATTTTCTCTTCCATTACCAGGAGGGATCAGCAAAGAGGGCTGTTTCCAAATGGAGCCTAATGCTCATCCATGTGGCTCCTATGGAAATTATCAAAGGCACAGTGATTCAGAACAGGAGGCTTCAACAAACAGATGCTCTTTGAGGCAATCAGTCTTGTTCTGATATATTCTTCCTTGGAGCATAGGCCTATTTTCAGCAGACTTCAAGTTGAGGGAATTCCTCAAGTAAAAGTCATAATGAATTATTCATAGCAGTGGTTGAACTGTAATTAAAACAAATGTAAAAAAAAAAAAAGAGGAAGAGGAATCGTGACTCTAGTCTTCATCTAAGGGGTAGGCAACTTCTGAAGCCGATGTGATGGCCAGATGTGCAGTGACAGACCATTATGCAAATAACCGTGCAATGCTGATCTTGCCTGGCTGCAAGAGCTTAAAGCCTTCCTGGTGCGTGGGAAGCTTTTGCGGGTGTTCTTCTCCTAGCAATGCTGGAAGTTATACATACTCTACCTCTTTGTAAAGCTGTGATGGTCTCCTCAGGTGCTGTTCGATGTTGTAATGTGTGTGTGCTCTGGCATGGAATTCCTGCTCTATCCACTTCCAGTAGAAGGGACGTTAATTACTGTAAGGCTGTATTACCTGAGCTTACCTATCCAAACTCTCCTGATGGATATGGTACTGTTCCCAGGTTTTGTTGATGCCTTACACCCAGTTTCCTTCTTTCTTTCCATACTCTTTTTATGATAATTTGCTTGAAGAATTTCTTGATTCTCTTAGAACAGGCAGTGCTTAAACTTACCATTTTTGAGGAAGCCCAAATAATTTCCTGTGATTCTGCATACCAGTTTCAATTGCTTTGATCTTGGTTAAAAGGTTTTGTACTAGTTCACTTTTGCATTTTATCTTTTTCTTTGCATTCCCATTTCCTACTCTCTGTTTACATTAACTTTGTAGCTGAGTCTTGCAGAGATTTAGAACCTATTGGTTTCTAGGTCATCGTGCTTGTCACTTGCACTAGATTACAAGAAACATGCTTTTGCCAAAACTGGGGCTGACATTTGTAGTAGTGTTTCTATTTATAGGAGCAGAGTAGTGAATTAAAATATGAACCCATCTGATAAATAGCTAATTCCATGCTGCTTTTATAGAACATTGACCTATAATGCATATATATATAGAATATTCTTTTCTACTAGCATCAGTGAATAATGGTATTGTTATGTTGAAATAAGGATGGTATGAACTTTTGGTATTCCATAATGTATAAACTAAGTTAAATACTGAGAAAAACCCAGACAGACATTGGATTGAGAGCAGCATACTCTTACAGCTGTCAGCCAGCCGTTTCCTGGTTTTTATCCTCTCTTTCAACCATGTGAGAAAATCTGGGGAGAACCATTATTCACATGGGCTTATTCTGCTAGGGTCCTCCTGAACAAGCATGATTTTTGTCTCTGGTAGTGCTGCAGATACTTCTCAGCTGTTTCCTAGTGCCTGTTTTCTGTTTGGGGTTATAACTGGTCCGTCTCTGGCATCTGCTTATCTGTAATTCCTGCTGTGGTTTTCTGTAGCCTTAGGTAGCTATCCTGACCTGTAGCAGCAGCAAAATCCTGGGCTCTTGTCCAGGTTTTTGTTATTCGTATGAACGGTTCACTCTTCTTTTTCGAAGGTACAAGGAGGAGGCATACGGCTTAGTCATTTGCTTTTACAACTTTCTAGCTTTGTTTTCTTCTGATATAATTTTTTCTCATGATCATTTGTTTGTGTGAAAAGGTCTTTTTATTCTGATGGACTTGGTCACAATTATGTGCAGTGTCTTGCACCCTCACACCCACTCACTGTGTTCAAATGCCTTTTTCAAAAGATAAATGAAAAATATGTATTAAAATTTACGAAAGACATGTTCAAAGAAACAGCTCAAGAGTAAATTAGTAAATTAGAAGTCTTAACTCATGACCTCCCTCTTTCTGTTTTTTTTAAACTATTATTAATTCTTTAATTTCTGCAAATGAAATCCTAATTTACTTCAAGAACACTTTTGTTCTAGATATTTCCAAAACAATGAAATGAAGGATTATTAGGAAAAATCCTTAATGCAAACACAGGACAGCACCGTATTGCACAATACGCAGACTGAATTTTGAACTAGCAATTAGGCTTATACTTAGACATTACTTGTGCATCTGGATATTGGCCTTTTTAATATCATTTAAAGACCTTTTCATATGGTTTAATTTCTCTTACTGCTTATTCATAAATCTCAAGGTCGGGAAACTCTCAGAAATCTCTAATTTAACTTTTTATTCAAACAAAATACTCCTGTTGATTTCAGTCAGATTTAAAACCCATAGAGTTCTACTGGCTTTGGCATTTTATGTCAGAAAAAAAGCTGATCCTGATTTCTCTGGCATCATCTTGGTTATACCTCACTTATCAGGAAATAGTGATTGGCAGCCTGGAACACAGAAACCATGAGGTCAGATCAAGCGTCCACGTATCAACAGAATCCCTGCTGCAGCAGCAGCCGGTACCATTTGCCTTAAGAAGAGGAGCAGTACCAGGCATGCATAGTGCCATCCTTCTCCAGAATATTCTTCAGTCTTTCATCGGTTTTTAGCTCAGGGATGTTTTGAGCCGGGGCACTTTTCCCATAAATTAGCCCGGTTGCTTTTTGAGCCTGTATAAACTTCTAATGTACACAGTATCCTACATCAAAAAATTCTCCAGCTAAATGCCATGATAAGTGAAGAATTAGCAATTTTTGTTTCTTTTGCACCTACCACCATGTCACTTCGTTTCATGATACTTGGATTTTTTTTGTATAACAGAAAATCCTAGAATAGCACAAAAATATTTGTGTTCTGAATATGTCTGTCAAACAAAAGGAAAGGTTACTATTGCGTAATAGTCAGTGTCAGTTTGGAGAAGTCAGGGAACTGTTGTGCCCTAGTCATTTTGGTGATGACTTCCTTGTTTTGTTGGTTTCTTTTAATTTTCAGATTTGGGCTTTTCTTTCTCCGTTATCTCCATCTTTCACAGAATCACAGAATCACAGAATGATTGGGGTTGGAAGGGACCTCTGTGGGTCATCTAGTCCAAACCCCCTGCTGAAACAGGGTCTCCTACAGCAGGCTGCACAGGACCTTGTCCAGGTGGGTCTTGAATATCTCCAGAGAGGGAGACTCCACAACCTCCCTGGGCAGCCTGTTCCAGTGCTCCGTCACCCTCAGAGGGAAGAAGTTCTTCCTCCTGTTCAG
>Ga0065711_1045355_pt1 | contig 13540 bp, 11 predicted proteins | sample Hoacrofraction12_FD_59098 | JGI IMG/M metagenome (GOLD analysis project Ga0065711, IMG submission 59098) | Hoatzin crop microbial communities from Cojedes, Venezuela - Epithelial fraction 12 v2 (version 2) | ecosystem: Host-associated > Birds > Digestive system > Esophagus > Crop | place...
GGAGAAGAATGAGGGAGTATGGGCGGAGTTGACATTTAGCTGGCTAGCCAATAATGAGCTCTAACTTTGCAATATGTAGTAGCTAATTAATCACTCTATAAATTGTGTAACCAAACTGTAATAAACGAAGTTTGCTTATCACTCACATTGAGTCGGCTGCATTCTTCCGCCGCTTCTCCAGGTTCGCGACCCTCGGGGCAGGACTTAGCCGATCGCCCCGACACACATGCGTGCACCCTCTCCTGTTCACTCATAGATAGTTCTTACATTCACAGATAATTTTCACACCTGCAAAATGAAAACACAAGCGGAATATAAAGGACGTTATTCTGCTTATATATGTTTCATCAGTGAGATTATAATTTCTTCAAAACTGGAATATTCTCTCCCCAAAATTTTGTAAACACTCATGGCACTACATCATCGTGTGATAAAGTAGTACAAGAGGGCATACTAAAATTAGGGTGGGGAATGGCTGTATCTGCAGCTTTCCTTGGGACTGTTCTAAGTGAAAAGTGATCGCTAATGAAGTCTGTGCCAGGTCAGATGAGGAAAGGGCTCCCTTGGGTTAGGAATTATCATGTCTGCGCTGCTGTCCAACAGGGAGCAAGCACTCTCAGTGTAATACCCCTGGAATAATTCATTAGCTCTCACTAAGACTCCAGTAGTTATGGAAAATCCTTGTATGGCTTTACAACCCCAGCCCACGTGGATTCCAGACTTCACAGTGAGAGAGTGGGTTTAACTTATAACCCTGTCTTTTGCTGAAAATCCAATCATGTGTCACATCCTTAGTCCCAAAACTGTTCCTGAAAATATGTGAGGTCTACTACAACTTGGACAGGTGTTGCAGGTGAAATCTTAATGCTAGCTGTGTCCTTATATGCCCACTAATTTCAGATTGTCTGCAGTTCTCGTACATTCTTTCCAGAAACTGCAGCTGTACCTGTTTCTGTAAACGCTGACCTGTCTGCTTAGGCTGGAAACACCTCACCGTCCAGACAGCGTGTTCATCACACTGTCTCCCGCGGGAGGACGCGCTGCAGGATTTTCTTTCTTTGGAAGGCACTTTTTATGGAATTGAGAGCCTATCTAAGTCTGTGTTTTCTTATTTAAAAATGGACACAGAGTGCATGATTTTCGGAAGAAGGGGAATCTGAGTTTTTTTAATTCCTGAAAATCTGAGTCATTGCTACCCACTGCCAGTTACCACTTTAGGAGCTCAGTCTGGCAACTGTGCCCCAGTAGGCAAAGGAAGTGGGAAGTATTTGGATATTGTCCAAGAAGAGAGGTTGTTCACAAATATTTCTTGCTGTTACAGTGGTGGATGGGAATCAAATGAGTTGCCCGGGGTTTCGAGAAAGCCTGTAAACTTGCTGTCTTGTGTGCAGACAGGCATTGCGCTGCCCTGAGCTGTTACTGCACAGCAGTGCCTAGGCTGCGCTTGGCTTCACTGCAAGTGCCATTGGTTCCTGAACCAATGCGGAATTCTGCCATCTCTGACATGTTCTAAGTGCAAATTGGGTGTGACACAATAAAGCTGTATATAAAATGCAGCAGATGATAGGCATCTTCACTTTCAAACAAAGCTGCAAGCTTACAGCTTCGCTGCTAAGCACACTAGTCTCACCGCATAGTAACGCTTTGCAGACTCTAGCAGAGAGAGTGTGCGATGCATTCAGCAGCTTCAGGACCTTTCAGCTTATTTACCTGAAAAATCTGAGCTGATGAAGACTCGGACCAGGCTGGAGGGCTGGAAAGGAAGAGGAACCATCTTCCCACAGAGAAGATCCCGGCGTGTATCCGGACTGAAGCTCATGTTGCTCTGGACTCCCTGAGCTCTCCTCAGCAGAGACTGCTCGTTAGAGAGGAGATGACTTATGACAATGAACACCAGTCAGTGGTGCCTCTCTCCAGAAAGCTGGCTTGCCGCCTCCTTTTAAGGAAAGCCTGGGAAAATTTCAGCTACTTTGACAGGAACAGTAGGAAATGGTTGACTGTCTGCATTGAGATGCAGTGAAACTGCACCGCATCCTGGAGGGATCCATCTGTATCTGAAGAGGACGGATATCTCTATAGCAACCGGTGTTTGTCCTTTGGGCAGAATCCCCAGCGTCTCTTTCTAAGGCAGTAAATGTGCTCCCTATCAGGTGCTGTACACCTGAGGTCCCTTTGTTCACTACCCTTGGCTATTTTAGCAATACTTACCTGTGTATTTTAGCATCAGGTAAGCCTGCCGGTACTAGTATCATTTGTGGTTCCAACACTTTTGGCCATTTCAAGTAGGTTTCTTAATACCTAGGGAGTATGCCTGTGCCCTGTCATTATTTGCCTTCTGTCAAGCTGTGCAAGAGTGAATTTACTAGAAGGCATCTAAACTGTGCACAATAAATATTTACTACTTTATGGCTACGTTTGGACTGGGGTACCATCGCCAAAAGAGCAGCACATGGGAAAAGGTAGAAAGAAAAATTTAATAATTTACAAGCTCAAAGGCAGGAAACTGCAACTGTCCACAGCGAACAAGTGGAAAGCCATCTTTGTCCAAATGCACAGGGAGAGAAGGTCATGGGTGCAGCCACCTCAGCAGAGGCCCTAACAGAACGGGTGTCTCCACCTCGTGTTCACAGAGGATGCTTTTCCATGTCTTTCTTCCATGCTGGTCCGTTTTCGAGTAGTCACAGCACGTGACTATTTCAGTTTGTTTCAATATGTGTTTCTGTATCTGTTCAGCGTAGCTTTTCCCGTAAGAAATGCTGCTTTCTCCACATCCTGTCGAAACAGAGATGGTGCTATACCAGCCAAGCAGATTCACTCACTCAGAACCACTTTCTGCTTCCCCATTTTCTCCCAGGAGACCGTAATGTATTATTTCTGTGGCTTTTTGCCTTTTCCAAGAAACTGAACTGAGTGTGTCAGAAAAAAACAGTATCAGCCAGAGCAGCTGCTGTGGTTTTTCTGTTTCTCACATGAAATGAGGTTTAATAAGCTGGTGTCCATCCTTGTCTGTACTCTCTCTGTATCCCTCTGGCATACAGAGGAATAATTAAAGAAAAATTAGTAATCTGTATTTATGGGTTCCTTTTGCAGACAATACTTGATTAATCTCCACAGTCATCTAGCCAAATAAGAAGAGATTAACCGACATCCTAACCTATCATACATCAAACAGGCAGGGAGACGAAGCATCTTACCTTAAGAGACAAACGTTACAGGGAACCTGCATTAGGGTTTAGCCTACATTAGTCTAAATCTATTTTAAGCCAACATCAGGACTCTGAAGTCATGGATTTTTAGGCTGTTCTTCAAGGCACTGCAATCTGTGACGTGCTATGTGCTATATGCATACCTGTCGTTATCACTAATTACACCAATTCTTGTCACTAACAAATCAATGAAAATTAGCTCACTCACTAATTCCAGCCGTTGGCTGCAGTGGGACCAGAAATCCCCACCTAGCAGATCTTTTTTTGGAAAGTCAGGATCTGCCAGCTCGATGGAGAAGCATCAGGCGCTCGGATAATTGGAAAAGCAGCAGCTTGCTTTCTGCAGGAATGCAGCGTGTGTTACGGTTTCTGGTGAGCTTTCTGTAATTTGCAGATCAAAACCAAACAAAAACAACCAACCAAATCTTTTCCAGGGACATTCTGGATTTCCTCAGGCTACAAAAATGTTCAAGCCTCTAAACATATCAGACCTGTTTTCCTGCATTCCAAGTCTATAGCCTACCTGTGCCCTAAAGCTGAGATGAAATCACTGTCTCACACTGATTCTTCCTTAAAGGTTCTATTCCGCAAGCTCCCTAATTTCCTCCCCAAATTCTCTTTTGGAACATAAAGGAAATAGGTAAGGGTCATGATAGAAAAGATTATAAATGGTACTTTTTCTAGGGAAAATGTGTGAGAAAGATGGTAATGCACAAGTGTAAAAGAGAGACCAGACTCAAAGATATTCGTGGATGTTGATCTTGGCACGATCAACATCTCCGTTTTGTCAGAAGTGTCACCACAGAGGTGAAGTGAGTAGCAACTGTGAGTCATGATGGCAGCGTGGGCTCTGGCATGATAGGGAACTTGCTTTCTCACCGTCTGTCTGTTCCGTGAGCCGTCAGCCCCCAACAGCTTGCTCACAGACTGCTGCCTTTACAGACCACATGAGAGCAGGATTAAATTCTTAGCTGGGAGGTAATTTTGTGGGTGTTTACCAACAGCCACACTGTTGGCGTCTGATGAAATCCAAACCCCTTTAACTGGCCTTTCCTTACAGCGGATGGGCACACAGGACAAACCAGATCTCCTTGGGGCCAATAGTAAGAGCGTCCTGAAGAGGCAAATATCAGCCCTCTGCGTGCAGTGACTGTCTCCACCTCGGTATCAATAGCGTATTTTCTCCATTGCTAGTAGTTTGCCTTGTCAGCATCCTGTCTTCCTAGTAAAGATGGAAGAATCTCATACTAAAACCAACCTATGAGTTTTCTAGAAAATCTTTGATAGATGTATATTCTGATTTCTCATTATTTTGGCAAAGAACTAAAATATCTTGAGAGAAAAAATGTTTGCTGCAGCAAAAAGCTGGGTATCTACGGTCGTAGGGAAAGCCATGCTATACCAGCCTTGCCATCCGGTAATCCTCAGTCGTGTGTCTTACAGCAGCCAGTTGGGTCCTTTAAAGAATAGCACAAGAACTGTAGAGCAGACAATTGTAGCTAAGGGCCCAAATAAAGATGTGCTACTCTGAAATGCATAAAGCCGTAATCTGTAATGCTCCTATGTGTCCCACGTGCTATTTGGGCTGACCCTCTCAGCATGGATCTAGTGCTTTACCCCTTTAACGCCCCATACAGCCATGAAATAGGCTGCAGGAAGACATTTGGCAGCTATTCACCTGGCAAGCGTTAAAAGGAACAACTTTCTATTGCTCAGGAGATGGCCGAGGTAACATCCAGCTTTCTCTTCTGGGTCTTTCCGCTTAGTTGGAGTATATAATTTGGTTCCTGTTTGGACAGAATGTGGAAGAATGTACATAGTGTCATTAAAAATAAAAGGGGAAAACAAGAGCGCTGGTTGCTCTAGCTTCACGCTCTGTTGTATTGGCTTTGTCCTTTCTCACATAAGCTCTTCAGTACAGGACTTCTTTCCTTCGGCCTCCTGGGTCATGAACTGAACTTACTTCAGGTCATTTACTGTGAAGAATTATTAATGTTTTCTGTAAAATTATCCTATGAGTTTGGGGTTTTTTTCTATGAACACAGTAAGGGCTGTAAAGCTTTCCCTGTCTGTGCAGCTGATCTGCAATGATGAAAAAGCTGTAGACACTGGGTTTGGCTCGCTTCATGTAACAGAAAAGGGAAACCTGTCAATCAGCAAGAAATGCTGAGAGCAGCAACTGAAACACTTTGCTTTTTCCATCAGGCAACCAGGACCTCGTTGAGGATTAAACCTGCTGCTAAATTTAGCTGCATCTCACTAGAGTTAGTATCAGGAGTTATCAGATCAGAACATCTTTGGAGGGAATGACGTCTGTCCTATGGCAGTCTAAGCCCTGACATGCTTCTCCCCTGCCCTGTGCTGCAGGGGAATTTGGAGCCAGGAACATTCCGCACAGCCAGCACGCGTGGGACTCCCGAGACGTCGTGGGATTTTTCAAAGCACTTCACATGCCTCCTCTCATCAGCCTGCTCGTTTATTGTTCTGTCCAGGTCCTGAGCAAAACAAGTTCCTAGTACTGCAGTGGATGTCACAGGAGAGTAGAATGCTTAAACCACATGAAACGTTCTAGTGCTTTTTTCTGGAGGGTTTTTTAATATGCATAAGGCTTGCACTGACCTTCTTTTCCATTGGTTGGGTCATACAGAGACTTTAAATCCCACAGTCCAATACAACTTACATTCTCAACTGTTCTGATAAGTTAAGGAGTACTAATAAACATTTTAGAAGAGTGAGAACTTGGGGGAAACAAGTGAAACCCTTCAGAAAATAAATAGCCCTTTGCAGGTCCTTGTTTAGTGAGCCAGGTAGATCGACTGCATCATGTTTTCCTCATCACTCCCATCTCTGTGCCATAGCAACAAGTTACTCGTCCCTCTGGGAAATGCCCCTTTTCATTTTGCTTGGAGCAGAGTCTTGAGGAAGAAGCATATGTAGAGGTAAATTAGGGATTCCCAGAAGTGTAGCAGCAGCCCTGCAGAACCCTGTGTCTCTGCAGCAATGGTTAAAATACGCCGCTTTTTGAAAGATCCAGCTTTGCTTCTTGGGATGAAGGACACCTGTCTGGAATTGTACCACAGACCACCAGCGCTGAGCCATGGAAATTCAAGAAAGGTTCCATCTCTCTCACTATGAAAGGCTTCACTAAATGAAATTTGTGATTCTTCTTTATGGCAGTTGCTTTCTCAATACTAATCCCATTCCAGATAAGGTACTTTGAAGGTGTACAGAGCTTTAATTTCGACGTCTCTTGGAGTACTTCTCCTATCTGTTCTTGGTTAGCAGCTGTGATTTGACTCCAAAAGACTTTGAAGAGCAAGGGCCCTGGCACTTAAAAAGCAGCAGCTAAGAGTACCACGCTAAATAAATATTCACACTAATTCAAAACATTTTGATTTTTTTCAGTTTTAAATAGAAATACTGAAACTCCATATAAATATTCTAGAATGGTGTGTGCTTGTATGCGCCTGTGTATATTTACCTGTCCCAGGTGAATGTCCTCCTTCCTCTTACAGTGACAAATGGAAAGAGAGAGTCAACTGGTATAAACACCAAAGGAAGTTAAGTGTCCTTATTTCCCTCCCTGAAATCTCAAGAAGTCTGCTTGGACACCACCATTACGAATACAACAAAAGCAATGGGCCTTTTACCATGTTATTTGCATTTATAGCATGCTCACGCATACTCGTAGGACATCGCAAAGTCTGATCTCTCTCTTCAGTTCGAATCATTTTGTCATCGGGTCAAGGAGACTTTAAGTAGATCAAGGAGCGTGTGGCTTCCGAGACTGGCGAGAGCAAAAGAAACACAGGGATTTCCTCAAGTGCCAGTGCACAGTCAGAGTCACTTCACAATTTTTATTTGTTGATGGCTTTTATAAAACAAAACTCCCATTATCAGACATGTCATAAAACATTTATAGTCTTGTGCATGCTAGTGATACATCAGGTTTCAGTAGACCGGTATCTGCAAAACCAGACAGCTGACTTGTCAGGTAGAATTCCTGGCTTCTACTGAAGGGGAGGGAAACTCACAAAATTAAGGCACTGTCAAAACCCAAGCTCACAAATCATTTGACCTTTTGTACTGGCTTTCATCTGGTTATACATAAGAATTTTTTTTTTTTTTAATAAGTGTCGATTTTGAACAGGGACGCAAAAAAAACCACACACCCCCTGCTTTTCTGAAATCCTCCTGTTTATATTCCCAGTTGCAAGAGGACAGCAAAATGACAGCCTTATTGCGAGGGACGGCAGTATGCTGCTTGACTGAAAGCCCAGTGCTACATCCCCAGGCGTGCCATTTTCACCGCAGTGATCCCAGCCCTTGGATGATGACACTTTTAAGGACAAAATCAGATATAAGAGCAGCTTAAAACTAGTCTAAAAGCCAGTATTCACTAAGCAGAACGTGCACAAACTGACAGACTCCTCCCTGAGCCATGCAAGGCATTTCATATTCTTCTTCACTCCTTGGGCACAAGCTGCTTTCACAGACCAGTAGTTTGGCCAAAAGGGACCTACAAAGGATGATCACTGTCTTGGGCTGGTGTGCTTTTATCAGTCCTTTAAAGCAGTTTTAATCAGCTGGTGTGAAATCCACTTCTTCCGTCTTAATATCTTAATTTCAGAATATAGGAAATGTTCTTTCCTGCATCCTGTGAAAGTGCTGAGGCTGTCCTTGAGCACACCAAAATCACTGCTTCCAGCACAGACCAGCATGTAGCTGTGGGCTTAGGACCATACTTAGAGGTATCCGATCTCTATAGAAAGATGCAACATTTAAAAAAAGCCAGTTTCAGGTCCATGACTGAGGTGCCCTGGCAATTATAAATAAATAGTAATAAATACTTACACTCACACACCTTTCTTGTATCCCACAGGATTACAAACAAACCAGAACCATGCTTCTTCCCTAGTTAAATACAATCAGGTTTGAGGTGGGACACAAGTACTAACAGCGTGCAGCAATGCTACACAACAGTTCAGAATAATAACAGTACCAATACGTAGCACTCGGAGCGTTTCACAGCTTGAAAGCTCTTGCAAACACAGACTTAGTTAAGAAAGCGACAGCGTTCTAGCCATTAAGAATCAGAGGGAACTTAGGTGAGAGAAACGGAGTTTGGCTAGGACACCAGAGTCGATGTCCTTATTGCATACAAAATGTCACATTAATTGGAGATATGGCAGATATGCGAGCTAGGAAAAATCAGATCAGGCTCATATGCGACCATTTAATTTCCTTGAGTTTGAAATCAAATTTCCACATTGATTGTGTCGAAACAGTTTGTTGTTTTGGTAGACATCAAAAAGGTCAATGAAAACTCAAAGGAACTTATGAGTTGCAGGAGCACAAACCATTACCTCCATTCATAAATAAACACAGTGAAAGATTTTACATCAACTGAAAATGCTGCATGATAATTGCTGACAGCTTGGGAACTGGCACCCACTTCTCATCCTGGCACAAATCTACAAATCCCTGAAGATATGATCAGAGCAGAGACAGACACCAAGAAGCAAGCAGCAGCACAGAGAGCACAAATGAAATTCAGGGACCCGCCTGGCAGTGTCCTGGCTTCCACCTCTCCTCTGGAGTCTGAGAGAGAAGGACTGGAAGGTAAAGGAGGTCACAGGTGGTTTTGAGACTCGGCTCTGGAAGAATTTTCTTGGCCTATTTACTGTGCGGTTGCTTTTTTATTCAGCTTTTTTTGCTTTCCGTTTCCTTGTGCCTTCATTTAGCTCCTCTTTTGACTTTGCAGGAGGAGGCGGAGGATGGGAAGCCTCATGGGAGGCCCCGTGGTGATCATGATGATGACTACTGTGTCCGCTGGAAACAGAGCCAAAGAAAACCGGGCAGAGGAAGCTTTCCACTGGAGCAAAAGGTGAGGCGTGAGAGTGAGTTGCCGTCATCAAAACCTGCCGTGCAACAGGGAATACTTAAAGATCACATACACCAGCTATGAGATATACTAACTAGTGAGGAGCATTCCACTTACGCCAGATAAAAGTCCCTATTGCTACATGACTCAAGTCTGTATCACAAGGATCTCGTACCATACTGCCCACATGATGGAGAATTTAGCCTATAATTTCCTGAGCAGATCTTTCCTGGTATGTACAGCCCATGCCTTAAACAGTGCCTGAGGAAGGTGAACACCCCCAGCTTAAGTCTGTACCCTTGCTCTGGTTCTGTAGATTTGTTAGCAGCAAACCTGCTGTAAACTTACCTTGCAAACTATCATGAACATGGTGAAAAAGAAGATGAGGTTGGCTTCAGAGACAGGGAGCCAGCGAGTTTGTTGCAGAGTGAAGAGGACTGTGCCATACAGACTAGCCTTTGTAGGGCTAGAAGAGAAATAAAGATATTTTCTAGGAGGTTTGCATCCAGTCCTGAATGGTTCTTTAAATTCCACTTTGGGCCTGACAGAGAATTTACAGGCTACCTACTTACAAGGACATATGAAGAATTTCATTTGTTCCTGGCTTCCAGACCCCACGCAGCAGTTGCTCAAAGTTAGACATCAAGGCAACACCAGAACCTGCGAAACAGTAACAGCGAACAGCTAGAACTGCCACTCCAGAAGAGCGCTCTGCTCTCTCTCCTAGATCCCCGAGGGCTAAGGATAACCTAAGGGGAACAAAAGGTCCATGACACTCTTCCCAAATTTTAAAGTTAGCCTAAAACAACAGAGCAGGGCAAGTGACTTTATAGAAAGTGTTTCCTGATGCAGGGAAAGGGCATTTGCCTCTGTTCTGGTTAGTGATGCTCCAACACTTGCTCCAAACAAAAGCTAAAGGAAAACTGACTGGGCTATTTCAACACTGATCAAACCCCCCTGAAAAGAGACAGGCGAGGCCAGAGGCAGTAGAACATGGGAGAAAGAATAAAGAATTCCCAAATTCTACACCCGTATTCGATAGTGACTCCAGTTCTTCACGCCCCCATTAAAGTTAGATGATGACTCAGCTGACAGCCATTCTGCAAGCAGGAATAAATTCCTGTGTTCTCAGGAACGCGACTGAGCGAAGCCAGCTGACCCCAGCCACTAGCCAGCCTGCTGCTCCGCACTGCGCGGTGTGGTCACCTTGAGCTTCCCTCAGGAATTCTCCCGTCCCTCCCCCAGGGCTGGGTGCCTCCCTGCTGCGCTAAGAGTATCTCGCGTGTCACCTTTGACCCATCCCGTAGCCATCATAATGAACCACCCGTGGTGGTAACGGTGGTGAGCGTGGTGGACCCCAGCTGCGATTTTGCGAACTCTGACCACCTCCTTCATTGCCACAAAGATGAGCTTCACGGGCAGGAAGCTTACACACTTGTAGAAGAGGTTCATGGGACAGAAGAATATCAAATACCTGGAACAAAACCACAAAGAGTTTAAGGATCCATTTGTTTGTCCTGATCTGGGACGTAGGGAGAGGATTAAGAGTACTGCGGTGTCAGCCTGAATTCTGTCAGGGAGAAGGAAATGCTCGTTCTGTCACACAAAAGCATTTAAACCCACATGCACCCAGGAACTTAAACCTGGAGTAACCATGGTTCATTTGTGCACATTTCACTAACATGACAGAGAAGACACCCCCAGATCCTCACTGCATGCCACTCCTCTACTATCCGTGGTATCGGTGCGTGCACGCTGCTTTTGGGATTTGGCCACAGTTCAGCAGCGGCAGCTGTGAATAGAAATGCCCGGCGACTGGGCTGGACCCAGCCCATACAGTCAAAGCACTGACAACTGGTCAGAGAAACTGGAAACTACATCTAGGAATGCAAAAGACTCAAAGACTACCTCACCCCACCTCTCCTCTCCTCAGTTAATCCCAGCAAGATAACACATGCGTGTCAGAGTAACTCCCGTCGCGCCGGGTGGTTTCGTACGCAGCCAGCGACGACGCCTCATGCTTAGAAGTGCCAAAGACTCACCAGACCGCTGTGGCCAGAATGACACTGGCGTTATTACTGAAGTAATCGATGGGTGATTCTCCAAGTAGCAGATCAGCAAGTATGTAACTTCCGAAGCAGTGGAGCATAGCACAAAGCCAGGAGGCAAAAGGGCTCCTGCGAGACATCTCCACGGCTCCTGTGAAGCAAAGGCTAAATGAGAAGGCGGATTCAGAAAATAAGCAGAAACTTCAAGACCCTCTAAGGAAGAGGTTTGCAGTGCATGTTTTCCAACAAAATAAGTCAAAGAAAAGTGCTTATAAAACAAAACCCCCAAATGTGTATTCTGTGAAGCCTGAACAAGTGCCAGAAATTGTCAAGAAATGAGAGGTGTGATCATAGCTCACAGCCCCCCGCAAGGTTTCCCATGAACTGAGTCAGTGGAAGTTTATGGACTGGCGAAGAGTTTCTCTCCTGTATTTGCGACTACTTACTGCTGTCAGAAAGAACAATTTTCCCCTTGAAATCGATGTCTTTTTACAGTCTAAAAATAAAATGCATACTAGTACCATTCTCTCCATTGCTTCAACCTAGGTGCCCTCTAGAATTCATGAACAATCTGTTCAGCTCTTTCTTTCATTCATAAGATAACCTGTAAAAACAGAACAGTAATTCTTAATCTTTACTTGAAAGAAGAGGATTTGAAGATTCTCCCCTGCTCCTGTACTAGTTTGGAAATGCCCTCTGAAAATACAACTAGATATTAAAACAGTGTTACTATTTGGTCGTACGTTATGGTCTCCTCCCACAACCTTCTATTGGCTTTTTTTCTTCCTCTAGCCATTTTCATCCACCTCTGAACTTCTTCAAGGACGTCTCTCAAGAACATCAATCCTGTAAGATCGTTTCATCACCTTACACTGCTCCAGAGATCTTTGGGCAGCGTTTCAGATACCAAACTCTGTTCAGTAAGCCGGTCACAGGCGGTCAAAAAAAGAGAATGCTAAAATGTCGTGTCAGCATCACTAACAGCGGCCAACCTTAACCAGTGGTCAGTGAGTCGGCGTGCGCTGCCGCTGGGCCTGCTCAGACTCCTCCAGCCCTGGGGACACCTGAACCGGCTGAAGGCACAGTGGAAGCGGGACAGCTGCACCAGCCATTATATGAACCTTGTTCTATAGGGACCTGAAGTTTCTCTTGAGGCTTAAATTTAGCAACGCTCGTTTTTCTTTGGCTCCGCGAAGCCATGCTGTCTCCAAGGAGGAAACGGGACATTGCCGTCCTGACACTGATCTTCAGCGCAGGAGCCGTGGGATGAAGCAGTGCTGGAATCCAGCGAGAAGTACACCCCGGCCTTATCCAGTCCAAGTGGATTACTGGGCTTGCGTATTTTTAAAAGCTGTTTTCATAAGGGTCGCCTGGTCACTGTTCTGTTCAGGACTTCACGCTGGAAGACAGCTGTAAGCGATCTCGAAAACCCAGCACTGCTGTTTGTGTGGAGTCTGAACAGAACAGCGCGTGGATTGCACAGCGCAGAGACCGGACAACTGGAGGGCTTCCAAACCCTACCGAAGCGGAGTTGGGTTTCCCCCTCAGCAGTTACACTGAAACTGTTCCAAGCAGAGCACACGACGAGTGCGCACACTGTCGAACATACACAGAGAAAGCGGCGTTCGGAAAAGCCCAAGGCACGGTCAGGCTGCAGCAGGGCAGAAAGTGGAAGCCGAGATGCAGATCTATCGATCTTTACAAGATAAGCCCAGGAGAACAAACAAAGCAAGGTCAGGTCGGGTGCCTGAGAACAGGTTACGGCATGGTCTGGAAGGCGGGAAAACACCGAGGTTTTACTTCCAGCCTTTCTGTGTATAAATAGGAGGAGAGTATTGCCACTGAAATAGAAGAGCCAAGCAACCGGGCAGAAACGTAACATGGAGTCCCGGGACAGCAGCAGAGAAGTGGCTGAACTTCAGCATTTCAGCGTGCCTGGAATCCAGTCTGCAATAAAACGCGGGAGGACGTTTCAGAATCAGTCGCCAGTTCTGGGATTCTTCTGCCCTGTAATGCTCGGGCGCCTGTCAGAGCTCCGAAGCCGCAATGCAGCGGGGCTGAGCCCCGACGGCTCATCGCATGCACGGCAAACCCGGAGCAGCCCGGCGGGGCGACCGGAGGGGGCACGGAGACCCCCGGTGCAGGCCTCGGCGCCTCCCGGCCCTTCCCCCGGCCCGGCCCCGACTGCCGGGGCTGCTCGAGGCGGGCGCGGGGCCGCACTCACCCGGCTCGTACTTGAGGTAGAGGACGGAGACGATGAAGTAGGCCGCGTCGAAGAGCGGGAAGACGGGCAGGGCGGCGAAGGCGGCCGCCAGCTCCCCAAGCTGCAGGGCCCCCGCCAGCTCCATGGCGGCGCGGCAGCGGGCAGCGCCCGGCCAGGCCCAGGCCCCGGCCCCGGCCTC
>Ga0065711_1045356_pt1 | contig 13540 bp, 9 predicted proteins | sample Hoacrofraction12_FD_59098 | JGI IMG/M metagenome (GOLD analysis project Ga0065711, IMG submission 59098) | Hoatzin crop microbial communities from Cojedes, Venezuela - Epithelial fraction 12 v2 (version 2) | ecosystem: Host-associated > Birds > Digestive system > Esophagus > Crop | place...
GGGGCGGGCGGGGGGGCGCGGCAGGTCTCGCCTGCGCCGCGGCCGGCCCCAGGGAGCGGGCTTGCCGAGTCGTCATTGCCGCGTCCTCGACGCGATTTCTGCGGTCCCGACAACAGCGTGTTCTTCGTGTGCCCCTTACATCCGCGGCTGGTCTGGGTCGCCGATTTTTGGAGCCAGGTAGGAGACTTTAAGTAGCAGGGGTGCGGCAGAGAAAATCGACGCATGGCGCGGTGGTTTTTCCTGGGCTCTTGCTGCCTGAGGTAGGGCTACTGGTATTACCGGAATGTGTTAGCATCCCCTTCGGCAGTACTATTTCCAGTTGCTAGCACGGCTGTTGGTTTGCAGCCTGCCCGGATCTGATTGAAATCAAGCTGTATGTGACTCTGCGCCGCCTGAATTTGAAACTGACGTCTGCGATGTCAGTATCAAGCTCGTGAATGCTGTGACTCTTTAAACAGGAGATATTAACTGAATGCCAAAAAAGTAAATCTCTGCTTATTGACAAAGGTGCTCGTTTTTTCAACTGTGGAGAAAAGGTTGAAAGATTTTGAAAGAAGCCAGGGAGGTTTAACATTTCTTATGGATCAGCAGCAGTAATAATATGAAAACACTGCAATTCTGACTTCTTTCTTGAACATTAGAGCTTCTGATTCACTGAGGTTAATCTGAGAAGTCTGATCTGCAGGCAGAGAGTATTTCTTAGATTGATTTTCCTCTCTCCATGTGGTAAGATTAAACAGAGGTGATGAAAGATAACCATGCCAAGACCAAGTTCTAGTCTGTCAGTTGCACAATTAAATGAGAGAAATGTTGTGACTGGAGGTGAAGGATGTTTTGTAGCCATTACAGTGCAGCTTAGAAGTGGGAAAGATGAAGAAACGCTTGTAAAAGAAATTGGTTTAAACACAGCTAAGCCATTCCCTTCCTTTCTGTTCTGGAATTCATGTTAACAACAGACTTTGTGCATGTGCTGTGAAGCGTTCACAGCCATGGAGTTCTACCAGGACAGCTTATTAGTCCACAGACTAGGTCCCTTTCATGTTTTACTTCAGGTCCTTTGTTTTCCTTATCTTGTAATTTTTATAAATTTCTTCTTCCTTGCAAAAACAAAGAAAACCATTTGTATTTTGGTTTAGATGGATGGATAATATCTATGTGTTAGGTAAGTGCTTTGAGGGTATTGTGTTATAAAGGCAATTTCACAGAGTCAGTTCTTGATGATTTGAGTCTGGGCTGATGCTGACATTCTGGTTCAAATATTGCTTGTGGTGTTAGGGTTTTGGTTTGCTCCAGAACCTTCTAGGTGTTTCAGGTTTTTTTTTCCCCTCCCTAATAGTATTTGCATGCTTCTGAAAAGCAAGAGTTGATTAGAGAGCTCCCTAACTGGTGTTTCTATTTCTATAGCCACCTGTTACGTGGTTCAGGTTGTACCCAGTTGAGTGTCAATGGACTGAAATCCTGTGGCCTCCAGGTTACTTTTAGGCCATATATGACTGTGATGGTCCCAGAAGTTTAATCTACTGTTATAGCAATATTGGTTCCTGGGCAGAACAGTGCACAGAGTTGTCATGATGTGCGGTTCACTGGAACTTGTAGTTGTGTCCGTCTGGATCTCAAAAACATTTCTCAAAAGGTGGGGGGAGTACATAGTACGTAACAGTCAATAAATTCACTAGACAAAAAGGCTTTGCCTTTGGAGACACTTCTTTGCTGTGATGGTTGACTTGGACCTTAGTCCTGAACTGCAAGTTGTGAAAGTAGGATTGGTGTTTGTTTTGACCTTAACTGTTGATCTTCTGTTCTTTTATAATAGAAGAAGCTTCTCTTTCTCAGCAGCAGCAAAGAGAGGAGTATTTAAAATTAACCTTTTAGACACTGTAACATAGATACATATTCTACAGCAGTAATTCAGATACAGTTAGGTTTTGCTTGGATGAAAGTTTAGTAATGAGATTGGTGAAAACGCGTAATTGTGGTGCTGATCAGAGTGAGGTATCTGTTTTTAATGTTACAGCACTTCGAACAGGAAATTTGCACTGAAAAGTACTTCTCCTTACAGGCAGTTCCAAGTCTGCATCTTTGCACTGGACAAGTGAGCGAGCTGTCAGTGTCCTCTTGCTAGGTCTCCTTCCTGCAGCCTACCTGTATCCTGGACCAGCCATGGACTATTCGCTGGCAGCAGCCCTCACTCTCCATGGCCACTGGTAAGCACAATAGGTCCCTCAGAATTAAGAGTAAAGTCTGATAGTCAGGATGGCTTCAAACCTGAGGTCTTAAATCTGTATATGGTGGTAAGTCTACTGACTTATTTCCTGATCTAGTGTAAAACACCTGGAAAGAGATGTAAACAAAGTCCTTAATCTCCAAGTTCTGTGACAGTCGTGATCTTTGTCAAGACTAGTTGTACCTTGGTCTTCCTTTGTCACACTGTTCTCTCAGTCCGAAGGCAGGATACATCTGGCTATTAAGGTATCCATAAACATTCTCTAGTGTTCTTCTAGACAGTGTCTTACCTTAGGAGGACTTCCTTGCCAGTGGCTGTGTAGAATCCTGGACGTTTTTATCTTAAGAATCAATGTTGTATGAACAGAGGGAACAGAAACAGGACAGACAGATCTATATAAAAAAAGTTGTTCTTCTAAGGGCCTGTGCTGTGGGCTGGCTTTGTACATCACAATGGTAATGCGATTCTGCATAATAAAGCAAATATTCCACTAAAGAAGCTGAGACCTTGATCATTATTTTCTTGATTCCTGTGAAATGGATGCTTGCTCGTGTTCTTCCTAAGTGTAGTTCTGCTGTGATCTTTAATGTGAATAGGCTGGACGAGTCTAGGAGTGGATCCAGCCGCGTGGCTGGCCTAACTGGCAGTGTTTACATTCCTGAGGTGATACTGGTCTGTAGTTCCTTGTCACAGGGGTAAAGCAGATAAGCAACTTCATGGTACTTTGGGATGCCAGCTTTTCTTAAATGTCAGTTTTTCCCTTACTAAGTCGTACCAGGGATTCTTGCAGTTTCCTCCCTGTGACTGGGAGCTTCTTCCTGAAGCCCTCAAATCTAGTAGAGAATTAATCTGAAATGTGGCTATCCTCAAACATATTTGGCAGAGCTCTTTCAAATATAAAATACGTAAAGCTAAGCTTGCCTGCCTTTGGAGTATTTCTTCACTTGTTTGGTACATGCGTGTTGGTGCCATACTGGATGAGACCATGCGGGGAAATTCCAGGCAATGGAACAGGTTGTTGCAGGTTGATGTGTTCAAACGGGTTCTCTGGATGATGTTTTGTGTCAGTGCACGCATGTTGGATTCTTTAGTGAATGTCTCTTGTTGACACAAAGTGTCAGGATTGTTCGTACTAGAAATCCCTTTTCCATAAACATTGTGGGGACTTCCCCTATGAGAAAAATGTCTTGCTGCTTGTGTGCAGCTCTGCTGGTATCTTTCATCAGAGTGAATTCCCCACACACGCACTTGTGTGGGGTTTTTGTTCTCTTATTAAGCTGGAAAGTTTCTCCAGTATTGTACTCTTATCTTGCAAAACATTGTGTTAAAAACCTAAAACTGTTTCTAAGTAGGAAAATTCTCCTCTTGTACTTTCATAGGTATTGGTGCTAAAATATCTTTAAAAGAAAATAGATCATTTGCTTGCCATAAACGTTGATTGCCATAACAGATAATCCCGCTAGTAGTTGATCAGAAACTGCAGAGGAGTATTGCCTGTATTTTGAGGGGTTTTCTTTCACCTTTTGCTATGTTTTTCCTTAGGAAACCTTGTCGTAAAATATGTTGGGAATAGTGCTTCAGATATTTAGGTGGTTTTCAGTCCAAACACTAACCTACCAATAGACTTACTCAAGATACCCGAAGCCATGTTTATCTTGTACTGTTTTTGCTGGCATGTAATAAAGATTTCTCTGTCCAGTGAGGCTGCTGTGTTGTGAGCTAGATTGCGTGTCTACCACACATCAGCTATTTCTCACTAATTCCCTTCCTTGTTTTCAGGACCACTGATCTTTTCCCGTGAGGGCTTTGTATGAATTAATTAGTGTACTGTGAAGTCACACACCAGTTTTTCTGAGAAGTCTTAGAATGGCTCAGTCTTACTGTGCCATGCAAAGAAAAGATCTTATGAAAATCCCTTATCAGCACTACAGTTGAAGGGCAGCTTGTAAATGTCCGAGTATGCCTGACTTATCTGCACTTTGGAAGGCTTGCACTCCTGACCTTATTCCACTGTCCAGTTGTAAAGAAATAGCTGTAAAAGTGTGAGAGTAGGTGTCTTTCAGACTGCTTCCACTTTCTCCTTCTTTTCTGTGTATCCAGAGGTTCCTTGCACCCCTTTTCTCACTTTTGACACCTCTATGGTATCAGAACCCCATTTAAGTGAAACTGAGTTCAGTGTTCACTTGCAGTGGCATCTGCTGCAGGACTTTGAACCTTCCTAGGTGACCAGTATGTCTGAATTTGTGGGACGCAGGTCCTTCAGCTTCAGGCTAGACCAAGGCAAAATCCTAGGAAGAAAACTGTTGCATTAAATATGTTTCTCTTTTTTACCAAGTGGACATCTGTCATTGCAGAAAGCAAATATAATTCCAGGAAGAGAACTACCACATGAGTTCAATAGCATCCTGTGTCTTCCTGTTGCTGGATAGTTTAAATCTGGGCAAGAGTTCACTTCCAGTCTGACAGATGTAGAAAAAAAAAATCAATGTATGCTCATTTTTTGGTTGCCACTATTTTCTAATCTAAATACACATCGTGGAGTCTTCTGTGCAATTTGTGACAATGGCTGATCCCAGAGCCACACCTTGCTGTTCAAGCAAGAAGGGTATTTCCTTTGGTTTCTTTTCTGCAGTCCTTGGAAGTCAGATAAGCTGTCCATTGTTTCTTGGAGGCACATTCTACAGATTTGATTGTCTGAAAGAGCTGTGCTCAACACCTTGTTTCCTCAGTACCATTAAGAAAACTCTTGAGCCAATATGTATATTTTTTAAAATAGAATATGGGGAATGTTGTGTTGGTTTTTTTGATATAGATGCATTTTCTTTTTGAGTGGGAAGTGAGCATTTCTTAGGAAAGGTTGATAGTAGTGGGTAAAAAAAATGGGTTAGGGTTAACCATCTTAGTAGAATGCTCACATAAGCTGGGTGGATTTCAGTGACGAATGCTCTTTCCTGATTTCAGCTTTTTTCTCCCTCTTACTCTGTAGGGGTCTTGGACAGGTTATAACTGACTACGTCCATGGAGATACACCCATTAAACTGGCCAATACAGGTCTGTATGTACTGTCGGCTGTTACCTTTGCTGGCCTCTGCTACTTTAACTATTATGATGTTGGTATCTGCAAGGCCGTTGCCATGCTGTGGAGCCTCTAAGATGCAACCGAGTCCCTGACAAACACGAATGTTCACTGCTGCCTCTGCTTCATCATATTTTTAGCAACATGTTTAATACGAAACATATAAATAACCAAGGGTCCGTAGTATGTACATACTGCAACGAGTTCAGAACTAGTCTTTTAGAAATAAATATCCAACAGCAGTAAAAATGTTAGAAAAAAACCTGTAGATTTAAAGTGGATAATGTCCAGGTGAGAGTGAGTTGATTTAAGCTGCACTGTAAATTGGGAGGAATTAATTACATCAATGACAGACTTACTTAGCTGAAGGTAACTTTTCTTGTAATGGCAAGCTTTAATGAATGTTTTTCTAAAGTAACTGTTGTTTGGTTTCCTATTTTGTAAAACAAACTTGACTTGTAGAAAAGTGAATTGTTATTTCTAATGACATCACAACTGAACTGTATGTAAGGCACACCCCGTAACTCTTTGGACCCTGAGAGCTGATGTAGAAAATGGAGTACTTTTTTCTTAATCCATACAATAAAGAATTTACAGAAATTGTGTGTGCTTCTGAATGATTTTTACTTCTTTTGGGCTACTTAAAATGTTTTCTCTGCAGATAGTTTTTTTTTTTCCCCTAAAATCAACTTCAAATACTATTTCATACTGTTATGTTACTGTTCATACTGTTCCTCTGCATTACTTTATTTAGATGTTACAAAACAAAAAATATTCTTATGAATATGTATTGTCCTTAATACTTAAATAGGTCACATAGATTTGACTTAAGAGTAATGTCCATTAGAAAATACAGCAATAATTGACTTACAAGAAAAAGACTTTTGCAGATGAATTTTAAGAGCCATAAATAGCACATGGCTTTCATAGTTTCCCTAGAACCTGTTATGTTCATCTACAACTTTTTGGGGGTTTATTTTCTAAATTAGCATTGGTACATGTTTTCCTGTGTGACTGAGAAGATAAACATACCCTTTCTGTCATAGCCTGACAGAACACTGAGGCAGCGTTCTTTTCTATGTCTTTACCATTTAGAGCATTTTAGATCAGGGAAATTAGATTGTGTTGTTTAACATTCTTCTCTGCTTTATCTTTTCCGACTTTCATAGTAGTAAAGAGTGGTTAACTTGTTTCCACATTCTAATGGTACTTCTGTGGTACTATTAATAGGAAGAGGAAGAGAATTGTGTGTTACCATCAGTCTGATTATGCAGTAAACAGAATGAATAAGTTGCTGTTTGAATTCCACAAGACTTTCTGTTTGGTTTTTTTTTCATCTAGATTGGAATTTCTATTTATTTACTTACTTATTCATGTAACCGTGGGAAATACCCTGTAGGTGGCCATTTTTGTTTTGTTAATCTTGTGGTCAGAACTGAGATGGTTGCATCTCTCTGCTGTGGTCTAATTTACATACCAATATAACATTTGTTATTTTGCTATAGTGAGGAAGATGCATATGACAAGTCATTGGTAAGTACCTCTGTACAATCTGAGCTTGTATCATATCAAGTGTTTGACATTTCCTCTTTTGAGACCAAACACAAGATGCACTTGTATGCGTTATTTAAGATATCTTCTGTGATTGTGTGTGAAGATTTTAAGGATCAAACTAGACAGGACTACATAGGCATGCACATTCTTGTTTCTTAATTGTATAATTCTCTTTCCTTCTATCTGACTGGAAAGCATTCTTCTGGCTTTTTTCCCCAGAGAATTTGAATTTATTTTCCTTTAAGATGCTGATTTTTGTTCTGACTTATGGTAGCTAAAAAACATAAAACTGGCTTGTCTCGGTGAAGAAAGAAAAAGATTTCGTTTATAAAAAGCCAAAATATATTTTTGCTTGTCACAGGCTGTGACTTTCATTCTGACTGAAGTTAGAAACTTATCTTCGTAGTTTCATCCACTTCATCTTCTCTTGACAATTTCTTTAGAATCAATTTTCTTAAGCAGCCTTCTTCCTCAAAAGCCAAGAACATTCCTTGTTCTAGTGAGTATTCAAACTTAAATGCTCTGGAGCTACAGGACGTAAATGTCTTTTTGAAAAAGATTACATTACTTTCACCAGGAATTTCTTTGGGAACTTCTCCTTCCTGAGGAAGAAAAAGGGAATGGGTTAGTCCCAGCACAAGACCTGAGCAGTTTTGTTTCAGCTCACACGTTTGAATTCGTCATTTTGTCTACTACTTATATATACATAAGGTATGGAATGTAGCTACTTACCCTAAATCGAACTATCGTTTTTCCACATTCTTTCTCACAGCACATGTAGTAACTTTTATCTTTTACCTGGACACTGAATGCAACAGGCATCCCTGCTGAAGGTGTGGTAGTTTTGTAACAGTGAATGTTGAAGTGCATTCCATTGCCTAAATATAAATTGTTTATTATTAATAGTGTGCTCAGGAGAGAGCTGCAGCAACTTAACCATATTATGTCTTACCATTCCACTGGCAACTGCTCTCTTCCCAGGATACCTTTGCTGAAGGAGAGCCAGGACTTGAATTTTTATGACTGCTGGTAGCACATACTTGACTTTCTACAATCATTCAATAACCAAGATTTTTGAATTTGCAAGAAAGCATGTGAAGTTACTGGTTAGTACGGGTAGGATGTTCAAATCTTTCTACATGCATGCATAAAGTGAAAATTTGATTTGTAAGTAGTCATCTGTAAATCAGATTATATCTCTGTATATGTGATCTGTGAATAAATGTGTTCAACAAATATAGTTCTGAATTAATTGCTGAGGCCCTCAAAAAAATCAAAGCCAAAACCATAAGTACAGTGTTAACTAGTACTGATAGAAGAAAGAGCTTTTAGTGCTTTTTAGTCTGTTTAAACCTAAAAATTATTTTTTGTAATCTCACACATACAAAAAAAGTTCAAGTGTTTACTCTGTCTCATCAGTTAGAGTCAGTAATTACAAAGAACAGAAGCACATCTAGAATAAAGAAATAGTGCAATGGTTATAGTATATATTTGAAAAATGGTGTACCAGATTTCATCTCCTGATCTGTCACATCTTCAAAAGCTGCCAAGTTTAAATCTGGTCGAACCACAAGCAACTGGCTATTCACATTTCGAAGGACGCGATGGAGAGTTTTTTCTTTACAAAAGGCATCGCATTCCAGCCCTGTAGAAACGTTAAGCAAAGAGGGTCAAATATTTTATCTGTAACCTCCTCAGATCTTAACAGATCGCTACAGGCTTAATCATGTTAAATAAGGTGAAATAAGTTCTTAGCATGGCAATCTCAATGAAAATGGAGGCCATGTCATTCCTTCCACCTCTGGCTTGTAGCAACCCAGGCATGACAGAAGGATTTCCCAGAACATGGCAGTCTGTATATATAAGCAAGAGAAGCTACTGTATCTATTAATGAGAATTCAGAAGCAACAGTTCCCTCTTTTGCCCAACAATTAGAATTGCCTTTAAAAGTCCTGTTAGGGAAGCCGCTACCCTGTACCTTAGGAGGAAATAAAGCAACATCAACTTTGGAAAGAGAAGGTGAGCTATAGCTCTCTTTTTCTACAGGAGTCATTATCAGTTTGAAAACTTGTTCTCCAAGGCACACAAAGCATTTATGGGTTAGTAAGCATGAGCAGGTTAGTTTCAGTAAAATTGATAATGAAGTTAATAAGTGATGAGCTTTCAGCTTACCATCATCATCTTGGTTCCAAGCAAGCAATGAAGAAAAAAGAAAGAAAAAACAACATTAAGCTTTGCCTCCACGAAAGAAACCACTTTCTACCCAGTTTTGTTCTGCAAGATTGGAAGCCAGCCAGCTAGCCACCTACGTATTTCCAGTTGTACTCCCCAGTGTCACTAGCTCACCAAGCTGAGCTGTTCTAACTACAGAGTGTGTTTTATTTGTGAGCATAAAAAATTTAACAGAATGATGAAACCACCAGTCATTTAAGAACTGGAGCTACCACCAAATCAAGGGGCATGCAAAGTGTTTCACAGTTACTTAAGGGTGAGCAGCTCGGATCGCTTTAAGCCTATAACCAAGGAATAAACGGCATGCAAATTTTTGTTCTCATCAGCATCTTTATTCTAAGTGAGCAAAATGACAAGAAACAGTTGTTAGAAATTGCTTCTAAAGAAGAGACTGTTTTCTAGCTAACTTCATCCTGTAAGACCGGAAGTTACCCACTTGTTCCAAGTCCACCCCACAGTATTCCAACCTGTCTGAGTGTCCTTTACAGGAATGTATTGAATGAAGCAAGAAATATTCCACTGACTCGGATACTTGGCTAACAATACTTCAAATTGAAGCTTATGGGAAAATTAGGCAAAATCAGACTGATAAAGGAATTGTTCTTAATCGGTATGCAAACAGAGAAAGTTATTAAATGCTTAAGGTGTTCAGCAGTAATATGGTACTGACCTGTTACCATACTGGGACAGCTGTCTCAAACTCAAATTTTTTGCAGTGAACAGCCTGGCTCCATAATGTAAGAACTATCATTCTTATAAGTGTGTGGGGAATGTAACTGCTTTGAGAATTGCTCAGGTAACTCGGGGGGGGGGAGCAGGGATGGGATGAACACAGGACGGGACAGGACACATGACATGACAGGATTCCACAAGACCACGGATGCTAGCCCAAGGAAAAGGATTGAATTGTATATGAGCTTTTGATCTTCTATGCAGAAAGAAGACACAGTATGACTCTTTCAGCAGCAGGTAGTAATTACCTGCAAAATAGAGAGAGAAATTTTCTCCAAGTTGTACTGCACACACAAGAATCTCTTCACCACTCATCTTCACTCTGCTGAAAACACATGGAGAGGATTCAGAGTTAAGAACAATGCTTCTTATTCTACAAGGCAAGGGAGTTATTGGGCTACTTCACTTGTAGTGCACAATACTATAAAAGGGCTAGTATGTTTCACTACCTGTTGAAAAATTGTTTTTTTTTAAATAACTGGTCTCCTCTGTTGCCTTTTATCATTGTTTAGAATAACACAGAAATCCTTCAAGTTCTATTACGTTACAAAAGTTTTCACTGATTTACACGATGCTATATGGGAATAAATAATAACCCATTACCATTTTCTCTTTCTATGGGAATGCTAATTAAGTAGCTCCAAGAATATACTTCATCAAATTAGTTCTCTTCCTTCTCTTGAGCCTGCAAAAATTATCTTACTATCACATGGTAATTTGATTTTCTGTTTCTAATTTTCAAATAGGGACCTGACTAAAAATGGATTAAGCACCCTTTTACTGGCCATCAAGCCATAAAAGTTACATTAAGTCTACACAGACTGATCTTTCCAGGTTCCCTCTATAAAAGACAGAACTTCCAAAATACCCAAAACTTAGTCCACCTTTGACTGCCCCTTGGAAAGGCCTGTATCTTTTCCATCTTGAGCTGGAATTGTGTAGGCTCCTAGAGAAGTTGGGATGTAGTTTATTTTGCAGTAGCAGTGATTTGCTTTTAGTATTTTAACTTTAGTTTAACTCGGGTTGAATTCTGAGCTTGATTTTACAGCTATTCTCTTTCAAGAGTGACACAGAGTAAAGTGAAGAAGAAAAGATACATTTCGCTTTGGAATAGGGACAGTCATTTTACCAGAAAAAAAACCCCTGAACTAATCATTAAAGACCAGCGAGCTTCTGCACCCGAGAGGTTCCAGCCCCTGTTCTACACACTTCAGGGTTAATTTAGAACTAGCCCAGGGCTGCACTCTGCCTCTAATATCAATATACAATCCCCTCCAAAACTCCAGAAGCATAATTGGGTTTAGCTTTGTTCATATCCTCAACCTCATACAGTTAACAGCCAGACAGGGAAACTTTATATTCTGTAGCTTTTTGACATAGTGACTGAGAGTATGTCACACACTCTGTCTGTTTAATGCCTAAAACAAAAGAACAGTGATGGTCATAAATTTCCTATACCCGTTCCATTTACCTATAAGTGCACCCATCCCTTTTATTCTATCATAAAGCTTCTAGTTATGCTTGCAGAAAAGAGATCCATCTGAACGGACTGTATTGCTTGCAGACCACAAATGTCTCCATTATCTTCAGTTCTAGCAGTGCGCCGGGGGAAAAAAATCACAAAGTAAAATTTAAGTTATGTGGAGTCACCTATATTGACTAGGACTTGATCTGTAAAGTCTAGTATTTCAGTAATTTTACTGCTGTTTGAATGGTTGTCATTGGAAGGAATAATTCTAAGAAATAAGCACTAAAATATTTTTGTTTTAAAACTGATGACGATATCCTCTTCAAAATTAAAATAGCACGTCCTACCTTTAAAGAAAAGTGAGAATAAGAATAAAGGGAATTATAATACGACAGAGGAAGGTGTGGCAAAGAATTTAATTCTTTCTCTTCTTTGTCAGTAAACAGTTTTAAAATGTCCTCTTCTATGCCACTAGTTTTGTGACACGCAGGTTGTCACTTTCCTTCCTGTTTCATTTTGGTCTGCATGTTAGTAAATTTTTTGTTCATTTTCCTAAAATGTTTTCTGTGTATGAATGTTCTTACCCGTTTTATCTACGTTTTTAGAAATAAGGGTGTTTTACTTTCCAAAAGTAACAACTAGCTACTATCTGCAAGATCTGATTTATTGACTTTGTGATTGGTGTAAAATTTTTGGCCAGGTGCACAAGTAGCATGCACGCTGACATTCACCAGCTCTGCATCCAACCTTTAGGAGCCCAGCATCTGTATGAAGTCTTTAGCCTGAAGCTACGTGCCTAGCCTCTGTATAGAATACATGGAAGGAGACAGTCACAGCAGAATGCATGAAAATGTCTGTTGATAAGACAGCATCGAATAATCAAAGCCAACAGCAGTGACTGTAAAAACACTGAAGTCACTTTTCGTAAGTAGTCTAGAATATGAAGTACTTCATTCAAACCAACCAAACCTGTCCAGCCATTCTTTCCTTTTGCACTAGCCACAGAAGTAATAAATGTAACAAATCTGTTAAAGCTCGGTAAACAATTGGAGGAACTGACTCTTGCACTGGGATTTTATTGTGCAGTCAAAATATTTTGCTTACTTCCAAGGCTCTTTTTCACCACTTGTAAAAGACATCATACAAGAAAACAGAGCAATGCCAACTTAGGTAAATAAGCACACACATCAACCTGAGGGATTGGAGTGGGGGAATCAGAGTGGTTTCCTTGTCCCGCTAGTAAATCACTTTGAGGAATGTATTTGAGAGTGATTTTTTTCTCATCCGATTTTTCACATGGTCTATAGTTCCAGCTGGTCTGTGCAGAAGAGACATCCAGGTTCATAGCAGAGCACTACATCTTTGTTTCCAAACATGCATACCCAAGCCTTTGAAATGAAATACCACACCACCAAACGGCATGCCTCCTATGTAGTGAAGTAAAACACGAAGTTAAGGACTACTCCATTACTCTACAGCAGCCAGGAAGGCATAGGCAGGACTTACTGATAAAGGACTAAAGAAAAAGGTGGCACTTGGTTTAATGGGTAAGGCACATAAAACGACTACACTTCTTCCCCTGATGTGCAGTAAAAGATGGTTAGATCTTTTACCAAGCACGTTTGAAAGGAGGGTAGAAGCTAAAAGGAGTTTTTAGCTGACTGCCACTAGCGTGTAATGACTTGCGCCGCGGAGACAGGGGGATGCAGGGAAGGAGAAGAGCAGGGCCGTGCCCCGCTCGGCGCCTGTGCTGGAGCGGAGCGCGGGTACCACGGGGGCGCGGCGCGGGGCTGCCGGCGGCCGGGCCGCGGTCCAGCTCGGGGATGCCCTCCGTCGCCAGCCCCGGCGGAGAGCAAGGCTCTGCCGCTTGCTGCAACCGCGAGAAAGGGACAGCTGCCGGTCCCACAGCGGGGTGTCCCACCCGCGTCGCAAGTGCGGGGAACGGCTGCTCTGCCCTGCCGCTGCCCCAGCCCCGAGCCGGGAGGCAGCGGTGCAGGGCCCTCCGCCCAACACAGTCAATCACGGCGGCGGCGTGCTCCCCGGCCGGGCCGCTCTCGGAGTTTCGAGCGGAGCCCTGCCGGACAGAGCCGCCCCGGGGCGAGGGACGAGAGGCGGCGGGGACCCTACCTCGCTCCTCGGCGGGGTGCAGCTGAGCGATGCGAGACGGAAGGGCGAGCGCAGCCAGCGCTGGGGGGGAGAGGGGTGGGGTGGGGGGGGAGCGGACGCCTGCTCCCGCAGCCGGAGCCCACCCGTT
>Ga0065711_1045358_pt1 | contig 13540 bp, 6 predicted proteins | sample Hoacrofraction12_FD_59098 | JGI IMG/M metagenome (GOLD analysis project Ga0065711, IMG submission 59098) | Hoatzin crop microbial communities from Cojedes, Venezuela - Epithelial fraction 12 v2 (version 2) | ecosystem: Host-associated > Birds > Digestive system > Esophagus > Crop | place...
CTGGACAAGATCCTGTGCAGCCTGCTGTAGGTGACCCTACTTCGGCAGGGGGGTTGGACTAGATGACCCACAGAGGTCCCTTCCAACCCCTACTATTTTGTGATTCTGTGATTCACAATCTGCCACAAAAGTTAGTTTGGATCCTGATCCTGCAGTTGGATTGGCTAGCACATACCTTGATGAAACATATACCTTCCTCCACAGATAGAAAGGGTAAGCTAGTATAACAGAGAACTTTTCATCTCCATTTGGTATCATGTTTCCTTAGGCCTTTCCAATCACTGTTCCTCCTATTACAACTTTGTGCTCCTAGGAGATTTACATTCAGTATTAATATATACAAATGTTTCACATTAATTAAGAAAACCCTATCAATCGCAAAAATTTACACGCATCCTCCTGAAGAACAGAATTTGCTTGGTAAATAGAAACGCCGTATTAAAACTGAACAGGTCAGATTCTGATCCCTGTTATCGGACTCTGTATCGGGAATAACCACAGTAAAGTTAGTCAAGTCAGACGGGTGTCAACTGTAAATCAGAGGCAGGATATTGAATCTGTTCTTGTTGACCAAGTTCCCCCTTGTGGCTATCCAAATCCTTACACGCTCATTCACTGACTTCAGTGGGACAAACTACATAGTGCTTCAGCAGTCCAAGAGAACTCCCGCAAGGTTTGCACCAGCTGTTTGTGGGGTTGTTTGTTAGGTAATAAATATCATTAGCTAAAGTTGACCACCGGTTCCAACTGCATTTTTGTTGCTCTTTTTCATTATTTGCTAAAACTGTCCAAAAATTCCTGAAGAACTGAAATTTTCTTACTTTGGTCTCACCCAAAAGCCCTGTTTTTCTCTTCTTCTTTGAAAAGCAAATCCAAAACGCTATTGATTTTCACTGTGCCATGGAACAGAACAATCACTCTATCATCCAATTACAATGATACTAATTACTACTAACTACTAAAGAGACAAATTCTCCTATTTGCAGGTAACTTAAATTGTACTAAAGAAATTGAATTATACAAGTGTATTGGCACTAAAGATTATCTGTGAAAGAGTGAACAACACAAAGATTTTGAACAAGTGGGGAGAAAAACTTACCTTTAAGCATGCTCAACAGGCATCCACTAAGATGCCAAATCTGCGAGTAGGGACTTAAATGAGATTTTCCACCTGACTTAACACTTTTGGATTCAGGCCGACATTTAGCCAAGTTTAACAAATCCCTGACCTGTATTTCTGACACGATAACTACATGTTCTTCTGACACAGCAGGACAAGCAGAAGAGGGCAAGTGTCTCTACATTTTAAACAAAAGTTATGCTTGCAAGAAACTCCATCACAATCCAGATCACTTTGCTGGATGGAATGTTATAGCAATACACGATTTTTCCACAAAAAAATACAGAACAGCACATGAAGATATCAATAAATAAGTGACACAAACAGTTCAATAACACATTAAGAGCTCAGAGGTAAATATTTGCAAACATTAAGTATCCTGGAGTCCAATACTAAAAAAAAAATCAACACAAAATAAGTTAAAAAAAAGAAAGAGCTACTTTAAGAGCAAATCAATAGAAGACAGACAGTTGAAAAGAAATGGGTTTTCAGCTTAAGGGTATCCTGGATATTGTATGTTATTCTGTAGCACCTAGAAACCCTAATTCATAGCAACCTACTATATGAAGTCATCTAAAATTAAAATATTAAAAAAAAAAAATCACCCCAAAGTTTAGTCTGAGATAGGAGACAACACATGAATACAAACAGAGTAGAAGTTATTGGACTTTGCCTGAGGGATCCATAGCACACTGTAAGATTTTTTCTAAGGGTGCCCTGGTAGACAGACAAGTTCAGGCATTTTCCAGCAGTGGGTTAAGGGGGAAGTTTAATGGGTGCATATAGTCACTGCTCTCAAGCTTAAGTGACAGCCTGGGCACTGCTTCCTCCAGCAGCAAACTGTTCTTTCAGCAACCTTAAACATACACATAGATTTAATTCTGTGGAAGTCAATGGACTGTAATAACTTTCCCATATACAAATGGATTCAAGCAGGTTTTTCAGTTCTTTGTGAAGCGGGTGCCTACCAGCATTCGACCCCATGCTTCCCACCTTGTATCCCTCCACTCAGGATTCACACGCTCTCCTTTCTCGTTTGTCAAAAGCTTCTTCCCTCTCCTCTGTCTGAGGTGTTGCCGTGCAGTGACACCCAACAGGCTAAAAGAAAAGCTATGGTACTTGCTTTAAGCCCTTCACACTTTTCTCTTTCACGTGTGAAGTGTTCAGAGTTCTTTTAGAACCTACATATATCAGTTTGAATTGACCACTCCCCCTTCTGGCTGTGCATTTAACTTCGCCATGGGTAGGGGAATTTAATTTCAGAAACTGCGGCTGTAAGAGCTCCTTGCATAGCTCCCAGGATTTCAATGGAGTTACGCTAGGGATCAACATTTAAACAACTCCAGCATTCCCAGTGTCCCATAGCTTTCAGGTAGCTCTGTTCGCACACTAAACAGAGTTTTCAAAAAAATATTTTGGGCTTTACACAGCCCTTAAAGCAGTATTTAGCTTTTACTCATGCAAAAGCCTACAATAGGAGCCGGTGTATTTTTGACTCTGCTGATTTTCAGTGTCAAAAGCAGCTGAGCACCACAAGGCACCACAGCAGTACACGAGACCTGGCTCCAGCTTGCTCTGCCTGAACCAGACGCTGGACAGCTTGGGCCTGGAGGGGTAACCAGAGGGACATGAGTGCAGGTGAAAAATGACACGCATCTGACCTGCAGCATGCAACACGAGACCGCGTCTGGCAGTCTGAGTTCACGCTTGCTAGCACAAACCATGTAGACAGACCTGACAGACTGTGATTTCTGAAACGAATGGTCAGGAATATGGCTTGACTGTGCTCGTCTACAGGCACTCACAGCTTAAAAGAAGTGTGATCCTTTTGCAGCTATGTATTCTCAGTAAACCTGTCAAAGTTCTGCACAGAACTGGCTATATTTAGCCTGACACTTCACTTAAATACTCAATTATCTGTAATGTGATTTCACAACTTCTGTCTCCATAGAGTCTCCCTGCGTTAGCAAGGTTGGCAAGTAATTAACACACTACTGTGTAAACACATGTTGGTGTATTGTGGTGCTGTGCTACCTAATGGTTTGCAGTTTATCAGAGCTTTATCCAAAATTAGGGACAAACCACAAATCTTGATGCTAATGTAGCAGTACCACGAAGTTGAGTTACTAAACTTTATTGTGGTAAGCAATTAATTCAAGTTACAACAGAAATGGAGACTTTTTGTCTAGGTTCTGGCATCTATCCCCAGTGCTGCCACTGATCCACTGGGTTGGATACTTCAGCGTACTCAAGAGGACAGCCATAATACAGGGATACTGCTAATCAACCTTAAAAGCTCTTAAGTAGATTAAGTGTTTTGAGAAGGGTTCTAAATGTTAGTTACTATTAGAACTAAAATCATCCAAAAATCCCTTAAGCATTTGGAAGCTCCAGAACAGCAATACAGAGACAGCTGCCAGCCACCTCTGTGGTATGCAACATTCGTGAGACCAGGACACAGTTTTTCACCTGGTGTCTTAACATCCATGTTAGTATTACAAAAGAGATTCAGGTGACTGCTGAGAGCATCAACTTCCCAGTTTATTTTTAAAGTTTCATTTTGTGCTCGTGTTAAGATCCACATCTTCCTTATTCTGCCTTTGCAAATCCCATTGATGGTTTTATTGCAGTAGACTGCAGCAAGAGGTTTAGACTTGTGAGATTACACGGACGCTCAGTCCACTTTCCTTGCGTGTAAGTAGCAAATGTGATAAGATGTCACAGAATGCTTCCACAAAATGCAGGATGCTGAACGATCGTCCTTAGTATTTTAGCAACCCGAGTAGATTCAACAAGTTGGGAATGCATACATCAACCTGCTACCCAGGACAAAACAGTTCATTACTACAAGCTGCAGGATCACATTCCAGAGCTCTAGTTTTACCAGTGAGTAAAACCACTGAAAGATTCAATTTTCCCTTAACACATTCCTCACACTCTCCTGTCCACTTTCACATGCCTGCTGCTGCTGCAGAAGAGAGATTTCTTTGGCAGGAGAGGCACTTGTGAATCAAAGACTCGCATTCTACTCGGGCTTAGCATTATCAGAAGCGAGACAATTTGCACAACTGAGAGCTAAACAGCTGATAAACTCAACTACTACTCTCCTGGGGGCCTCCCTAAATCCAATCACATTTTATGTCGCTGCAGGAGAAAATGCTTAGGACAGGGAAGGATAAGAAAAAAGGGATGCTGATATCCTGCTGGTATTTATTTAAAATACAAGTCAAAATAGTTCTCTAAACAGTAACACTAGAAACCCTCCGTTCCTGCTGTGTGCAGACTGGATTTCCACAGTGCTGTCTCATTCACAATGCGCATCAGAACCTAGTTATCAAGCACCGATAAAAATAACGGTGGCTGAAATTACCTAGAAACAGCCCAAGGTTCTGTCAGCCTGCGAACTTGAGTACCAAAAGTCCAGCTGGACGCTTGCCATCGCAGCTATTACAACTTATTGTCTTTACTATTTCCCTATCAATTCAGTGTCAGCTGCAGCTACTCTTGGAGCACCCTTCCTATTCAAAGCCATAAACCTCAGCCTGACCACACACAACATTTCACAATTGCCCCAAGAGGAATAAACTTTTACAGTTCAGGCTGCCTCCTAGTCTTGCTAAGACAACACGCTAATATTCCTTACAAGAAGTTACTGGAAAACTTCAGCAACATGAGAGTGACAAAAAAGGAACCAAAAAAGCACTGCCCAGCCTAAAGGAATCAGCATGAATATGCAACCCTCTTCTGTCATCAGAAGGGTGACAACAAATAAAAGTGAAACCATTTCTGCGACAAGAGTCTACCAAAATGACAAAAAATACCACAGAAATAGGAAGAAGAAAGAATTGCATTTACCTAGTGAAAACAGCCCCATCTGAGCACATCCTTACAAACAATCTGGATTGAACAAGCTAACGCTTAGGGATTATTTTAAAGGTGATAGAAATAATTTACTCAGGGAAGAGAGGATCCCTGCTGAAGCTGGAGTTACTTTCAGCCCATCTGGCCTTTGTGCATTTGATAGTCTGCCCCGAAATGGCAGATAAACAGAACTGCTGACAGCACATATTTTCTCACGTATGTATTCATAGTCTACGTATCTGGACGTGCAGCTGTCTCCTGATTGTTTCCATCTGAGAAAGTAAGGATTTCTTTGTGCCCCCCCCCCATTTCTCCTAAGACAGCAATGAAGAAATCTGGATCATGTGAATAGCATGTCACTTTACTGGAGTCACGTCAACCAACAGCAACGCACAAGATATTTTTGACTGATGTTCTCAATTCCACAGAAACCACCTTATGCAAAAGTTCTTTCAATTTCTGCTATTTCTGCATATGCAAAATTGTAATCGATGTCTTCTTTCTCTCCAGCAACCTTAAATATTTTCCAAGTTTATGACACTGCAAGTATTATACAGTAAAGAATACAAATTTTCAGTGAACCTGAAGATCCCAGAATACACAGGGCTCTTGCACGAAACCTGACTTTGAGCACACTGGAATTGTTACCTTATGGGCAAATCTGACACTCTTGGAAAAAGACATAAAACTCAAAGAAAAGGGATTGCTGAAAGCGTCAGTCTAAGGGCTAACATATGGAAATGGAGATAGTGGGTAAAAAGAATATGATGACTCCACGCTGAAAAGAATGTTATTTATGGAAGGCATGCAGCATCTACCCTGAAAGCATCTGCCCTGAAAGAGCTCTCGCACCGAGTCTTAAGAGTCTGAGAGGCTAATGGAGCTAGCGACAAATAAGAAACACACATTCTTTGTTAGAAGAAGAAAAAGAGAAGCTGGATTTCTGTTTTGTTTTTTTAAGTGACTAAAGCACGGATTCAAATATCTTTAAGCAGATGTTTCAGCCTGAAAATGGTTTTAATATTACACCAGCAAAGCTTCCTTTCTGTGGAATTGACCTTTTCCTGAAGCGACCTACTCAGAAATCCAGGTGCCTTACCGGAAGAAAAAGGCGCTGGGCAGCACATGGTTTGAATAACTTTTTCCATTCCTGAGCATTTCCTACCGAGAAGGTTATTGGGTAAATGTTGTATTCAAACTTCTTTGTATATGAGGAAGGCCATTCCTTTAACTGAAAGACATGGGGGGAGGAATTAGACCCTACATGTTATGTAGCTTTTTTGAGAAAAAATATGCACGAATAAGGAATTTATAAACCACATACAGTAAAAAAGGGCTACTTGTTGATTTCAACATAATTTTGCTCAGAGATGTACAGCTTATAAGTAACTTGTTTATTTATTTACCAAATGACAAAGAAACTCACCTTCTTCTCAAATTCAGGCTTAAGGGAATCCTCAGCAAAAATATGAAAACAGAGCCTCCTGTTACTAAAGAGAACTGCTGATTTCAGCATGATTAGTGTCTCTTCCAGCCGGTCCCCACATGCCACAACTGCCAGATGCATGCATTGCAAAGATGAAAGCTCTTTTGAATGTTTCTGTTCTCCAGGCTTCCTGAAAAATCATAAATAGGCATATAAAAAATATTGAGCTAAACACGAAGAGAACTCCACACTAATAGGTATCAGGGTTTTCCTCTTCCCCTTCCTTATGTAGGGGATCAGGAGGCTTTTTTTCTGATTAGCTATCCACAGAAGATGCAAGTGGCATGCCAATTTTGTCAACAGTACTAATCAAGAGAGTTCAGATCACAACACAGAGAAATATGCTATTTTCAGAAATTTTTTGGTTATTCCTACACTTCTGGATTTGCATAAATCACTGCACTACATACACAGATGAAACTAATCCAATAGCACCTCAAACCAGACAACAACTTGCTCTGTGCAAATGATAGCGCGCTTTTTTTCCCAACTTACAGGTTATGAAGCCAGAATGGACTTATTTCTACTTAGCCAACTTTCTAACACAATGTGGATTACTACTACATCTAATAACTTCATTACCAGGCCCGTAACTTCTGGCTAGACTGGAAGAAGACATCTATTCCTTAAAAAAATCCACTCCATCCATATGTAAATTATTCTAACAGTTAATTAATTTTGCTGTTAAAAATGCATGCCTTAATCCTGGCCTGAAGGTACTGGCATCGTTTCAAAGGACTGCTCTCCATTTCCCCCGATGGAATCCCTGAGATTTTAAAAATCGCTATTTTAGCAGAAACACACACATTCACATATCCCAGATGAATCGGACGATATTCCACAAGGAGTCAAGGGCCAAACTATGGGTTTTTCACTTAGCACCCATCTGTGGGGCTTTAAATAAATTTCAGCTAGACTACAGGGGAATCTGCATGTAAATGGCACACTGAAGCTACTCGGGTTCAGGGTTCTTATGAGGAGTTGAAGGCACTTTGAAAATATGGCCTTTAGGTTTTGTGTGTCCCTCCCTCCCCATCAGTATGGAGGTAAAATCACATCCTCCACGGATGCTTCCACCATACTGTATCCACATTCCAACATGGACTGCATTTATACTCCATTAGATGGATGTGTGCTGACAAAGCGTCTAAATCACAGGCATCCTAATCATTATAGGAGAGTTCAAAAGGCTAATCATAGATCACTACCAGTTCTTGACATATCACTGAACAGAGGACATCAATCCCTGCCTCTTCTCAGCACACGCAATTACATGCATACAATTAATGAGTAAAGTTAATACTAGAAACAAAAGTTCTAAATAAAGAGAAAAATGACAGTTAATAAAACTGTCATTATCTTTTCCCAGACATTAAAATGCTGCTTTGTGTAACAGCAGCGCTCTATACTACAGAGTAACCCACTTCTGTGTTAAGGGATACCAGCCAGTGGTACTTCACTGACTATACAAAGCAACATGTTTCATTAAGGGTTTAAAGTCTCGGGCTTTAGTCTTAATTAAACCCCAATTTCATCAGTGTATAAATAATGGAACACTACATCTATGTGAAGTGGTATTTACTTTCCAACCTATTAGTGTAAAAACCACTGAATTATTGAAGTGAATAATTAGCTGCTCACACAGATCCTCTTTTCCCCCCCTTCTCCCTATCTCTTTAATGTTTCCTCTTAATTGAGTCTCTAAATCAAGCCATATGCAGGATGAGAACTGCTTTGATACAGCTTGTGGCAATGGAATTCACTGGGAGAGGGACTAAACTCTCAGCTTTTATTGCCACATTTCAAAACCCAACACCAAAGCACTAAGCTTTTCTTTGCAAATTTTAGCCACAGCGAACTCTCCGTTATGCAGCTATTTTTGCAATGAAAAATCCAGTATATGCAGACAAGCGCTTCCAACGAACAGACTCGGCAGAGGCAACCCTTGATGAAAGCAGAATGTCAGCCTTTGGGAGCTACAGATGAACAAAAGACATCCCGCCTGCCAACCCTCCCCACCCCTGAGAGTGGAGGAGAAAGCTGAGCCTTGGAGAAGAGTAATTAGGAGTCATGAAGGCCTGGGCTGAAGGGGTTCAGGAGACTGCAATGGCCTAAGTAGGAATAAAAATCCCCAAGAAAAGGAGCACAAGGTAGTATTCGAACTACCTCCATAGTAGCCCGGGACACTGAGGGCAACAGCGAGAAAAGTAGCAACGAGGTACAGCAGAGTGTTGGGACACAACATTTCACATCTTTTTTATACGTACTTAAGGAAACCAAGAGAACTGTGAGAACAAAGGTGTGCTGGAAAGGGAGATAAAAGAGGGCCATAGCAGGAGGCATTTAACTGCAGTTTTAGCTTAGCCTTTACAAAATCACGGTTGTTATCCACAAGTCTGAGAAGAGGCAGGCGTAAAGGCAAAGTCAAACTGCTAGGAAGGCAAACAAGCAGATTAAAGCAAAGAACATCACAACTCCCCTTCTCTCCTCTGTTTATAGATGCACATACACACAGCGCCGGGAGGAAGCGAAGGGACAGGGAGAAACAACATCTGGATGAAAGGATCTTCCTTAAAGACCTGCAGGAGACAGCCAACGTCTTCAAACCAAAACGGTTCCAGTTTGACCAACAGCATCTAGGCTGCTTCTGCCTCACACGGAATAAATGGCTACGCCGCCTTATCCGGATCCCCTCTGAAGACCCGAAGGCCTCCACCATGTACTGTCAGGAGAGAAATTGGAGGTCAGAACTTGGCTAATCCCAGCGGAGCAGCTACTTTGTTTCCACCAGGGTTAGGTCAGGCTGGGCATCGGGAGCCTTCCCATTCCAACAGACTTACTGCTTCGTGAAAGGCCTTCATTAAGCTGCGGTTTCACCAAATCCTGATTCCATACGGTATATCTCCTCTGATGGTTAATGTTTGTTTATCATGCAGTTACCAGTGGCTGACGCAAACACACTGGGAAGCTAAGTGTTTTCTGAAACGCTACCTGCACAGATGTTCCTAGACAATACAACAAATGGAATAGATGAAAGAGACATATTTTGTTTTAAAGGATAAAGTACATTAATACTGCAATAAATTGTACTAAGGATAAAATTTGTTACATAGAATAAAAACAGCTGGCAAGTAAGAAAGTATATATTGCTAGGCTATCAACCTCAGACATTCACAGGCTTCTGACATAGAGAAGTACTCAGGTAGCGGTCGAAGGGTAAGCGAGCACCAGTTTTGGCTCTATTTCACTAAGCCAGCTGCAAAGCTCTGGGCGAGTCATTAATTCGTTATGCGTTAGTTGTCCTACCTGTGTAATGGGAACAGCTGTCACTGTAGTAATAGTTACCCACCTCAAGAGACTTCTGAGCACGTTAAAAAGCAGATAGATCCAGAGTACTACAATTATTATTACAGGCCTGTTCTTCCTAACATTTATATGTGCATTCACTCATTTACAGTCCAACTGATCGGTTATGGATAGAGTCTATAACTGGATTTTATGACCTAAATTCAGTGTTTAAACGCATCTAAAACTATAGAGACCAGGGCCTTAAAGCTTAACGTTTGACAAGAACAAATGAAGAAACTGTATACACAAGGTCTTTGTTGCCTTGATATCTCTCTTCTAATTTCAGTAGATAAATGTAGCTTGTCGATACAGTATAAATCTAACTAATACAACACCATGTCAAGCTCTTTGCTCTGTTCTCCGTTTCACCCATCCGTTCAGAGAAAATTGCTTTCTGCTCTCCCTTTCCTCCTCTTCTCCTATTCTATTATTGTATGGCTTTAAAATGAAGCACCGTTGCCTAAGACTAAGCACTACAGAAAACATCACAAAATACGCACAGAATACCTCCCTAGGAAACAGCTGAAGACTGACTTGATAAGACATAGCACGATAATAGGTTCATACCAAAGGCCTTCCAACAGTACAGACCAACTCCTATCCAGTTGCCCAACGGTATTTTATTTACCGCATGCATTTTTTTCTGACAGGCATGGGTACTGACATCGCAGAAGAAGCCTGAGTGCTCAAGCACAACAGTGTGTATTTCTAGGTCTCAAAGTTTAGATTACATCCAATTTTCTTATTAGTCACAGCTGAAGTGTCTCAAACATAATTAACCCAAAACCTGTCTAAATCAATCCAGATCCATTCAAAATAATGCATTCCCATCTCATTACAGAGTCTGCTAATCTATTCAAGCCTTCAAATTTATTCCTGAGAGACAGATAATGCATGCAGATTCTTACAAAATGCAATATAGTTGTTAGTTTTTGAAACCTTCTTTGCATTATGATCTCATTTACTCTTGCAGCATAAACAAGGTTAGATTTAGGCAATGTATCAAAACTGGTGATTCACTGAACGGGCTCCTTTCCTGACAGTCAACACTGAGTCAATGTCCCAACAGTGGCTCCATTATACAAAACACATTCTCTCACACACTTAAAAATATAAAATAGAAAGGCTCTAAACGTCTGAAATGAAGTTTTCTCACTTTTGCGCAGTCACACGAAACCGACTGTAGCTGCTGACAATCAAAAAATTGTTGACATTTAAGCCTCCTTCTACCGCTCAGAGAAAGGGGAGAAAAACACTCAAAACCAGAATGGATGTTTTTATCTTCTTCTTTTATCAAGTGGGTTCTTTGTTGGCCAAGTATGAGGTATTTGGGCCTTCAGCATGCCATTGTAGGCTACCAAACTCAAGCCAAACTTGCATGTGTGTGCACGCAGGCTGCAAAGAAAGAGAGAGGATCTTGACAGGTTGCCATGTAAGAGATGTTTTGCTTTGGAAAAGTTACTTCCAGGGAACTAAATGTGCTGGCAGAGGTTCACTTCCCAAGCCTTGCCACGCTGGTTTAATAGAAACTGTGGTCACATCTGCCCTTCAAATGTAAAATAACCCTTTTGCTTTTTGATGCTTTGCACACGTTGGTTTGGCACGCTTATAATTCTTCGTATGAAAAAAATCTTACTGAAAGCATAGGACTTGCTACTTCCAAGAGAAAGAATCAGTAAAACCACCACCAAAATCAGTTTTCAAAGCTAACCAGAAACCTAAATGCAATGCTCATCTAGATTTGCCAAAATTATCTAGCGACCAAAGCAGGACACATGAACGTGGTCAGTAACCTTTGCTAGGTACCAGCCAGCTACTGATACGGGACATAGTTAAGCTTTTATCATGTATGACTACGTACTTTAGAAGAAACCTGCAATTCTTAAAACTTAGAAACTAATGTCTTCTATTATTATCATGTGACTACAGAAAGCGGTATTACAAAATCCCAATTAAACTACAATTCACCTTGGAACATGACTGATTCCAACAAAGCGAACGCACATCCTAGGTAATACCTTTGATTATTTCTGAGTTCAGACCAAAACCTGCATTCTTCTGACACAACTACACAAATCAACTTGGCAAAACTGAATTAAAACAGCTTCTTACATTCACACAGGCAAAACTTCACTAAGGTTATTTGAATCAATCACGCAGTCTACATATAAACACATACACCATGATCAGTTCACAAGACCTCACACAGTCATAATCAGATTTTTTTATTATCCCAAAGGAATCAGTTAGGTCCTATAAGACCTCTCACACCAAATTAAAAAAAAAATCTTCCTTTGCTCATAAGAAGTAACTGAAATAACAATGATTTATATTCTAGGAATGAATAGGCAGTAATGACCCTGATTCAGCATGTGACATCAGATGCGCTTTACTATAAGCACATGTATAAGCAAAGCCTGTTAAATCAATGGGAATACTCACTCCTGAAGTCAGTAACTAGTTAAAGCATTGTCTGTTTTTTCCACTCCAAATCCAAGCCCCCTGGAAACAGCCTCATGCTGCTTTCAGCGAATCTGGGATCAAGCTTAAGCCAAGCAGATCCCTCCACCTGATGCCTTCACTGTGCTAGCGTGGATGTGATCTGCTCCAGAACGGCACGCGTTGGCAGACATTTCCGCCTTTCCGAGAAGGCAGGCATCTCCTCGTCTCGGACCACACTACGTCACCCATCCCCCCAAAAGAATTCTTTTTTATGGGTACCCTCATTTAAATAAATATCATTTTGTAGTAACTAACAGAATACAGACTCTTCCAGCAAGGGGCAGAACTGGACCCACAGAATTGTGCTTCTCAGTTACAGAAGCCCCTGCTCATGCCAGTGGTGCGGGATCATGCCCTGCCAGCAGAGGTGAGGGGGAAAAAACCCAACAACCAACCCCCACCGAAAAACCAAAAACAAACTGAAGGCATGGTTTAAATAACAGCATTTCTCTCTTTTTTTGTTGTTGTGTTGCAGGCCTTGTAAAAAGTGCTTGCAAAGTCAATAAATAATAGAAGAGTTAGATAATGTCAAACTGTGGAACATGACGAGGCTCACTGAGCAGCTCATTGAAATGGGCCAGTTGTTTACACTCTGTAGCAGTTTCATGCTTTCTGGGCTCCCTCCTCCAGTGTTCTTCTTGATTTCCATGACAATCGCAGAGATATGCCTTAAAGAAAAACGACTTCAGGAGGTACAGTTGCTAGTGGAAATAATCCCGCTTTAATACACGTATTTGAATTCTGCCCGTGCCCCATCCTCAGCCGCAGCGAACACCTCTTGCATTGGGCAGGGTACCAACGCGTGTCAGACACCAACCGCTTTAACAAGTTAAGGAGCAAGAGCTCAAAAACCAGCGACGGCCTTTCCGTGAAACCACGAACCAACGAGACAAAGACATACCAAGCTAATTAGCTATATGAGGGCGCGCTGACCATAACCCAGTCGGAATGCGAAGGGGCAACCCGCCCTCCGCCCGCACTCTGCCCGCAGCGGTGACAGTTTCTTAGCAAACGCTCTGCCCGCCCGGCGCTGAGGGCGGGAACGCCGCACGCCACGGTGTCAAACTCTTCTTGAAAGTTCTGCTAAGTTCATCGACAGATCAAAACCAAGCAGCTCCGCAGCTGAACACCCGCGGAGAGGTCCGGGAGGACCCGGGGAGGGGAAGCGCGCGGAGGACCGGGCGGCGCGGGGCCGCCGGCGAGCGGCCGCAGCAGCGGGGACG
>Ga0065711_1045359_pt1 | contig 13540 bp, 11 predicted proteins | sample Hoacrofraction12_FD_59098 | JGI IMG/M metagenome (GOLD analysis project Ga0065711, IMG submission 59098) | Hoatzin crop microbial communities from Cojedes, Venezuela - Epithelial fraction 12 v2 (version 2) | ecosystem: Host-associated > Birds > Digestive system > Esophagus > Crop | place...
CCCCCCCCATTTTTCTCCACCTCCTTCTCCTTTCGCTCCTGGGGCTGCGGCCAGAGCCTCGCCGGGAGGAGGGAGGGCGAGGACTCTCCCAAGTTGGCCCCAGTTGGCGGGACTCGGGGCAGCGCTCAGCGGCTGCTGCGGAACAAAGCAACCCCCCAAAACACCCCTTCCCGCAGGGGCCGTGAGCAGCGCTGGGCTGGCCCCGGCACGGCCCCCCCGGGCTGGCCGTTCCCCGTAGCCCGGGTGCGGGCGCGGCTGCCCGTTCTCCTGGGGATCTTCGAGCAACCTGGCAAGGGGCAGTGGGAAGCAGCGCTCCGCTTTCCTCCCCTCCCTGCCTGCTTCCCTCGCTCTCTGCCTCCTTTCCCCACCCCCCCTATTTTTTTTGTTTTTTTTTCTTTTTAAATTTTCCTCCCCGGGCCGCCCTGGTGTCGGGGGTCCCTTCCTCCCCCCCGGGGGCACCGGTGCCCGGAGCGGAGCGCATGGGGCGGCGTTTCGGGAGGCTCTCGCCGGCTCCCCGCTCCCCCGCCGGATGCTGCCTGGGCTGTTTTGGCTGCTTTTCTTCGCCGGCGATGAAGGCTCTGCCTTGAAGATGGAGATGATCTGGTTTTTATTCCTGTCTCTGGTGCCGGTGTACAGCCGAGGACAAGGGGTTTACGGTAAGAGACGTTGTGGCGGTCACTGTTTTGGGGGGGGGGCGCAGACGGCGGCGGTGGGATCAAAGTTAAAAAGCACCTGCAGGAGAAAGTAACCGACGCCGGCGGAGCTGGTCGCAGCCCGAGCGGGGGGAAGATTGATGCGGCAGCGGGGCTCCCAGCGCCTCCAGCTACTTCGTAATTCCTCGCCGTAACCCCCGGCCGCCTCCGATTTACGAGCCCGGGGACCGCCGGGCCGGCCGCGCCCGGAGCCGGGAGGAGCGAGCGCTGCCGCGGGGAGAGACCCCGGCCCTGCCTCCCCTCCTCCCCCCCCGGCGTGGGGACGCTCATGGCTGAGTTGGGGGCTCTTTGGGGCGGGTGGGGACGGAGCATCCTCGGAGGACGAGGGGAGGGCGGCCGCCGGGGCCCGGCCGGGATCCGTGCCGGGGGGGGGCCGGGGCTCTCCCGTTCTGCCGGGGCACCCCGGCTCCCCCCGCACCCCCCGCCAGGGCGAGCCCCGCCGGGCTCCCTTCCCTCCCGGGGGGGCGAGGGGTGAAGCTGCTTTTGCACCGTGTTGAAGTTCGCTGCCGGTTTTCCTCTCAAGACCAAGGAGATGGGTGGGGGGTGGCCTCTGGCAGAGCTAATCTTGAGCTGCTCGTTTGGTTTTTTTTTTCTCTTTTTTTATTATTATTATTTTTGCAGTTAGGTTGCTTATTTCCCCTCCTTGTTTGCAGGCAGGGTGGCAGATGGCAAGCTCGGGTGTCCCCCCGAGACGTCTGGCTCCCGCAGCCCCCCAGCTTCCGAGGGCAGGGGAGAGGGGACAGCGGCTGGGGATGGCACCCCGTGACCCCGCCGAGCGCAGGTCCTGGCTTGAGAGAACAGCCAGGGTTCCCTTTCGCCAGCCGCGCAGCCCCCCTTTCCCTCTCGCAGCCCTCTCTTAATTCTTGCTTTACAAGATCTGCATTTCCAGTACACTGGGGGAAAAATAAATAAAAGCAACCCACAAGACTTGCCTCTCACAACAAGCTGGCTTTATCTTGGCTTACAACTCAGTTGTGCGTCGCTGTAAAGTCCTCCTGGAAGGCATGCCTCTGCCTCTAACGAGCCAAGCTCTCTGAGCTCGGAAGAGAGACCCCAGTGAGAGAATCCAGCCCCCCCGCTCCCCCTTTTTTAACAGCGCGCAGCCAGTCTCTTGTGTGAGCTCTGGCAAAGATCGGTTCAGTCTCACTGACTACGGGTAAGTCTTTGTAGGTCACTTTTTAATGATGTATTTCTTAAATGGAAACAATTCCTCCTTTCTCCTTGAGGGCTGGGATGTTAATTTGAGTTTGGGTCCGTTCTGTAAAATAACAATTTTAAATAGAGGGTGTTTAGCTTCCTTTCTTTTTTTCTTTCTTTCTCCCAGTACGTGTGTTTTCTCCCAGTCTGCACGTTCAGAGCAAAACCATAGGACCCCCCGAAGGCTGGAAAGATGAGGAGTAGAATGAGTTTGTGTCACAGAAACCCCGTCTGGGCAGGTTACTTCAACCTTTCAAACAAGTAATCTGCTTCTAGCTGAACTTTTAAAATTTTGTTTTAGTGTCCTTGCTGCCGAGTAACTATCACTTGCTGTAGAACGGCCTCTCTGCTCAGGATACTAGCAATAGGGAGAGAGCTTAAAACTGGTTTTTCTTAAATGTGCCGTGGAAGGTTGCCTGCTGTATTTTTTCATTCACTTCAGTGAACTTGCATTTGATAGAGTTGTTGCTAAATTAGATCTTTAGAATAACTTACTGGTGTTCTTGTCTTTTTCTCTCAGAGAGATTGGAGAAGCTGTGTACAAAAGAAAGCACAGATATAGACATGCACTAAAATGAAGGCATCCTTTTAAGCCAAAATGGTACACTACTTCTATCTATTCTCTTACTTAACTACACAAAGGAGAAATCCAGCCTCTTCCCTCCTCTCCCCTCCCCTACCTCTTCAAACTATCTGTCGAGACCATCAGGAGCCTTAATACGCAGCTGTCTCTGAGTGCAGCCCAGGGCAGTGTCTCGTGGAAATAGCACACCGCAAACTTCTATGGTGACTAATAGTTTTCATATTGTCTTTCCCAGTCCTGCCTTCAACCCACTGCCCTGCACTGATTTCATGCCTTGTGCAGCCAGCACCGTTTGTCTGGGTATGAGATTGCTGTTACTGATGGCTCTAGCAGAGCTGGATGGATATTGTTATGGATAAATGAGGCAGGATTAGAAACTAGTCCTACTGGCCCCCTCCACTTCAGTTTGTCCTAAACGTTAGTCTCTGGCCACAGCTTTAATCTGTACTTGAGCGTTCTGTGTTGTGAATGCTGGTCTCATGTAGCACTTATTGTAGAAATTATGGGAACTCAAGTATCATGTTTCTGATCTGTTTTTCTGCTGTTGAATATTTATTTGTGGCGATGGAGATGGAGAGAGGCATCTATATGCGTCTATAAATATATTTTACTTTAGTAAATCTGCTGAGATTAAATCAGATTAAATGAGATAAAGTATGCATGTGATGTACCCTTTAAATAATACACCCACATGGATGCGCACAAAAGACCTCTGTCTAGGAGAGCGGACTTGTTGGAGAGTTTTATTGAGATGAATGGTATAAATAAAATGTCTGTAAGGGGGGTTCTGGGAAAAGAGCATTTGCAATGGAGGTGCAATTTAATTAGGAGTCAAGGTGCTTTTAGCCTGCTACCTGAAGAGGCTTGTTATATTAATTGGCATTTGTTGTAATGACTGAAGTGTGTCTGAAACCCTCTTCTCATTAGCTGATCCCATCCTTTAAACCTTGTTTGTTGCAGTAGGACAAGGCTGGCCTGATAAGGAAGGCAGTTCAGCAGACTGCCAAAAGGTAACTTTTATTAGCCTTTTGTGGTACCCCATTTCCCAAACTGCATGTGGCTTTCAGTCCTGGTGCGCTAATGCTGCTGGTTGAGACGAGGAGCAAGCTGTAATACATCTATAGGAAATGTCAGAATTTGGGGGCAGGGAGGAAGAGGTAAGGAGAAAAGGGAGTTGCCCTCCCAGGCTTGGAGATACCAACACTTAAGAGCTGTAAATTAGACTGATAGGGGAGAACAGGGAGTGTTTCCACAGGGAATAGTATGCCTCTTGCTTCCTAGTCGGCCTTGCAGACTTCGGGACTTGCGTAGCTCTGGTTCAGAGTGCGCACAGGGCTGCTGCTTTGCTTACTCCATGTGCAGCACGTACTTAACGTTTCTGAGTTGTCTTGCAACTAGTACAGTCCGGCTGATCTGCAGCAGCCTCTCAGGCTGAATAAGAGTGGGATATCTTGTTCTCTGCCTTTCACAATTCACCTGCAGAAAAGGCATTTCAGGAATGGTCATCACAGTGTGTGATGAGGGGCTACAGCAAGGTGATGGAAAGGGAATTAAAGGAAGGTTTAGGCTGGGCAGAAGGGAAAGCTGCCTGGCACGGTGATTTGAGGGGCTGGATGGGCTGCACCACTTCAGGCACTCGAATCCGGTGCGGGTGAAGCACTTGTGATACACAGTAGTCCTGCTCTGGCCTCTGAGGTGGGGAATAAATGACCCAGTAAAGCTCTCTCTTTAAAGAGACCCCATCACACTGAATCACCCGTGAGATGCCACTACAAGCAGCCAAAAGATCAAGCGGAAGAATGTTTTCTTGCGTCTGCAGTGGAGGAGTGGTAAAACATATCCTGGGTTTAGGCCATAAACATCTCTGCCCTTTTTCATTTCACGTACCCGTGGCATGATTTGCTTCCTGCTCTTTTTACCTGAAAAGTAAAAGCCTCTTTTCCTGGAGTTTTCAGTGCAGGATGCCTCACACCCTCTTGCAACCTGTGCGTGCACCTGTCCTTTGCTGCTGGTTTCTGGGGGCACAGACACACTCCGATGTTAACCTTGAGCCTGGTGACCTGGATCAGTCCCTCTCCCCTGTGTCTGCCTAGAGCTGTTTTGCCAGCGGGAACAGAAGTCCAGACACAGAGCTCTTCAGCTATCCTGCCGTTATCCCTGTGCCCTCAGAGACGGGTGAGCGGATCGCTGGCTGAAGTAGCAGTGGAGCTGGCTCCTGTGAGGCACTTCTTGGCTGATACTGTTTGGAAAATGCAATTTATGAGCACAGTGATCCTCCAAACTGTATATATGTGTGTATGTGTATATAAATTTTTGTGTGTGCGTACATATATATACACGCATGTGCACACATCCTTTGTGCTTAGCCATTTCTCCTTGTTGTCCAGACATTAAATCTATGGTGGCTTAGGTTGTAGCCTTTTGGTTAGAGGAATGAGTTTTGTAACTAGAGGGCTATAGAAATAGTCTTGCTAAGGACTGGTTCGGTCCAAGGTTTGCATAGTTCTTTAGCAGCTCTTTGAGGTCAAGGCATTAAATCTGTCCAGCCCTGGGCTTCAGCGTGCATTGCTGTTCTCCCGCTGCAGCGTGTCAGCTTCACCCTCCTGTGACACCAGAGCCTCTGTTTTTAGGTCAGGTCAGTAGCTTCACACACCAGATAAGCCCTCAGTTGGCTTTAATATGCAGTACTAGAAAACTGACATTATCCTCTTGACAGGTTGTTTGCAACTTGCTGGTAGAAGTCAAAATATTTCACTATAGGTGTCATCAGAAACCACCATCCTATGCTAATTTTTGTGGGAACATGAAGACAGATGTTGAATAATTTGACATGAGCAGCATAGCTTTTAAAATTATCACCGTGTCAGGTTTGCACTGGATTTTTTTGAAATATATATATGTATTTCGGATGAGTTTGAGAGAGGGAAGGGAGATATAGTAAGTGGCTCCTGATAAGCGGAAGATGCAGCAGAAGATGGCCTTGGAGCTTCCGTAGTCAGACAGCAATTCAGTAGTGTCAGTAAGGGACACTGCTGCTGGGGCTGCTCTTGTTTTTAAGTAACAAGATAAAGTGACTTCCATACTTGTAACTCGGAGATCTTGTGACGCTTCTCGTCAACCAGAAGCCCTACTGTTTTGCGCGTGTTTTGACTGGAGTTTGTGCTATTGTGCTTTCCTGAGTAGTGCAGTTTCAGGCTGCTAATCCCTCCCTCCGCACATACCAAGCTCTCTTGGTTCATTAAGCATAGTCTGTGCCTAAAAGTCTTGCCTGTGCAGCTACGGCTTGTTACAAGGAGGGCAAAGTTGGGGGGGGCTGGGGAAAATTGCACTGCGATCGAAGCCAATGTGCTGGCAAAAAAATAGAGACACGCATTTCCACTAGTGAAAAATGCTTGGAGTGGAGGGTGTTTCGTACTCCGTTTGTGGAAATGGCCTGAACCCTACCTGCAAAAGGTTTCTTTAGTCAGCGTAAGGCAAGTTCACAGTCAACTGGTTTGCCTGTGTAGCTCTGGAGAGACGGTTCACTGGTGAAGTACTCATCAGGGTAGGTGAGACGTTGGTATTTTTTGTGCAGAGGTGTTGCTGTGTTGTGTCCTCAGAGGGGGCTGTACTTTGCTGTGAGGAAGATGAGCCTCCCAGACAAGAGACAGTGGAAAATGTGCTCAGAGATGCTGTAGGTGCCTGCATCTGGTAAAAAACCGTTGATTTCTTTAAGCTATACCTGGTAGCTCAGGTCTTATGTAGACTGAAACTATTAAGAAAACTTTTGAGACCGTTTCTGCTCTCAAGCAGTTGAGGTGAATGCATCAGGTGCCCGTGTCCCAGTCACCTTTGGCTGGTCACAAGCTGCTGGTGTTGCACGGGTTTAAAATCAGCAGGGGAAAACGTGCCAGTGTTCCCCCAGGCTTGTGGAGGGACAGGGAGGGACAGGGCGCTGACACTGCACAGCAGAATGCGGACTTGGCAGGGACACCAGGATCCACCAGAGAGAGCGACGTGCTGCGTAGGGGTGGGAGAGGAGGGTGTGCATGCTTTGCATCTCTGTGCCCATGTTCAGCTGGTGAGAGCTCCACTCTGTTAGGATCCAAAGTACCTACTTTGGACAGAGAAAAGCTTTCATCTGCCCTCTATTTGGGGGAAGGGGTTGAATGAATAACAGAGGCTTGTTTTTTATAGCACTTGCTTAGTTTTTAAAGGAAGAAATTGGATGTGTGATAACCGATGAAGCTGACCATCAAAAGTGCTGCATTATAGAACCAGGAAAGGGAGAATCCCGGGCACCGGCTGACCTTGGCTCCACAAAAGTTAAGGCAGAGCAGGGCCGGTACCAACAGGTTGGCTGGGACAGGGCTCGCTGGGAGGCAGAGAGTGTTCGTGCCTGGCGTCGGGCGCTCCTTGGAGCCAAGGCTTCCTCACCTCTGCCCAGGGAGAGCGGGACTCCGGCTTCCTCCCCCTCCCCACCCCAGCTGCCCCTCCAGCTGTGGCTGGGGAGCACATCTGGGCGGCGGGGGGGGAGGCACATCTGGGCGGCGGGGCCGTGCCGCTCCGCCGCTGCCCGGCAGAGGGAGGCGTTGCATCGCCCGGGGTCTGGGGGGTGCGGAACGGGGACCTGGGGTTTGGGGGGGCCGGGACTTTCCCAGGGCAGGCCCCGTGGAAGCCGTGATGCCGCTTGGCGAGGGCCCGTCTCCCGCGCCGGACACGCGTGGGCCGCGCTTGCGGTGCGTCCCGGGAGCGACGGGCGGGCTGAGCGCCGGGTCACGCCCGGGGGCTGCTCGTCCTCTCCGCTCCCACCTTGGCGGGCTTGGGGAATCCCCCCCCGCCCGTCTTACCGGGGACTCGTCCCGGATTCCTTCAGTGCTGGCTGCTGGAGTGCTGCTTTGCATCTCTCTCTGGTTTGTTTTAGGGTCTGAAGCTCTGTCACATTGTACCCGAGCATTTTATAATCCCTCCCCGCCCCCGTTAATACTCCTGCGGAGTGGGACAGTGCTATTCTTTCAGGAGCATCTTCTATGTTTCCTGTAAAAGATCGTACGATGAAGTCAGTGCAGGCCTCTCAAATCCTGAAGTAGCTTTTCAACCCTAGTCTCCATGTCTTTTTTACTGACATACCCGCGTGGTTGTGTTTTGGAGATATTAATTTTATTGCTGTTGTTTGTTTGGGGTTTTGTTTGGGTTTTGGGTTAAAAAAAAAAAGGGAGGGTTAAAGTAATCTGAACAGGTATGAGGGAAGAGGGACCCTCATGCATGGCCTTGCTCTGGCAGGAGAAGATGACACCAAGGTGGTGGCTGGCTGTTGGGGTCTGTAATGCCTTCAGGTGAGGGCATTAGTGTTGTGGTGTATCTCCATGGCTCGGGAGCCAGCGGAGCTGAGGGTGCCACAGCAGAGGTATTTGACTGATGCTCGTGCTTTGGCTCTTGGGAAAACATGACTTAGGGGCCCTGGCTTAGTGCAGCATTATCTTCTGAGCATTGTGGCTGCCGACAGAGAGCTCTTTGCACCAGCACGTTGGCCAGGCTGTATCCCAGATCAGCTTCTGGCTACTAATACCTTCAGTTTTAATGCCTGAATACTCTGGTCCATAGCTGGCAAAGGGAGATGCCTGAAGTTAACCAGGGAACTAGAGAGAGACAGCTGAATGTAAATTATTACTTCTTTAAATTTTCTACTTGTTGTTCTAGACTAGGCGATATGATTACTCCCGCATATGCTTGTATGACTGTATTCCCAAAATCTACAGAGAGCTTGATGGTCTAGTAGTGTTTAAAATCCTCTGAGAAGGATGTTCCCTCTGTGTGCTTCTGTAAAGCGCTCTGGGTTCTTAGTCTTGTGTTAGTAATGATCAGCAGCGTGGATGTGGTTGTACATTTCAGTGGTTGGAACGATGGCAGGACAGCCCTCTGGGGACAGCCATGGTGCTGGAGTGGCCTGGTGATTCAGAGTCACCAGCACTGCTCTGTGCTGGGCTGCAGACCTGCAGGGAGAGGGTGCAGAAAGGTGGTAAGCAAGGTTCTCAAGCACCTTTTATCAATCTGGCCAGTCTCTCGCTTTCCTGTTGTTCCTTTCACTTGTGCTGCAAGTCGCTTGGGGATGTGGGCTGCTATCCTTTTGCTTTAGCTTTCATAAGGGAGGTATCACTGATGTAACTAAAGATCTACTTTATTGTGATGTCCTGGCTTGTGGTTTCTCTGCGCTGCGAGCTGTAGTGTAGGACAAACGGTGCGCAGATACTTCTGCTGGGTTCATGTAAAAGGAAGTAATGGCAGGGTGAGGATAGCAGTTGACAAAGTTGCAGTAAGAACAGCAGTTTCTGAAGAAAAATTAGCAAATGTTGCCTAAAGATCTACTGGCATAACATTGAAAGCTAAAGTCAAGCTGTGAGAAAGGCTTTAGGATGTCTGCAGGTGGACATTTAATACAAGAGTAGCTGCTTGCTGTTGCTACTCCTGTTTCAGAAGGAAATGGTCCTTCACTAATTGGCGTAAATTGTTTTAAGATAAATGTGGATGGGAATCTTGTGCATCTCTTATGTGCCTTTGTGATGAAATAAAAAGGAAGAACAAAGATGTGATTCAGGCAGATGTTTGAGGAACGTGGCAAAATGGCTTTTGCTTACAAATGCTGTTTCACCTTCTGGTGCTTGCTCCGTGCCTTGCACAGCAGAAGAAGGCATTTGTAGAATTAGAATGAAAAACTACTGTCTCTCTCGAAGTTTAATAAAAGGATTGTTCTGACTCGGAGCATTCCTCGAAATAGCGGAAATATGAGAAATTGAGGCTCATAAAAGTAACCTGAGCAGCAAGAGCTGGCTGGGAGTGTGAGACTGAACTCCCCTGCTAGTCAAGTGAATCCAGCTGGGGGGTTGAGAAAATTTAACCGGTCTTGGACATTTCCACTGCAGTTGTTTGACCCCAAAAATCCCTCTGAGTGCGCAGGTAGGATTTCTTGTGGGTGGGTTTATGTGTTTCCCATCACTGTAATATTTATGAACTTCCACCTTTACAATGCCCCCATTGCCTACAGTGATTCCACTCTGCATGTGGGGAAATGAGATGAAGTGATTTGCCCATGGCAGACTGGAGAATCGAACATCAGCAAAGTTTTAACCATCCTTTTCTCTCTGGTAAAATGCAGCTGGTATTAAGTGCAATCCGTGTGGCTCGTAGATCCAAGGTAAATACATCCTCAATAAGAAGGAATAAACCATTGAAAACAGGCTCTGATCCAGCTACCTCAGAATTAAGATTTTTTTGGTAAGAAAACAAAAGCTTGTTTGTTTTTCAGTACTTATTTATCTCATCTTTGTTCACGGGTTAGAATTTATTTTAGGACACCTTTTGGAGGTCTTCCAGAAGTTGAGCCTTACTGTACAACACTGGGGGAGAAATGGAAATCTTTCAATCCTGGGTACATACATGGCTTTTCTGTGTGAATCTGTGGGCAGCCTGGAAAAATTGCTGTGAGGACAGAACAGGACAGGCTTGGTTCTGGAATCTGTTGACTCATTCTGCAACAATTCAAATTATTTTGCACTTGATCAAAGGACCAGTATTGCTTACTATGAAAAGCTGTTGTCATGAGTAGAGGAGAATAAATGACTATTGATGGTACCGGAGAGAAGGACAAGAAGTCTGAGATTGCCATGAAGGAGCAGAGATTTGGGATGGGTGGAAAAAAGCAGGGGACCGTAATGTAGGTGCATGACAAGGGACAGTGTCTGGGACTGAGGAGAAGTTATGATAATGAGGGTGGAACTGTGGCTCTAAAATAAGGCTGTATGCCAGAGCAGAGCACAGCTTTCAAAGAAGCGAAAGGAAAGTCTGAATATTCCAACATGTTTTGTTAAGTATGTGCTAAGCTGTATTTCTGTTTTTCCTACAATTGCGAAGATTGGAAGAAGTAGTCTCTAGTGTTTGTTTCCCAAATGTTAACGAAGGCCGAAAGGAATTAATGTCACTGATTTTGAGGTTTGTTTTTTCTTTTGAAAGAGAGATTTTTCTTTCATACTTAGAGCAATTAAAATTCACATGTATGTGTTTGAGAAGGGGATTATCTTGATCAGTCGTCAAACAATTGCTGAAGAAGATGACCTTCTTAGCTCTGGAAATTGGGACACAGAAGTGGGCAGTGGTGTTAGCTGCAGGTTGGGAAGATCCCCATTTTAAGGTTTAGTGAGAGATGGCACCTTGCTATTCCCTGTAACTCTGTGAATGAGGAGTACTTGGAAACTTGGCAAGAATACAGAAGCTTTTCGATGCTATGGGACAGTGGGATTAGGGGAAAGTTTTTGCGAACAAATCGACTTAAGTGCATATACACGATGCCTACACAAAAGTAGGACTGTAACTTGTGGGTGCACTCCTGAGCTAGCTTTAAACTGGCTGTTCCAGCTACTGATCACAGTGCAGCTCTAACAGCGCAGAACTCAGCCTGGCTTGTGATTCAACCATTTATGCAACGTCCTGAGTAGGCTTTGCAGCGTGTGCTGAGCCCCCTGCACCTAGGGTCACCTGGCAGCAACATATTGCGCTCAAGTCCGTGATAAATAAGTCATGGGGCACTTACACCAGGCTTATGCTTGCTTTTGTATTGTCAGACAAACAAATATACTCAAATCCTGGCTGTGCAACCGCATGGTGATCCTACAAACCCAACTAACCGGCTTATTGTGGGGTGCAGGTTGGAGCTCAAGGGCTGTAGCAGCTGAGCTACCGCAATCCAGTAGCTGCTAACTCGAGCAAGACAAATGCCAGGGTTGTTCTTGCTCTGTGGTACCTTTCAAGCAAGCATAGCTTGAGATACGGGAATGCAAGCCAGTTTAATGCAGCTGACTGTTGTGAGAGAGCCTCTAGACAACAGGTCTAGAATTCATCTAGAATTTTGAAAGGCTGTTCCTGAATAACTCCTGCCATAGACAAGCCCTGCATTTAGCTGTGATTACATTTCTAAATTGCTTTTCAAAATGGGATAGTCAAGCTCCTGAACGATGTAGCTGCATCTGAAGATGTTACCCACAGAAACTAAGCTCCAGCTTTGGTTAAAATAGCACAATAATAGTTTGTTTTCTGGCTGGTCAAATGATAAGCAGCTCAAGACTTTCATCCTTATTCCAGCAGAAAAATGCAATTGACAGTAGAGAATGACTTTTTACTATGATGTGCATGATTAATACCATAAATCTTTCATGTTGGGATGTTGGATGAAAGGCATGAATATCACCACAACAAATTGAAAGGAGCAGTATGTTACATATTCGTGGTTGATAATCAGGCTTGAAGCTCCATGTAAAAGGAGAAATCAGCCAAAGTGAATGGTAGTTATTGAAACTAGAAACCACTCTGACATCTGCTAAGCGCTGGCAAAGATGCCATGCTGACTTTTGCAGATCACAATGAGCATATGTACCTACTTGTGGCTGATGGTTATTCCAAGTGGCCAGCAGTAGCGTGTGTGCTATTTGACAAATAGTTCTGCTTCTCAGATTATTATGGAGACATTTCAAAGTATGTTTGCAGCATATGGCTTGCTTAAGGAGTTGGTTTTAGATAAGAGACATTTGGTAAAACACAGTAGATCAGCTGCTTATCACTCCCCTTCAGATGGGTCAGCAGGGCATTTTGTACAGACACTTAAAAGAGCAGTAAAGAAAAATGAGGAGCAAGCCCGGCATCACAGCATGGCAAACTTCCCTTGCATAGAGCAGCGTGCAGGAAAGCTCCAGCAGAGCTAATTCTTAATAAACGGATTTTAATTTAAGAATTGCATTTGATTGTCTCAAAGCAAGTCTAGAGGAAGTAGTAAGTTAGGAGGGTGGGAGAAGGAAACTACCGTATGAGCTTTTTGCTTCTTAGGCCTAACTAAAAGCTTTGCAGAAGGAGGAAGCAGGGGAAGGTGCTAAAAAGTACTAGGATCTGTGATATGCTTGGTGAGGTAGACAGGGAAATGAGAAAGAAATGTGTATAGCTATTGCTAGATTTAAAAAAAAAAAGGGAAGAAATTGATGCTGTTGATGGTGTGTAAATTCTAGGAGTGAGAATGTTTCTCTCTTTCATTGGCCTCATGATAATACACATGACATTGTTGCTGTTGAAAATGAGGGATTGGAAGAGCAAGTGAGAACCGCTGTCCCCGTGGGGCGGAAGCCTTGCCCGGACAGGATTGCACGTCTCCCAGAGGCCCACAGCTGTGATTCCAAGGTCGTGTAGGAGGGGGCTAGTCTTAGCACCCCCATTGCAAGAAACAGGAGGATTTAATGTAGCTTTTGTGGGTAAACTCCTATACACTTATTTTAAGGTCCTGGATGCTCTGTGAGCATTGCCATTGTCTGTGGGGAAACAGCTGTGGATAACACCAAGGCTGGAGCTCATACCCCAGGGTGGTGTAGGATGGGTGATAGCTTGTAATTAAGTGGCTCATTTGCTGAACTAACTCTTCTGATTTTTCCTGTGTTTTATTCCTCCCTGTTTGTCGTATCCAGTTAAAGTCATTGTAATTAGTTTCCGAGGCATATTTGGTTTATTGGATTTTTGTTGATATAAGGTCTTATTTCTTGCGTGTGCTTTGTCACACCTGCTCAACTTGCTGACACAGACGGCTTTTTACTTGTTAGCCCAGAAGGAAGCTATGCTGCTACGGGGGCGTGAGCAGGCAGCCGTTGTGCCCGTGATCCACCAGCAAAAGCTGCTGGCCAGACTCCGACTCCAGCTTCTGCTACTCTCTGGCTGGGAAGAATGGTTGTGTTTCTTTGGATCCTCTGCGAAAACAGAAGTTAGAAGCAGGGTGGGGGGAAATCTTAGTGGATTCGCTTTCCTGGCTACAATTTTTGGCTCGGCTGTGCTACGCATGTAGATACCATTTTAATTCTAAGGCAAGGTGGTTAAACCCAGATGAGCTGTTGCTCTGGTAAAAATGCTGGCCTGAAATGCTGCATGTAATTGCTTGGATCCTGTCACTGTCAGTCTTTCTTTATGACTTCTTTTTTTTTTTTTTTTTAAAGACTTCAGTGTAAGCCAAATATGTTTAAAAAAAAAAAAAAGGTGGCGCCTTAAA
>Ga0065711_1045360_pt1 | contig 13539 bp, 9 predicted proteins | sample Hoacrofraction12_FD_59098 | JGI IMG/M metagenome (GOLD analysis project Ga0065711, IMG submission 59098) | Hoatzin crop microbial communities from Cojedes, Venezuela - Epithelial fraction 12 v2 (version 2) | ecosystem: Host-associated > Birds > Digestive system > Esophagus > Crop | place...
AAAAAAAAAAAAAAAAAAAAGGCACAGACGGTCTCTATTTTCCGCAGACTCTCATGCAGTTTCCCTGGACTCGTCTCCTCCTTCCTTTTCTGCCTCCATTCTACAGGCTTCTCCAGACATTTTATCTGAGGTAAGTGATTGTCAGTTTATTCAAAGCACTTATCATATTTGCAAGAACTAGCACAGACCTCTCACATATTTGGTCTAGGTGTGATAAGAACATTTGCTCTTTATACATTAGCCCTACTTAGAACTTGTCAAAGACACCAAGTGGTCCTGCAATCTATCATCTATTCAGCAGTGCAAGTGAAGCTGGGTGGTTTGTTTCATCAGCCCTTTGAGATCAGATATCACTGTTGCTGCCCCAAAACAGCCACAGCTTGGAGAGGTCAGCAAGACACATATATATGATACGACAGGATCTGGCCTGTAGAAAAGGAGCTTTGTTCCCCTCCATCAGTGGATGGTGCACTGAAGACAGCAGTGGTAAGTACTCTAGTTGGAGGCTACATCCGTACCAGTAAAATAAACTGTGCTGGACAGGCTCATGCACTGAAGCTCAGTCACCTCCACTGTTGAATTTCTAGAACAGTTTTGACCCTGGCTGACTTGCACGCACCCAAGCAATCTCCGGGAAGATGTCCTGAGCTACCACAGGCCAGGGACTCTTCCCACCGGAGCGTCTGGCTGCAGCCACCTTGCTCTCACGGGCTAAAAGTGTTTAATCATGTGCATGCTGGCAGTTCAGTGCCAGGTGACTTCAGTGGCGGAGAGCTGGACATGTTTGATTTACCAGTGTAGGTGTAGCCTCACTGTCTAACAGCTTCCTCTGAAGTTGAAACTGGAAACTTCTGAAGGAGCCCAGCGGGTTCCCGTGCCCTGGATAGGCCCTCTGATAGCTCTGAAAAGCCAGATTCTGAATTCTCTACTAAAGTCTTCAATAGCATTGAATAAAAAAGGGGATGAGAAGCTACAAAGCAGACACAATCTCCAATCTTCAGATTATCAGCCCCAAATCCACATGCAGAGGGAAAAATATGTATGCCTGGGTTTCCTTTAATAGATTGTGCAGTCTACTCACTCACAGTTATCACATGTGCTAATGTAAGATTTACTGTCCATAATTAATCAACCTTAGGCAAGAATATTTAGCACTTCTACTCCGTTTTTCATTTTCAAAGTGCTTTTCAAACACTACCTAATTAAACATCAGGAACAATTATTTCCAAGCTACTTTATAGGCACATTTGAAAAATGAAAAAACCATATTTTAGCACGTATTAGAGGAATCTTTTTAAACCAAAACAGCTCTATCTACAACCTGCTGAAGGAATGAGAGCAGTAATAGGACAGAGATTTCCAAACAGACCAAAGCGGGAGCCGGTTAGTTCTGTCCCTACGCACACAAAAGCTACTAATGCAGCTTCATTTTTAAAACTTCTGTCTATCTCACACTTTCATTTTGTTTCCGAGAGAACATTTTATTATTAAAGAACCACAGAACCAGGATGAGGAAGAATTGCTTCTTTGCAATGGACAGGTGCCACCAATGGGCCTGGGGCTCTGATTCACACGCTCGGCAGTAACTCATGAGGTCACACCTGTAAGTCTCACCTCATCTCTTTCACAGAGGCAGCAGATCAAGGTGTATGTTCACACAGCGGTAGTGTCTTCACTAGCAAGGTCAATCCAAGGCAAGGTATTTGCTCACTGAAAACTGTTCCAATGTCTTTCCCTCATGAGTAGAAATACAGTCAGCACTGGCAATTTTTGACAACCTCTAAGGAGAAAGCTGGGTGTGGTGGACCATGCCTGTCACCCCAGCGGGTCAAGAGATGGGTGGGTACCCACGAGCCCAGGGCTGTAGTGTACTAGGGCAGCCAGCTTTCCACATCATCTTTGGCATCAGTCTGATGATCCCAGAGAGCTCAGGTCAGCAGGTTGCCCAAGGAGGGCTGAACCCACCCAGGTCAGAAACAGAGCAGCTCAATTTCTGGCAGCACAGACCAGTTTACCTAGAAGCGTGTATCAAAACTGTTGGTGATTTCAGTCAATAGGCCAGTTGACCACAGATTTTGATTGAGAGTGGGCACACAGCCTCTCCGTCCTCTCTTCTAAAAAGACAATGCAGAGGTAAGGTGTAGACTGCAGAGGTGATATGTTAAGCCTGACAGGGGTATCGTGAGTCAGGGCTGTCAGAGCTTAACAGCAAGTTCTCATTTGCCAGAATCTTTCTCGCCTTAATAGTGAAAATAACATTAACACTGCATAAATAAGCAAACAAGGAAGCACGGGTTCCTTAGGACAGAAAGTGTTATATTTTCTCTGATGAGCTAAATAAAATCAAGAAACAAAATATTCTTCATTAGACATTAAGAGTTTATGGATCTGCCAACATGGCCTGATGCAATTCTGGGCAGAGATACCTCAGCAAGCTCAAAATAAGCTGGCTCCACTACTGGAAGCAGCGTAACCAGGCAAATATGGTATTCTGCACCAGCTCATTAGCCCTGCTGCAAAGTCAACTATATTAACTCGGATAGTGCATCACACTAATGTGGCTTCACTTCTTCTGGGGCCCAGACTGGTTCATTCAGCACGGGTAACTCAGTGCAGCGCTTACATGAGCTCTCCAGGTACACATCAAGGCAGGGGACAGCAACCTTTCGAGGATGGTGTGTACCAGATGGTATTTTTCTTTCCCAGATTAGAGGTTAAACATGCTGGTAAGAAAGCTGTGGGATCCATGAGAAGTTGCCTCTTACAGAAAAAATATGCTACCATTTTCTATCATCATTAAATTGCATCTGTATGAGGCAGAAGCTCCTGCTGCTCGCAGAACTCAGAGCGAGCCGGAAGGTGGGAGCCACCAAAGTTTCTCTCCAGATGGCACAGTCCCCAAATCAGCTCTGTGCTAGCCCTACTGGTGTTTTTAGAAATTGACCTCCACACTGCTACTGGTTTCAGTGCCCCAGACTGTGAATAGGCTGTAAGAGTCACAGGGATGCAAAATGTTCTGGGAGGCTGCAACTTAAGGCTAAGGCTTTTCTGCACATATCCTTGAGTGCCGTGCTCGGGCACAGCTGCCTTACAGACAAATTACAGAATGTGTTCTGGCTTAGAAGTAGGCAAACCTATCTTCAGTTCATAATGAAATAATTCAAGTGTCTTTCATAAGAGTGCTAAAAATTGGGCTTTGGATTAGGTTGTTGACCTACATGCCTCAACTCCCTGGCTGTGAAATGGGAACAGTCTTTCCAGCAGGGACATTGCCGAGAGAATTTCATTCCTGCTTATAAAACACTACCACAGTGAAGTGCTAATAAGACATATAGACATGTTAGGTTTACTTAAACTATTTGAAATATTCAGAACAGGGAAAACGGTCACAGCCTTCCTTTTGCTTGTACTAGTGTAAATGGAAGCAATTGTATTGAACACAACTCACTGTGTATAAAATCTAATTGATGTCAGTCTCTGTGTCTTTCCATGCACTTAAAATGGACAACAGGAATATTTCTGATCCCACTCACAGCTAAGCTACAGTGACCTTATACTGAGGACCCATTTATAGAGCTTTTTTGTTTTATACTTTAGCTGGCTTCAAGGCTTACACAAAAGCCTGGGATGTTTTGATTTATTTATCTCAGTATCCCCCTTGGGTAGAGTAACTTGGAGGATGCACAAGCCTGAGTTTGAAAATAATGCCGTAAAATAATTTCTGAAACTATTTCAGAAGCCAAAGCAGCAGGTATTTTAACACTTAGTCATAATTATTCAGAAACAAGAGACAAAATGAATTGCATCTACCTAGGTGCGGAGAAGGCTTCTTGTTTAAGTTTGCCACATATCCCCATATGTGTTTTTACCCTCTTTACAAACATAACTATTCCAGGAACACTACGTAGTGGAGACACAGTTAAAGGCTACACTTGACTGCTCACGGTTGATTCTGTTATGATGCCTCTGAGGTGGAAGCTGCTCAGCTCAGCACCACATGGCAGAGACATGATGACTGACAAAGAGTGCGTTCCCAGTCCACTGCAAGATGACAAGTGTAATGTGTTAGTTAAGCCATCAGACTACATCAGGCTTCCATGATTACTGAATCCTAGCTTTGAAAGGTATATTATTTCAGACAGAAATAAAAAATGGAAAGGACAGGCAATTCTAACTTTTCCATTCCCAACACCTTATGTTTTCCAAAAACTGTGACAACCAATTTTCCTGGATTTGTTTGTAAACAAGCCTGACGGACTGTGGGGCTCCTTTTATGCCACTGTGTGAAAGCTGGGTGAAGAGGGCCCAAGCAAGAATGTTCCAATATCAGGTCAGTAGCTATGCTAAGATGACTTCATAAATCAGTTTCCCTATAAGTAAACCCATTAGCGTCACTCCACCTACGGGTCTATGTCAGAAAACAGATAATAGGACAGGGGGACTTCAGGCTGGACCCATATGTCAGTTTTTCTGTCCTCTTTCCAAGCGGATAGAAACATAAAATTTCCTTTTTATTTTGATTCACAAGTTAAATGATGCCTGAGGTCCAAAATGAGACTGCACTGATCAATTTTTCTACATTCACTTGCACTCCACCGTCAGTTTTACATGCAATATTCTTACAGGAAAGCCAGTCAGATATTAATACTTTGTATAGTTCGATCTCTGAAACAACAAGCTTAAGATTGAATACTGTGTAATCCTGATTCTAGCCCTGATATCTCCTACTCATAGCAGTGATTGAAAGAGATTAGAATTAAGTGATCAAATGCAAATGGCAAAATGACATCTGTGACGGTACCGTTCCTGATTAGATACCCAACGAAACACTGAAAGTAGTGGGCCAAGCAGTGCCATACACTACTAGGTAACCTCCCAGGCTTTCCCACAAGTCATAGTACTAGTTTGTATTTCTGGTAATTTACAAATTATTGTACTATAAATGGCCACTATTTAAATACATGTGTCAAACATACAATCTCCTCACCACGGAGGTTAGGATATCTTTCATCTGTCAAGAATTCTGGACTATTCAGTGTTTTCTTCAGAGCTACTTAATAGCTGTCCATTATTGCATGTCACATTCAGTTACTCTGCACCTACAGAATCATACTCTGGTTAAGAAGGATAGAAAAATAAGTCATTATTACGATAGACCCAAAGGATCCTGTTCATATCACGAAGCAATGGTTTTAAACTTTCCAAAGCGGTTGACATATAAATCTTCCAACATGTATAGGATTTCCATTTAAAAAGAGTAACAAGAATGCAAGTGGCACATAGGCGTCCAAGAAGACAGAAACTCGTTACACTGCCCTTCCAAATAACCAACTGTTAGTTTGAGTTTTTTTAATTTTATGACTAGCTGTTTATTTCTTTTCCAAATGCCAAGTCAAAATCTCAAGATATATGAGGAAAATTATAAATATTAAACCATTAACACTTACAGAAACACAGCCAGCTTTCCAAATTCACACAAGTTTCTCCAGCTTCAGCTTTGAGAGGACTCCTATAAGTCAATTATTGACCGGGGGTGGGTGGGGAACGGAAGAGTGGGGAAAAAAAAAAGGAAAAAAGAAAAGAAAGAAAGGAAGGAACAGAGAGAGAAACATAAAGTAAAAAAAAAAAAACACCTTCTTTAACAGAGGCTGCTGCAGTAGTATGGCACAGAAAGACTAATGGGGACAGCTGAACCAGGGCATGAGATTGTTATGAAACTAAAAATTATGTGTATTTTGTTCAGCACTTTCCATATTATTTTTTCCTTATGTTAAAAACAAGAAAAAGAAAAAAATAAAAAGAAATAAAAAACAGGAAGAAGAATTCCAGCTGGGATGCAACCAGCAACAGCCTTTCAGTGTAAGAGATCTGTTGCTGACTTCAGGATAAAGTACAATGAGCTGCAGATAGTCATTGGCCAGCCAGCACTATTATGTAGTGAAAAAAACTTTTCCTCCATAAAGGCTGTAATTTCCACATTTCAGATAGCAGCAAAAATTATCATATGCATTTTATTGCTGTATGTACTCAGAAAACAGTGAAGGTATTTTCCTGAAATAACAAAGGCAGACTTGGGTTTTGTCTGTTTAATTATTTAATTTGCAGAATGAGAGTTGTCTCAGTAATAAACTAATCCTCATTCTAAGAGACTATAAAGGCAGAGGCAGGATGAAGTCTTATTTTCGTGTTAACAATGGCCAGGACATCCTTCAAGTTCTTGTTTAAAATTTCACCTCCCATCCTGTTCTTACTGAATTTGCACCAGTTGGTGACTGCAGGTACCAGATCACTTGCCAAATGTTCGAGCCTTTGCCTGTTCCACAGTTGTAAGTGGTGATACACAGCGAAGACGCACATTGAGTGTACCATGAGAATTATTGTAAAGTTTGTTGTATCATTCTTATATCGACAAGACTCCTGTAAAAATCCTTGATTTTGCAGTGAGCTCAGTGCCGTTACATTTCTCTGTCCAGCTGGACCCTACAGGGCTCAGTGCAGCTCAGTTTAGCCACAGGGTCTGCCAAACACACCTCTTAAGCAAGAGTAGAGAAAGAAGTAACGACAGCAGGACTTGATCCACTCAAGGCCTAGGAAGAGGCTTGCATGTGCCAAATGTTCTAAGGACACTAAATTGCTTAATTTGATTAAGCTTAAGGAGGCTGGGGGAAAACAATGGTACTTTAGTCAAACTTGTACACCATGTCATGGCTCTGTGTGCTACAAACAAACCACATGTATGTTATAGAAATCACATTGCCACAGTTGCAAGATGCGCCACAGGTCATTTTCCAACAGTAGTCCCACTTACCCTTGCCACTCACAAGGACAGTCATTTATTTTCTTTCTGTAACTCCTTCACATACACAAACATAAGCGTGCACACTGCTAGTGCACCTAACCGCCACATTCAGCCCTGTCGCACTGCACATGCAGTTGACTTGGTATTCGCCTGTGGCTGCCAGGATCATCACTGAAGTTTGGCTGCCCTTCCTGAAGTCCTGCTGCTTTGGATGTCTCCATTGTAGTATGTAAGACAGTTGGGGCAAGAGAACAGATGCTTCTGCAAGGTACTTTTGTCTTGTGAAATGGAAGTGCTGCACTAGTAAATAGACACCTGTAAGAGCACACTGAAGTTGGGACAAAGTTAAAATGCATTCATTTTGCTTTCCATAATGAAATTTCTTCTTCTTCAAGGAAAAAAAAAAAAAGATTCAGTAAAAACTGAAAAAGAACTAATAAAACTAAGAAACTGGGCAACACGATGGAGGATTTAGTTCAACAAAAGTAGAATGTGCCAGTGCAGAACAACTTAAACTCCACGCATATGTTGATGATTTCTATGGACATCTCAGACTGGGCATTTTTACAACCAATTCAATGAGGAACTGTGTTTTGTTTTCAGCAGTGATCAGAACAACAAAATCAACCGCTTGAATTGCTTGACTGTAAAAGATGGGTACTGGGGAAGTCTTGTGAGACTGGAGACTAGAGATTTCCCTTGCTCACACTGTGCAGACTTTCAGTAGTGCTTTTTTCCTAGGATATACCTGAGGATGATGAGGAAATCGGCAGCTTATATTATCAGCCTTAAAGCTCTAGCTTAAGATGGCAACAACTCACCTGTTTAAACGTGTGCATTATTGGACCCAGGCCCAAGTCACTGTGTTCACATCTATATACTATTTATTACCAATAAGATCTCTTTGCCACTACTATTAATATGATACTGACATATTGGAGGAGGCCCAGGAGAGGCTGGACTTTTTGAGAGATATGAAAACATCTCTCAAAACTTTAGCAAAGTCTTAAAAGACTTTGCTATAGGGAGTCATTAAAGGTGCAGAGATGGACTGCGTGTAGTTTGGTTAAGAGAGGGATAAGGAAGGAAGATTGGAGAAGCGAAAACTGAAGTTTCTTTTATTTGAAAATATGGGGTAGAACAGAAAGTAGAATAGATAAATGGAAGACCAGAGAAAAGAAAAAGCATGTCTGTCAACGAAACATATTTAAATTACAGGCTAATCTCACAAAGCTTGGACTAAAGTATGTAAACCTTCTGAGCAAGGATCTGAAACAGAATAAACATCAACGGCAGCAGCCAGGACAGGTGACTACATAGAGCTCTTCGATCCCAACTTCTCTGACTGTGTGAACATCTTATAATGTTATTAACTGATGGCACTGTCTCATCGTCTGCCCTGAGCATTCCTATTAGGTACACCAGACAGGATGAAGCAGAATAATACTGACAAAAATCACATACCACAGGCACCTCAGATCTCTCTGAGGGAAAGGAGAAAAAAGTAACAGCTGAGACATCACTGATTATGAACTGAATCTCAGACATCAGACCAATACACTTTTCTCAGCAAGAAATAGACAGTAAAGGCAGAAAACAGAAATTATAGTTAGTGAAAAAGATGGACCACTAACACATTCATGTGTAAGGGAAATTTTCTTCTCTAAACGGGATATCATCATAGTGATGAATCAGGTATTAAAATGAAAGTTTTCCAATGTTTTGTCCAATCCGCTTTTAATTATTTGAGCTACTTTTTTCTTTTGTGAACCTGTTCTTCTATATCATTATAGAGCATTTCTACTAATATAGTCTATACTAATACCCAGCCAGCATCTTCTACTGCTTACTTTCATCCTGATATTCCCAGTGATAATTCCCTGAAAAACCCTAAATAATGTGCCTGTCCTTGCTGTTCACAGTCTCAAAGTGTTTATTCATCACTATTTGAGATTTAATTTAACTTGGACAAGCTACATAAATTTGGTTCTCATAATCTTCTGTCATAAACCAATTCTTCTTGTCTCCTCATGATGTCCCAGTTTCTTTGATTTATCTACATTTTCACTGACATTATGAGGTTTCCAGAAAACAATGCATGATGCTATGTATGTATGCCCTCATCCATGCCAAAAGTTGTACAGGATCTCTGAATAAAGCTGAACACTATAGAAGACTGAAGATGATTTTCAACAATGGGTTATGACAAGTTCCACTTCCCCTCCAAAAGTCAGAATTTCAACTACTTCCCATGTTTCCAAAGTATAAAAAATATTTCACTCCATTGTAATAATTTATGAGATTTTCAAACTTCACTGATGGTGCTGACTTGTCTCCCAAGTGTTGGATTTGGTACTCATTGCCCTATATCCTGCAGGTGGTTGCCATATAAGGACAACTTACTAATTAAGGGTAAATTTTCACAACATCTTCACAGTCTTGCTAGAAATTGGGCCCCTTCCTTACTGGGCATGCTGAATTTTTAGGTGGACCAGTAAGCAGAACTTTCTAAAGTTCAGTAAACACAGGGAGCCTGGAGTAGAGTTTCCTGCTTCCTCTAATGTAGAGCCCTGACTCTTTTGAAAACCTTCTTCTGCATCATCTACCTAGAAAAAATTCTGTAACACCTGCTTGGCTTTAAATGTGTGAATAGAGTAGTGACTTTGATGGGGAAATCCAGATGCTTACATCTGAGTATACTTTAAAGTGTTTTGCTAAATCAGAGCCTAAGGACAAAGGAAGCAGTTCAGAAAGTGCATCAACAGCCGAGAGCCATTGCCTATAACCTGAAATGAACTCAGAACATTTAAGCTTGGCTATTTGTTTACTTTGATATTCACACATAACTGTAATTCCTGCAGCGACAATTACTGCAATGATGTGATATGCAAGAACAGTCTCGTGATACTTTCTGCACATGTAAAAGTGGATATCTCACAAGGGAATTTGATCTTGAAAGATTTTTAGCCTGATTTCTAAACTAAAATGCTTTGTTGTGCTTTTGGATTAGCTTCTAAAATTTTTGATACCTCTTTCTGAGGTTCACCAGCCAGTGCTAACGCTATGATCACAGTTTCAGTTTTAAGCGTTTACTAAAAAGAAAAAGAAGAGGACAGAAGACTTCCCTCGGGGCAGGGGAGGAGGGGGAACAAATCCACTGATTCCCCAGCATCAATTAGTTTGCATCAAGGAAAACCAAATATTTTTCATGTCGCCCTTAATTTCTCAGCCACTGCTGTCATTTCCCTACCACTCCCTGTGTTTCACACTGAGGATGTGTTATGATGCTGAGTGGGGACATGTAAATCATGCACAAATCCCTGGAAAAGTGCTTGGCAAATCTGGCTTTTCAGTTTTGCATTCACTTGCCAAAAAATATTCCCTCATCCCCCAAGCCTTCCCTCTGCCATGCCTAATTTAATTTCAAAAGTCAGAAGCCTAACAGGGACATAAGCTTCCTAAACATGCTGTCATCTAGCAAGGAATGTGAATTCAAAGCTTATAATTATGATTTTCTTCAGGTGCAGAAAAGACTCTGCAATCTTCTAGATATTCTTGTCCACAAGTGCTAATACAATGACAGGCTTCACATGGCTGGTGGGCACTTTTCCCCCCAAAAAACAGATACCAGGGTTTTTCACAACCCTGCCTTACCAACAAGACATGAGGCTTTTGTCTCTGATGCCATCATTTCCGAGTTGTATAAATATTCCACATTTCAGTGCAACAAGAAGCTGAATGACTCTGTAGAGAGCTCAGGGCAAATGAGAGTTACTGACCTGCTATTTCTGTAACTCTGTTATTTTATCTCTCAAAGGGGACTTGCACACACTGAATTTTCAGGTTTAAGTAAAGATAAATCTCTCACTTTCAAAGGCATCCTCTCTGCACCTTCCTTTACTTCAAGTCCTTAGGACCTTTAGGACACACTTTTTATCAGCGTGAATACATGTGTGTGTGTTTGGGAGAGAAGAAGGGAAAAGATAGAGATATCATTCATTTTAATCACTAATTTTGAAACAGCTGGTGAGACTGGACTATCTTCTTTAAGCACAACCGTTTTGTGCCTTTTTTTTTTCCTCGGTGTGGAATTCTTGCTTAAAGTAAGACGTAAGTATTTGCCAATAGCCCAGAGTAAATACCTTTTTTTTTGTCTTTTTGTACTCCTATGATGACTGGCCGCCTTTCCCCTTCAGAAATCACTGTCTAAAAAAAGAAAACCTTCAGGAGCACTTCACTTCTGTCCCTTCCCCCTGGCAGAACGCCCGGCCTCAGTGTGATGCTTTTAAACCCTTCCCCCCACAGACACAAGGTTTCCATCACATTGTTCTCCTGCACAGCAGAGGGGGGGAGGCAGGGCTGTGGGAGATGATACCGTTCAAGCGGAGATACACGGAGGCAGCTCTTCAGAGTACACGGAGGCAGCTCTTTAGAGTACCTGCCGCTTCCCGTTCCTTACGTGTGTGTGTACCCTTACACATATGCACATACGGACACACGCCCGCGCAGTCTTGTGGTGTAACGGATTTCGTAGTTGTCTTGGTTAAGGGGGTTCTGCCACAAGGAAAACATGATGAATATACAATGAGTTCAGAGTGCCAGGCAGCCTGAAGTGCATGTGTATGTGTCACGTGCACTTGCAAGAGTGCTGGTTTGATGGAAATTCCGCAGTAGTTCCACTAGGCTGAGAACAACAGCCAAAAAAAGAAACAATGAAGAGCCTTTCTATTGTCCTGCAACGGACAAGTTCTCAGATAATCATTCTAGGTGTGATACAACATTCTTCACACAAAGAAGCTACTGGGAATTGTGGTGATGCACAACAGTTCGGGACACTATCCTGGATGAACAGTGATATCATCATCTTAAAGAGCGCTGCAGATAGGTCACCGGCAGTCGAAGGCTGCATTATTCAAGGCATTTGGATGGAAAAATTAAACTCGGATTTACTGTGAGGAATCCTTTCAGTGTTGTAGCTTTTATCAGTCACCCAGAGAATCAATATGTTTTTGCTATATCACTTTTACTGCTGCAGTAAGGCAAAGATCTTTTGTGATAAACTGTAGCTTATTTTTTTCATTCTTGTTCCCAAGTGAGCAGTCCACACAGGTCATTCAAAGCTAAGAGTCTTGCTTGCTTCCTTGCAGCCCAGTTCTAGTTTTCTGGGTATTAGCTTAAAGAAATTGCCGAGAAAAGCTAAATAAGACTGTGTTCTCTTTGAGCTGATGATAATAGCATAAAACAATTGAGCCTGATATCTTTATTTTAACTTGCTCATAGCGCAGTTTCAATAGAGAAGAAAATAAATATAGAAACAAGTGTATCTAACTAGTATTAAGATAATCTGTGAAATGGCACTAGATGAGAAGATACAGTTCTACTGCTTACCCAGGGAAATGCTGAGGCTATGGGCAATGACACCAAATGTTCAAAAGCAGCACTGACTTAAACTGTCCCTCCCCCCTGCTCCCAGCTGCTTGTTCCTGTTTCCATCACCACAACCATTTGCAGCGTTGCACCATGAACCAAATTGGGAAACTGATCCAATTAAAAAAAAACAAACCCAAACAAAAAACCAAACAATAAAACAGTAGAGATGGGACCAGACAGGCTAAATCAACCGCTGAGGCCAGAACTCCCACTAGTTATATTTTATCATCAAATCACAGTCTTAGGCCACATTTCCACGTGACTTTTAGATGCTGTGTAAGATACAGTCATGCTATACAATGTGGCCCCTTCCACAGACAGCTACAACCCCTCCTTTTGTGCCACCTTAGCTGTTTGTGTGGTTGTACTTTAAGCCGGATTTGAGAAAAGGATCTTACTTGAAAGGGTGTTTTTTTAAGGGTTTTGGGTTTTTTTCCTGGAAAGAAGGCAGTGGGTTTGTTCTTTAAGTAGAGTATTTGGGAGACCTAGTTAAGCCTACGGCTGTGCCAGTGAAAGGAGTATCTGCTGGGGGCGGGGGGAAGGAAAGCAGTCAGAGCACTGGGAGCAAGGCGGGAGGAAGAGCTGTTCGGGTGGAAGCTTCCTGAGCAACCCCAGCCCCAACACGTGGTTTCACACACACAAATTCAGCTGCAGGCACCACACTCACCCTGAAGTTCAACTCAACCATTTCACTGCTCAGACGAGACAAACCCTTACAAGACCTTTTACACATGCAAATCCAATCTACCATCGAATTCTATTCCTGCCTGTATCAAGACAAGATCAATAGCAAAGCTGCAGCTTGAACTTCAGGAGAGCTGGGATATTGCTTGATCCTGCTTGATGCAGTAGAAAGACAGCAGTTCCCAAATCATCCACCACAGCCTTGGGGCTGAGCCAATTAGCCAACCAGGTGAAAAACCTGACCACACCTTCCACATTTGGAGCTGCCTCCATTCAGGTGATCAACTTGTATAAAGTGAGGATAGAAAGCTAAACGTTGACACTGCACTCAGTCAATCAAATCTTGCAGCTAAACAAGAAGGATGCCTTGGGCAAGACCTAGTCAACCCAGATTTCAAGACTGTGTAAATGCTCTAATCCTGTTTATCTGCTACCTCTCTCAGGTAAAAGCAAATTCTTAGTGGACTATCAAAGCCTCTCTCCTGTTAGGTAGTGTTATGTTTGGCCAGTTAAGGAGCAGAGACAGAGCCACTTCTCTAGCCAGTCACCAACAGTTTGAGTCCCAAATACCAAACACTTTCAGTAACCTGCTCGCAAAAGGGTGTGAGAGAGGAGACTGTGGCAGG
>Ga0065711_1011633_pt1 | contig 13538 bp, 5 predicted proteins | sample Hoacrofraction12_FD_59098 | JGI IMG/M metagenome (GOLD analysis project Ga0065711, IMG submission 59098) | Hoatzin crop microbial communities from Cojedes, Venezuela - Epithelial fraction 12 v2 (version 2) | ecosystem: Host-associated > Birds > Digestive system > Esophagus > Crop | place...
TTTTTTTTTTTTTTTTTTTTTTTTCCCCCCTCCTTTTTTTACAGAAGATGGTCCTGGGCTGAGGACACCCCAAGTCCTTGCCCAGGACATGAATGCTGGGACTTGCCTCCCCTCTGTCCCCTCGTGCTCTGTTGCTTGGAGAGTGTTGTTTGAGGCCTCCAGCTCTTTGGGGCAGAAAAGTAGAAACAGCAAATGTTTTCTGATGGACTGAACTGGCTGGTAGCAGTGTTTTCCTCCTAGTTCCTTCTGTAGCGTGTTTCCCCATATGTTCCCATAGGTTTTCCTGTCATCAGCACGGTGAAAATCTTGTTGCTAGGTTTAAAAAGAGATCAATTTTTTCCATTAGTATCTGGCGAAGTGTTCTGTGTGTCTGCTTTTAAATAATGCAGCAGTTCCTCACAGCTCTTTTGGACTTGGTTGGAGTCACCAAGCTCTTTCTGTCATTCTGCCACTGTCCCCTGCAGAGCAGGGCCTGATCCCAACCCCCTGCTATCAGCAGAAATGTTCTCCTTGGTAGCCTTCGGGTCAGCTCCAGGCAGTCTGCTGACTGCGTTTCCCAGGCTTTACCTAGGGCATCTATTCTAACAGGCTCAACGCTCTCCCGAAGTATTGCAGATCCCTGGTGCATGTATCTTTAAGCCTCACTTCCTTCTTTCCTTTGCATAAAAGTTTTGGAAAATTAGACTGTAAAACCATAGCACAAACTTTTTAAAGAATATAAGATATCCATAGATACTAGCTCGGAGCTACTGTGGTACGTAGAAGTGAAACTGCCTTTGCTAATGGTTCAGGTTGAATAAAACATCAAAGAAGAAAAAAATCCTGGAGTATTTCTCCTTTGCTTTTAATCCTTGATATCAGTCCCATATCTGAGTTATTTTAGAGAGTTCCTTGCTTTGATAAACTGCATAAAAAGTTTCAAGAGAAAGAAAATAATTAAAGTAAAAATAGATTAAAAATATGAGGCTTTGGTCACAGGATCAAGAAAGTCTTTAAAGAGTACGTCCCCTTAAAGTTAGATCATATTCTGCTTAGGTCCCCAGTCTGGAGTCTTCATGGCCATGGGGAGGCCAAAGGAGCGTGAGACTGGATCAAAGGCAGCAAACTGGGGGAAGCAGCAAAGAAGTGCTGTGCTGTCCTCAGCCAGGTGTTATGTTGGGTGAGCCAGCATTGCCTCCATCTCTCTTAATGCAGTTGCTGCTCTCTTGGGGTGTCTGAACCACAGCAGTCTGGAACAAAGTTCCTGCTGTAATTATCCCCTATCATAATTTTTAATCTTCCACTGCATTTTTTTCTTACTTTGCTCCATCGTGGCCTGAATATGTGCTGGGAAGACCTGACCTTCCCTGCTTCTTTGCTCCATGGCAGTATTGAGCCTCAGTCCCTGTGCTTGCTACGTCCTAATCTCTGCAGGGGGGCTGTGCTCTGCACCCCTGGTATGGCTCCCACATCAGATAGCCCTTGCCAAGCTGTGTTTTCCTGCCACTGCTGTTTCTGTTTCTTGGCTCAGATACTCAGGCACCTCTACAGTGGTTTTCACTGTGCTGTCCAAGTGTGCCCACAGGCTTGTCCTGGACACCTCAAAGATCTCTCAGTACCAGTCAGGGCTATAAATGCTGGGTGAAAATGGGAGATCCCATCGCTTGCAGTGCTTATGGTGGTAAGGTGGTGGTAGAAACTTGCAGGGGCATGCGGATGCCTTAGGGCTCATGAGGATGCTCACTAATTAGACCACTACATGGGAAGTGATGCACACTGAGAAGTAGCTTGCTACTCAGTGCTAGTGTAGATGGTTTAAATCATAACTCTTAGATGAGACATGCATGCCTTAACAAGGAATATGCCTTAAGATCCCAGAAAAGACCAGCTTCATCATCTCGCCACCCACAGTAGCGTTAGCGCTTTTGGTATCCAATTAAAAATAAGTCACGATGCAATTCAATTTTAAATCTGACGGTTACCTTAATAAATACCATTCCCCACAACCATAGGACACACAGATTGATATACATGAGTTTGTGTTGTTCTTGGCTTTTTTGTGTGCTGGGTATTTAAACTGTAAGCAAAAACGCTGTTGAACTTACAGCTGTGCAAACGTGTGCGCCCACCTAAGAGTTACAGCCTGGGAGGAGAGATGCCTGTGGTCAACTCCCAGTGATTCACTGAGGATCTGCTCATCCTGACACTGCTTGTCTGTGTGCTGTTGAAGGCCTGCAGGTTCAGTGGGACACGTAGTGGACACACTGGCAAGCTTGTGCCACAGTAACGACTGCATGAGAAGGTGCAGATTTCGGTACCATCCCGATTATCTGTGCCGGCTTCACAGAGGTAACAGCAGTAAATGTGACAACAACTGCTGCTCTGTGTGTGTGAATGAAAGGAGCACATCTACTTAGGGGTAGACAGAGGAGCAGCTCCACCTTTTCACGGTCTCTCTCTTGGTCTGTGTTGCAGGGGTGGAGGGGGGAAGGAGAGCAGGTGCCGGGATGGTCCCTGTTCCGAGTTCTTGGGGCTTAGTTCCATATTTTGCCCTTTAGAAGACATCTGCTGCTCCCACAACTTAGCACTGGGACTTCTTTTGCTGTGCCTTTACGTGAACATTCAAAATCTTGCCTACACCCCGATCAGTTAAATCCTTTCATCCAGCAATGGATGTGACATTCCCTACTCTGACCTGACATTTCGTTTGCCTCCAGAATGGCTGAAGAATCTCCTGTAGAATCTCCACACGGGCTTTCAATTATCTTATGTTTGGTTAACTGCTGTATCCTTTTTCTTTTTCTGACCTTGATGAAGCAATCCAATTATACTCACCCAAACAGCTGCAGCGACAAGTTTGTCACCCATCACTTACGCACATGCCCTTCAGTTCAAGTCTCTCCAGTAGCACCCCTTTCTTCTCCTTATTAAATATGAAGCACTTGTCTTTGTTTTTGAAGCCCTGTGTCGCTCTCCCATTCTTCTTGCTTCTCTGCTGTGAGGTGTCAGCTCTCACCTCTGTCAGCCCCTGGTGCCAACTGTTTGCTCATTACATTTTCAAACAAATGCTTTCTTGCTCTCGTTTGTACTGCTTCTCTTGTTTAGGAGTAATCTGCTGTAGACCACCACAGTTTTGTTGTTTCCCCTTCAATTAGGGTGCCAGCACCAACTGCATGGAGCAAGCTAGAGCAAACTGCACTGTGGCAGCAGGATGTAGCTTTTGAGAACAAGGTGATGACACCAAAACGTAACATGATGGCACCAAACTTTGGAGAGTATGAGGCAATCAGTCCTACAGTCTTGCATAGGAGGCTGCTGTTCAGGCACACTTACGTAGCTTGTAGTGATTGTGAACTGTTGGTAGCTTTTTTAGGATAGGGTCAGTCTTTTTATGGATTAAATCTCTCTTTAGTTTACTATGATCTTGGTAAAGAACGTGACAAGAGGTAGGCTGTGGGTGCACCGAGACCACTGCCAAGCGCTCTGACTAACGCTATCTCGTTGTTCTGAGATGCACTGTCTCCACCCTCGTCTCTGAGTCTCATATTGAAAGCGCTTTGGAGCGCAGAGCAGCTTTCCACCCTGTGTCTGTGTAGTCCCTAGCACAGTAAAGTCCCTACCCAGCTTTAGGGCCCTTAGTTCTTTGGTAGTACAAGTGCATCACAGTCATCTTGTCACAGGAGCTATTTTCTTAATTTTGGAAAATCCCATATCAAGCGAATGATCTTAATTGCAGACCTTGTTCAAAAGGTGAATCCTCAGGAGCTGGGAGTGATGCGTTTCACAGCTGTAAACACGCAGGAGAGCTCTGAGCGTTGGCAGCACATTGTCAGGGACAGTGATGGTGGCCAAGGGGGCATATGTATCCACAACTCTACTTTCTTACTGTATGTTTTAGCTCAGAGTTTGTGTCACCAAGTGATGTACAAATATGTAGTACATCCATGCCATGTAGCCTTCAGAAACTCTGCTGGGTACAGGTATCCTTTCTGACTTCTTACTCTTTATCAGGGAGCTTCATGCCAACACTACTTTGGAGACCCTTTCTTGCTAGAAATACAGCTATTATTTGTTGTAGCCAGGTGCTTGCCATCATCCCTTAGAAAACCAGATTATTTCAAGTTTTTTCTGCCTTCCACGGCTGCAGAGTCACTGAAGTTCTGCAGCCTGAAAAGCCTAGAGCAATGCTTTTTGCTAATTTTGCAGCCTCCACACAGAGCAAAGGGAAAATACATTACATTGTTTCAATTATTCAACCTGTTTACTTAGCTCTGTATTTAGAAAACCCAGATAAATGAAGCTGTAACTTCCTCCTCTTCCCTTCCCCTTCATCAGCAAAGTAAACAGCTGAAGAAGAGCCACAGAAAAAGCAACACCCATGAATCCTCCCAGGAAGCTGAAGGAAGCAGCCCCTTAGGACAGCAGCACGCGAGATGGATGAGAGGGCTCTGGGCAGTCCCAAATGTCTCTGAACCCACACTGCAGAAGGGCTTTCAGCCAGATCAGCTCCTGTGCTGCTGGATTTGTGGACTTAGTATAAACTGATAGTCCCCCCCCCGTCCCGTGAGAGCAGAAGCACAAGACAAATCTTAGCACAGCAGCTGCATTTACATCTGTCTACAGAGCAACATGAATCCACTGGAGGGAGGGTGCTTTCCAGTCCTGCTTCACGTTGAGAGGAGTCCCATACCCTTGTCCCATGCTCTCAGGCAAGCCATGGCTGGAGCTGATCCGCATGTCCTGCTTTGTGTTACAGTGCCAGGCGTTCTCTGTCCTACCCCCCAGCCTTTTCCTGGGACTGACTGGGTGACACCTCACCATGAAATCAGTGCTGGGTCTGGATAAACCCTCCAAGAGAGTTGGACTGGGCGATGAGATGTAAAGTCCAGACCTGCCATCAGGGACATAAGGCTGCTCGTGAAGGTTTTCATCCTGGTGTCCTGGCCCCATCCTGTGCTGGACAGTTAGAGTTTAGCCTCCATGAGTAGAACAGTCTTGCTTTCGGTGGTTTGTTGCTACTTTTCATTCCATGAATAGTTGCATGCTAGTGCTCAGTCTGCTGACTATGATTTCTTCCAGTATACCTTCAAATGCTATAAAGCATTTGGGAAGCTCAGTATGTAAAGTGCAGAGACAAGCTCTGTTTAATTTTTGTTACGAGAGAGCTTAAAGCAAGTTGACATTTATGAGCTGATTTCATAGGAGAGGGAAGAGCATAATGAAGAGTCTTGCTAGTCTGAGCTTCACAATAAACTATAAAAGGTCGTACCTCTAGCCAGTTGGTCTCCTCGTGCAGTTTTTTTTTTTTTTGCGTGGTTTTTGCATGTCTGAAGACTTTTTGTGAGTTCATACCTATTAGTGCTCCCTAGTAACTGTGGGAAAATGAGAGCTTGTACTTTACTGATCTGAAATGCCAGCCGACTCACTGATTTAATGGTCAGTAGCATTCGAATGCCAGAAGCAGATTCTTCCTGGAACGATGCAGCTCTGTAGCAGAGATGGAGTTAAAGGCTCCAGAGGCATAAATGTAGAGAAGAACAAATATTTACCCTGCATTGGACGGGAAGTGCACTGGATTGAGATTTCTGCCCTCGCCACTTTAGCCCGTTGTTAGCTGATAACAGGGATTGTTCTGACTCCAAAGCAGTTAATACCATGCCAGTGGAAAACCAATGTGGAAGGCNCTCTGGCTTTTTTTTTTTTTTTTCGTTTGTCCTGTCTCCCAGGNGNGGAGAATTAAAAATTGTTCAAGACACTGGGAACTGTATTCTGCTGAGCAAAAATGAAAACTCCTACACTGAATTTACTTGCGCTTCTTGCAAGTGATGTACTGGTTCATTGCCATCATCCAAAAAGATGAACTGATTGTTAGGAGGGTTTATTTTCCCTGTGCAATGGTTCCTAGCCCCAGTGGACAAGGAGAGGTGTTGGTGGTGAGCTTGATGTTCCTGGTGGGATCCAGCCTGGCTTACGCAGTTACAGCTGTAGTGTTCTCATCCTGAGCTGCAGAGACGGGTTTTGGGAAGTGGCTGAGAAGCAGTGACTGAGCTCTGTGTTTCCAAGCTGCAGGGGCTGTGCCCTGGAGTTGGGGAATGCAAGTAAGCTTACAGTTTTCCTTTTCACCCTCAGTAATTCCTTACGCAGCCACCAAATGGTTCTTTCGGTGGATGCTGGTAACATACAGTGCGAGGTAATGATAGCCCCTGTTTTCAGGATGTAGTACTTCAGAAGCAGCGTGGACTGTGTTTTGTCTTTCAGCCACACTTGGAACTCAGCGGCTGCAGTTAAGCCAGAACAGGGCATTAAAACTGATGCCAGTGGTACTAAACTCCTTTTGTGGAGGTGGCGAAATAGTGCCACGAGTGTCTGTAATGATTCCTTCTGAATATGCATTTAATTCCTTCGGCCTTTCCAAGAGAATTGGTGAACTCTTTCTAAGAGAACTGGCAAAGCTCTTCATTGTGCAGTGTTGGTCTTGTTGGCCATCATACCTGTAATTCTTTAGAGGTCAGCTGCTGATAGCATAACTCTTCAACACAAACCAAGCTCTTTGAACCACCCCTATGTCCTGGAGAGTAAATGCTGAAAGGGTTTATCAAATGCCTTTCTTCTTTTCAAAGTTGTTAGGTGGCTTCAAATGCAAAACAACATGCAGCAGAGGTATTTCAGGTTAGAAGATGAAATTGCAGGATATGGCAAATGGTGGCTGATCTCTTAATTCAAGTTCAAACAAAAGGCGCTTTGGGTGGCTCCCTGGACTTATGGTGATGTTTGTGTAGAGGATCTCCAATCCTAGAGCTCCTCTGCAAGGAGAGGACAGCCATTTGTGAGTATTTTTGGGCATCCTAGCAGTCATCGAAGTACACCAAGGAATAAACCAAGAGGTATAGTATACTGAAGTGGAGGCTGTAGGGCTACGCTTCCTCCATTACAGCTGAAAATATATGTGTGTATAAAGCTTCTGTCACTTGCAGCCTGTGGGCACAGAAATTATTCAGTGGGCCAGGAGATTCTGTTTTGGCTTATCTGATCACAGTTGTATGTCGTGGAGGGCCCTTTCAATGCCTGGCTCTCTTCACTAGGGTTGTTGGTGTGATCCCTCTTGTCCAGCCATGGCCTTTCTTGTGCCAGGGTGTTGACAGGGTTCAGGATTACTTTGTAATTACTCCCTAATTAATTGAGCACCTCTTTGTCGGCTTATGCCACAGCCTTGGGCAGGGAAAGAAGCTGCAACCAAGCTTGTCTTTTCAGTCTGCGTTGAGTGTGAGGAGGATGACAAGCAGCCACCCACGAGACCCCAGCAATTCTACCAAGTGCTTTAAGGTGTGAAAGGAGAATTCGGAGAAGGGAGTGCCACAAAAAGTGTCGGAGAGCAATAGCACCAGGAAGGGGAAAATCACATGAGACCGTGGGGGTTAATGCTGGTAATGAAATAGTGCTGAGTGCAGGGAAACTTGGACTGGGTGGTTGAGATTGGTTTCATAGCCTGCCGAGCCTTTCAGTCCAAAACCTTCCAATTAATAAGCTAATGATGGCCTAGTCTGTTCAAGGAGCGAGAGAGATTTGTGGTGGCTGTGGATTAGCATCCTCCTTACTTGATACACAGCATTCAGCTCCCAGACTACCAAGGTGGAAAGGGTCCCGTTTTGGGGCAGCTGGAACTGCTTTATTAGTAATTCTATTGCTTAAAAAATGTGTGTGTGCAGCAGTTTTCTGTCTGCTCTTAAATGATTAGTCGTTATTAGCTGAGTGCCTCAGTCATCGTTCCAGATAATGTCATTTCAATAAAATTCCTTGCAGCATGGAATCAGCTGTAGAATTTGTTGCAAGAATTAGCAGATCTGTGTCGGCAGTCCTGTAATGTTTGGCATTGTAGTAAGCAGGCGCCACGGAGAGTTTGCCTCAAGGCCAGGCAGGGAATGCAGCCTGGCTGTGTGGTCAGAAGCCCAGGTGCACTCCTCTGAACACACGACTACCAGAAGAGCAGCACTTGCAGCTGGGTAAATTGGTTTTGTTTTCCAGCTGTGCATGATGTATTGTTCGAATATCCTGCTTGCTTTTCTGGTGACTGGAAAGGGATTCTTCCTGTGATTCCCCCCACAACACGAGAAGAAAGCCTGGGCTAGCAGCCATAACTTTCAGCCCGTTCGAGACCTGACTTTGCAGAGCACATGTGCAGACAGCATAAAACTGTGCTACTAGGCTGAGATTTGTGTGCTAGCAGCTTCATCCCCTCCTTAAGAGGAGCCATACCTTTGGGGACACATCTCAACAGCAGAGCAGTGTTGAAATACTTGCTTAAAACTCATCCACCAGCATAAACACAAGGAAGGAGGGTGCCTTGGTGGCCATGAACACTGCTTCCCTTTGAGCACGGGGGTGGTGGTCTGGCGAGGCAGTGCTCCAGTGAGTTCTTTCTTTGGTTGCTTAAGCCAGACCTTTCTGCTGTCAGAAAGGATGCGAGCAGCACTGCTCTGGCTCAGTTACAGCTTCTCTGGGGCTGCTACACAAATACAGCAGTCTGTTGGCTGTGTCGGAAAGTTTACACTCAGCTGTGGAAAGCAGGGCTGCATGGAAGAGTGATTTAGCAAGGAGAGAAGTAAAGAGCATCTGGAAAGGTCAGAAAGCTGGAATGTTACTGTCACAGCCACAAAGAGATAAAACTGCACATTTGTTTTTTTTTAATATCTATCATTTGAATGGTTGTGGTGGCTTCGACATTTACATTGCTAAAATTGCTCAATGGTTGAAGTGCCTTATGACTGTTTTCATGCAGCAAGGAGCTCTTTAGATCCACTCTCAGCGGTGTCACGGCACTGCTGCTTTCCAAGCAGAAGCATTCTAAACTTAAAAATGTTGACTTAATGTCGTAATTTCCCCAGGTTTCAGGAACGTTGCCTGAGCCACTTTGGTACCAGAAAGGTGCTGAATTTGGAAAGGACAATATGAAGAGGCAGGGTTATTGGCTTTCAGGAACAAAAGCAAAAGTTTTGGACGTGCAGAGAGTACCAGAGAGCAGTGTGTGTGCAGGCACATGTAACGCAGGCAGAGACAAAGGTGAGTTTGCAGCTGGCAGGGCTGCGAGACACCTGGAAGAAGCTAGCTGAAGAAGGTACCTCCTTAAAGTGTTGGCTGCAGGACCCCCAGCAATCACCTGGCTGTTGTTTTTAATTAACTTGTGCCTGGGCGAGGGTTAATACAGTGAACTCTGAAGAAGCAGGGACTTTTCATGTGGTGTCAGAAAAAGGGTGTGCATGCCTGTTAAAATAGGTATGCAGGTAGGTTTGTAGAGGTTACCCCAACAGTAAACCGGCCTCGTGTGCTGAGGCAGCAGAACAGTTAATTATATTTGCTTGATTTTAGTAACATTTGTTATTCTTTTTATTATCTCTCAGGTTATATTGTGGTAGAGTATGAAGGTCCTGTTACTCATACGGCACCCAGCACACCAATAGCAGGAGTTGATCTCAGTGTCCGGGATCTTGCTGATGAAGCTGGACTGTAAAAAAAGGAAGCTACAAATCACAGCTAGATGGGAGTGGGGGGCACGGAGGGCAATGATAGAAATGCGTGCATGTATATGCAAAAGCACACGTGCTCCCTTCATTGGGCATCCTCCATCGTGAACACTGAGCAAGAGCCAGACCTGCAGGGGGGCCCTGGCAATCTGTTGTGTCCAAAAATGGAATTAAGAGTAACAATATATGGAAAGATCCAAGGGCCAAGAAAGACAGCTCTGTTTGCAACTCTTGTGCAGTTATCCTAGAAAATTTGTGGTGTGAGATTTGTATGAAGGAAATCCAGTTGATGGTATGTTTTTGTGCTATTATTTAACAGTAAGTAGTTTTCCAGGTCTGTGAAATTTCCATAAGCCTCAAGATTAACAGAGTATTTGTTTCCTCGTCTTTGGGACAGGGAGTTAGAGGTAAGCAGGAGAATAATCTCCAGGCTTCTGTGTCTGCAGGCGGCAAGGAAGCACATCTGCTGCCTCGGAGCAGTGCTTTGAGCTCACGGCTGAGGAGATGGTGCTTCCCACCTGGTAGCGCGTTTCTGCCCTCCAGACTGGGGTGCACCTCGCCTCACCTCAGCAAACACTGATGTGTTTTTTTGGTTTTTGTTTTTTTTTTTTTTCCCTGGCTACTCCCAGGGCCGGGCCTGTGCCAGAAAGTTGGCTGGCTGCTCTCGGCAGGCCTTTCCACGTTTGGAAGGTTGTTTGCTGCTGACAGGCAGCACAGCAGGGCTTCGAGGCCACCCCGAGCCGATTGCCACCACTAGATGTGACTCAGGGCGTGGGGAGGAGCGGCTGTGTTGCCCAGGAGGTGGATGGGGTGAGTGCGTGGTTTCAGTAGGTTTCCTAGAATAACAAAAAGGATCCTGTGCAGATGCGTGAAGCCAAGTCGGTAAAAATGGCTCCAAACAAGATAGCCAGGATTGCAAGACCCAGCGGACAGCAAAAATTTCAGCTCTCCCTTCTTCTCTTGCTCCCCCGACTTTTCTGCCACATTTCTCCAGCCTTCTCCTATCTATCTGTTAAAACTCCTTCCAATTTACTACTCTGAAGTAAAAAGATATTTTGCTCCTATGCAGTATATGCAGCAACATAACACTGTTTTCTGATTACTTTGTTTTGATGGATGTTGCTCTGGGTTGGTCTGTGAAGAATATAGTTTGTGAATCCCATTGCAATTATTAAAAGCATTCATAACCCTGCTTGCTTGTAAAATGGCCTAATGCATCCACACTGAGCTGCTGGTTGTTGCTGTTCCCGTATGCTGTTGTGCTGCTTATGGTATTATGCTTCTTGGAGTTCATATAGGATCTGAAGGGTGCCTTGAGAAAACGTCTGCACATCTGGGAGTGGTCTAGTGGCAACTGCGTGTGCTCTGTCTATTAATCCTTCATGGTCCATGTCCTTGAGGAGCTGAGGTTCAGCTCTGCCACTGATGGCTAATGGCAATGTTTTGCAGAGTCATCTCACTTCAGTGGTGTGGTGGAGGCAGCTCCAGCAGAGAAGTGTTGCTCGCTTCCATCCTCAAAATGTGCAAAGCGATTCCCATTTGAGCTATACTGTGATTATCCATCATTTAAAGCAGAACTTTCTGAACTGCTTTGGGCTGATGGAAAACAAAACTGAAATGGCTTCAGAGAAGTCGTATGAGAAATAAAAGTTCAGCCTCGTGGCCTATGAGTTAGCTATCAGGCTTCCGCCTCAGTTCAACATGGATTTTGTAACGTGACCCAGGGCCAGTCACTAGCTCTAGGTAGCTGGCTTTGTCTGCTTTCCAAATATGAGAAGGATGGTCATGGGCATCCACAACCTTCCTGACATAACTTGCTCTCACACATTATATGTGATGAGGATGCAGGATTTGAAAGCATCTCTGCTCTCATTCGCCCCTCTGGAGGAGTGAGGGAGCCTGACTGCAAGAGGGAGCCAAATAAGTGAACCTCTTCTCACATAATACAGTGCAGGCAGTGGAATGAGGAAAGTAGTGCCAAAAGGATGTACTTCAGGATACAAGGCCCATTTTCAAATAAAACCCCTCTTATTTGGAGAAAAAAAAACAAAAACAACCCACTTCTATTTCTCAGGGGAATAACAATAAAAAGCAATAAAAAGTGCTTAATGACTTACTCTTTTTTCAAAGCTTCCAAATCTGGAAGGAAACCAGGCCATCTTGAAAAAAGGGTTCCCAGACTTTCACAATATGTGCATCTGTGCAAAGGGCCATTGCCGTGAAAGTATTTACAGCTGCGCTGTTATCCTGCTCCATCCCACAGCCCCGGCGGAGGGCAAGGCCAGAGCACAGCAGTAGGAAGCTCGGCAGCTGTTGAGCTGTGCGTTTGCCGAGGAAAGATCCTGCTATGCTATTTGTAGTCCTGTGAGCACAAATGCAAGCAGGTTAGTAGAGGAAGCCCAGCTTCCAGACAAATAAGAACAAGCCCTGATGCTCTTTGCAATTTGGGGTAATCTTTCTTTTGAAATACTGTGCATGGTGTAAGCAGTGGTGAAGCATTGCTAGATTTTTGGCATGCCGTGCTTCAGTATCAGCTGAGTCCTTTCTGCTGCGGTTACCCAACAGTCTAAGATGGCGTGACTGCTGTGGTCCACTCCACCCTCTTGCTTGGCCCATATATGCCCGATTTTCTCTTGCAGAGACTTGTTAGACTCTGCTGAACTGCCTCCATGCACTACTGAGCAGAAGATTAGTGTTACCAAAGAAAGTAAACAGTTCTTTGCTGGGTCAGTGAGTTGAATTGGCTCTGGGAGCACATCTGGGAGAGGGAGGGAAGAAAGACCTCCTTTCCTTGTGGTAGCACTGAGCTTTAGGAGCCGCTCATTTTTTGAGTAACCTCACCCTTCTATTTAAAGAGTGATTGAGGGGTTATCAGTTTGTACAAAGAAAGGGGTTTACTTGGTGTCCTGTTCAAACAATGTGAAACACATTCATCAGCACTTGGACAAACTCGTCCACCTTAAAAGTACCAGTTGCTACCATTTACTCTTCAAACAGTACTGTTGTGTCAAACAGCTTCTGCATCTCCAGGATGGGCTCTTTGACTCAGCTATTTAAGACCATGCCGTACTGAGGTGTCTGAGGTGTTTTATGTTTTCTTCTTGTGTTTTGACTGTCAAATAGTAGCACTTACTTTTCTCTTTCAGACCCGTTTACATGGTGCTCTTTTGAGATAATCTCTACTATCACATCTCTTGGATGAGATGGCCTCTTCCCTGTCAGTGCCTTACATACCCATTGTTCAGAACATTGGCTGACAGATTGCAACCACAGAAAATGTGTCTTGTCATCAGTTGTGGTGACATTCATTTCTCTCATATGAGAGATCCTCTTACCCTGACCACTTGAGGTCAGAAGGCATTTCCAGCAAGAGTTCTGTTTAGCCTGAATGCTGCTGGCTGTGTTGTAGTTTGGACCTCAGTCCCTCATGCACTTCAAACTCACGTTATGACTCCAGTGGTGGTGCGTAATATTAGTAATTAGAGTGGCCCTGATTTCTATCATTGAGCTGGCTGCAATGATCCATCTACCAGAGGCTCTCAAATAGTGGGAGCCTGGAACTGTGCTAGACAGTAGTGTCACTAAGCAATGCTTAGTTTTATCCTTTCTAGGACCTGCACTTCTGCTGAGATGGGTGGTAGCATTGTTATTCAGAGAGAATTTACTCCTCCACATGAGGGGGGAGGGCAGGTGGGATACTCACTGAAGGGAGGGAAGTCTGCTTAGCAGTGAGTCAGTGAGAACGGAGGGAGCAGGACACACACTACTGGGATGTGGTTTACGTGGCTGAGGAGCTCTGTATGCTGTCCTGCAGTGTGTCTGAGGGCTGCAGTGTTTGCTGGAGATGGGGGAGACCACAGGCAGTTGGGTATAGAAGAATGGTCCTTTTTTCTTAAGCACCTGCCTAGAGACAAGATCATAGAATCATAGAATCATAGAAAGTTTTGGGTTGGAAGGGACCCCTAGAGGTCATCTAGTCCAACCCCCCCGCAGCGAGCAGGGACACCACTAACTAGATCAGGTTGCTCAGAGCCCTGTCCA
>Ga0065711_1045361_pt1 | contig 13538 bp, 9 predicted proteins | sample Hoacrofraction12_FD_59098 | JGI IMG/M metagenome (GOLD analysis project Ga0065711, IMG submission 59098) | Hoatzin crop microbial communities from Cojedes, Venezuela - Epithelial fraction 12 v2 (version 2) | ecosystem: Host-associated > Birds > Digestive system > Esophagus > Crop | place...
CTGAGGGTGACGGAGCACTGGAACAGGCTGCCCAGGGAGGTTGTGGAGTCTCCTTCTCTGGAGATATTCAAGACCCACCTGGACAAGGTCCTGTGCGGCCTGCTGTAGGTGACCCTGCTTTGGCAGGGGAGTTGGACTAGATGACCCACAGAGGTCCCTTCCAACCCCGAACATTCTGTGATTCTGTGATTCTGTGACTGGCTTCATCTACTGTAAAGCTCACTCCTGATATAATTAATTAACTCTGATTCACCAGTTTAAGTGGGGAAATGATACACATCCCATTTATGCCTCAAACTATCTTTTTAGGGCATGACATACAAAAGAAAACATTTCATCACTGGGGAATGACCTTGCTCTTTCCTCAATAACTATTTCTCACAAAACAAGAGAGGAAAGTTACATCCTTCCCCTACACGCAGCTGTTTCATTTCTATCTTCATAAATTACTTTCAACAACTAAAATTTTATTTTTATTGGCTCACCTTTGCTGTTTCAGGAAATATAATGGGAACTTTTTTCAAATACATATCATTACTTGCCAAAAAGAAAAAAGGAGAAAAAAACAGAAAAGAAATATCCTCCAGCCCCACTAACTCCACATTATTCTGTATAAGGATATTAGATACAAAACAGGAGTTGTATGTTTTTGTAAATTAATAGAGTCAAAGTTATTATGTTCTGTTCAGCAACACACAGGTAGTCTATATCTACATTCTCAAAAGAAAAATATTTTTCTGTTGAAAAATATATGTATTTTTCTGTGGAAATATATATATAAATATTTACAGAAAAGTGCATTAAAAAACTATTGAGGTTACAAAGGCAAGGATTAAAGTCCTGGTGCTAAGTCATCCTGCTTACACACATGTATTAGCCTTAATAATTACATGATTCCACATTATTTTTCCGTGTGCAGTGAATGCTGATCTTGGAACAGCTGAAGACCTATGCTCTCTAATAGGGATGACTGATTAAGAACTCTTTTCTTTTTGAACATCAAAGGTATTAAAAGTTGTGCTGGTATTTACTAAACCAATTAAACACGTTAAGAACAGGAACAGCAGTTTAATGCTGCACCACAGAACTGGATTCTATCTGTGTGTATACTCCAGAAACAAACCTCTAAACATCTAACAGATCTTTATACATTCAAACATATAAAATGCTACTTAATTTATAGAGAATGTTCTTCACATAATACTTCATTAAGATGTGAAACTCTTGCTGTGAGATGCCATGAATGCTGAAAATTAGCATTGCTTTAAAGACCAATTGAACAAATGCATAGAATAAAAATCCACTGGAGCTATTAAATACAAAGACAATACATCTGTCTCGGAAAGCTGCTGTAAATTGTTGGAAGCTGTGAGAGTACACTAGAGGAAGTACTACTTACTATATGCTTGCTTTGCTACTATATTCTTCTAAGATCAGCCTCTTAACTCCCAGTCACTACTGGAGAAGAGTACTTGGCTAGATTGACCTTCATTCTGACCAAAAAGAGGCATTCCTACTTTTTTACACTAACTATATTAATACTGTGAAAAATGAGCTCCTGGTAGTCACCAGCTAGAAACACCAAGTCAGTGGATACTTTCCACCATAATCTAATTGTGCTTCAATTACCATTTGTGAACCGCAGATATTAACACCTTACTCAGTCACAGAAGTACTGTGACAGTGGAGTCATTAATGCTGTGAAACAGTCAGCTACTATAGTGACAAACACCACCAAAAAGTCCAGGAGGAAATTTATTGATTTTCTAGAGAAGAGTTTGAATTGTGTGCAGTAAACAAGGCTCAGGACTAAACACTGAATAGTAAGGATAAAAAATACTGAATAACTGCTTACTGAACGACCACTGTCTATTCTGAGCCACAACCGAGGTAAGGACCTTGTGAAAAAGAAGACGAGAGGACAGTGTCATTAAAAAAAAATATAATGCCTACATTCAGGGGGCTGAATACTGCACCCTCAACCTTATTTTTACCATCAATAAAAAAGAAAACTAAAACTCCTGAAATTTCACCATGTGGTGTCATCTTGGCAAAACTTTACCAGATTATTTAGGATCTCTATATCCATCACAACAACCTCTTCCACTTAAACTAATGGAATGACTGACGGCACTTTATTAACCGCTATTTTAGCACCAAAAGAAAATGAGACAGTTTGCAAATGCATTTCACCAATATGTGTTCTAGCAAGGAAAGACGAAAATGACAGGGTTTTTTTAATGAAAACTGTATTTCAGTGGATATACATTCTCTCTTTATTCTGCTTAATGTAACTCCTTTTGCCCTGTTCCTTGTGTCTTGTCTTCTAAACTTGCCTCTTCCACTCCTCACCAGTGCTATCCTCCCTGGTCAACCAGCCTCAGTTTTTATTCCCAGTCTCAATTCTCATACCCATTTCCTTTACCAACCATTTCCAGCATTCCATCCATTTCAGATTTTTATATACAGCCTGCTTGGCAAAACACTCCAAATACCCCTATTCAGGTCTCTCTCCCTCCACCTGTCCTCTAGCCACATCTCACCCAGAACACATGCCTATTGCATTCATTTAGAGGCTTCATTTTCTACTTACGTCATGACTGTCCTTCTGAAATCAAGACTTATATAGTCTACATAAAAGTAAAAATAGAGGGGATAGATTTAACTATTGTGACAGGCAAACAACAGATTTGTAACATACACATATACTATGTACCATATGCTTTATTCTACATCTGGTATATTTGGTTCTCTTCAATGTTACTTGTGCACATTATGTGAGAAGATCCCTGGAAGATCGTTAAACCACTTGGTTATGCAAGATATTGCTCTGCAATAAATGTGCACAACACAGGAAGCACAGTGATTGCAAATTACTTATGAGCATAATCTGACAAATTAGCTATACAGATGACAAGAAGGATATGGAAGTGGATAAATAATTAGTCGAGAAAATTGAAAACTAAAAATAAGTGTAAATTACATTTTTTAGGAAACATTACCAATTACTTAATTGAGATTCTGAGGTCAAAATGCTAATATTAATGTGTTGGGCGTTTTAATCTGCAAAAATAACCTAGACACACAGATTCACTACTCTTATCTAGTGGCATCTAAAAATAGACAACAATGACCCTGACAAATCAGCAAGTAAACCTGGAAGACATTAAACTCACAGTTAACACCCAGAACTACCAGTAACAAACATAGAAATTCACATCACAGGGGTTTGATCAGGGAATATGCAGAGGGAAAATACCTATTCCAGAAGATATTCCCAATTCTCATTTATAAAACCCTTATTTTTTTTACCTTCTCTAAAAGGCATTAATTTCCTGCACACTTCTCATACCGTGACAACACGAATCCTTTACAATTTAATCTATTTCAGCACTTGTGTGGCCTATGAAGGGTTAGGAAAAAATCCACATGCCAATCACACCATTCTTATAGAAGAAAGAAGTTACTAATGTGTAAACTCAAAGACTAAATGTGATGCTGATGATTTTGCAATGAGTAATTGGACAGATAAAGAAGAAAAATACAAAAAAAATTGTCCAACTCCAGCATAAGAGCCTGTAGTGGTGCAAGGGATTATTCACTCCCAGCTGCAGAACTTCACAATGGCCTTGGCTAAATTTCACAAGTCTCCAGTCAGCCCATTTCACCAGAATGTCCAGGTCCCTCCTAATAGCAATTCTTCACGTAAATTGTTTCTCCCCAATTTGGTATCATCTACAAACCTGCTACACTTGACATACTGCAATCAATACTGGCCCCTGAATCTTGAGGACACCCTGTAGTAGACACCAACAGTTGGATCACAGCCCTCAGAGCCATGCAGTCCAGTCAAGTTTCCACCCATCTTCTCATCCTCTCATTCAGTCCATAGCTCATCTTTTCGGCTGAAAGAGACTGCTCTAAAGTAAATAGCCTTCATGGTTCTCCCTTTGCCCACAGAGGCAGTTTTCTCATTGTAGAAAGCAATTAAGGTTGGTCAGGCATGACTTGAGCTTGGTAAATCCATGCTGACTGTTCTCAATCATGTTGTCCTTTGTGTGCCCAGAAACTACTTCCATGAGGATATGCTCTGCAACTGCCCTGGGACTTAGGTTAGACTGATGAGCCTAATGATCCCAGAACTTTCCTCTTGCCCATTCTGAAGACAGATCTGACATTTTCCTTTTCCAGTCACCAGAAACTTCCCTTGATTGACATGATCCTCCAAAGGCAACACTGGCCTCACAGTAACATTGGTCCCTTGAATTTAACTGTTCCCCTGGTCTTCCTCTACTGTGCGTAACATTTCATTGCCACACAGATTTTGCTAGTAGTCTCAGGAACCTGGGAAGTCAAACTTTACTAACAAAAAAACAGAGCAGAAAAGGCAATGAGTGCCTTGCCTTTTCCATGTGCTTTGTCACTAGGTCTCCTGCCTCACTGAGCAGTGCATCCAAATCTCCTTTTGCTGTCAACATATTTACTTTTGCCCTTCCCATCCCTCACTATTATCATTCCAGCTAAGGCTTTTCTAATTCCATTCCTGCATACTTGGCTCATTTGTAACAAACCTCAAGTGATGCAACACCATGCATTTTGTGTATTTTTCATGTATCTCTAACTTCAGCCAGGATTCTGTCCCTCAATCAGATAATCTGGTCAGTACCTAACAGCCTACTACTTCTGAATTCATCCAAATCACCTACAAAATACAGAAGAAGAGAAATTCAACACAAATATTGTTTTAACCTAGCTATTTAAGGGGTCATTTATATACATACACTAAATATACCTTGAGTTAGAATTGTTTTCCTGTTCTTCACTTAAATATTCTTACCTAAAAAAATATTGAAATTAGGGATGTGGTTTAGTTTGAAATAAAATCATTCAATTCTACTCTGGGGTGAGCTGAACCACTCTGTACGCTCCCTAACTTCTGTATTGACTAGATCTCTATTGGCTATAATGGGAACTTAGATACCTAGCAGAGACATCAACACCTACAGAAACACAGCCACCACTGGGTGTTTTTAAACGGAACCAAATTGCACTAAAAATGTCACTTTTAGCATTTCTTCTTTCTTTAGAAAATGTATGCGCAATAAATGAGAAAAGTGTAAAATTATTTTAATAAAATCACAACCTTATGGAATTAAATCTTGCACAAGCTTTCTTATATTAGACACCTGTACATTATTAGAAATTCATAGATGTTAAATTAGGTACAGAAGAGTTGTTATATCACTTCTTAAATGCAAAATGAACATACTGAAAATACTGTCATCAGGAAAAAGTAATTAAAAAGTAATAAAAGTCTTCACATAAAGGCTATAAAGTTCAAAAAAATGTATTCTTCACCTCCCAAAATGATCCATGTACATGAAAATGTCGTATCAGTAGGCAGGAATTAACACTGCTTATTATGCCTTACACATTTAACATTAAAAGTTGTCAAAATATTTTATCTTGAAATAATACAAAGGATTAGGATGTGTCCTTTGATTGGAAGTGGCCAGCAGAAAAATTCCATGGCAGAAGGGAATTCCAGCCGTAGAACGCTTGTATATGTCACCTCCCCAGGCGAGCAGGCTAAGGTTGCTGAAGGAAAAGGAGTATAACTGCACTCTATGCTGTATTGTCCCTTGGGGATTATATACCAGTAGCATAAATAAATGCAGTTTATAGGATGCTTCAACTAATGCCTATCATCTCAGCCAATAAAAAAATGGCCTAGAGCTATAAGCAGTTCCTTAATAGCTCATCCACTAATACCCACACAAACTGAAACTGAGGCAAATAAAAGAAACTACCTGTAGATTTTTAGAACCATGGTTATGTTCTTCTTGATCACTAGTGCAGTGACTGTGAAAATGCTTGTCTTAAAAGCATCTGTATTTGCTCCTCATAACGTTTCCAACGTTGACAAGTCACAAGACAGCAGACCTTTCAGAATACATCATTCTTCATTTTATTTATTTCCCCCCTTAGTTCTGCTATAAGATTACCACTCAAAAGCAGGAATGTCATATATCAATTTTAAAAATGAATAAAGCAGCATTAATTCTATTGAATTACCAAACTACTAAAATCATCAATGATGTCAGACAAGAGGGAAAGCAAGGTGGTGATCAAAATGTGCTTATATGGTCCTCTGCAGAGTTAGACACTAGCCATCTAGTGGCTACAATTCTAGCAGAATTCTAAAAATAATTCTTTTAAGTTACAGACACTTCCAACTTTCTGTGTCTTTTTCTTACCTTCTCCTGAACACGTTTGTAAAATTTCTCTTATTAGTCTGCCTAACTCCGTCATAAACTCCATCAGTCCTCCCAGCACTGCTACATCTCATATCTTGATCCTATCTATGGGCAGATAATAAGACCTTGGTAGATTTTACACTAGATCTACAGTTCTTGCTGGTCATTTTTTACATTTGGTCTAACATTTTAGAAAATTAATAGAACATACACTTGAACAATGCTCAGAAAACAAGATCTGGAGTAAGTAGAAGTGTAAAGTTTATCCATAGAGATTAACTACAGAGCTGTGAATCTAGGATCAAGATGAGATCCTAGGGAAGATTTATTACACAAACTTTGTCAATTGCCTTGCCCTTAACAATGAGATTTCTACCAGATGTCCTGGATACTGCCCATATTGCTACCTTTACATATTGTAAATGTTTCAAACTTGCAAAGAAATCTAAGGAATTCCATAGATAATGTTTTGTCTAAACTTTGATTGAAAGCATTTATCAGAAATACGAATAAAAATACATCTACGGAAGGTAGAAAATAACAAAATGAGGGTTAAGTTTTGAGGCAGGTTCATACCTTTGAAAGGACAAACATGCAGAATCAAGGCAGCAATCAACTATCACTAATACCAAACAGCATAAACTAAGTGTTGCAGTGATCATTAATTTGCATTTCATACTGAAAGACAAAAGGAAGAAAAATTGAATATGTTCCCAAAAGACTTAAGTTTCCTACTGTAACAGGATAAAGAAGGTAACTGGGAATCTGGGAATGCTGGTCTCTGCTTGGGACATCAGTACGAAAACCTCCATGTATTAATTAAAAGCAGTGCAACTAAAATTAGAAATAAGCATACACTAATTGGAAGCCCCACCGACCTATATGTAACGAATACTTGCCATTTTACTATGTGTGCTGGCTGGCTGAAATAAATGCCTTCTAACATAGCAACAAGTAACCTCAGAAGTACGTGAGCCCAGAACCGTGCTACTGCAAGCTTCATATACTCCCTTTATAAAATCAACCTAAGAAAGTTTCTCTTACTTTAAACAATGCTATTTGTAATGAAAAACAGAACAAGTGCCTTTATTTTCATTGCTAATGTGATCCATTTGTTATTTAAATTATAACATGAAAACAAATTTGTTAAAATTTTAACTGAAGCTTCATAAAGTATTTCAATATTTTCAATACTTTCTGCTCTATAAGCCATATCTAAGCGTGATCTGATTTTACACAGGAAGCTGAATGAACCACAAGGCTCTGCACAAGGATAACAGTATATTTCTGTGGTTCTCAGCGTGCACTGAGGCCATCAGGCTGAACTGTGGCATTGCTGCGAGCAAGACACTGCTCTAAAACAGATGAGGAAACAGATTGCAACTGGCAGACTGACAAGCTGCTTGCTGGGTTTCTTATACTTTAGAGGAGAAATATCTCGGGCCAGGCCTATACACGACGTAGCTGCACTAAGTAAGGATAAGCAAAGAATGGAGCCATTCCCTGCCACAATCTGCCAAGTGTAGAAGAGGAAAAACACCAGCTCCATGCCGGCTGCTCCGCCCTCCCATGCTGTGTAATGGCAGTAGCCAACAAAGAGCAAGAAGGGGCCAACTCACCCTTCCCTGCTACTCAGTGCCAGTTCACGTTAATTCATATTCTATCCCATAGTCCTGTTACAAATCCAAAGCTCTTTTAACATGTAAAGTTTAAAAAGATTAAAAACTAGCATTTAATCAAGAACCATCCATTTTTCTTTAGGCTGTAAGACGTTAGTAGGGCAAAAAGGCATGTACGTGACCACACGTGGCAAAATGATATAAGGTCTCTGAGATACAGGAAAACCCTCAAAGTTATTTTTCCTAAAACACTTTGAAAGAAATGAAGCCTGTCTCTATCCAATAATGAAAAACTGGTTGGTCAATAAAAATGTGTTCTGTAAATGCAGATAATCAAATTAAGCAAATTAAAAGTACTGGGTTTGTTAGAAACACTTTACTCTTTTTATGTATTAAAACACTTAATGTACATTTCAGGATTTCGGATACAGGAATTGAACTACACATTCTGTTAGAGGGACTGTGGGATTTCACTCTCAAGTTTTCATATACTGGAATAATATAAAAGCCAGTGAAATAATTTAAAAATCTGAAAATTCTCTTTGCAATCTATTGCACACCTAAAACCAATATTTGTTTTTTAATACGAAACATCGTTAATACACTAAAGTGTGACAATTCCAGGAAGTGGAATCCCAGAAGAAATAGACAAACAAAACTTGCCTTACAGTTTGGTCTTCTAAAATCTGAATGTTTTCTGAGGTGTCTTAAAATATCCTGATTGCATAGTAAAAGAACAGATCCCATCCCTGCTTTACTGTTCTGGGTTGGACACTGTAGCCTACACACACATGTTACACAATTGTAGATGTCCTAGTGTATCCCACCTGGAGTTTAAATGTACCTCCACACGGCCTGGTTCTTTGTTAAAAGTCCATCAGTCCATGCAGATGCCTCAGAAACTCATGGGCATCTAAAACGCCAACCAATACCCACAGTTAAGCAACTAAACTACCCTATGGCAGATGTTTACTGAGGATTATACTTGCTTTAGTACCATAGAGTCATAGGTTGGAAAAGACCTCTAAGATCAAGTCCAACCACCTGCCCAACAACACCATGCCTACTAAACCATATTCCAAAGTGCCATTACTACACGTTTTTTAAACACCTCCAGGGATGGTGACTCAACCACCTCCTAATATCCAATCTAAACCTCCTCTGACACAACTTGAGGCCATTGCCTCTCGTCCTATCACTAGTTACTTGGGAGAAGAGACCAACACCTGCCTCACTACAACCTCCTTTCAGGTAGTTGTAGAGAGTGATAAGGTCTCCCCTCAGCCTCCTCTTCTCGAGAATAAACAGCCCCAGCTCTCTCAGCCGCTCCTCAGAAGACTTGTTCTTTAGATCCCTCACCAGCCTCGTTGCCCTGCTCTGGAGACACTCCAGCAATTCAATGTCCTTCTTGTAGTGAGGAGCCCCAAAGTGAACACAATACACAAGGTGTGGCCTCACCAGTGCTGAGTACAGGGGTGCAATCACCTCACTAGTCCTGCTGGCCACACTATTGCTGATACAATCCAGGATGCCATTGGCCTTCTTGGCCACCTGGGCACACTGCTGGCTCATGTTCAGCCAGCTGTCGACCAACACCCCAAGGTCTGTTTCCGCCAGGCAGCTTTCCAGCCACTCCTCCCCAGGCCTGTAGCATTGCATGGGGTTGTTGTGACCGGTGCAGGACCCAGCAGTTGGCCTTGTTGAACCTCATACAGTTGGCCTCAGCCCATCAATCCAGTCTCTCCAGATCCCTCTGCAGAGCCTTCCCACCCTCTAGCAGAGGGGTACCATTCCCGCCCAACTTGGTGTCATCTGCAAACTTACTGAGGGAGCACTCAATCCCCTCATCCAGATCACTGATAAAGATGTTAAACAAGTACGTTGCAATGCCTCATTCTAACTTCTGCATCTGAGGAGTTCACCCTCAGTATATCCATCCACAATCTTTCTATTCCAGAGCAAAGTATGAAGATTGAGGTAGGGGGCACAAACTGACCGAAGCCTTTCAATGCTTCTCCTGAACTGAAACAAGTTATGTGCTCCACACAGTCAAACATCACTGATTTGTTGCCTTTCCTTTAGATAAATCAATTTGGACATAAGGTCTTACATAGTATCTATTATGGATATCTGGGTGCATAGGACCTCTTAATTAAGCACTTCACACATACTCTGCTTTAAGCATATGTTTAAATCCTTACGGGAATTCCTTCATATATTTATTTGTGTGTTTAAGTAGCCTTCCACAACAGTGTTGTTTTCCTGAACTGTTGTCACAATTTAATATAATGACTTAGAAGTCAGCCCTTTAAAAATTAGATAATTTACTCTGCAATTAACATCAATGAATAGGTTCAACTGTAAAACAACCATACTGAGACTTGCCCTATTTTTCCCTCAAGTACCATGAAAATACACTGAGTCAGAAAAAAATTGTTATAAAAATGTAAATAGATCAGAGCTCAGATAGTTTGTATTTGTCAATTCATGAATATTAAATTTCATTCACAAGGTACGTAATTACTGCAAAGCAAATTTCCACAAAAAAAGGTACCAAGCCGTGGACAGTTTAGCCACATAAACTGAGTTGCCTCCAGCACTTAGTAGAAATCCAAGGGGAAAGTGTACCACTACTTAGACCAACATATTAGGCACAGTATGAGTCCATTCGTATGCTGAAGCACTTGGACTTTTCCAACCTAATGCTAGGAACAGTATTGCCAAAAGAAGAAACAGCAACACGGATCTTTCTCACCACAGTGGGACAGGTACAGTTCTGGGACACCGTGTTAGGAACTGAGAAATCACTATGATCAATGAAATACCAGGAGTTACTATCGAACACAATGTCTCATAAAGATTCTATAAAAAGAAGAAAAATATGTCCCTATTTTTTTCTGCTGCTTTCCCTTTATTGTAACTTTCAAAAGCAGTTTTTAGTCTAACAAACTGTATGCAAAAAATGCTAGTATAGCTCTACTAGTAAGCTACTTCATTTGATTTTCTCTTTAAAAAATCTTCAGATCTCCCCAATCTCAAATTCGAACTTTTATACTATACAATTATGGCTCTTTTACAACTTTGCTATTTGCAGTAAGTGTTGATTTCCTAAACGGGATCAAGATGTCAGTATATCTCCCTTTCAGTACCTTCTTTTGTTTCCATGTGTTCCGTACCAAGACAGATCCAACCTTAATCTTGCATGTCATTCTGGACTTAATCCATATCACTGGCAGTCAGATCATGCAACTGCTCCAAAAAAAGCATGTCAAAATATCTAGCACATATAATTCTTTCTTGAAAATACTTTCTGTAAAGCATAATAGCTTCTACTTTGAACATTCCTAGTGAAGTCAATGAAACTAGGATTCCCTCTAAAAAGCATTATATTCAATAGTGCGTTAGAGTGTGACTGTTCATACATCAATACATTACTGAATTCTTTTAAAATTTACTCAGATAACTTTTTTAAAATTAGAAACACTTTAGCAGCTGTGTGCTAAATTTTTACTTTTAATTTCTGAAGTTACATTTACAGAAGCCACAGATATTATTTCTAACATTAGAAAGAAATATCATATATAAACCACTACATGTTTTACTTTGCTTTACTTCTCTTTAAGCTAAGAGCCCTTCCAGAATAAAAAAAAAAAGAATACAGTTGAGTTCACAACCTAAAATACATTCTGAGAAACAAACAATGACTGCCATGACCCATCTGCATATAAAAAACACATGGTTAACGTGTTGTGTATACACAAAGTTAAACACTGCTGTTTAATAAAACAGAAAAATACAAGCAAATACACTCCCTCTGGATATACAGAACGTATGATACACAACATGAAAGTAACAGGGCAAAACATAGCATAGGCACTAGCTCTGAAGAAAGTCACTACACAAATCATGCAGTAGAATTGGATTATAAATGGCTAGTCATTGTACTGGAATGAACTTACTTCTGTATTTACAAAAAATGGGTGTCACATTTTAAGGAGACTTGTAAATTCAACCAATTATCTGGCACACTCCTTGCTAAGCAGCCTATTCAGGTACAGCACAAAAAGCAATTGCGTGGTGTGTTCTGATTTTGGTCAATGGGCTAGTAATTAAAGAGTATGCAATAACTAACTGAACTGAGGCACCACAGAACTTTGGTGAACTACGAATATCTGAACTGTTGTTGTTTACAGAACTAAACCCAGCTTTAAAATAGCAAGACTTCATAATAGAGTTTAAATAAATATCATTTGGACAGTTACACTAAATCTCCTCCGACAGGGAACACTGAAATAATATAAATACATTTACAAGGAGGTACTGGCAATAGAATCACAAATATATTTTCATTTAAGCAATTTCCATTTCTCTAGGCCTCTTCTTTCTTTCCAGAAAAAAAAACCTCAAACCAAACCAAATCAAAACCCCAATTTATTCAAGTTCTAGGTCAACAGCGTTTCAGTTCATTTTGTCCTCTTTTGCTATGCCCAGCGTAGCATACAACACTAGCACTGGGCTGTGTGCTGCAGACCTGCTCTTGTATGAATGCTGTCAAATGTCATAAATGCTTGTGATAATGCTCTTACTTAAGAGCATGATGCAACTTAGCAATAAAGCCATGCTGTAGATTGCCTGAGATACGACTAATGACTAAAGTTAAGTCCTTTCACCCAACACGGCCAGTATCCCAGTTTCACTCCACTAAATCCAGGTACCTTGAAAGTAATGCTGCTCTTACCTAACCTGCTCCATAAGTTTTACACCTCCTCTGCCTCAATGATCTCTCACAAAAAGAAGATTCCCTTTGTTTTGTAGGCTCATTACTACGACATGCCTCACTTCTTCTGCAAATGAGGGTAGCAACTACGGGTGCGGGTATGGGGTGAAGCGATGGCTTTTTAGACAGATTTCCAAAGTGCAATGTCTTGTCTGTGATTAACGTTTCCACCCGTGATTAAAAGCAGCAATTTGAAGATGAAATATCAAAGGAAGGCTGAGTAATAAGTACATTGTGCATATTAACCCAGCTGCACCACAGCTAGTAACAGAACAAGCAAGTACCCTACTGACGCAGTGAAGGCAAGAAATTCAGTACCACTGTATTAATAAAATGACTGCCTGTGACTTTAAACACAGGCACAGTTGTACTTGGCTAGAGAGTGAACGATTTATTGTTACTATGAAGGATGCAGGAATGGAAATGAAGATGAGAAGGGCGACGATGGTGATACGGAAGAAGAGGTTAATGTCCCCAGCATCTGACGGGGAACGACGTCCCTACCTCAGCAAGCTGGATAAGGGAATAGCTCCAGATCCACTGCCCAGGATCCCTCCTTTCCTCCCAGAGAGGAGTTTCTCCACCAGAGCCACATTCCCAGTGCGAGCAGCTTCCAGCAGTTCCTGGTCCTTCCCCATGGCCAGGGACCGAGCAGCCCCCGCGCACCCCGCCGCGCAGCAGCAGAGCTACGACCCGGGCCACCGCGGGCCCCCCTCTCCACAGAACGACCTCCCCTCCCCAGCCCCTGCCTCGGAGCCGAGCAGGGCAGAGATTCCTGCAGTCCCTTCCAGACCAGCAGGAGCAGCAGCAGCAGGGAGGAGGAGAATCACCTCCTCCTAGTTTCACTGGATCGTTTCTGGGTGGAGTGTGGAAGAGAATGGGGGG
>Ga0065711_1045364_pt1 | contig 13538 bp, 3 predicted proteins | sample Hoacrofraction12_FD_59098 | JGI IMG/M metagenome (GOLD analysis project Ga0065711, IMG submission 59098) | Hoatzin crop microbial communities from Cojedes, Venezuela - Epithelial fraction 12 v2 (version 2) | ecosystem: Host-associated > Birds > Digestive system > Esophagus > Crop | place...
CTGTGGCTGCTGCTGGCCCTGGCGGCGCGCGGCGGGGCCCTGCAGAACGTCACGGCCCAGCTCTTCGGGCCGGAGGCCTACGGGGCCTTGGCGGCCTTCGGGGACTTCAACTCGGACAAACAGACAGACCTGTTCGTGCTCCGAGGCGGTGAGCGCGCCGCGGCGGGAGCGGGAGCGGTGTGGCGGCAGCCGGCGGGGAGCTGCCGTGGGGGTTTCCCTCCCTGGCCGAGGCGCGCTTCGGGGACAGCGGGCGGCCCCGCGGTGGGACCGGCGCTGTTCTGCTGCGGCCTCCCTCCTCGGGACGCGTCCCCGGCTGCCGGTGGCGGGGTAGGGCTTACCGGGGGGAGCGGGGGGCTGCGGGCGTGGCGAGCGGCAGCGCTGCTGTCGGGGCCGAGTCGGGCGTTTGCACCTCGCGCTACGGCGCGGCTTCGCGCAGGGGCGAAGCGCCTTTCCTTACAGCTGAACTTGCGCCTCTGAGGCGAGGACTTCGCGAGCGGTCACAGGTCGGTGTTTTGCTCCTGCTGTTGCAGTGTTTTGGGAAACCTCTGGCAGCTGTGAGGAGGAGGAATTGCACGTTGGCCCACCCTGAAGGCCGTGTTCAGGTGGGAGGCTGGGTAAATCGGCCCCTCACAGCGGGTATGCCTCTGCTTGGGCTTCAGGTGGGGGGACCCCACATCGGAGCTTGTGGTCAGTCGTATTTGCAGATGTTAATCTTGGATTATTTTATTCGCTTGAAGCTACACATTCAGACAATAAGTTTATTTTCAAATTCAGTTTTTCTGTTTCGTCAGTCTCAAGAATGTTTCTGTAAGTAGCTGCAGCAAAGCACTAGTGAATTTCCCATCTAGTTGAGATATTCAAATGCGTGGCTCCCTGGAAACGCTCCACTGGCTCATCTGCTGAAAAAATGCCCTGTGAGGTTAGATTTGAAATGAACGTCAGCGATAAGAGATCTAATTTTTACTTCCTCATCTTTCAAATGAATGTATAGAAATGTGAATAGTTAGAAGTTTTAGAAACGAGGCTCGTACTTTCTAAGAAGCGCTGCACAGCAGCACTTGCGAGAGTTTTCCTGCTTGATACTCTCTCTAAAAATCAGCCAGAAAGAATGTACTTGAAATAATTATTTTACATAACTGAAGTCTTGGCAAAAAGTAGCTTGAAAAACCTACAGCACACCTGCTAAACCAAAAGTAATAGCTAATTCTAAATAGCACTGAAGAAGCGAGCACTGGAGATAATGCTAGACTTTGAGGAGCTGTGATCTGGTAAAGAAGCCCATTCCTAACAATCCTGACCCTTAATAAGGAAATGGGCATGATGTCCTGGGCCTTTTGCTGGATTTATATTACTGTTCTGATCTTGAGTTACTTTATTGGAATGAGAGTTATGTTTCATATGCTCAGATACATGAAAGAAAAATCACCTGGTACTCAGAGCTTTGTAAGAGAGGGTAAACTAGCTAAACATAGGAGGTGAGCTAGATCCAAAAATATCTTCTTGCAAGAACAATTCAAAATTACCAGTGGACTCTGGGTTTTTGTCAATTTCTGACACTAGAGTATATAAACAAATAGAATTGTGCATACACTTACCTGTTCTGTAAGTGTATCTGCCGAACGGGGAGAAGTGGGGGAGCTCGTACTGTTTGCTTGTTCCACCTACCACCTTCTCGTTGTGGTTGAGGCGTCTTCTAATAGCACAGGGAAGGGAGTGATTGCTCCCCTCTTCACCTTCTGCATTTCACTGGGGAATTCTGAGAGCTTCTGTGGTGTCCTCACTCAGATGTTCAGACTGAGGATCTCTAATCTACATAGTTGTTGTTTGTATGGAAACCGTTCCCTTTTGTCACACCCTCCTACGTACTTTTTTCCTTTCTTCTGTATTTCTTTTGAGATGAGAGGACAAGAACTGAGAACGGCATCTAGGATGTATGCACTGTGGATTGATGTACTCGCATAGTGATTTTGTTTTCTGTTTGTCTAACAATTTCCAGTAGTCAGTTTGTTTTGACTATAGATGAGCACTGAGCTGAAATTTTCATATATCTATCTTTAGTGACCATAAAATCTCATTTCTGAGTGGTATGACTTGGAACCTGGTATGTGTAAAAACACATTTGCTGCTTCATCATCATCACAGCTTTACCACATAGATGGTAAAAGGCAGGTGAAAGGCTATAGTGTGAAATCGGAATTACAAGTTTTAGCAGTCAACCCACAGCTTTATTATCAAAAGCTTAACCAGCCAGCAGGCTTCTTCACCTTTGCATGTGCCAACTTTTTCAATCATCTGTGAACGTGTGGTGCAACCCAGGCTTTATTAGCTTGCCAGATGGGACTGCACTAGTTGCCCCTATCCATTTTGAAAGGGTTTGTTTTCATTTACTCAGTTGTTGGCATATTCTCCTTGACAAATACATCTATGGCAGTTATCTTTTTTCCTTAGCCGGAAAGCTTGTATTCAGCTATTTCACAGCTGTGAACTTTGCCACAGAATGATGCTTTTGAAATACTCTGTGGTAGCTCAAGTTTGGAGATGTAGAATTATTTACAATTGGGGAACATAGTTCTTGCAGTTTGGGATGTTACAGGTGAGTTTCTTGGAGCATGAAGAAAACAAACACAGTAAAGGATGAGTAAAAGAATTGTATTTTTTTTCTTTAGCTGTGACCTATTCTTTTACCTGCGGAACTAAGTGCATATGTATTGTGGTTTACCGACTGAAAATACATTTAATTGTTCAGGTTAAACTTTTTTTTTTCTTCCCCGAATTTCAGTTATTTGTGCAACATAAAATACAGGCCAGTGTTTAGATCTTCCTGAAATAATTAAATGATAGTGTCTTGTATCACTGCCTCTGAGCGAGGAAATCCTGCAGGGAACCAGGTTACGTCTGTGAGTTTCACCTACAGTGCTTTTGTCCGCTCACTTGGGAAAGCGCTGTTGGATCCTGCTATGTCAGAGACAGCATGAGAAGAATTCATTTCAGTTAGCTTTTAAGCTTGGATGATTTGTATGGAACTGATGCCTACCACTTTTCCACGTGTAATGTTTCTTAACTTGTTATAGGAAGTTTTGTTTTAAGCGATATATTGGTATTGAAGAGGTGCTCCTTTGAATGAGGAGGAAGTATTTGTATAGGAAGTCTTTCAAAGTTTTTGCTACTGTGAGGAATGACTATTTGTGGCACAGCTTTTTGAATGTTTTTTTTCTATATAAACCACTTACAATCCTCCTTTGTTATTCATCGTCTTGCTTGCTTTTGTAGGAAATGAGTTGATTATCTTTTTGGCTGACCAAAAGGAACCCTACTTTAAGCCCCGTGTTAAGTTACCAATGAAGTAAGTATTGATACTCAGTGGTGAAACAATGGAAGTGACCTTTTTTCTTGAAAGTGCATCTCTGTAGTCAGTGGGAATGTGGGTGGAATTGTCTGTGCTGCTGTTACCTGTTTGTCTATGTTGTTCAGCTTGCCCTTAGAGCTCCAGGTCTTTGACCAGTTTCCTGGTTAATTTCCTGATAGGCTTTTGATTTGATTTGTTTGGATTTTGTGAGTCAGACTGTTGTCTCAGAAACTGAGTTTGTTACCTGGTGTGCAACATCCAGGATGCACACAGAGCTGAGATAATCACTTGATTTCATGTCTGTGCTAGGTGGTAACTCCACAAAGCTACTTACTATCACATCACATATTTATACAGTTTAAAATGTCAGTTCCGCCTGTTGGCCATACCCTCCTCACTATGATTGCTTAGTTTGCTTCTCACTTCGGTTTGAAGATACAGTGCTCCGAAAATTTATTACGCATGCTCAGTAAATAACGATCTCTGCTGGGGCCGACATCTCCAATTCAAGGGGTGTGATTTTTAGTATTATAACGAGGATAGTTCGTTTAAGGTCACTTTTCATCATTCTTCTGCTGTTAGTTCCAAATTGTTCAAAAACATCTTAATTAGCTTATGTATTTTTCCAAGATATACTTTGTTCCCAAGGATAGTAGTTCTTGGTTAGACATTCCTGTATCAGCCACTCTTGTCAACATCTTGGCCTTCTGTTAACCCTAGAGTACATATTTTAGCTAAATAATTAGGTCAGACTGACCTTCTGTGCATACTTGTATAATGCTGAGTTCAACTGACAGCAAGATGACAGTTTGTGGAGACGAGTTTTGTCATTCACATTGCTAACTAATAGGTGTGACTTCCCACCCCCTTATGAAATTTCTATTATTTGTTTTTTGTCCTCTAATTAGTATTAAAAATACCCATACCTTGAATATTTTTGCAGTTGACGTGGTTTTTCAGGACTTTATTTCCTAGTAAAGCAAACTATCATCCATATCCTAGGTTAAGTCATTTTGGCAAGTAGTATCAGTCTCTGACCCAAGACATGTCTTCAGAAAAATTCTTCTGGTCGCTGTAGTAACTGATGGAATCCAGCCAATATCATCTGCTTTAAGAAGAGATATGGAGAATGGTGTTCTGGTACTTCTGTGTAGAGATCTGTTCCTTACTAAAGTTTAAACGTAACTTTAAACAAAGCATCAGTTTTAATAAATGTAAAACAAGCTGTGTGTTTACGTACACTTCTATGTATGTTTCAAACTATAATAGTATTACAGGATACACTACCACTTATCAATAATGATTGCTACTAGTATTATTATGTCTATTAAAAGTTAATTTAATTCTTAACAGAATGATCTATGTTTGTGTGTGTAAAGCAGAGTCTCTGACTAGGTAACCAAAAAAAAAAGATAGAAAGAACAAACAAATGCAGGGAGGAGTGGTAAGACGTGGCAGAAGATGGGAGGAGATCAGATTGTCTTTAAAAAGATTGAGCTATCTGTCTGACTCCCGCTGCTTAACTGCTCCTTTTGCTTTATGGTCTTGCTCTTGGAATGCAACCAAAAGATCCTGGTCTCTCAAACAGATTTTTTGAGGACTGGTTCTCCAACAAATGAAGGGATTTGGTGAAGTCTAGATAGCATTAACAAACAGAATATGACTGAAGAATGCCTGTGAGCTGAAAGTGTCATCCTTACTTGGAGGAAGACAGACTGCAGAATGCTTGATTTAAAGTTGCTTTTGTGATAGATTAAGAAAAGCCAGGTTGTGGAAGGAACATATTGTATTGGATCAACTTAATAATAATTGGGACAAAAAGGCAAGCCTTTGAACACACAAGTACTCTCAGTTTTCATGCACACATTTGTAGAAATATTTGCATGTGGCATTTTGTTTGTTTTTAATTTTAGATCTCTTGGTGTTACCATAACCAGTGTAGTTCCTGGAGATTATGATGGTGATTCACAAATGGATGTCCTCCTGACTACCCATGCACAAAATCATGGCAGAGATGAACTTTCAGTATTTATTTTCTGGGGCCACAACCAAACATTAGGTGAGTTGCTAAGACTGCTTATTAATAAGATTGTTAGACTTCTAATAATTCAAAGTATTGTCAGAAAGTTGTAACTCTTTTTGTAGTGATTGTTTTTACAACTAAATGGGCATTAGCAGCTATTCAGCTTCATACCCATATACTATCTCGCTGTTAAACTGTATTTAATACTTAATGAAAGAGAACAAAGCTAAAACTCTTGCTGTATATCATGCAACAGACATAACCAAACAATGCTGCAATTTGACAGTAACCTACTAACTGAAAATCTACTTCTCATGGCTTCCCCATTATACATGTCAGCTTCACAAAGATTATCTCAACAGATTTATCTTGCATTTAAAATGAGTTGAGAACCTGGTGTAAAGTTTAGTACATAAACTTTCAAAGTATCATACCTAAACTTACCAACAGTAATATAACATTCTTACTTCTGTAAACCAAATTCTTTAAAGACAGTGACACGCTGAAGTAGGTTTTGAGAGACGTTTCTAGAGTCTCTGTCATTGGAAGTTTTCGAGAACTTTAGAATCAAGTTTTCAAGAATCTTTTAGCAGTGTTCTAGGTGTAGCTGATTCTATTTTAGGGTAGAGTCATGGACTATGTGAACTGTTGAAGTCTCTTGTTTTTTGTTGACTTTGCTAGAAAAGGGTTTTGGGAAGAGTTTAGAGTTTGAAGAAGGACAGAAAAGCAAAAGAAGATACTCTTAAGTCCAGAAAAACTACTGAAGAATAATCACTGTTGCAAACAGCTGTGTTACAAAATGGTTACAGGTGAGGCAAGTGATGGCCTTAGATACCATTGCTTCCGGCTTTAATCAGAGATGAAATGAGCAACCTGTGAAAGTGCACTGGCTCAAGTGTTAAGACAATAGGAGGTGTCTGTAGTATTGGGAAGAACATGAAGCATTTGGATTAATTTATGCTGTCTTGCTTCTGAATGAACAAATATTGGGAGAGGCACAAATGAGCATATGAGAAAAGGAGCCGGAGGTTAAAAATTCAGGCAATGGTTGGTATGTAGTGAGGCTACGGGGAAGGTATGTGCTGCCTGCTTGGGTAATGGAAGTGTGACGAGTCAGTAGGAGGGTACTGTCATCTAAGATGTGGAAACTGGACAGAAGACAAACATTATGGAGAGAGGAAGGAAACAGGGATCATGTGGCAAGGAGTTTGGATTACAAGTGACAATGAAGTCTGAGAGCTGATAACCTGATTAGGACTTAAAATCCTTAGTTCCCATTTAGGCAGTCTATCTATAATTTTTATTTCAAACACTCAGGGTATGTGACCAAGAATGTCTTTTACAGTGACAAAACATTAAACAGAGGTCTTATGTGCAATGTTAGATGTTCAGACTGTCTACATCCCAACTGTTTCAGATTTTGTGTGTCTATCTGATTGCAATCATACACAGAAATAGGTTTTTACTAAGATCTATTTAGAATAATTTGTTGAAGAACTTAGTAGAGAGAGAGAAGAAGCTTCAGCATTTTAACTAACTCGCCTTTCCTGCATAACTTCAGGAAGCCATTTAGTTGTTTATGCTCAGTGGTGGCTGATTTTTTTTAATCATAAAACTGATGGTTGTAAATTAATAGAAGAATATCTAAGTTAAAAATGTAAATGTCATAACATCGGTAACTGAATCAAGTGAATATTTTATGTTTTCAGATCTTAACCATAGAACTATGTTAAATAAGACTTTTCATGATGAGCCTCTAGTAATGGAGTAAGTGAACTACTTTTTTACAAAACAATATTTATAATGGTGACTAAGAGCAACTTAAATATATTTTAACACTAAAATTTGAAACACATGCTCTTTATCTTTTAGGAATGGGGTGGTTTGTGTAATGTCAGCTGGTCTAACAAAAGATGACAGAAGTCATCTTTACAAATCTTGTATATTGTATCATTCTGGAAATAGTAACTCAATAAGCTTTTTTTTTTTTTTAATTTCAGTACTTTGTTTTATGCAGAAAGAGCCATTCATTTTTTTGGTGAATTTTGTAAAACAAAAACCTTCATGGCTTATCGGACTGAGCAAATAGCCTTTTCACAGTGCATTTCCCTCTGTGTGAAATGCTGAACAGAAGAGAGGGGGGAATATAGCTGGAAAATGAAATGCGTGACATAGTGTAAAATATTGAAAGAAGCATACTAGTACTAGCAGCTCAGATGAGAGCCAAAATTCAGAAAAAGCTACACAGCTGAAAATTCTTCATTGCTTGGTGGGAAAATGCTAACCAAATACAGGTTAACTTAAGAACAGTTAATTTCGACTCCTATAATGACTAAGGTCATACTAAACTGTTTTGCATTTTCAGCTTTAATGGAGACTTGATTCCTGATGTCTTTGGTGTCACAAGTGATTCAAATAAGCCACAGATATTGATAGGCGGGTAAGCTAAAGGTTTGTTTATTAGCATGAATTTCAGTAACTGATTCATTGTGCATCCACTTCTGTTCTTATTGAAGAGGCGTAGGACTCATGTTTAACTGGAACTGTGTAAACATATGAATCTTCTCTCATTTCCATGTTTATCTTAAACATTCTATGAGACTGCATCTGATTTTTCAAGTGTCGTGTTATTTTATAGGGGAAGCAGACACTCTGAGAGCTGAGAAAATGAAAACCCTGTTATTTGACATGAGAAACAGCATAATTGTTTCTTGGAACAGTTATAGTCTCCTTTGTTTAGTGCACTTTGATATTTATTATTGTCTGTGTTATGGAATTCTGTGCTGTAAAAAAATACAAACCAAAGGTTTTAAGTAGCATCGGTAGAATTTAAGCTGCATTTAGTCTAACAGTTGAAGTGACAGGTCGATGGTACAAGTACTGGAACAGATCTTATATTGTAAGGGATGGCAAAAGGAAAATGTGCAAGAGTTTGGGGTAAACTTCAAACAAAATTCAGCTCTCATTTACCTAGGAAATTAATTGTAATGGGAAGGTTAGGCAACGTGGGAAATCAAAAGCATGGGAAGTGCAAAGTGGAAGGATATTAAGCTGTATATTAAGCAAAATACTTGGTTGTTTATTGGGGGAAGAGATTCATACAGAGACATAAGGCAGAGGCAACTTGAAGTAGCGATATAAGTGTGCATGCAAGTGATGTTCTCTGTGTCGCAGCTTTTGTGTTAGGGAGTGGCTAAGGCCACTGTTTTGCGACTAGGAGTTGACTGAAGTCTTATGAGATGAGATTGCAGTAAAGGGAACTAAGTTTCATTATTAAAGTGTCTGCTAGCCCTGGAATTTCTAGAATGGGACTAGCTAGCAAGTACTGGGATAAAAATTATTATTTTAAGGCATATTTAAGTGGTTAGTAAGGACTATGGAAAGGATTATTTTTTGTTTGTGTTTTGGGTATAAATGCTGAAATCAAAGCATAACAAAAGAAAATGGATCTCTACTTAGAAGAACCAGTGTCTAAAATTAAAGAAAAAATTAACAAGTAGCAATGTCTCTAATATTGGGCAAGATGCCAGAGAACTTGTAATCTGTCTTTTGAAAATAAGTTATTTGTTAAAACCAGTACTGGACACTAGAGAAGGACAGTTCACATTCTGTTCACTTTTCTTGATACTGCTTTTGAATTTTGTCGCCTGATAAAGAAAAAGAAAACTTTGGCTTTTGAGAGCTATTAGGATTGGATATTCAAGGACACAAATAAGTGTGACTGAGTTAGTGAAAGTGTCATTATTGTACAAGATGACTTTTTTTTTTAAATAACTACACATATGGCTCTGTACATCTTTTCCTGTGACATTTGCCAAACCGAACTCAGCAGACATTCAGTCATTGACTTTTGTAAGGGAGAACTTCATTGATAGTGTTGTGGGTCTGGGCATTCTTTGAAAAAGGATACTTGAATTAAAACTATGTCCTGATTTAGAGATTTTTTTTTTTTTTCCCCTCAGTTGTCAAAGAATGTTTTCAAAAGATAACAAAAATTATCTTTAGGATGCAAGTTGAATTATAAATGTCAACATAAATACCTTGTTCTTACCTTTGTGATGATAATGAAAACCACTCTTGTGACATTTGGAACTATTTTCTTTTGACTGATAATAATTTCCAGTGAAAAACTGGAAAAATTAAGAACAGGGCTTGCATTTTCTTAGAGGATTGGCTCTTCAGATCAGTTGTTTGAAGAAGTTCGCATCTTTCTATTCTAACTTTCTATTTTGCAGCTTTTAAGTGGAACTTGATAAGATTGTATAGAATGTTATTTAGTAACATTAACGTAGAAACTTGCAGCTGTGTGAAATCCAAGTGTTGGTGTCACAACTTGTTTAGATTTGCATGCAATCAATGCTTAAGTTTATTGTAAAAGAAAGCATGTATTAGGAAGTCTTTGCATTCCTGTGTGGCTTGCTTTAGCTATTGTTTCAAAAGAGGTCTGTTGCCACCAGAGAAATCAATGAGATGATTACTCTGTTGCTATGGCAACAACACACCGGCTTTCTAACATGTATCTGTCTCCATGGCCCTCAAGAACGGTTTAAATAAGGCTTTTGCCTCCACACCCATTCAGTGAGCTTAACAATCTACACCTGTTACTCCTAACTGGCTAGTACTGATAGTGAAACTGCTTCAGGAGACCGGAGAGGACAGCAATCAGTGTCTCAGGATCTACAGTTGAAGTCTAGGCACTAAGTTTCACTTCGTGGGTAGTGATCATTTTCTGTGTACAAAAAAAGTTGCTTTAGAAAGTTAATAAAATCTAACTGAAGTCCCTGTGCTATGAATCATCCTTCAGAGAAGCTTTCAATTACGCTAGTTACTTAATATACTGTAAGCGAGGTAGTAAATTTAGCTTAGCATTAGGAGAACATGCTTTCTGTTCAATTTTATTTAAAAATTCACAAATTTTTTTTAAAAGGTGATTGTCATGATTAACAGTCTCTAAGTGCTGATGAAATGTATTGCCTTTTATTCTTGTCTGTAGGAACTTATCATGGCATGCTGCGTTGGAAACTCGAAGTACAATGTATATACCACACTCTCATGCTTTTATAGATTTAAATAATGACTTCACTGCTGGTAAGTCATAAGTGTTAAATACTTTCCTAAAAATATTTATCACTAAGTATACAATGTGATGTATTGCAGTTTGCTTCTAATATTTTAGTAAATTTTATTGATGATTGTAAAGAGTTCGTTCTGGAATGTTGTGTCAGTAATTCTATGACTTTGCTACTTTGGAATTTTTTTTTATTATTTTTAATTATTTTATTTTAATATCTACAATTTGAAAATCCTGGGGTTTAAAAAAATAACTGCCAAAATAAATAATCTAATAAAGTTTTCTGCTTCTTGATGATAATTTCATCAGAACTAATGCTTGTTTTGAATAATTTTGTGTTCACCATTAAAGCATTGTTTCTTCTTCGTGATGCTGTACTCTAGTATGAAGTTTGTAACAATCAGAAGCAGGGCTGGATTTTCATTTTGAGTCTGAAAATAGTTTTGTAGTTCATTCAGAAGAATGTTTTCAAGACTGGACTTATATATTTGTTTCTTGAAGATTTCGATATTACTTTGTTTTATTTTATTGTAGTTAATTTTATCACTGAGAAAATAGCACGTGAGATTTTATTCTTCTATTACTATATAAGTAATCCTATAACCTATTTATAATTCAGTGTTCACAAACAAGTGCTGGAGACAACTTTTCTTATGGTAGATAAACTATTCTTCTTTTGTTGGTGGTGGCTTTGTTTTGTTTGGGGTTTCTTCATGAAATACACAATAAAACTTAGCCTTCGATTACCATGATGAATCTATCCCATACCTCGTTCATACCTCCAAGCACATGTAAATATCATGCTAAACTTAATTTCTTCACACACTAAATGAATTCTGAAATGCTTTCTCTTCTGCTAGGTGTGCAATGTACATCGATTCATATATGGTAATTTTGGAAAGAGAGCTTATTTTTCTCCTATTTAGTAGCACGGGAATGAAAGAGGAAAGAGTCCATAAATTTAATTAAGATGCTTGGAAATGTTGGGGATTAAGTTAATTGCTTTAGCACATAGTCAAATCTTAATATTCAGTTCTGGCACGTTGCTGCATGAAGCTGTCAAGTGGAAATTCTAACTGGAAAATTAAATATACGGTTGTTTACCATAATCAGTGTCATGTAATAACCAATTCTAACACAGTTCTATAAATCCTTTGGAATTTTGTTTTAGTGGCACAGGCAGTGTAGACGAGCATTCCAAGTAGCATATAAAGATGAATATATTGAAGTCTAAACTCACAGATAGGTAGAGGTAGGAAGTCTTAAGTTGCTTACGTAAATCAATCACAGATTGATTAATTTTTGCAAGAGTACACAAAGGTTTTTATGACAGCGAACAGCCTAAAGAACGTCCAGAGAGTTCCAGTTAGTGCTAGTGATGTATGGAAGTTCCTCTATTAAATAGAAATGAAAGTTAGGATCTTTGTGTAGGGAGTGCCAGGAGCTTTTATAGATTCATATCTATATTAATATCTGAAGATGTGAATAGAAGCTTCTATGAAGCACTCCCCATAGAAAGATCCTGACTTTTATTTACTTGTAACACAAGGATATAACACCTCAGGCTGAAATACGTGTTATGTTACAGCAACCTGAGGAAAATTTCAAGGAAAATAATTCATTCTCAGAGAAGACTGGAGAAAATATTACCATTGAATTATTTTCTTGAAAATAATTTTTTGCTTCTAAGATGGGAATGGTAAATTGCTTTTTTGCTGTCCCTGTGAAAATTGGATGAACTGTGAACAAGTCATGTGTTGCTGAAAAAATAATACCTTATCAGTGAGAACTGATATTTCATGACTGGTATGTTATTCCAAGACTGCCTGCTGCCAAAATGAGGAGTCACAAATCGTCTGGTCCTGTCCTGTCTGCACACTTATGGCAGTTCCCTCCCATCAGCTGTAGTTAACTGCTGAGGAGCTGTGGGTGGGTGGGAGCAGTTCATTTTCCCTTGAGTTAAGCTGATCCAACTCGCCATGCAGCTTCAGGACTGCCAGAGCCAATGTAAGCGCAGAGGGAACACAGACTCCTATTTTAGTAGCAGCAGTTGTAGCCTGCCTTTAACCAAGCATGAAATTGCACCTTGAGTCTTACTGTGCGTCCTCCAAAAAATACCTGTTCAGTGTTCTCACCATGTCCCCTTTAATTTGTGTTAGTGTGTATGGAGTTGGGCAAGTGACTCATGGAAGTGGTCAGCTGATACAATTAAAAAGGGGGGAGTGGGGGGCAAAGCAAAAACCAACCTGTATGTAACTGTCTGTGCAGTACTGACAGCACTGTGATTCTAAATGCGCTCTGCCAAGCGGTGCCAAAATAAGGTGCTGATGTGGCCGTAGTGTGCCCCAGCTAGTGCTGCGTCTCTCCCTGTGCAGCCCGGGTAGGCTTTGCAGCAGGTGGCTGGGTGCTGCTGCTGTTCGTTCAGCTCTGCTCCTCGCTAGCATAGCTGGGGCGGCACAGCCCTTCTACGCCAGCGGAGAGGGACACGAGTCATACCGTGTGACTTCTCACTGGAGTCTGTTACTTACTGGTTGGTTTAAGTGGAGCTAGTGGAGAGGAGAGGATTGTTCTGACTCACAACAATCACCCACACTACCATTCTTGAGCTAGAACAAAACCTCAATTAATAGGTCCTGGTACACATTAGAATCATATTAATTAGAAAGATAGCATTAATGAGGATGCAGGGGAATAGTCTGCATGCTGAAATCTGTTGTCCGAAAGACTTAGTCGTGACATTTGATGCTGCTGTGGTACTTTTTGACTGAAAAAAAATCAGAGTATTTACTTGCAGGCAATGGTACTATTCATGAATTTGAAGATATAGCTGTACTTAAAATGGATGCACTGTTTTGTGTACTAGTAAAAAGCAAACCCCCAGAGTACACCATCTTTGCTTGTTGTTTCCTGGGTTTTTTTAAGACCTTTTTCTAATCATCTGCAGTGGTTTGGAATGCTTTGTATTCTGTAACAGATGCAGCCAATTCAGTGATTTTTAGCTGGACTATTTTTGGCAACTCTATCATTATAAACAGCTTAGGAGATTTACAGAGTGCTTGACATAAAAAAAAAAAAAAAAAAAAAAAAAAAAAAAAAAA
>Ga0065711_1045365_pt1 | contig 13538 bp, 7 predicted proteins | sample Hoacrofraction12_FD_59098 | JGI IMG/M metagenome (GOLD analysis project Ga0065711, IMG submission 59098) | Hoatzin crop microbial communities from Cojedes, Venezuela - Epithelial fraction 12 v2 (version 2) | ecosystem: Host-associated > Birds > Digestive system > Esophagus > Crop | place...
TCCGTGATGATAAAGTGGGAAGAAATGGTCCTCTAGAACTGATAAGCAGCTCATCTGGCCCCCTGAGCCAACAGGTTTTCGAAACCTTGCCAGAGTGCTATCCTGTCGTCAACTTTGCTCATTCTAATATCATTTTATTACCAAAACACACCTCCATTCCAAAGGCTACCCGCCTCCGAGGTGCAACCACCCCTCTTCGAGTCTGCGCTCTCGATTTTTCATAAAATATACCTTTAAACATGAAGCGAGAGAATTTTACAGCAATCATGATAAAAGGTATGTATGACTACAGTCACTCAAACTCCACCTTAAAGGTAGAAAGGGTATAAAAATAACCAGCGAAATCGGGGATTTTCAGAGAAGAAGATCTTCGGAGGAAAAGAAGATAACATCATGAGCAAGTCAAGGGAAACTCCACCTCAGACTGCCTCCGACAGCCGGGATTGGCCGACGGGCTGAGCCTTGCTTCTCCCCCCTTGGGACACCTTGGGTGAGACTTCAACTAAACGCTTTTCTTGGGAATAGTTACTCCCTAATGTTTATAGCCAGGCTGTATTATTTATAACCTTTTCACACGTTTTATATTTGCACGTGCTTTCTTGCAGACAGTCACTAGCACCGGCAATTCAAAAAACTTCTACACGTGTTGCACAAATGACACTGCACTGTTTAAGTAGCCAGTTGTCACAGTTTCTCACTGAACGCGACCAAACACAGCCATGCCAGTTCATGAGCACGACTGGACTGAAGGTGCAGACTGCTATTAGTGTATCCAGAATCGTGGTAGTTTAATATACATATTAAACGCGACTGGACTGGTAGCGGTAAATTGTACATCACTCAGAATTTAAACCTAGCCGCACCTAGCCTCTCACTCCGGTGAAGAGCGTTAGAAAGCAAGGGGTTTTATTTTCAGCCAAATTAATGCGACAGAGGAACACAAAACTTACAGAGTAAGGAAAAAGAAAGAGCATTTTATTCTCAAGATGACTGTGTTAATCATCATGAAAATTGGCAAAGTATTGCAGTCACCAGACTCTGAGAAAAAAAGATTAACTCTCTCACTGAAAGTAACATAGGTTAATACTAACTGGAAAGGGAACGGAACCCAGGACACACGACAGCGTATTTCCCTATATAATAATACTTGTCACCAGACAAGTAATTTGTTCTGCCTCCAAACATCATTCTCCATTATTATACAGATTTGCTTTCAAAGCAAATTGGAAATTGATGTACAACAAATCTTCAGCTTTGAGAACAAAGGGTTTCACGATAATTTTTCCAGCCTATCATTCAAGTTAAAAAAGATTACAGAAAACTTCAACTTTTTAAGACAGATGAATGTGCAGTGGCTTGCAAAACACCTCTCAGTAAAGTATCTGACTTCTCACAAGATTAGATCATGATTTTATTAAAAATGTGGAACACATGAGGTTATTGTCTTTTGCAACTTCAGAGAAGAAAATTCAAGTGCAGGTCATTTATCCCACAGCAAGAGTTGTGGATTATTTCATCAGTCCAGAGAATATTTCTCTCTTTCATTTCAGTGACAGGGAAAATAAGAGTTACTCAAAAGACCCCAAGAAGTAGCTAATAGAGTTTTGCCTTAGGGACAGAGAGAGAGAAAGTGATCTGTAACGAAACCAACTTTGTTAGTTTACTGAAAGGTCAGGTACTGATGAATTAGGGTTTCTTATTAAATACTTTTTTTTCACCTACTATGAATATTCAAGGAAAACAACCCCCTGCTGCTGTGTTCCAAATCCATGAACCATTAGCAAGCCATGTGTTTACCATGTATTTTCCTTGTTGGCTAGGGTCAATACAGTAAGTGACAGCCTGTCAGTTCATGCTGAAGCTTATTTTCTAAGTTACATAGAAAAGTTGTTGTTGCGTAGAAGCCTATTTTAAGCATATACTCTACTTCTCAGGTTGTAATTTGGGGCTGAGAAAACACTTCTCAAAGCACCTCGTCATCTTGATAACAGCAGAACAACTGAAGCACTGAAGTTGGAAGCATACCAATACCAGAGACATTACATGTCAAAACTATTGTTACCTCTTCACCTTCTCCCAAGTAACTAGCGATAGGACAAGAGGCAATGGCCTCAAGTTGCATCAGGGGAGGTTTAGATTAGATATTGGGAAAAATTTCTTTACTGAAAGAGTGGTCAGGCATTGGAATAGACTGCCCAGGGAGGTGGTTGAGTCACGACCCCTGGAGGTGTTCAAAAAATGTGTAGATGTGGCGCTTCAGGACAATATTTAGTAGGCTTGGTGGTGTTGAGGTGATGGCTGGACTTGATGATCTTAGAGGTCTTTTCCAACCTATGATTCTATGATATAAAGATCCATTTTTTAATTTTGCTGACTACGTTAGTTTTGTTTCTTTCTTTGTTTGGTTCCTCTTTTATCACAGTACAGAGGATGGCATATTTTCAAGGTAGAATAGACTTTTCTTGGCAAGGCAAAACAAATACCACATTCTGTCAACACTTCCCAAACTTTTCGCATTTCCATTCCACTGCCTACATGTTCATTATCTTTTTTCCTTCCCACCACAGCACAAGGACAAAAGAAGTTTCAATTCATTCATTTCCTTCAACTTGAAACCTTAATGAGTGAGGAAACAGTTTTCCTCCTCCACCACTGTACTTTACACTCTTACCTGTTTTGAGAGTTTCACTACTTTTCCAATGAGATGTTGTGTGTAGAAACCCCCGACACACTGCACAGTGACTATAGTTCTGATCCTGTGTGTTAGAAATTGCTTAAAAATGAAGTAAGAATGCAGATTCACAGAATACTGTCACAATTCAACATATGTAATTTCACAGGGAATAAAAATATCCTAACACAATGGTTGAAGGAGGAGACTTTATATTTAATCTGAACATTACAGTTCTTGCCCAGACTCAATTAAACCAACACAAACATTAATTCTCCTATTCCTTGCTTGCTAGTTTTGGTATTAAGATAATTCTGTATCCTGACATTTTTTTAAACCCAGATCCTCAGATAAGATGCTAGGAAAGGCTAATTTTGAATCAGTGTCTTGTGACTCAAAGGGTTCTCCTTCCCCTCTACTCTGCCCTAGGGAGGCCCCATCTGGAGTACTACATCCAGCTCTGGGCTCCCCAGTTCGAAAAAGATGAAGAGCTACTGGAGAGAGTCCAGCGGAGGGCTACGAGGATAATGAGTGGACTGGAGCATCTCTCCTACAAGGAAAGGCTGAGGGAGCTGGGCTTGTTTAGCCTGAAGCAGTGAAGGCTGAGAGGGGACTTCATAAATGCTTATAAATATCTTAAGGGTGGGTGTCAGGAGGATGGGGCTAGATGCTTTTCAGTGGTTCCCAGAGACAGGACAAGGGGCAATGGGCACAAACTGAAGGATAGGAAGTTCCATCTGAACATGAGGAAGAACTTCTTTACTTTGAGGGTGACAGAGCACTGGAACAGGTTGCCCAGGGAGGTTGTGGATTCTCCTTCTCTCAACATATTCAAGACCCGCCTGGACAACCTGCTGTGCAGCCTGCTGTAGGTGACCTTGCTTAGGCATGGGCATTGGACTAGATGATCCACAGAGGTCCCTTCCAGCTCCTAACATTCTGTGATTCTGTGTTCTATACGGTGAAGTAGACTTTGCAAACTCTCCCTGTGAAAGGTAAACTGAGCTGTGAGGGGGACCACCTGGCTTTAGGATGAGCACACAAACCCAAGCATATGCAATGGATGCATAAAGCACTGTCTATACACACCTGCTGCATCCAGAAATCCAATGTGTGAAAACAAATTCATCAATAAACGTACTTGTATGCACAAATCATCCATGATTTTTCAGATTGCCTTACACAGTTTGTCCAGGATAAAAATTATTAATGGAAAAAAAGACATTAGAAACCATTACAAACATCTCAACAAGTATGGCAACGAAAAAGTGTGTAATCATTCTGTAACAAAAAAACCTCTCAGATTTTCAAAGCCATCTTTGATAATTGAAGTAGAACAAGAAAGGACTGCCTAATACAATGAAACCCTGAGCAATTCATGAAAAGTCTTTTCAAGAGCTTGAGATAACAGTTAAGACTATGTACATGAAAACATGCACAATGTCTAAGTTTACACTGACATTTTAATTTGGGCATTACGTAATCTGAAGAACTGTGCAATCTTCACATCATTATCTCTACAGTTAGTGATTGGTGTTTAGTCAAGGGCCTTTGTAGCAACCAAAGACCCAAAACAAATAACAGAATGTTTGTTACTGTATCAATACAATGCAGAATTATTGTAAGTGATGGAGATGTCTAGCAAATAACTGTGTTTCTATCTGCATATCAAGCACTGCATTTTAAAATAAGAAAGTGATGAGATGATTGTTTCTTCTCTCTACTTTTGTTTTCACCCCCAATAATCAGCGTGAAACCTTCCTTACTTCCCATATTGGAAAAATGCTATTTTGACCAGTTTTCTGGTGTCAAAATCTAAAACTTGACTTATTAGAGAAAGCCTGTAAATATCTCAGTACAAACACATACATTTACTCTGTCTTGTTATCTAAAGATACCTAATTGTTATCTGAAAATATCTAATTGTTATCTAAAGTTATCTAATTTTTTTTTTTGCTTCGCATACCTTTAACAAGTGGCCACCACCTTGTTCCATATTGTACAGGAGCAAACCCATTAAATAAAACACTGCTTTGTAACAAAACAGGGTTAAAGAGTAGAACCAGATCTGTAATATTCACAAACATATGCCAAGAAAAGCCATAACAGTTAAGAGGAGAATATGAATTCAATTAACAATATTGTTCATAGAAAGTACTGCATGTGTTGGCTCTATTACTCCTAAAGCAAAAAAAGAAAACAAAAAAACCCTCTATTTTTGTAGTTCAGTTGCCAAAAGACAAAAATCAGGTAATAACTAACTGGAGGTACTCCAGCTAAAAGCCACATGAAAGAGAAGCACTTCAATTAGCTAAGAAACTGGAAATATGAGAGATGAGAGTAATCTGATATTGTGCGACTACTCAAGGTCTATTATTTAAGCATTAATTCTAATGTTTGTTCACACCCCTAGAAGGAAGCATATATTAAAATATTTAGGGTTTCTTTCTCCTTTAATTGAGCATATAGATTGTGTTGGGGGAACAGCTGAAAAATTCTAAAAGTTCATTTGAAAATTACTTTAATAGAACACACTAAACTATGCTTAGAACTGCTAGCAATGAAATTACCAAAGGTAGATACAACTAATACACACTATAGCTGAGGAAATTTCTTCCTCATTACCCATGCTATAGCTACTGTCAGGACAAACACTTTTTCTCTCTACTCAACCCTAGCTTAATCATCTTTGTATATGATGGTTTTAATACCGACACTGCCCTTTCATTTTTCAGCCATTTCATGAGAAGCTGTGTAGTATCAGATCTGGATGCCTAATCACAAAAGTAAATAATTAACCATTTTCCAACTAACTCTGTAAAACCATGAGAAAATACTATCTACTGCAGTTAGAATCCTTTACCTTCTCCGATTTCACGTTGTAGCCAATGCCCTACACATACAACTAGATGTCACTTTTTTGTAGCATAAAAATCAACATCCTTTATTTTTCCATCTTGATAGTAGTGAGGAGTTACAAAGCTGGCAGGAGAGAAAAAGATATATTAGCTTTCTAAACTATATGATTTTAAAGAAGTTCAAGTGAAGATCAAGAAAATAATTTTAATTTACATTATTTAGTTTTAATTTAGATAAACTTTATCCCTATTCATTAGCTTTGCATTTCTGTTTTGATTTCTAAAAGGTCGATGGTTCTGCAGGACTGCAACACGACCATGAATAGAAGTGATGACATTAACTTCAATACTTGGGTAGCAACACATTTCATATATTTTTCCCTGATTTTCCAGTTTTATTCACAGCCATGTCTATTGGCAGACAAATCTTACTTCCCTTTAATGAAAAAGGACTGTAAATAGTAGTTAGTATTTAAAACAACTACAGTATTCCAGTGAAGATCAAGAGAATGACATGGAAGCCATCAGAGCACAGGAAATCATTATCTTATTAAGCAGTAATTCTTAGCAAGTTCAGAAGATTTTGAAATAACTTTTCACCTTTTTGTAAGTGATCTCTGGGTGATAAAAAGACTGTTCTGAAAAAAGTGGGAAGATATTGACTGAAGAAAGGCTTCTCTTGCCAGCAGAGTCTTGCATCCCAAAAAGAAAGAAATTACCCTTTTCCTTTCAAAAATGCTGTACTGATCTTGCAAGCAGAAGTAACTACCAAAATGCTCAGTCTTGTCTGAGTAGCGTTTTGTCTAAATTGTTTATAAAGCTTAATAAAGCATCATAAAGATGCACCAGCTCATCCAAAAGAGAATTTGGGAAACACTGTTTCAAGGAGAAAAAAAATAGCAATCGCAAGCCCACTGTCAATAAAAACAAACCAATAATGTTTTGCTGCCAACCCCACTGCAATTTGTGGCTACGTGTATATTGCTTTTAAAATACACAATGAAAGATCAGAATCATATCAGCATATTCAACATATAATTAACAATTACCAAACTACAAGAACAGAACTATGCAGAATGTGTAGAACTGTAATCCCTGTATATACTTATCATCATCACTGGTCTCAATCGTTAGTAAGCCTATGATCTCTACTGAAAAGGAGACTAAATAAGGGCATATTTACAAAACACACCACACAATCACTCTTGTTGCACATAAAGCCACCTCACAGATTCCCCTGAAAGAGTCAGTAATGATGGTTCATGACAACTAGTGACATTAGGTGTCATAGAAAAGCAGTAAAATACTGACTAAAGAGTCTCCTGGAAACCCTGACTTCCCTGTAAAAGCTTGTTTGTCACTACGAACCATGTAATCCAAGATCTTTATATATGGACTACTTATTATTTAAGAAGCAAAAATTTCTTTAACTGTAAAAATACTTTCTTTGTTTTAGCTTTCTGGACTAACTTAGCATCCATTGGATACTACACCAAACCACATGCACTGCAAAATTTTAAAGGCAGAAGACAACAAATCACAGTATTCAATTTAGAGTATCAATTCTTCTGGAAAGCACAAATTTTAAAGTGTATTTATTCCTGTATTGTTACATATCTGAAGCGCTTGTCACTAGAATTATATAGCACTCACTTTGTTAAGGAATATCACTCTTAAACAGCTCCTTAAAAAAAAGCCCTTTACTGGTTTCTATCTGCTTAAATCTTATGTCAGATTTGTAGGTTCCCTCCCCTTTAATTAAAGATTGTTTCTTCTGGCACTAAACAATGGTTTCCCAACTTAACCTGTTGGCCACCTGTGATACCAAGGCTGATAGTAACTCAGTCTCTACAAAGACAGCGAGCAAAGCCACCTAACCCCAAAGCTGTTCTCTACCAAGGGCTTTCAAACACATAGGTGATATCATGAGCTACAACTCATGATGACTATCAGTCTGTAATGCCCAAGTGAATTAATTGATAGCATGAACCTTTATTTCTTCTTTTGAATGGGTACAAAGTACCCTAGCAACCACAGTAACATAACACCAATCAACTGGGTAACATAATGCACAAGTTAGTGATAGCAGTTTCTAAATCTTGGATAAAGTATCAAGAAGACATTTCCTCCTTCTCTCATTCCACAGCTGCCTACACAATTAGAGTTTTCATTATAACAGGTATTTTTCTTTCTGCATTCATCCTCCAGTTACACAACAGTGATATTAAAACACACATGCAAAGTGTAGCTACTTATTTGCAATGTAAGGCAAAGAATACGCAACAATTACAGAATTCTGATAATACAAGCTATCTAGTATCATTCAAAACCAAGGCCTTAATATTTACTTTATAGATACTCTAAGAGTTTACATGTCACTCTGGATCATGAGAAGTAACACTCAAACTGAAGTAACACACCCATCTAAGCAAGAGTAGGGAATCCCCATCTTCCACAACTGTTCACAGGCATTCTTGCTAGTGAGAATGTTAGCGCTAAAGTATGAGCAGAAATTCAGAAGTTTCTCTTTTCAGAAACAGTTCCATAGTGCAGGATTTTAGAAGATTAAGTGGCTCTTACCACATGTCTGCAGATGTTTAAGTGCAATATTCCTACCACTGACCTCTTACAGAAGAAAAGTTGGGGTAGAGTAATTTTGAAAAGTATGCTGTTAGCAAACTAATACAACAAAACTTACAGAAGTAATTCCTAAGCATTTATATCCTTTATCACTTATAATCTCACCTCTTTTCATTGATACAAACCTATTTCTTCTATCCTTTGATATTTCTCAGATATGAATGAGTTCAGACAAAACATATAAGGGCCACGTACAAAAAAAGAATGGAGATAGACAAAGCCTTTTAATACATTATCTTTTAGAAACACCTACATTACTGAAAATGGAAAGTTTTACTTGTTAATAACTAAGGACAAAATAGGAGGAACTGCACATAAGATCTACTTCTCACCATTATGACATTGATTTCAATAAAATATATTCATTGGCTATAAAAAAATTAAAACTGATAAATCAACAGCAGAAACTTTTTTTTTTCCAAATCTGCTTCCTTTCACTCCTCCAATTTTTCCTTTTTCATTGCTTACCCATACTGTATTCTGTGGTTTTGCCTATGTGCTTGCTGCAGCAGGTGAGAGTTAATGTGTGGTTTTAAGAACAAGTGGTTAGTTAACACCACAGTCTTCTACTTTCAATACATTCTCCTTCTCCAGCAGCACACCTACTAGCAATTATTTTGACAGGATTGTTTTCTAGATGTGTTCAAGTCTCTGTAAATTTTCTTTATTACTGACATACATTAACTGAGCTTTTAAACAGGAATATCATGTGAAATGTAGCAGAAGAGCAACCAACCAAAAGTTCACAGTTAAATAAGAAACATGAATCCATTTCCTCACAGGTCGCTAATGTATTTCAAGCCATCCACCCTCTTTGCCAGTTTATTGGAGGACCTAGCAATAATCTAGTCCTAGAATCTTGCTCCAACTTCATTCTTTCTGCGCCTGTATAAAAACCTGTTTTAAACAACTCCAACTTGAGATTAGACTGTGCATGTTACACAGCTACTTTACACTGTATTGCAAGGTAGTTGCTCAATAGACCAATCTTTTATTGCCTTATCCAAACCTGGCTTTGTTACTATTTTTCCAAAACTGCTAACTTTTAATTACATTTCACGTAATTGACAGAAAATGTGACTTATAATTAAAGAGCTCAATTAATGCAACTTTTACTAGCTTAGGCATCTTTGAAGTCAGTAAAGGTATTTAAACATTAGTAACAGGATACATAATGCATGTTAGCCCTTCTTCCAGTACTTTCAGACATAAGTCAAGACCAGTCAGACACAATTCCACATGAACTGTCTTTTAGCTTCAGACCCAAGTGAGAAATTCTTCCTTTCCATTTAGCACCTTATTGCAACAGATCAACTCTATGTGATTTAAATGTAGGTATACCTGCAAATGGATCAAAGCTCCAACAAAGAAAACTAACTAGAGTGTAAATCTCCCCAAGATCCTTTTAGGGCATATCTGGAATATCTGGAATATCTGGACTGGTGCAGATGAAGATGCAAAAACTTTCAAAGAAAACAAGTTATTCCTGCCCCCTCAGCTGGAACCATCAAGTTCACAGAGAGTTGTAATATCAAATTTAACTAACTCTCCTATCAAAGCAGAGGGAAGTGAAGTGCAAAATCTAAGGTAAGAACACAGAACACCACAGTAACTGTGTACAAATGTCGAAGACCATTGCCTATTTAAAGGTAGTTACTTCAATCCCTACCTATTCATTTTGTCACAATTACTGTGAGGCTAAACTACTCTTTTAAATTCACCTTTTGTCCTGTGCTTTTTCTAGTCACAAGAAGTCAAGATGTCCTAATTTAAAACACATGTACTGCCTCAGAGGTTTTCAGAAAACTATTGTCACTTGGTGCTTCACTGCTATACAAAGTTTAAAAGAATAAAAATTTCTTTAGAAAAAAGGATATAGTCCGTACCATATTCTGTACTATCACTGCATTCAAATATTTGCAAACTGGGCTGTCCTACAATTTTTTTTTTTATATTTAAGCTTAGACAAGCAAGGGAATAAAATTTCTTATGATTTCTCCTAATTTAAAGATCTCTAGTCCAAGGTGTTTATTTTTTTACCTGGTTCTTAAGATTAGATTAATTCCACTGTTACAGTACAAAATACCTTAGTTGATCTTATCTGTTTGTTTGTAATAATTATTAGTAATTTATTTATTTTAAAATAATATTTGTTTTCTGTTCATTTTTAGAAAACTTAACAGATACTTCAATGATCTGCTATTTACACAATTGACTCAGGAAAAAAATGAAATAAATGTCTCTGTTCTGGAAGACAAGTTTGATTCACATGCATGCTGACATGTAGCTTGAACTTCATATACCATGCTTCCATTCTGAGGAAGGGGAGGGAGAGTTTAGAGCTCAGACACATTCCATCTGCAGTCCAGTACAATGCCTGGACAGCTTCCATCCTGTCCCCGGCGTGGACTTATTTCTCTCTGCCCCTGTGAACAAGTTCTCTCCACCTTCCTTCTACCATCACTGTGCTCATCTGACCCTGCAGAAAAGTTAGATAATGAGCTAAACTAGAAGAAACCTAATGCCATCAAAACCAGGGACTCATTCAATGCCAGTTTATCTTCTTGAAGCTTCTTAGTTGAGCACCACCAGCTACATAAAGAAAACATTAGGAAAATACAGCTCCGTTCACTGGCAGACAGCCCTTCCTTCAGCTGGCATATGAACTTGTACCCTGAGCAAGACTATTGCTCAGGAGCTTGCAACACATGTGGAATCAAGAAGCTTTGCGCTTTACAAGTCTCCTTCCCAAGCCAAAGCCTGTGCCTGCCTCACTGAAGTACAAGCAGGTCCTGAAAATATCCAGACATCCATATTCTAGATTAGGAGGAAGCCAGTTCTGTTACAATTCATCCTTTCTTTAATAAGTAGGATTAATATTTTGAAATGTGTTTTCAAGTTAAAAAATGAAAACACAGATCAGAGAGAAATTTGCTTATTCAAAATGTTTAGGTCAATTTGTAAGCAAACCTGTTATTCACAAAGACATTACAGGTTCACCTTATTTCTTGTGCTTAATGCATTCATCCTTCACAGGGAGGGTGCTATTTCAGAGTGTGAACTACACTAAAAAGACAGAAAAGAAAAACGGTGTAATCACTGCTTCTCTCCCCCTCTCCCCACTGCATAGTAACACGAGATGGCAGGTCTTTGATTAAAGCATGTTACTTCAGTCCCGTTGTATTAGTTGAGTTGCCCTGTTGCATTTAGAGACTATAATGAGTCTACTTCTGAAAGAAATGGTGTCTTAAAGAAATCAAAAGGATGATTATTTATAATGAGCTTATTTATAAATTAAATTACAGTTTTAAATTTCTCATCTTAAGTATCTCAAACAAATATGGTAAAAAATATTGAAAATAAGGCAAAAATAGTTTCTCCATTTTTTCTGCTTTTAGTAAAAATAAGCATAGTAAAAAAAAATATTCTTTTTCTGAGAATCAGTGTAAGGTCAAACATTAAAATTTTTGTTTTAAGGCTGCCCAAGAAAATCTGTTACTTGTAATAATAGGATTAAAGGTAGTGCATTCATAGTGCTCCGATATTAGCATCCAATAATTAATTGCACAGCTTTATCACACAAATTCTAACAGATTTAAAACAATCTGTGACAATTTTTACCCTACATGACTGAGGACTTCATGTCAGAATGAAGTTGAATAAGGTTCAAAATAATGTTTAGCTCTGCTTTCTGCAGAAAAATAGTTCTGTCAAGGGACAAAAATCACAAAACCCCAATGCACACACATACAAAAGCAAAGGAGAAATCCACATCATTGCCAGTTATGTCTCCCATCAGTTTAAAGTCACTGGTGATTGTGAAAATGACAGTAAATATCACAGTGAATGGCAGTAGTAAGGAAATTATGAGAGGTAAAGCAGTCAGTTAAGGGAAGCTTTCTCCCAAAAGTGCTAATTTTACAGTTTCTTTTTTATGTGAACTAGCATCCAAATACACATATTTTTCTTCCTTTGTGTTTTGCATTGCATAAAAGAAGAGTAAAAAAAAACAGAAGAGAAATGCAGGAGTGAAGGACAAGTACAGACTTCTGCCATGAAATTTGAAGTGTAACACAGCACAAAGCAAGTGGCAAGAACGATTTTATACGAAGATTTGATGTTCCTCTGGAGTCTGTTTAACTTTTCCCCCATTAATCCCTCTCAACAGTATGCTAATGAAGCCAGGGTCACTGGCTTTGTGAAGTATCATTTAAACTGTTTTAAGGAGCTCAACATAGAAAATACATAACATTTTTTACCATCCCATCTATATCTTTACAGCATTTATTATATTTCTTACGTATTGCCTAAATTGGATATTATAACTCTGTCAAAACAAAGACAGCATTTTTTTTAAATGATGTCAAATGTACTTTGGACAGCATAGCATAAACTATACACAGAAAAAAGCGGTTGATAGAAACTGATACAAATAATAAAGTTGTATCTGCCAGCAGAAAAATTTAACTCCATCTCATTCTGTCATAATCACCGGGGGGGGGGGAGAAAAAGCAATTATACAATAAATTACTCAAAATATTTAGGATCAGAGAGACATACAGCAAGAACATACAGAAGAAGCCGCTAGGTAGTTCAGGCACTTAACTGGTAGTAAGGGAATTGTGAATTATCTGCTACCAACTCTATTTCTAAGCTTGTTTGTTCCTGAAATTAGTGTAATGAGAATTTAAATTAGGACATCAACAATCCTGAGAGCAGTTACCAGTGCAAATAAACTCTCCATCCCACCCAAATGTCTTTATTACCAGGGTAGAAACCACAAGAGTTTTAAATTGCTGCTAATGTCTGTGCAGTGGCACAATACAGAGCACTAAGTTTTAAAGTCATGCAATCTGAACTTATAGTTTAAAGGTAAGCACACTTCTCAACTTTAGGGGAATGCTAAGCCAACAGCATGGCTTTAACCATGGGGGCTACCCAAGCTGATAACTTAGATCTACCACTAGCTCCTTCCATATCCATATTTAAAATGAGACACCTAGGCCCTGCTGATTCTCAGGAACAGACTTGGAGAGGAGATCTGTGCTCAGAATTGCACAGTGATGGAAGTGTCTTCCAGGAATGCTTGGACAGGGCCCAGGGCCCAGAGGTTAGTAGATTTATGGTGAAATTCTACTCATGAGTTTACCAGTCAATCTTCAGTCAATCTTTAAGGATGTATTCCAGAGAGCGCAAGAACTCTCGATCCCCAAGTGTAAGAAGTCGGGCAGAGAAGGGAAGTGACCACCATGGCTGAGACAAGAGATGCTGGTCAAACTAAGGAAGAAGAGGGAACTGCACAGGCAGTGGAAGCAGGGACTGGCTTCCTGGGAAGAGTATAGGGAAGCTGCCCGGTTCTGTAGGGATGG
>Ga0065711_1008080_pt1 | contig 13537 bp, 6 predicted proteins | sample Hoacrofraction12_FD_59098 | JGI IMG/M metagenome (GOLD analysis project Ga0065711, IMG submission 59098) | Hoatzin crop microbial communities from Cojedes, Venezuela - Epithelial fraction 12 v2 (version 2) | ecosystem: Host-associated > Birds > Digestive system > Esophagus > Crop | place...
TTTTTTTTTTTTTTTTTTTTTTTTTTTTCCAAAATACAGCTTAATGTTTGGAAGACTCTTAATTTAGGGTGATCAGTTTGCAAAACCTGACCTTTACTGTTTCAGAGTCCTTGGAGTGATACCATGCTTTCTCTGTTCGGAGCTCATCTTCAGGGACAGCTGTGAGCTTCAATATTTTTGCAAATCAGAACTGAACTCTCAAAAGAAGTCAGGCTTCTGAATTTGAGGAGCATCCAGATCATCACCCCTATGAAGTGCTCCTGGGAACTGTGAAGGGAGGGACAGGGACAGATTCCACCTCTCGGAGAGCAGTACCCTTCTGTCTTAATAATGGGACTTTACAGTTCTTGCAGTTCCTTGCCTCTTTGTATTACTTTTCCAACTTCCACAACACATAAAACAAGCCTCTCTCACCCAGTGGCTTCCTCTCGCATACACTCCTGATTCATAGGCAGAACAAGCTTTTCGCAGTGCGCTGAGTCACAAGTCTGACATTTTTTTCCTTTGTGTTTAATCTAAGACATTTTCCACTTTGTACTTTAAAAAAAAAAAAGTGTTGGCTCTAGGCTGATCAAAATCTTTGGTGAATTTAGGTACCGTGAGTTTCTTTTGAGGATTTGCAAGCTATGTTTTTTTTTGTTTGTTTGTTTGTTTGTTTTTTTTTGGAAGGTTGATGTATTTATGGCTACAGCAAAGGGTGTTTCCCTGACAGCATTTCTCCCATGTTAAATTTGAAGTCATTATCGTGAAACGTGGTATTTTCAGAGAGAAATGTGCTATAATTTTCTGCTCTTGTGTTCTGTAGTGACAGCAACATTTGGGCTGAAATTTTCAATAACAGAGAGCTTGGAGATGTACCCACTGCAAATGTGGAGTTGGTCCAAGAAGCTAGAGAAAACTATAAGCTGAAAATGGAGTGAAGAGAATGCTGCGGAGCTTTGTGACAGACGCTGTTACTAGCTGCAGCTACAGTAGTGTCAGAAGAAACATGATTGTGTCTAAATGGTTCTATATTGTAACAGATTGACGGCCTTTTCCAATATATGAGGTCCAGAGTTAAAATCATTGTTCTTTCTTAACATTAACAGATTTATTTGTGCTTTTAACATCTAAATGTATAAATAGTAATTGCATTATAGGTCAATGAAATACTGCAGTCATTTGTCTTAGTCGCTACTATGGGTCCCACAGCAATATCATTAAAAGTGATCAGAGCATTCTTGCACCTGAGGCTTGCTTTCAAGAGGGTGATGTCAGGCTGCCATTTCCACTTTTCCTGCTAGTGATGTATGTAAGCTATTGGGAAACAACCGACAGCCTAGCGGAAAGCCGGCACAATGTGGTAGCACATGCTGCCAAGACTGCAACATCATCAAGTAGCATGCATGGCCTGAATGATACGGTGAGAGCTTTGCAGCAAGTGGCAGCGTACTATGAGTTGTTCAATCTGTCGTTCTGATGTAGGCTACTCTTGAGCCAGGAAGACAGAGGTGCAAGATAACGTTAACAGGCAGATGGAGGAGGCTTGGGATGAAGGAAACAGTGAGCCCTGAAAATTAATTCAGGCTTTCAGTTGCTAAGAGGGAGAAGGAGAAACTCTGAATTTTTCAGGGTTCAGATAAGCCTTTTGGGCTATAAGTGCACGTGCATGTGTGCGTGTGTGCATAAATATGTATTTATTTTTATGTACTCTTTTAAAATGTGTATATTCTGTACTATATTCAGTAATTTATTGCGAAGACTCCATCTAAGGAAGCATGTGTGGGAGTGCAAGTGATTGTTCCAAAGAAGAACGGTTGCCGAAACGTGAGTGCCAGGAAGCTGGGCAGAGTGGATGGAGCTGGCAGAAGAGGTGTTTTCCAAAGCGGTCCACATTTGAGGCATTAATAACTGGCAGGGGAGGATGGAACAGCTCCTCCCGGATATCTCCTCCTCAGCTTTCCACCCTTGGCTCAGCAACTGTCCAACGATGTTCTGTCCTGAGCTCTCCCTGGAAGAGGATTTTTTCTGAAGTGCTGTGAAAATTTCAGAACATATATATCACCACTTGCACGCACAGTGTTTTTATACATCAAAGCTAATCTGCGTGGTGATGACCTTGGGCTCAAAGTTAGGTGTTTCTTCTTATGGAATGATCAAATAATTGAATGTGATCAAGTTTCAGCAGCTTAGCAAATGACCCCAACAGTTGAGTCACCACTGCTGTTGATCTTTCTCTCAGGTTGAAGCAAGTGTGCTTTAGCTCACAGCTGGAGAGAGCTAAGAGTGCAAGCAAGGACAGTTACAGCAGACCAGCTCTGGCAACTTCTTCGTTTGCAGAAGCTTGGTCAGCTTTGACTGTGCACTCAGTGCCCAACACAGCCCTTTCACAATACCCAGACCAGTTTAATATTTGCTGGGCCTCCCGTCTTTTTGCCAGTCCATGCACTTACCATGTGAAGGACATTTTCTGATGCTGTCTGTGTTGCTGAGTGCATTTGATAGGGTCAGCATTGAATTACGTGGATAATTGTTCAGCTGCTTGATCACTCACTGATTAAGCCTTGCTCGTAGCTTAGTCTGTACTGGTAGTGTATTGAACTGTGAGGCTTGTTTGATTTGCTTCAGCTGGTTACAGGGGCTTAGACTGGAAGTACAATATAAAGCTTATTGAGAAATGCAGTTTAGTCCATCTGCAGGATCATCATATTTTCTGTCTGCTGTCGCCACGTTCATCTGTGGACGTTCTCTAGAGTGGCGGTTGTGCAGTGTTTAGATGCTGCTGCCCCTCACTGAGACTCCTGGATGTTTTAAGCTATATGAAGAGAAGGTAGGTCAGCATGAGTTACACGATAGAGCAATGTTTTGAGGCTTCTTACTAAACGTTAGAGATGGCAGTACTGCTATTGGAAGAACTGATCCAAATCCAGTGACCTGGTTGGGAATTACTTGTCTAACTTTGTGAATTTTAGGGGGAGGGAGGGTGAACCCTGCTGCAGTTTGTGATAACTGCATGAAGAACTGTTCACTGGAAAAAAGAAAAAAAGTAGTCTAAAAGCTAGGAGCAAACCAGGCTAATGATGTTGCACTGTATGTTTGTGTTTCAGGCTTTCCTGACAAAGTAACAATAAAGCAATGCTACCGTCTTCTGGGAAACAGCCTCAACGTACATGTGGTGGCAAGATTGATCTCCATTCTACTTGGATAATTTAGAACCTGAATCTGATGAGTACGGACTGGTGACAGAAAATACTTCCATCTGTCAAGAGAAGGCTGATGGCAGCTGAACAAGAATCGTAGCTTACCAAAATATCTGTCCAAACATTTTGCTGAAGAGTTCTAATATATTTTTAATACCTTGCTTTTATGGTGGATTTGCACTGTAGCAGTGTTTTTATTTAAATGAAAGTTTCCAGGACTTAATTTCTTCATTTAAATGTCCTTTTTAGTTTGCAAAATGAATAAGATCAGCATTACATATACCTCAGTAAAAATGGATAAGACTACTTCATCTTAAAGCTGTCTTCTCAGGATGGTATAAAAAGGCTGTAAATGTCAAAGCTGTTTTAGTGAAGTGCAGAGACCAAGTTCTACATGTAAAATGTCTTAATCTGTAAATATCAGTGATACATTCTTAAAAGATGTATTGTACATATGATCTGAAATTTTGATGTGTTTTTTGTAGCTAATGCAACTATTAAGTTCAGTATTTTGTATAGTGTTTTTAAGAAGACACAGTGTCATCCTTAGTTTATGGCTGTCTCATCCTTTCTAAATACTTGTAGGTTTCTGGAACCCAACTGTATCTGCTTGGAATGATTTGTTTAGGTGCAGCTGAATAAACATTATTCAAGATTATCACAACTCTGACAATAACATGCCTGTTTCTGCTCTCACTACATTATTCAGGGTAAGATCATTGCTCCTTAACAAAGACCTACACGTAAAAGACATAAAAAAATTTGAAAGCTCCATGTCTAGGTTCCTGTGGCATAAGAACTGGATAAAAAAAATATGGGAGGCTTCTGAAGTTTCAATCACAAAACTTGATAGTAGTACTAGGGCTGGGAATATATGTTGGGTCATCCAGAGTGCCACAGTTGTACACCATCTCATAGAGCTGGACTGAATTTTTTTTTAATCCTCAAGTCTTGCGAGTTTAGTATCTCTGAAACAATAGAGAAAATGATGAGAAAGCTGAAAGCTGTCTAAACAAGAACATGTTTGGGCTGTTATTTTTTCTTACAGGTAGTACTATATTGGTATCTAGAGAAAAAACAGCTTGAGGGAGCAAAAGGCAAGATGATATACAGTAAGCATCCATTAGGGAGCTGGTCATAAAGCTGAAGGACTTTGTGGATTGATCATCGTTCCTGTGCACCAAAGCAGTAATTTGTCAAAGCTGGCAATCCTGACAAAGATGGATTTCCCTCCCCTCCCCTCCCCCTCTGTGGGATGACGTAGGTATGGTCATAGCATGTTGCACCTAGGCTTGGTAATGCAGAAGAAACTAAACACTGCAGAGAACAGAGCTGCTGTGGAGATGCTGCAGCTATTCTGATCTGCCATAGTCCTGGAAAAGAAAATGAGCTTGGTGGTGGTGTTTTGTGCCAAACTTTATCTTGTGCTGACTCCCTGTGTATTTCTTCTTCAGTCTTGATTTGCATACTGCTTCCGGACTGTTAAACCAGGAAAAGCTTGGGCTGACCTACTTCAGCCTGTCTTAATCCCCAGGAAGGTTTGGACTGCTTGGCTTGTTCAAGCTATAAAAGAGAAATGAATTCTCCTGGAAGAGCTCTTGACTAGGCTCCAGAGAGGTGTGAGGTTGGCCTCCATCTTCACCTGGTCTCTTGTACTACTGTAATCCCAAAGAAGTACCTGACTAGTGTTAGGCTGTGCCTACTACTAAGCTGCGAAGAGCAAGTGTGGTTTTGACAGTAAGGAGTCAGTAATCTGTTTACCTGGTGGTTATTGTGTAGATCTATCAGGCGGATCAATAACTAGTAGCTATATGGTCTTGTTCTTGGTAATGGGAAGACATGTTGCTATCTAACGCAATCCAAACATTCAAATGGAGATAAAGGAGATCGATGTTACGTATAAACTGGGATTTATTTCTGCTGAATCATGTAAATAGTCTGTTAATTTTGCCTCACTATAACAATATTTGGCCAAATATTACTATTAACAATTAGTTTTCAGTTCCTTGATGCGTATGCATTTTAATGATTTGTATGCTACCCATAAGCAAGAAGTATTAAAGTGTAAGTTGAAAGTTATCTAACTGCATATGAAACTAATATAGCAATGCAACGTTACATGTTGACGGTAAATTTTAAATCAGTGTGATGGTGAGGAATGAAATCTGTTTGCAAATCAGAGCTGTTTCTGAAAGAGATATTTTGAAAGAACAGATTTCAGAGTTGTAATTATATATTTGTGTATTTTACCCCCGCACTGTAATATCAGAGCGCTGTAACATCAGTGCAGCTAAATTGAGCTACAGTTTCTTATCTAATCTGTTTGTCATTAGTAGACTCATTTACTGAGCTCTGTTGGGTTGCACCTGCTTGGCCTTGTTTGGTGATTACGTTGCCTGCTTTTCTGAGCAGTCTCCTGTTCGGAAGGGCTGTGCAGCCCACACCAGTGCTGCACTTTGCAACTTCAGCCTAAGCATTTTCAGACCAATGAAATGTGATTACAAAAGCAGCTGAAAGGTAGATGAGTGAAAGCTGGAAGACAGCTCTGGAAATGGAAGGAGGTTTCCAGAATCTGATTTTTGGCTTTGTAGCTCATTTTGCACACCTGAAATACATCTCATTGTCTGAGTGAGAGGTGAAGCTTTAGAAGCTCCACTGAGGAAAATTATGTCATATTTGGTGGTGTCATATTTATGCAGTCATTTTTGAAGCTTACGGGTTGCCTTACAGAATGTCTTACCTACAGAAGCTTGGTTTTATCTAAGTTAATCTAGGGATTCCATGTACTCATGAAGAAACCTGCGTAGCAGTGAAGTTACTAAAATACCGTTTGTTTAATGCAGTGGGTTTGAATATTTTTTGATACACGAACTCAAAATTGTAGTGTGGAGGTGCAGGCTTCCACACAGTCAATGTAAGGCTCCTGCCACAGGCATTTTTGTCTTGCCTTCTGCTGACGAGTATCAGGATTGTCGGCAATCGCTGTGTTACAGGCTGGAAAGCCATTGATCTGGGATAACGCTGTCGTGTGTCTTAAACCTCGTCGCGGGTAAGCCCATTTTGTTTTATAAAGAGCCATCTCAATAGAAATCTGAGCAGGTCCAATGCTTCGGTGACTGTACAATTCTGTTTTAGCAGTTGTCATGTTTCTAAAATAATTAGAAAACTTAGCAAATATTTGTTACCTCTCAAGGGTGAATTCCAGTAACCATTTTCCTTTTGCCTGTGCAAACATGAGTATTCTAGTGTTACAACCTCATTAAGGGAAGTTTATGTTTGTTTAGTAACAACTTGTTTGAGTAGATAACTGATATCCAAGACACCAGGGCAAATGAAATATTGAATAGTGATAGTATGTCAATTTAAATGTTGTGAAGAGCATGAAGAGATTTGTGTTACTTTTATCTTTAGTTAGTTACAAGGTTTGGGGAATTTGTGTAGCTATTGAAGAAAAAAAGATATGTGGCCTTAGATGACCAGGCAGCCCTCTGGAAGGCAAGACAACGGGGTTGTTCTCTTTGGCTTTCCTCCACCTGGTGCTTTTGACAGCGGGAAGAAGCACGGACAAGGGATCTTTCGGTAAGAGCTCTGATGAATCAAGAAGTCAGAGGGGCTAAAATTGAGTGGAATACACCCGTTCTAGTGAGAGAGGGCTGTTGGAGGGATGTACAGGTGGCTGCTCTGATTGGGTGCCCTTCACTGGGCAGCAGGGAAGTCCCCGAAATCTCCAGTGGGGAGCCTCTCTGCTTTCAAACACAGGAACGCATCCTGAAATGCCAGCTTCCTTGAGAGCATGTTTGGCTTGTGCTTTTGTCCATGCTCTGGGCTGTTGCAATTCAAACATTTTTAAATTACAAGCTGGCATTTGGAAGCAAAGCACACTGATGGTGCTAATGTATTTTCTTATACCTAGAGAATAAGAAATAGTTTTGATTAGTTTGAATGTTTGCCTTATATATATTTTAAAAAACAAACTAATCATATTCTGTTTGTAATACCATACTCAAGAATGGGATTTTACTCAGAATTAATATTTCTGAATGGCATTTTGACTGTACATGGATCATACTTACCATGTGGCATTATTCATTGTACATGTGTTGTAAGGTGAGGCATGGCGAAGGGTTCAGGAGAAGACTGGATGGGTTTATGGACGAAAAATCCTTTGAGAGTACTGGCAGACTTCTGGCTGACAAAGTTCCCAGGCTGCGAATAAATGGAGGCCAGGAGAGTGCGTAGGAGAGGTATTGTGTGTGCTTTCCCTGTCGTGTACCTTTCCTTTCCTAGCTGCTCTTGGCCACTGCTGGAGACAGGATACTGGCCTAGATGGATCTTTCTCTAACCCAGTATGATTGCTCTCACTTCCTTATATTTGTATGGTGACAGAATGCCAATATGTGTAATCAGAGCATTAATACACAGCAAATGATTTATGAACTTAGCTCGGATCTAAGCCTCTCGATAAAGCCAACAGTACAGAACAGAACAAATCTGAGGGAGGTTGTGCGGTCAGGTCCATCCATGGCTTTAGGGTTATTAGTGGAGAAGGGTGACTATGCAGATGAACATCCCTAAAAATAACTCTAGTGTACATTAAAGCGATTGGAATGTGCTAAAAGGACTGGAATAATCAATAGAAATGAGCAAAGCCGATGTAACTGACTGGAAACTTTTCATGAATGTAATTTCAAAAAAGAATGAAACAGAAAATAGGAAGCATCTAAGTGATCGGTGGTTTGTAGAAACGACATGTAGGAATTAAAATCAGAAAGACAGGAACTCAAATATGAGTCTCTTAATGAAACTAAAAAACTGGTATGTGTTATAAGTGCCTTCGTTGTGATGAAGGAACCCAGGGAGAGTTAGGACAGTAGATCAATTCCAGCCGAAGGAGCTAACTAATTCAAAACACATCTCTCTTGTTTGCTATTAAAAACTGAAAACATAGGTTTCCTGGCCAGTTAGATTAACTTCATCAGCAGGTAACTTATTAACTTCATCAACTATGGTGAGAGAGCAAAATCTTAAGCAGTTGTCAGAGGTCAGTATGGTGAGACGTAAAAGAAATCCCTAAGGAGTGGCATGGGAAACGGAGCCTTGCAGCTGCTGCAGCCCCTGGGGAGGGTCCTGAAGCTGTAAAGCTCTCCGGAGACAAGTAAAGAGAAGGAAGGAAGCGATGATGGGTGGTTATAGCTAAGGGGCAGAAAGGGGAGCCGTTGTTTTTCACAGTCACCCCTGTTTGATGTGAACAGTGTGGTTGTTGACCTCTGGATAGGGCCTAATGCCAGTTTAGTGCTTGGTTGTCTCAGAGCTGTAGGGAAACCGCAAGTGCTGAAGTCGATACAGCGCACTGTTTACACCAGCAATTGGCATGTTTGTGCCATGTAGGTGACAGTGCTCCTTCATGTGTCTTATGTCCCTTTGGAACGCTGGGGTATTATTAGAAAGAGGAACGATGAAGGGGGATCCAGGGGAAGATGGAAGTGCTGGGACACATGACCGTAGCTGAGGGGAAACTCGGGTAAATGTGCACTGCTCGGGATTAAACCAGCAGCGGCGTTGGATTTATGATTATTTGCAAGTATTTGGGTTGTAACATTGAATACCAAGGATCTTTTTTGCCTCTATAGAACAAAATAAAAAATTATTTGTTAGATGTTTGTAGATGTTTTTAGAATGTTAGGGGTTGGAAGGGACCTCTGTGGATCATCTAGTCCAACCGCCCTGCTGAAGCAGGGTCACCTACAGCAGGCTGCACAGGACCTTGACCAGGCGGGTCTTGAATATCTCCAGAGATAGTTTTGTGTCATCAGCAAACTTGCTGAGGGTACACCTTGCTGAGGTTAGTCTTTCATTAAAAAAATTTGTCAGGTTGGGATTCACACCAATAGTTGCCCTTCCCCCAGGTAAAAAGGGAGCATTGCCACAGGCTCGTGTCATGTCTTCACATCTAAGTTGACTTCCCAGGTGCAATTAATGCGTATTGAATTTTTGGCCGTAATCCGAGTCAACTCTTGTCTTCTACAGCAGCGTCTTTGCACTGCAGGCACATACTGCTGGAGCAGCGGAGGGATGCCACCATTTCATTTCACACAGCTACACAAAGTGGTGGTAAATTGTAGATCCTGCCAGTACAGAAGGTCTTCAGCCAGAATTAGACAGAGACAAACACTCCGTTACTTCCTGCCAAGTCTGTGCACAACCTGTACTCTTCAGAGGTGTTTTCTCAGCCATAATGTCAGTGTGGTAACGAGTGATCTGTCCCAGCAGGAGGGGTTCCTGCCAGCTCTCCTTGTCAGAAAGAACAGCCCCTATTCTTATGCCAGACATTTGACAGGTTTCCATTCTGTTCCTCCAGAAATGATGTCACAATCCAATGCATTTCAGTAAAATTAAAAGGTGTGGACCTATTTTTCTCCTTAAGATGATTTATAGATTTCCCAACTTGGCCAGCCTGAGATGTATTCACTAGGAATAGAGAGTAAGTTAACTAAAATCTGGAAGGTCTAATGAAATGGAAAATAGTGCATCGTGCAAAGTTTGGATAGGTGTCCAGAGCGATCTTTCCATCCTACAATCAGTGCGTAGTCAAAGTCACTTGGTCTTCAGGTCAACCATTTTCGAAGCTGTAAAGCCTGTGTGAAGAGAAGGTGAAAAGAGTTTTTTCTTCTTCCTACTTGCATGCACAGCTTTCTCCCCATCCTCTATGGTTTATTGCTCATTGGTCATCTGGTATATTAGAGTTAACTGGTTGGAAAGGGAAGCCTGAATCAAAGATTCAGGCAGCAGAGGGGGGCAATGCATACTTAGTATGCCAAAGAAACGAATAGAGAAAAGGAACGATTTTGTGAGTCGCAGACAAGGTCCAGACTGAAAACTGTCCATTTACAGTGAACTTTGTGAAAGCAATTCCTTGAAGTATGCATACATTCATCCAGCCTGCTAGGAAGTGCAGGTTTAGTTGGCCCATAGTTTCTTCAAGTTGACACCCAAATGGAAGTTATAAAAACTTAGTAGACTGTTAAAACAAAAAGAGCAAAAACCCCAGACAGACATCAGAACTAACATGAAGAATGTTAGTGAGCACTAGTTTAATGGACAGTGCTGCGATATGCAGAGGAAGAAGGTGTCCTGTCGACTAGACAGAGACATCAATAATTTATCTATGTTCTCCTAGTCCAGAACAGAGGTTTCAGCGCAAAGAGTGGAATAGAAAATTAAAAAAATGTACAAGGACAGATCCTCAGTTCATGCAAAATATTGCAGCTCATTTGGATAGAACGGAGCAGTGATAGTCTTCAACAACTGAGGATACAATTCTGTGTTTTCCTGTAAATACCATCCCCTACGATGGTGAAGGACAACACATGGGGATTCCTCCTCATGTTCCTCTGTTCTGGCAGCAACAGCTGATGGACTTGGTCTCCTGGATGCCACAGGCTGCAGCAGAGCTGCTGCTGCTGCACCAGTAGTCATGTGGGATGGGCTGTCCGGGGGTTCTGGAGGGCCTTTGCCTCTGCCCTTCAGATCTCTAGGCAGGGCAGTAACTGGAAGGAAGAGATACACAAAGCTCCCCTAAGCAGGGAGGGGAAAGCACATCAAGTTCTTGTGTGAAGGGAATATTTGGACTCTGGCAAAAGCAAAGGGGAGGTGGGATATGGGCTCTGCCATGTCTTCCATCAGCAATAGCCTGGGCCTCACAAGTACCAACAAGCAACTGGGTGGGATGCTGCTTTTGAGAAGGCTGTGAGCTGCTCCTGAAGGGTCGAGGAAAATAGGGTCAAGATTCAAATTTTGGTTATCAGAACATATGAATTTGCATTTTTTGATTATTTTTGAGCCCCCTTTGATTTCTTCCTTGGTCTTCTGCATTGTCTGTGGCTGGCCCTGAATTTGGGAGCCCTGGTGTGTGCCATGAAGACAGCCTACACATGCCAGACAAATGCAGTCCCCTTGGTGTGCGATTGTCTGCCCAGCATCTGGGGACTGGCTCATCCTTGTAGTCAGAGCAACCATATTTGGTTAAAATTGCATTTTGCTGTTTTAATCCATGGGATGCTCTTTGGTACTGCTAACTTGTTTGTGTCATCTGCCCAATGAATTAGTGGCTGGAAGCTTCTCTTTCAATACAAATATTCCTTGCCAGCCACTGTGGTTTTTATATGTGGGTTGTTTTGTTTTTTTTTTTTCTTGGTAACAATCTAGGTCTTTTAGTGCTGCCAAATAATCTTTCCTTCACCCATGCGGTGCAGCGTGTGGGGAGAGCAAGTTGTTCCCGCAGTAGCCAGCTGCACATTACAAGGTGCTCCAAGACATAGGGGGGCTCAGCTGCACAAAGGTGAAAGACGTAATGATAAAGTACAGGCAGATTTCAATTAATGGTCTTTCAAAGCTCCTGAAATCAAAAGACAAAACCAGAAAAATGTTTAATATCTAGACGATTTCCATGCTGTCAATCTTTAATTAAGATAACTGAGATAAAGTTCACTCTTGCAAGACAAGAGAGCAAAATGGGCACCTTGTGAATAAAGAGCCGTGTGAGAGCAAAGGGCACTGGGGCTCGCAGCAGTACGGTTTGGCACTGGAGGCTTCACTTCAAACGCGGGACAGCTGGAGGAGAGCAATGCTTTGGGCTGCTCCCGCTCCTGGGCTGTTGATTGCATTGTTATTGCTTGCTGGATTGAGCTGTGAATCAAACCACTATGAAAAAAAGAGGCAGAAAAGAACCGTTTATGTCGAGCAGTAAGTACTGATGCTTGCAAATGCAGTTGTTCATATGGTGGCTTCAAAGTGCCAGTAAAGGGAACAAAATAGCTTTGCTGCAGCTCTTTTTTACACACTCTTTGGCAGATACGAGTAACTAAATGATCTCTTTGTTTTTTCTGAAATATAACAGGCCTCGTTTGTCCTCAGAGCAGGGTAATTTAGTGTTCCACGCTGGCTCCAGCAAAAATATTGAGTTTAGAACTGGACCACTGGGGAAAATAAAAATTAATGAGGAAGACCTTGCAGAACTTTCTAGTCAGGTGAGGTAGTTACTTTTTCTTAATGTTTTTGGATTTGGTTTTGCATGTTAATTGTTTAATTGTCTTCAGAATTTGTCTTAGCAAATGTTTGATGTGTTTTTTGTGATTGTTATTTTATACTGTGTCAGTGCTCTGATATGAATGTAAGCTATTGCAGATTAGTGAAGTAATCATGCCATTACAGAAAATAATTAAAAGATTAAATTGTGTATGCAACAGAGCGGTCTGTATTTAAGCAGACTTTATAATAGTAAAGTTAAGCAAGAATGAAACTTTCCTAAGCTTTTGAAAAAGCAAAGCTTGTTCACATTTGTAAGCTTTTGAAAAAGCTAAGCTTGTTTCACTTTGTCTCTGTTTTTTAAATTTAGGTGAGAGAAAGTAATGCAGAGATTCAAGAACTTAAAAAAGCCAACGGTGCCTCTCAGAACGTGTCCCAACAGGTTGCTCTGCTGAGCTCAAAGGTGAGCCATACACTCGTGGTAGCCTCCTCCAGCATTCCCAGTTCTCAATTCCTCACATTAACATTGTTACCTTATTCATTTTAGTATTTATGGACTTCAGGGAACTGGGGCAGAGTCCATATTTAATATCAGCTCAGAGTCTATGTTTGATGTTGAGATACTTATTCAGTAACTCTGGAGATAATGCAAATATTCCTATCAATCCCATAATTTCCAGTTACCAGGATTCTTCTTTTGTTCACTGTCAACATCTCTATGGACTATATCCTCTAATAGTTATGGAATTGAAATCCCACCAAATTCAGGAAATGGATCGTGTCTGTTCTGATAGGTGTTACACAGACATTCCACTCCGAGAGTGAAATGAGTTATAGGGGTTTGCAGTGGAAAGAAAAGACCTATGCAGTAGTTCTGTCTTTTCCCTGCTACTAAAGATATTTCTCCAACAGAAGATTTTGAAACCTTTGTCCAGGTGGTTTAAGTGTCTTTTGTTACAGTGTTGCCACAAGTTCCTTATAGGAAAATATTTTGTAGCCTGAGAGACCTCCTTTTAGGTAAATTGTGCTAATACTAGCCATCATAGTATTTAGGGAGGTGATTCGAGACAGCCAGCATGGCTTCACCAAGGTCAAGTCCTGCCTCACCAACCTAGTGGCTTTCTATGACGGTGTAACAACAAGGGTGGACAAGGGAAAACCAATGGCCGTCATCTATCTGGATTTTTGTAAAGCCTTTGACACGGTCGCCCACAACATCCTTCTCTCTAAATTGGAGAGCCATGGATTTGATGGGTGGACTGTTCGGTGGATAAGGAATAGGTTGGATGGTCGCAGCCAAAGGGTAGTGGTCAACGGCTCAATGTCCGGATGGA
>Ga0065711_1008471_pt1 | contig 13537 bp, 6 predicted proteins | sample Hoacrofraction12_FD_59098 | JGI IMG/M metagenome (GOLD analysis project Ga0065711, IMG submission 59098) | Hoatzin crop microbial communities from Cojedes, Venezuela - Epithelial fraction 12 v2 (version 2) | ecosystem: Host-associated > Birds > Digestive system > Esophagus > Crop | place...
GGGGGCCCGGCGGGCGGACCCACCCTGGCCAATCAGAGCAGGGCATTCGGTACCACGTGCCGCCAGGCTGGGCTCCGGTTGGGGGAGCGGGGCGGCGGGAAGGCGGCCGCGGCTCTCCGCGATCGGCGGTTTGTGTGGGGTTTCCTCCCGACCCGTGTCCTGTCGTCGTTGTCACTGTTGGTTTTGTTGGCTGTTCTGTTAAACTGCCCTCATCCCCACCACCCTCGAGTTTCTGCCTGCTGCTTCCCATTCTCCTCCCCACCCCGGCGGGCGAGGGGCGGCAGAGCGGCTGCGGGGCCCTTCTGTTGCCGGTCACAGCCAAACTAGAACAGTGGTACGCTTCGAAAGAGCTGCTCGGCATCGGATAATACATCTCCCACGTGTAGCAAAAGGGAGGAACTTCGTCAGTTGCTGCTTGGAGTGAAGGAGGAAATTGTTTCGTGACATCTCTTTCACTGAGGTAGAACTCAGATATTCAAGTATGCAGAGGTTAAATGCAGAGTGTAATACTTAAACGTTTTATGCCAATGCTTATTTTATAATTATTGCGTATATATCAGTGCCTTGAAAGCTTCAGATTTCAGTGTCATCTTGCATATCGGATCTTTCATATCAGATTTTCAGATTTTGTCCACAGAGGCAGATCCTTCACACTGATTACAATCTGCTCTCCCACATGCTCATCACTACTGTTTACTTCAAGTGTTTCTCGAAGTGACATCAGTGAAAAACCTGAGTAAGAAGCAGCATAGACATCTCAAATTCTTCATGAAGACTTTTAAAAACATTATTTGTGTATACGTACATCTTCTCATGTGTTAGATGTTGTTCAACAGTATTTAATACTAAAGAAGTCTTAGAGTTNCTTTCTTCTCAGGAAAAAACTTAATTTGAANTGTTCCTTTTGGACACAGCNTTTAAAGACAAAGACAAAATTTTGTGCATATGAAAGGATTCTNTTAATAAAAGATTTCTAGATTGGGATGGTGCAAGTGCCTTTTTTCAGAGGCTTTCACTTGCTCTGGTGCAGTCTTCTCTTTGTCTTCCCTAGTGAGAGAGCTGTGAAGTGGTGTGTCCTTGCAGTTCCTTAGGTGTCTCCTGCTTGGCCACAGATGGTGTCAGGAAATATTTGATCCAACTTCAGACACCAAATGGTTGTTTTAACAGCGTGGGATTTCTGGCTGTCTCCGTGCACAACCAACAGAAACTGAGGTCTCGCAGCTTTTGGGCCTCTGCTTCTCACTGTGCTCCGTGTAGTAGTGGCTCACCCATGCTGGAAAGTGGCAGGTGTTAGAAATTCGTGTGCTACTCTCTCAGCAGTACTGAGCTCTGTTAGGCGTGGATAAGAAAGCCTCTGGTCAGGTTGGTGGTGGTCTGCCTGTTGTTACACTTCAGGAACTACTCTAATCGAAAGAGGGTTGACTGGCTGACTTAACTTTTGCTACCTGTTTGTTGTCACTGTGCCACTACTGTCACTGGGGAGAAGTCCTTCCTGGTCTCCCTTCTTTCCTTAAAGATGACACAAGAAAATGGGGAAGATAAAGCTTGCTTTTGAGAGGGACCAGAGTCTCTGTGGTAGGTATCCAGTTGGAGCTCTTCTATACACAAGCATGTGATTGAGATTCTCAGTCGTGTCACCCACTGGGACTTCCAGAACGTATCTGACTGACCCGCAGCTGCCAACTTACAGGGTTTGTTATCCAGTCTGTCTGTGAAAAAGGTGCTGAAATAATGCCACTTCTGGCAACCCTGCCTCCTGAGCTACAACTCGTTCCCTCATTGAAAAGTTCTTGTGTTTTGGTTTTTTTAAGCAGAAAATAGGGCAACATAACATCCTGGCTTTGTGGAAAGAAAAGCACTGAGCATAACACTAAAATCTTAACTGGCTAATGGTAGTGGAGGCACCAGCCCCGGAAACATTCCAGGCCGGGTTGGATCGGTCTCTGAGCGCCCTGGGCTGGTTGAAGATGTCCCTGCTGACTGCGGGGGGTTGGGTCCCTTCTGACACAAACTATTCTATGATTCGTCGTGTTCTGTGGTGATGCTGTGGCAAACCGCCGATACCCAGTCAGCCAAGTCCCACGGCTGCTGGTGCTGTCAGTGCCTCTGGCAAGTCGCATACTTAGCAGAGCCAAGGATCAATGTTATCTTTCGGTAAGGCGTCACTGAACAAAGATCAGGAGATGTGCTATTTCAGGCAGCCCTGTTGCAAATGCATCTTCAGAGCACTCAAGCTACAGGCATGAGCATTACTGGAGAAATGTGTTGTTCCTTTATTTCTAATCTGAAACATTGTCGCGTTCTACCAGCTACAAACCACTCTAGCCAATGATCTTAGAAAAGAACCAGACAGGGATGCAAGAACAGTCCCCCTTTTTATGATCTTGATCAAGAATGGTCAGCAATATCAATCTAGGCAAGAAAAATCAAATCATTGAATAAGTCAGTCAGATTTACTTATCTACCTGTCTGGTAGATAGCCCTGCACCAGATCTTTGAATTAGTGACTTGTTGATGTCATCTAGTCCCTGAAAGGCATCCTTCTTGTCTTTTGGGGTGGGGGGTTTTTTCAGCCTCAATCACTGTGAAAATGCATCTTTGCTTCCTGGGCAATCTTCCAGTCCGAAGGCCTAAACGCTAAGCCTCTTGTTTTGAGCCTTGCCCAGAGTCAGAAGCACTAGAGATCCTACAGATGTGCCTCCAGGGATTTGTCACTCTTTTCCTGCTCTGGTAAAACAGTGTCTCTGTACCTGTTCCCAGAACTTTTCCTACCTGAAGTCGTGTTGGCTTGATGTCATCCGTTTGTTCCCAAATCTCGTATGTGCTACAGACATAAAACCTCCTGCTGGCTGCTGAGGTGATCTGCAGCTGGGGAGTTAAACCCCAGCACAGAAGCAAAGGAAGACAGTAGCTAACTCACATGGGCTAGACCACTTCCTTCCCTTGGCCAGCGTGGTCTCTGTACTATCATCAGGAGGCGGAATTCACTGTCTGCTGACGTTAGCGACTAGCTTGATCTTTCCTCTAGAAACGGGCCCAAGAATTCTCTGAACTTCTTTCCATTGCATGTGAATTCTGGCTCTTTGGATCTATGTGTACATGCTTCTTTAGAGTGAGGGGTAAGAAAGAAGCTTTGAGGCTGTTAGCTGTCAGTTATCAACAAATTGCAAATACTGCTGTTTAAGCAAAGAAAACAAGATCCGGCCATTGTTTGTCCCCTGTGACATAAATGTTTTGCTTTAAAATTGTTTTTCGTTGGTTTCCACTTCTCATAAACACCAGTTTGCAACATACCTTCAAGAGGCAATGTCTTTTCCTGAAATACTAATTTGTATGTATTTTGATATAAAATTAGTCTTTTGCCAGAAATGAAAGACTTTAATTCTTTTGGTTGCAAATATGAAGATAGAGTAATTAACAATAGCAGAAAGCAATACATATAAAACTTCAATTTAGTTAAAATTTATAAATGATTGCCAAAAGATATAAATAATATCTTAATGATAAATACACTGTGATTCGATGTGTTCCAGTGTGCTGACAAGCTTGAATGAGTGCTATTGGAGCTATCTTGGGTTTGGGTTTAGTTTTCAATGTAATAGTAATAGTTGGAACATATGCTTTCTGCTGAATAAAAACAGCTGTCACACGTAGTTAAACAAAAATTATAGATGCTGTACCACAAATGAAATTTTAGCTGCTATCCTGTTGAGGGTCTGGTATTTTTTTTTTTCCTCCTCCCTAGAGGGGGAGGAAGGTATTTCTGATATGGTTTTGGTGGCTTTGGGTTTGTTCTTACAAGCAATCTGAATATATTCAAGACTAAACTCTTTATTCACCTTTCTGTATTCAAATAAAATATTACTGAAGTGTTCTTTTTAAGCTCAAACTTCTGTGGTTCTCTAGAATACACACAGAACATGTTCTGTTTGTCATCCAGTGAAGTATATTTCTGATTGTGAAGAGGAGGACTTCTCTGCTTCTATGTATGAAAATGCTGTTACATTTTCTTTCTCTTCATAGGCTCCTGCTATTGAAAAGTGATTAAGAGTCACAGAAATAATATGGTTGCTCTTATTGGTGGGTAGGCAAAGCTGTAACACCACTGTAAACCACTGAAGTGGTGGTTTCATAGGAATCAGCTCCCCATCATTGCCACGCTCGAGTGAACATGCATCAGTCTCTGAAAGATATTGACATTTCTTCAAGCAAAAATATAGGACAAATTGTTTTGAACTTTAGAAACCTGGGGAAAAAAGTATTAATGTTCTGTATGTGCTCTTGAGATTCTCGCTTGATGTGCAGAAGGAGTTGCTGTAGACTTTAAGAATCTCGGAAACAATAATGGAAGGGATTGTAGGGCAGGTATGGTTCAAGCCATTGTGAATAAGGTAAAAAGGACAATGGTTTATAATGGAAATATGAATATACTTCTGTCCCAGTTTGGTATGTCTCACTACTGTTATCTTGAATTTTTTATTCCTGATGAAGACTGCATCAGCTGTCCATCATCATAACTGAATAGCAATTTTGTCTCTTCTCCAGTCCCCAGAAAATGTTAGGTTTCAGCAAAACATTTGTAAAAGAAACAACAGGACTTCTGCGGACTTATAGAAGCATGTCTAAGTACTGGGTTTCCTTGAATATTGGTATACCCTTCTAATCAAGCTTTGTAGCAATTTCCTGTGTCCAGAGCAAAGATTTATTTTTGAGTTTGGTCACTTACATGTTTTTAATGCTTTTTTTAGTGATTAGTGTATGGTCTTTATACGTGTTTTTAAACAGTTGAATTCCATTATACAGTAGCCTCACTGTTCCAGTGCGTGTTAGGGGGCAAAGAGTTTGCGATAGGAAGCATGTGATGTTTTTCCATTACATAACTTCTCCCATTATTTTTCCACATCCCTTCTTTGTGATTTGAATCTCACATTTTTGTCATATTGACATTTTTGAACATTTGTCACACATATTTTTCCTTCTCCTGCATGTTTACTGTCAAAGTTTAGCACTGAGGACAGCAATATCGTGTAATCTTTTCGTAGCCAGCCTGTTGCACGGGGAGTATGTGCTAATATGGAATAGGCTGGACTAAGAAATCAAGGGAATAGCATTCAGCTTGGATGCTTTAAATTTTTCTGAAACCTCATTGATCAGATGAAATATGTTTCATGATTTCATGCGGTAGGACAAGAGGCGGTGGCCTTAAGTTGTGTCACAGGAGGTTTAGATTAGATATTAGGAAAAATTTGTTTTCTGACAGAGTGGTCAGGCATTGGAACAGGCTGCCCAGGGCAGTGGTGGAGTCACCATCCCTGAAGGGGTTCAAAAAAGTCTAGATATTGCACTTCGGGACGTGGTTTAGCAGGCATGGTGGAGTTGGGTTGACGGTTGTACTTGATGTCATTAGAGGTCTTTTCCAACCTTAATGATTCTATGATCTTATTTTGCTTTGATCAGCTCAGACCTCAGTTTCAGTCCAGTGGAAGGTGTCCCTGCCCATGGCAGGGGGGTTTGGAGATGGATGATCTTGACAGTCCCTTCCAACCCAAACCATTCTATGATTCTGTGATTCAGTTGAGAACAGAAATAAATTCTGTAGCAGTGAGAGTATCAAAAGTAAAGTAGTAAATTTAATGTTGTTATCAAAAGGTGAATATAGTAAAGATCTGTCATCTTATTATAGGAAGGCTCTGATACATTGCTATATTACTTATTCATTGTTCTTTATGTACAGTGATGTGGTTGGTTATTTGTGAAAGGAACCTTGTCTGTCTGTCCTTGGAACCATTAGAATATTTTCAACGTCATAATATTGCTAAGAGGAATTTCTATAATTCTGACATGTTTCTTAGTCCCAAGAGACCTCTTGACTATGTCTTTTTTATTTCATTGCTGTCCATGTTTGTTTGCCTCATGCATTACAGATTAGTTCAGATACCACATGCTTTAAAAAAAAAAATAATTTCGCACTGAGTATGAAACAGGTGTGCTAATTTAAATACCAGATATGAATTCTTGTAACACAACCTAATATCTGTGAATTAAGATTATGACAGCTGCTTTATCCAGACTTGAGAAGAGAATTATTCAAATTTCATATAAGACAAGTTTCAGAGTATTCTTCTTTTTCCAGAGACTCCACGGCCATTGCTTTTACTAATAAGGAACTGTTTCTTTTATGCCAAGTAATGTGGCAAATAAATCTAGTGTGAGTAAAAGGAATAAAGCATAAATGCAAGTGAAGTAACAAGCAAACCAGACCCAGCATTGTAGTTTTACTCTTATCTTTCCTATTTTGTGATCTAAGAAGGGGCCAGAGATGACAGATAGGCAAACAATTTCAAAGAATTTTCTGATTTAAACTCTCTTCCCTTCAGAAACCTATCCATTCACCAAATTAAAGATTAAAATGGCTCCATTTTAATCACTAAGTTAATTCTTATTTAACACATCTAATGCTTTGGCTTGATTTAGGCTTCCACGTTGAAGCTGAGAATCAATTTGGGCATCCCCAGTCAAGTTTCTCTTGCATAACATAAGAAGCTTCTAAATTGTAAGGAGTGTCTTTAAAAGCGTAGTTAGTTAAGCAGAGCAATGGCCAAAGTCAATCCAACTTTTAAGTTTATAGCTACAGTTAATGTACCTGCTTTTCTTACAACTACTAGAATAACTACGGAGTAAACATAATACTGACTTAATGATTAATTTTATCATAAATTAATCAAATCAGTTACTTGGCTGTAATATTTCTAAGAAAACATACGAATCCACATGCATGACTGAAACAATAAACATTATATTAAGACTAATCTCATGGTTGTGTTAGATGTCATCTTTAAGATGTTTCCAAACCTTCTTATCAACCACAATAGCATACAGATCATTCTGCTGTCACATCTGTAACAATACGAAAAACCCCACAATTGTGTGCAGGCTTGTAAGTTAAGTGGATTATACAAGCAGTTTTTAGCATGCATCGGCTTTGATCCTCCAAAAATCTCCATAGACACGTTAGCACTTGTTTTACCTTCTTTACGTATATTCAGTTTGTGTTGTTTCAGTTTTATTTTTTTCCCCTTAATTTCCATGATGAACATGCATCCCAAAGCATAATTTGTTAGGGCATTCTAGTATGTGTGCTAGCATTTCAGGATCCTCTCTGGTCCTATGGAATGGTATGGGAATTCAGAACTGCTGAGATACGAAATGTGAAGCCTGAAAAGCAGACTAAGGGAATACTTTGCACCACAGAAACTTTGACCTATTTATTTGACTTGCATGGGTGGGAAATAAGTGATCCATAGGTATAAAAGCAGAAGGAACATTCTGATAGTTTTACGTAACCTCCTGTGTAACACAAGTTGTGATCCTTTCCTGAAGTAATAGATTTTTGAGTGAGGACATATGATTCAGGAAAACATACGTCCTTGACTTAAAAAAGCCACTGGTGAATTAAACAAACAAACAAAGAAAACAACCCTTGATTTATGCAGTTAATTAATTACCTTGCCTGTTTAAAATGCGCTCTATTTCTAGTAGAGTTTTTCTGTCCAGCTTCAGCTTGTCTAGCTTCAGTTTCTATCTACTGTCCTTTATTATCAAGAGCCCTGTGTTTCTTCGTGTTGATTTCCATAGATTAAAGTTCAGCTATACTTTATCCTTTGCTTGAATGTTATGAGAGGTAGGTAGTAAAACCTCTTTTGTCCAGTCCTTAATCATTTGCTCACTTATCTGTTGCATTCTTATCAATGTTCAACTTTCTTCATAAATTTCACACATCAGAACCAGGCACAGTTATATCAGTGATGCCATCAATGCCAACTACAGCGATGATATAGTCTGCTTACTAATGTTGATATCCAGCAGTTTTATTAGATAATTTAACCATAATGCCATTGTGAGGGTTCCTACTCAACTGATCATCCACCAAAAACCTCATTCATTTCAAATTGCTGCCTTGCTGGAGAGAGTTCTTCCTCCTGCGTGAATGGCCCTTAGTCCTGAAGGTGTGACTTCACTTCTGGCTGTTCTAAAATGCATATTATGCATTTGATCTCAGCGGAGTGAGCTGTTCATATGGCTTTGTCAGTGACTATTACTTTTCATTATTTTCCACTCCTCCAGATTTTGTGCCTTCTGAAAAATTTGAGGAATTCCTTTATGCTTTCTTCCAGATTGTTAACAAACATTTTGCATAGTATAGGGCTAGGAGATGATCACTGCAAGACCACCCTGAAAAACAGACATTTGATGATTTGCTGTGGGAAATTACATTTTGAAACGTATCAGTTAAATCCATTTAACACTGATCTCATAGTGTTCTAGTTTCTTAATCAAAATGTTAGTGCCATATAAAAAGCCACACACAAATCTGGGTGAGCTGCAACGTTGCTATTAGGTTGTTCCACTAAATTTGTAATCTCATAAAAATGTCAGGTTGGTTTGACAAGGTCTAGTTACCAGAAATCCTTGTTGATTGACATTAATTACATATCTTTCTTTTATGAATCAAGTATCATGTTAGCTATTTATTCTATCCAGGGCTGGTGTCAGGCTTACATGCCTATAATTACCTAGATCACCTCATAAAAAGCTGCCCTACTCTGTAGCATGATGTAGTTCTGTTCCTGTAAAGCGCTCTATTTTAAATAATCTCTAAATGTGAGTGTTTTTGTTTTGCCACCAGTACATTTTCTAAGGAGAAGCAGAGNGGGTGAGCAGCACTGAAAACAGCACTTGTAGGACTTTGGAATAGCCTGCAAAGGCACTGTGATTATATTAAGATCATTTTTGCTAGGCCTTTAAATTAATGTCCTTAATAGCAACTACAGATTAAAAATGCTTGCTTCAAACACTTGATTAGTTAAGAAAGAATCAAGGCAGTTGGCTTTCCTTAACATTGAAAGATCTTTAATATGTTTTGGAGTTCTTTGCGTTACAGATTATTTCAACTCTACGTTTCTTCTCAGTTACCTCTATAGGAAAGTATAATTAGATTTTTTTTGTTTTGTCTTACAGATATTCTCAAAGTAACCTCATTCTGGAGTAGATCAACTTTTATAAAGAAATTATGTTATTCCACTTTTTAGGTCAGAAGAATCAATGATGGGTAAAAAACTCAATTATAGAAATAATTCTATACAAAGGCAAAAATGCTGAATTTTTTGCCTTGCAAAGAAAAGTTAAAACTTTTAAAATTAAGACCTATCCTCATTTAAAACAAAAATTTCGGAAGTTAGTACTTATTCACTCTTTTCCAGTGTAGAAATACAATATTTCCACAGTATATTGGACAGTTTTTATGGGCCACAAAAGGCATCTGCGTCAAAACCCACCAGCAGCAAACATAACAAGTATGATTTAGAACAGCTGGTTATATATTAAATGATTTTTTTCTTTTGACTGTTTCTTTAAGAAGCTTTTTTTAACCACTGCCTTATTTTTGGCAGCATAAAAATCCTAAAGCTGAGATTAAGTGAGGTCTTTGCATCTGTTCTTCAGTTTCCTCAGCTCACCAGCAGAGTAAAGAGTTTCCAGTAGTTTTTGTGAGCTGGAATTACGTAGATGTTCTGGCAAACCCAGAGGAATGAATTAATTTCTACTCTTTGTTGAGGGGTCTTGGGAGGTTTGGCTCATCTTGTGTGTATTGCTACCACTGTTTCTATTCACATGTAGGGATATGTCACAATTTTGTAAAGATCAAACAAAATATACTGAAGATTATAGTGCTTTGTTCAAACAAATCCTCTGCTCTTTGATGTTGTTCTTCAGTTGTTAACACTGCACAGAAAGAAAAAAAAAAATTTTTAAAGAAAGTCCTTTGTTCCTCATTATTTTTTGCATCTGTGGTTCGGTTCCAGAAGACATTATCTAAAAACATGAGCGCTAGGGATGCTTTCAGAGAAATTTTTGCAGTGTTTTATTCTGTCTTGCATGAACAATTACTTTGCATGATTGTGCGCTGCCACTTCATTTTGCTAGTCCTTCAGAACTGCCTTTTGAAAATAAGCAGTTGTTCTGGACACAGCTTCACATCTCCTTCAGTGACAGAGTTCTTGGGAAATTCTGCAAATAGTGTAGATGCCTCAACATTTGATGAGAGGTGGTTTCAGGTGAGTTAAAGATTTGCCTTGTAACAGGAACCAGTGAGCATTTTGGCAAGACTGATACCTTAGATTAACAAGTCAGCACCTTTTCTTCAAATGTTATGATGCCCCTGGATTCGTTGCAAAAGCAGTTTGTTTTATAAATGATCATTTTTATATCCTCTTTGAGACTGTTGGCATCAAGGGTCCAATGGAAAGTGAGCAGAGCACAGCTTGTGTTCATCTGGCCAAATTCGAGATCACTCACAGCCCCTCTAATCCCATTGACTGTGCTGATAACGAGATAGTATTCCAAAACAAATCTGAACATAAATGCACCTGTAATATTTTAAGATATTTTACTTTTGGAAATGTCTGAAAAACAAGTTGATGATGCACTGCAGCAACGAACTCACTTTGTACCCATGCTGTGTTGGCTGTCATGAAGACTTATTGTATGGTTCTAACATCCCTGTTTTGGCCTGATACGGTATTCTTTTTCAGTTATTGTGTTGTTCAAAACAACCTTGAGGAGACTCCTCTTTGCACGGTGCATAATTAAACTGCAGAACTCTTTAGCATGATATATTATGGAAATTACAATGGGTTCAAAAACTGACAAACTAATGGAAGAAAAATCCACTGAGAACAACAAGACGGGAAGATACCCTTTCTGTTTTAGGAAGTCTCTGATCCTCAAATGGCTGGAGCTTGGGAACACACTCTCGCGAAACACCTCTTTAGGTTTGTCCAGTGTGGTGGGTTTTGGTTTGTTTTGATTTTTTTTCTTTTTGTTTGGTTTTTTTAACACACATTCTAGGCATCTACTCTTATCATCCTACTAGTGACAAGATATTGGGCTGGATGGACTGCCTATGGCTAGTGTGGCCTTTCCTGAAATAACTAGATGTTACCAGAACAGATTCCTTAGAGAAGTCAGATATTATAAGACTGAGATATAAAGGATAAATATGACCAATATATTTGTCGCAATCTGTATAAAGGCTCCATTTTTTAAGTTTACACTCTGTATTTGTGCACATATGTATGTATTTCTGGAGTCTTAATCACACCTAGCATGAATACTAAAGGAAAGTAGACTCCAAATTCAGTATATCATATTCTTATGCCAAAGAGGAAAGTGGAAAAGAGGTGTGCGACTCCCACTGGCATGTGTTATTACCTTAATATAGTCCCGAGCCTAGTAGTGACACCAGTGTTAGAGTTACTGTATTTGTGCTGTATGTTGCTCCATGAGTCATTTCTGTGTATTATTTGGAGGGGACTGTACCCTTTGTGCATTCGATCTATTAGAGTTTTGGAAAACTTACAGGCATTCAGTGACCTAAACAAATTGGGAAGCAGTGATTGAAGCCTATGAAAGAAATGCTAGTATATTAAAAGCAGAGAAGAAAACTCAAGAATATACAGTAGAATACACTCCAAACTGTAACATTGTGCTTACTTTGTCACTTGTTTCACGAATCAGACCCACTTTTCTTTTTTAATACAGCTTATTTTATACATATTCTTGCACGCGCTGTGGCAATATGTCTAATGTGTTCAGGGATAGCTTTTTGTAATTCATAGAGTGAATTTCAGTAACACTTTCATGGAATCTTTTGTTGCTCACTGCACATGATATAAACAATGTGCTGCTGTCTGCAGCTGTTGCAGATTCGTTACTGATGATTGAAACCTTGGATTTCTACTCAAGCATGCAATGTGTTCTTGCAATCATCTGTCAGCAATCAGAACAGTTGAAGGTGATTTTGTTAGGGTACAGTGTGGTTATATAGGAGTCTCTCAAATGTCAGGCAGTATTTATATGGAAGAGCAGAATTTCTCCATTCACGTCTGGCGAGTACTGTTATTGAGTGTTTAATAACTGCATCATTTTGCAGGCTGATGCACAATGGGGGATATATTCTCTTAGATCTAAAAGCTGCTATAAAATTTACCTTGGCATGAAATCTGTTTCCTGGCTATAGTGTCCATGCTTAGTGTTCTAGTCTGAGATTCTAAAATGTGAACGCATTAGGTTTTGATTAAAAATTGTCTACTCTATTTTTGGTCTATCTGTTTCTAAGCGATCGTGCCTGTAACTGATTTGGGATCAGTTCATAAACTCTAATTTGTGTCTTCTGCTTCTGTGCATGCAGCTTATGAAATAAGCTCACTTTTACAAACTGGAACTCAATTTAAAATAAGCATGCACTGTTTATAGGATGTGGTGGTTTGAGATCATTTAGTCAGTGACATCGCCTGTGAGCCACTCTCACCCGAGGCTGCAAGGTAATTCATGTTGGAAATAGTGCTACAAAGAATGGGCTCTGACTCTCATGGCTCGTGCTAGTGCGGAGGGTAGTGCTTGAATAGCTGCGGTCAGAAATGCCCAGATTCTCGTGGTATAGCTACACAGGGCCATGCAAACATGGTTATCTTCAGTATACAACAAGTATTTCTAGCTCAGAGAAGTCAGGTATAAGCAAAACTTCTGTTGTCTTGGGTCTAGAAAGTTTAAGTTATAACAAATATCTTTCTGATTCTGTTTTATGCCTTAACGGCCCGACTCGGGGAGGTACTTAAAGTACACACCCAACTTTAAGTATACAGATAGTCTACTGATGTTAACACTGCTCTATGCTTCAAGCACCTGCCTGAATGGGACATTAATTTGAATGCATATTAATCAACTGTATAAATAGATTGAAACGGCTTAGTAAAGCCCTTACACTGTTATCAGAAGTACTCAGTATATTGTTTGCTGGGAGGGTGCTTGGAATTCAACTATTTCCCTTGTTTCAGTGCAGTGGATGGTTGGAAACGTGGTTAAAAAACCTCAACTTAAGAGCATGTTAGCCCCAGTCTGTTACTGACATTACGCATTGCAACTGTTCTCTTCACATCTTTATGGAACCTCGTGTCTCCGAGTTGTACATCTGCTGATCCCTTGTGCAGTATGTCATAGCAGCTCTTTGGGACTTTGCTAAATGTTTGGGGCATTCTGAAATCAAACGTTTAAGTGTTCCCACTGTGATACTTCAATGTGCGTGGGCAAAAAGTGCTTGTGGTTCTGACTTGTTCTTGAGAGCTACACATGCTTAAACTGCTGCCAGATGAGGAGAGTGCGTTCTAGCGAAAAGCACAAAGCTGCACACAAAGCTGGTGCACAAAGCTGTCTCACTTCTACCCCGCCGTTGCAACATCAGAACTGTCACAGGAGTATTCAAGTTGCATCAGTGGGTTTTGTAGTCTGCTTTAAAGAAAAGCCGTGTGCTTCTGGTGCCTGTGTGGTGACTACTAAGAAACAGCTTCTCACTGAATGCCACTGTTACAGTGCTGTTAGATATGCACAATTACAGCTTCTCCTCACTCTTTTCAAAGAAAAACATCAGCCCCACATGAATCTTAGGTTATAAAGCGGGAAAATAACAAAACTCACTATGGAG
>Ga0065711_1011579_pt1 | contig 13537 bp, 6 predicted proteins | sample Hoacrofraction12_FD_59098 | JGI IMG/M metagenome (GOLD analysis project Ga0065711, IMG submission 59098) | Hoatzin crop microbial communities from Cojedes, Venezuela - Epithelial fraction 12 v2 (version 2) | ecosystem: Host-associated > Birds > Digestive system > Esophagus > Crop | place...
GAGAAAAATCGTATTCTGTATAGTTGGTTTACATATTCACTATTATGAGTAGTATTTCCTTTGTTGTCTTATTAAACTGTCTTTATCTCAACCCACGAGTTTTCCCTTTTGTCCGTTTCTCTTCCAAGTCCTGCTGCGGGGGAAGGGCAGGGGGGAGCGAGTGGCTGTCTGGTGCTCGGCCACAGGGTTAAACTACAACAGACACAGACTTTATGCTAATATGCAGTTGATTTTTATCTCTGCTTGCTGTCAATACCTGTTCAATGGTTTCCATTGCTAATAATGAACAGTCATTTTTTGTGTCAGTAGAAAGAAACCTAAAGAACTCTTTGTAGTGACTTGGTTTCCTCTGTTTTTCCCTTTCCTACGCAATCAGTTGGAGCAAAAGTGTAACTGGTCTTTGGGGAAAGACAGGATGGGGGGAGCTGGTGTGTGGAGAAATGCGTGCATCTTTCATGCAAAACTGCAGCATAAAATGAACAGCTGTCCATAAAACCTATTCTTTTTGTTGATTTTTCTGTAATTCCAGTAAAGAATTGATTCAGAGCATCTGCTGCTTTTAGGAGATCATTTAAGTAGCTACATGTGTTGTGCTGTTGCTCTCTAAGGTAGTTAGTTTCTCAGTTCTATTAAAACTTTAATTTTTAAATACTTACTAGTTTAAAAACAAGGATTAAAGTTTATTCACAGCTTCTTAAAAAAAAAAATCTAGTTTACATCACTGCACATGTAATTGTTTCTTCAAAAAAAAAAGTAAAGTGTTGTAATAGGTCTCTTGTCACATCCACAATGCTGTCCCAAGGCATTCCCTGCAAATTATCTAACAAATTGAGGTTGCTCATGACAGTTCATTTTTTGGTGTTTTCTCTCCTGATTCATTCTGAATGTGTAAACTCAACTTCTGGAGTAAGAACGTTTTCCAGCTGACCTGGTTTCTTAATATTACAGAAGATTTTGTCTGTCTTTTTAACACAACTTTAGATACTTTACAACTCATAATCAGAGAATAAAAGACTGAAAATCTCATTGTTCTTCGGTCTCTATACTTTATCTGCATGAGTGTATGCTGCGTTCCTCCTAAATGAGAAATAAAATAGCTTTGTCAGCTGAGGACTCTCAGGCTTTTACACTTGAGTGTTTAAAAGAATTGTCAGACTTTTCATTCTATTGCTAAATGGAACAATTTGTCATCTTCAAGGGATAAATAATTTTTCTTTTTCCATGTTCATCATTCCTGCCGTGTTACAAAAGTCTTAAAGTATTTTAAAGATGGCTGTTATGGTAGCGTTCAAGCAGTAAGCAACCCCTCGCTCTGTCTTACCAGTAACATTTGGTATTAGCTGGTGTTTTCTTCTGAAGTGCTACTTGTTTGTATTAATCATATAAATTTTTATAAATATGTATATAAATATATATATAAATCATTTGTATTAATCATATAAAATCTAATGTTATAAGCAGAAGTTGTAGTTGATTCATCAATATCTGCCTTGGTCTGAACCAGACTGAAAGCTTCCTCTGTTCTTTAAGGTTTTTTTATTTATTTAAAGTTAGTGACGTGTCTAGGTAGATAGTTGCTGCTTAAATATTAGTGTGCTTTTTTTACCTATTAATTTGTTCAAGTGAAGGGCTTAAATCTCACTGCCTCAATAAAAACATGGTTTGTTTTCCATTTCTTTTGAGAATTCTGGAAGGTGAAGATGGTAATCTTTATATTTTTCAGCATAATTTGCAATTTAGTCAATAGTTAGGCAGGAATCCGTATTTTGGGTGTCTGTCTAGTTAAAGTGGCTTATAAGGACCATCCCACATTAATTGTTTTCCTGTACAACGATTTCCAAAATTTGCCGTATTTCTATGATTTATACGTGCATTTTAAATGCCCTTCCACAGAAAGGGGGCATGTGTGCGTACAAGTAACTTAGTAATTCTAATAATAAATGGCATTCCAGACTTCAAAAGAATAATGTCATCTTTGCAGAATGAAAGAATAAAAGACAAGGCAATAGCTAGACTGCTGGTCTGTTAAAACCGTTCACACAAAGTAGATTTTAAAAGACTATAAAAGTTCTGTTTGTGAGAGACATCTGTAACGTTGAATATCTCTCAACCAAACTTTGTCCTTTGAAAACCTGAAAATTTTTCTAGTGAGAACGTAGTTTTAAACATATGACTCCCTGGAAAAGCATTCCTTTTGGAATGAAGGAATGTAATTTTAAATGTTGGAGTTGCTGGAAAGAAGCTGTTATAGCTGTAGACCTGTGCTGCCATGTGACTGTCACTTGCTGGCCATGTTGGCTACAGTGAGCATCTTCTACCAAAGCTGTACAGCACGGTGTTCCTGCCATCCCAAACTGTAACGCTTAAACACTTCAGATTTGCTGTCTGTTCTGTACACACCGAAAAACACCTACCCTTTGTGCTTTCTGCACTTTTACCATGTTCACAGCTGGCTTATCTCTAGTCATCTTTTTAGTCGCCCTGACCCAGGATTGCCTTCCAGAATTCTCACCTTCCATGCCTATGACAACTGGTCATGCAGAAAGCATTTTTAGACTAATGCAACTAGATTTTGACACAGCAATTCCTGGAGTTTCTACCCGAAACTGTCATCTGTGTTTAGATGCACTAAAGTGTGATGTGGTTCCTTTTTTATTGTGATTTCTTTACAGCTTTCACAAGGAAAGAGCTGGGCATTGGACAGCAGTGTTTCAGGTAGTAACACTATATCGAGACAAGGGCCAATGGAAAAACAGCTTAAACTGTAGAGCTGAGAAGCTTGCAAGTCACTTTTCATTTTGTATAAAAGTCATTCTGTCCAATGATAGAATAGCCTGGATTTTTAAATCCAGTTTTAAAGCTTGAGTTACAGTACTCAAACAATTACATATTGAAAGAAATTGTTTTTCACAAGTATACTCTGCAGCAAAATGTCCTTGCATTCCCTTACGCTGGCAAGTCTTTTCAAAATAATTATTTTAGGATGTTTTGAAGTACTTCTTACCTTTTTTTTTTCTATCATCATTATTATTCCTTCTGCATCATTTCTCTTTTGCAAAAATATGGATTGGCAGAATACTTGGTGGAAAGTAGCACGAGATAAGGAAGAAAAATGAATTGCTACTACCTTCAAGCAGGAATAGCTGAGCAAGGCTTGTAGAAAGATGATAAATCCCCCAAATCCATCTGTTTAGCAGAGAACCGAAGACAAATGCCACGTGCTTGGTGAAATTGTCCTGTGGAGTACCATCATCGTTTTAGGTGAAACACCTTTTCTCTCTCTGCTAGGACATGAGAAAAAGAGATGGAGTAGGTCTTCGACTGTTACCAAACTTCTGTATTTTCTATTTTCTCTCCCTCTTTGCTGCAAGCTCTCCCTTGAGTTCCCTTTCTCCAAAGAAGGCATTTCATTTACCTCTACCATATTTCCAGTAGAGTACTGGCAAGGTGTAGATCTTTTGCATTTAGTTTGATAAACAGAGGGCAGCTTTGGCTTTCCTTCCTTGCAAATCAATGTAAACAAAGAAGTTAGAGGTGCATTCATGAAGAACCAGATAGTGACTTTCTTACAGCTTTCTTCTAGCATTTGGCATGAGCAGTGTAAAAGAAGCGGATAAGCAGTGTAAAATCTTTTGGTCCGTGTTCATATACAGATTTTTCTTCTTGATAAAGCAGGTGTGGCATTAGTGAAACTAGAGAGTAGCAGTGAAGCGTATTTCAACTTCTGCTGTGAGACAAGCTGCTTTGAGGAAAGATTCTTAATAGAGAAATACTCATACGTAGGTTCTTTCCATGTCCTCTGCCATTCACAAAAATAGAGAGACACTTCACCTGGGTTTTCTTATGGTTTCCTCTCTTTTGGAAGGTTGGATGCCAACTCAAAGAGAATATAATGTTTTGAAGCTCAGCAGGGTAGGTGATGAGTACGATTTGCTTTTAATGATGGTTTCAGCAGTTCCAGCCCTGTCAGAGCAAATTAGCATATTCTTGGAGTACGAAATCCCATGCTCACTTTTCAGAAGCAATGAATAAACAGTTATTTAGTGAAATGTGTAAACGTTTTGATATATTTGCCTTTATTAATTAGCATAAACGGACAACCTGGTTAGTGGGGTTTTATATATTCTGTTCCATTCATACTGTGTTGTTTAGGAATACACTCATTTAAAGTTACATATCAATTAAGGTATGCTTGTAAATATAACAATACTTAGTAGTTAGATTTCAATATGCCTTGCCTAAGTGATTCTATATATTATAAAATGTGTGTAGTACGAAATATGTTACATGTTACAGTAGTATAAAACATCTATCCCTTTAATTTCTAAATACATAGCACTTTTTCATGATAGGGTTTTTGTTTACAGCTGTTCATGTTATAATAAAGTGCAAACACCTTCAACTGTGACTGTATCACGTATGTGAGCATATGTATATCTGAAGTTAAACATAAACTAAATATATTTAATTTGAATAGAATGTTGCTAGAGCTGTTGTAGAAACTGCATTGAAGACATTGGGGTTTAATTTGAATTTTCAAGGAAAGTTGAAGTATATTCTTAATGATTGTTTAAGAGCAATCCTGCAATTATGGAAGATTGATATGTAATAGTCTGTTAGCGAATACACTGACTCTCCACTCTTTGGCAGGTGGATGACATCTTAGGTGAAGGCAGTGATGAAAGTGATAGTGAAAAAAAAAAGCCAAAAAAGGAGGGTGAAAAACTTCAGATTAGTGCAACAGAGACTCTAGGAATGAAAACAGATCAGAGACCTGGATCATCATCGTCGTCGTCATCGTCGAGTGAAAGAAGCTTAACAGGCAGTGTACCCAGGTATGAGTTTTTCAAACGTAACAAGAAGCATTAATGATGTTTCATTGTGTTCGTGCACTATTCAGCGTGCTTTTTGACAATGCAGGCTTTATGTTGTTGTTAACCTCTGTATGTAGATAACTTTTTTCTAACTCTAAAATTGTCGTGCTTACCTCTGCAATGTTTTGGGATTGATTTAAGGAAATGGTCATAGTAAATGTCGAGAACCAGGAAATTGCCTGTTTTGAATTAAAGACCACCAAACTGTTCTTATTTTAAAGTAGTCTTGATCCTGAGTCAAGTAGATATAGGTCAATGTCCTCTGCAGTGTTACTTTAAGTACAATAAAGCATGGTTTTGGGAAGCAATGGCTTTTTCATCCTGAATTTCTGAGACTTTTATATGTGAAATTCATAGAAATGAGGTGATTGAGATGGTTTTCTGATATAGTTCCTTAGAAAGAGATTTAAACTGGGTAGTCTCTTCTGCAAAATTATTTTACTGTCGCACCATTGACTGTTGAATGATAATATCAACCAATTTGCGAGTAAACTAGAACTTGATAAAATGAGTGCGTATTTCAAATATGCTAGGGAATGGCTCTCAATCTGCAGCCTCTTAGTACTTTTTAAGCCTAACAATATGTAGTGAACAATATATGATTACAGCGGTTTTAATTTAGAATTGCTGGTATCGTTGTCCCGTACCACAAACTGCTAAAAGTGCAAATGTGACTCAGATATGTATCATAGTTTCTTTCTGCTCTCATAGCCGTCAGTCATAAGAATTTAGGCTCCAATAGCTTTTCCTTAATGGAGAATAATATAAGTGGTAGGACTTAAGCAGCTTTTTTACATTATTTTAACTTTGGTGAACTTTGTTCTAGTGCACAAAAAATGTATGAGAGAAATTGCGAAAACCACCACAGAATGCAATGTACAGCTGTTCGTGAGGAGCTTTTGATTGGGTAGCAAGGTTGCTGTGTGTCAGGGGTTTACTGGGGAAAGAGCCACATGGGAAGCTTGCACAGACCTTTTAGTTTGTTGTGGGTATTTCTAATCATTGACCATCTTCACAAAAATGTCAGTCTAAAAGGTTTAAGAATTTAATCTGCCTCAAATAGTTAGAAGAACAACTCCTCCTAAATGAGGTTTGGAAGAGGAAAGGTCAGACAGCGATGAATACTTCTAGAATGCTATTTGAAGCACCAAGGCGTGGCGGTAGCATGTCATTGTTAATGCATCCTAATACTATAATCTTTTGTTATGTGGAAAACACCAAATCCTGAAAAACAATAGGCAAAAAGAACCGTATTGAGGAATATTGCTTAGGGTTATTGCTAAATACTATTCCCCGTGTATGGTTTGCAAAGACAGAGCAAGTACATTTGTAATTAACTTTTGCCCTATATAGGAAAGTTCGTAAGTATGGTTGGCAGTACTTCGGCGCTCAGGAGCCATGTGGAGTTAGTAGTGTTGTTGCTAGAATTAAGTCCTTGAGTGTCTTCATAAGTAACTTTGCTATTTTTGACCTTTCTACCTCTTAAAAGTTTCCCTGTCAGCTTGTTAAATTGCTCCCAGGATTCTACCTGAATGGAGTGCTGGAAAACGTACTCACAAAGTGCTGGTTCAGATGCTGACCCAGTGTCTGTGAGGCAGGGAATTCTGCTTACCAGAAAGGAGCCTCCGTACGTCATCCTAATTCCATTTTCAGTTTGAAGCTTTAAAATTGTATTTTCGTGGTATATGCTGAGGAGATATCGTACCAGAGGGGTAACATAAGAACAGTTGTTAAACAGCAGGATCAAAATCTCCAGGAGCTTGGTCTACTCTAGCACAAATAGTCGCAGCAGTTTCTGGGTGCCACATTTCTGAAAGCTAAGTGCTGTACAAGCATATACATCCCAACAATATCTGAAGTTTGTTCTGCAAATTGTTGTTTTTGGGGTGTTAGGGGCATAAGGAGGGTGAAATTGGATTTAATGATTTATTTCTGCTCTGTCATATAGCCTGAAGTCACGAGTTATTTGTCACCATGAACACCATCATCTCTTGCTGCATATAGAAAACAGAGGCTTTGTATTCGAAAGGCCAGTCTCAGCTATTTGTTATGTAAATCCACCCTGGAGCAGCTGTTTAAATCATTATTTCGCAACTCATTACGATCACCCTGATGTCTGTATTTTAGTTATTAATGTTTCCAGAAAATGAAAGGTGAACAAGAGAAAGGCAGTCCAGATATGATCCAGTACTCTCATGCTCTGGCTCAGCATGTTCCTAGCACGGATGAGGGCTGCGGAGACTGCAGGTTGCTGGTAAGCAGTGCTCCATTGCTCCGTTCCACCTTTCCAGTAGTTACTGGCACTGGAACTGTAGCTCTGACAAGATACAAATCTAGCACCTCTGTTAGTCTTCAGTCTGGAAATCTGCACAATACCTTGATCATTTCTCTGATTGGTGCCGCTTCTAAAATTCTCTTGGATGAAGAAAAAAATAATCTTCGGGAAATCTGATAGCTACTTTTTGAGTGGATGAGGGGAAGTGCAGCATCTTCCCTATATCCATGAACTTTTATGACTTTTGGTAAGCACCATGCAGTTAGGTTGCAATTTGACAACCTAGAGTTGTTTTAAGAGCCTAGCTTCTTATGCAGCTTAATAAAATGCTTGCCTTTATCTCACAGATGTCATGTTAATAGGGTGCTGCACAGACCAAACAAGGAATGTGAGTTTCATACTGTGTAAAAAGATGAAGTAGAAATTAAGTTAAGAAATGTAGTTGTTTATACTATTCACATTTGATCAGCTTCTTGTGATTATGACCTGCATAACAATAAAACACATTTGCAGCCTACTTTTATTTAGAAAATCTAAAGGAGGTAAACAAGTTCTTAAATAGTCTTGATCTTTGAGTAGATGGTATTTTTCTGAGCTGCTTCTTGTCTCATTTTTTTAAAATTAAAGAATTGCTGTTAGAGCTCTGATCCAGCTTTTGTTGAAGCAAACACAGGTCTGACTTCATCAGGAGCTGGACTTGAGACTCCTCACAGTTCTACTAAAATTTTCTGCTTAGAATAGAATTCTTCTTAATGTCGTTGCAACATGTCACACATTAAATCTGTCGTGGTAGATTATGAATAAGGGTTAAGTCATGAAGTGCACAGGTGTTTTTAGTGTTAGTAACAATTGGTGGTACAGAATATGAAAAAACTTTTGAGACTAGTGTAAGATTTGTTTGTAAGAAAAAACTGCATGTTTAGCTTCCATAGCATAGTATATACATAGCAACAACAGGTGTCTAATTTGAGATATTTCAAGCTTTTAAGTTGTCAGTCGAGTTTGCTTTATTTTTCAAGTGCATTTTGATTCACTCTGCTGTCTCCACTGAGACTTGAGTGATAGTGAACACGTTTGCAGTTCTCGTATTTCCCTTTTTCTTAAAAAATATTGTGGAGTAGTTGCCATAATAATATATATTTAACAAATATATTCTGTGTTAGTATACTTCAATACTGGTCTTTGTAGGAATAAGAAAAATGAGGTGAAAGGCTGAGGCAGTCTCAAAATAATGAGAAGGATGGACAGGCATGAAACAAATGATCCCGTTGAGAGAATTTTGACTTTAAAAATAGTTAATGAAATGCTTCAGTGGTATTACTGAAGCTCGGAAATGGGGTGTACTTCAATTAATAAATTGAAATGTTAAAGGAATTGGGGAAACAAAACAGGAATTTAAGAAGTGCTGTCTCTGTTGCTGACTTCCAATGGCATGGTATATAGCTGTGGCGTGTGGTTTTCTGTAATACACCTAAAATTTATCTTAAGATATTGGAATCATTAAGTGATGAGTAGGAGTTAGCAGGAAAAAAAAAAAACCACACATAATACTAATTTAGTCTCTGAGTAGTTATGTTCATGTGAGATGGTGAACTGATAGTCCAGATGAACCCTTCCATTTCTCTGTCGGTAGGTTCTAGTGTGGGCATTGCAGTCAGCTTCTAATTCTTGAGGGAGAGGACGTGATGGGAACCTTCAGATTTTTGAAGGGCAGCTCGTGCTGCGAACGCCCTGTTACCCTGTACCTCTTTATGTGCCTCACTTGTACCTGAGGACTCACTGTCCAAGCAGAGAGTACTTTAAACGATGGGAAACGAGCCCAGCAGTGACACTGAAGCGAAAAATAGTCCAGTTCATTTACCTATGCCATAATATTTGTTTTCATAGAATCAATATGTTGTAATTTTTAATAATTTTTAAGTAGGAAATGGAACTGTTGTAGCAGTATTCTATTTGCTGTTAATAGTCGCTATGATACGGAGAGTCTTCCTCAGAGGTCTCCAGATTCTACTAAGCTGAAGGGCTGCCTGTACTGCATGAAGCTACAGAGAAGTGAAGGGATGGTAGCTGCCCCTTTGCGAGAAAGACTCATTAGGTGTTTGGACTGCTGAAAGCTTCCAGGTCTTGCGCACGAGGCCTCTCTCAAGCACTGCAGGTTGGAGGCAGCTTGCTGGTTTTGCATCCTTCTGCTGCTGAAACACCGTTCACAGCACCTCATGGGCTTCCACAGCTTGGCGTTGGGTAAAAGGCAGTTTCCTCTTGTGAGGAGGTGGGGTGGGATTGTTGTTGTGATTTTTGCACAGGTTAGCCACCGAGATGAGACACCTGCCCCTGAGCGTGAGTGGGAATGAAGGAGGAAGGTTGCAAACGTGGAATGGATTGATGCAGTGATGCAATGAAGTGTCCGAGTGGATTATTTTAGTCAGGACAGGTTACAGCTAAAAAGTGTGGTGGTTATTTAAAGTATGCTCATAAACCACACTTCTGTCTGTATCTATTGTTAAGCAGTTAACTTTATTTAGACTTCATGTATGTCAGATGGGTTTGATCTTGTATTCACTGAAGACCCGTATGGATTTTGCATTTGAGTTTCATAGGCTTCATTCAGGTACCCAGTGCACTCTGGTTTTGGGTTTTTTTTTAATAAACGTCTTCCTGAATGCTCTCAATTCACGTGCCAAGGCCAGTGCTTTTACAGTGTTTAGTTCTGGCCTTGGTAATTTCAGCTTGTGTAAATCTGCAGTAAGTGTTGCTCTGCTGAGAATTTCGTTACTTTGGAATGGAAATCTCAATCCTTGTGTTACAACAGTTTTTTCAGTTTAAGAAACAAGTATTGTCCTCTGAATAACTAATGAGAAGATATCTAATAACTACAAGTGATATTTAATCTTTTAGCAACAAAATTTTGCTTCCAGGATTTAAACTTCCTTTACAAAAGTATAGCTGAGGGAAATGTTTTCGTCAGCAAAATATCTGCATCAGTCCCAAGTAGATGATATTTCTGACTGATGGAGAAATCAAAATTTTAAGAACAAATGGGTAAATTATAAAAGATATGTATGAAATGATACTTTACACTTGGACTTCAGCTTATTTTCAAATCATCTGAAATACCTTCTGCTTTTGTACATTCACATTGTGAGTTTCTGATATGTACTTACTAAATTCTGGAAAGAAGCATTTTAAGTTACTTTGCTGCAAAGTGGTATGAATCTGAAGTCTTTCAGGGATCCTCCAGTATTTGAAACTACATAGAATAAATCTTTGAACTCTCGTTGAACTAAAGGAAAGTATTTTACTCATTTTTGGCTGTCTGTTCAGAAAGTCTGCATATTAAAGCTGTCCTTTTACTTCTTCCAAAACAGGTTTTGTCCCCAGAAATTATAGTTTTGCTTTCTTGCTGCCAGAAAAGACTGCTGCAAACTCCTGTGCAAAATTTTGTTGATGACACTTTTCATCTAAATTGAACCAGTATATTCACTGTCACTGTAACTTTCTTCCAGTTTCCAGTCTTGAGACATTCGGCTTTGAGAATCTTGGGACCTAAGTTTTTACAGCTTAATACTTCCAGGCTGGCAGTCTTTCATTTGTTATTCATAGTAATACGAAATTTTTTCAAAAACAATTTCAGTGGCAATGTATTCAAAACATATTAAGGAACTAACTGGTATATGGTCAAAGTCTTGTTGAAAGTACCATGAATAGCCAACAGCACATCTCAAATATGGGTGACGAAACAATTTTATGAATTCATGAGTTTTGCCAAAGAATGATGGGCTTCTGTTTTCTTATCCAAGTGACTCATTGCATTGTTTCATTAGTAAAGTCTTGGTGTTATTACACTGTATAGTCTTACAGAATTTCTCTCTAAATGATGTACGTATACTGTTGATTTGATCTGTACAATGTAGAAAAGCCGAAGATCTGAATTTAGAAGTATTGGTGGGTGGAAGTCATCCTTTCCTGCCCCCTGGATCACTTGCTGCATCAATGTATCTCACTTAATTGTCAGGCATCTCTCAGGTAAAGAGCCTCTCTGTAAGGTCACCCTAGACAAAACACATTGTGTGAAGTTAATTTTAAGAATTAAATCTTTCATTAGCTCCTTTCCATTGAAGTAGATTTTATTTCAAGGGATGCTCGGTGGTGGCTAACTGCAGAATGAAAAGGGGATCAAGAATTCTGTATTTGATCAACACTTGAGTGTTCAAGAAAACATTATGCTTGTTTCTTGGTAAACAATTACTTGCCATTGTAGGTAATTGGAAAATTTTGTTAATCTGAAGAAAAATTTGACTTTGGTTTTCTCTCATTGGTGTATCTTTTCCCAAGTAATGCTTCAGACATTTAATCTCAGTCTCTGTGATTTGTGGTGATTCTGAACTACTTAAGTTTCTGGAGCAGTAAAATTTAGTCATGAATAATACTGAGGTCCTTTTGTAGTTCTCCCCTTCAGATCTCCCTCTGTAAGAACTGGAGTTAATTAATGGAATGGGCTCGAACTCGGCCAGCAGCTCATTTCTAAAACTCTGCTGTGGTTTTGGCTATGGGCCTGCTGTGTCAATGGCTGTGGGATTACAGAAGAAAATATCTCGTCTTAAAGACTGTGTTCCCTCAGAACTTATGTCTAGCCTTGTGTTGCAGAAGCAGCTTTGCAGTTAAGCATTGGGAAATTAGGTTGAATCTTGCAGTGTGTTTGGGTGGTTTAAGATCTCTGCATGGAAATAAGATTGCCGGAAAACTTCAGAAAGCAAATACAGCCCATTCGTTGATATTGGCAAGGAGATAACGAATCTACAGTCGAACAAGATATGTTTGATAGGAACAGCAGCTCATTATTGTTTCTTGATGTAATTTGGTCAATAAATGTAGTTCTCCTGCTTGAATACTACATTTTAATGAGCATCTCATTCTGTTTTAGCAAGATCCAGTAGGTCTCCTCGCTAAAGGAGGAAACCCACTCAAGCTTTGAAGATAACGAATAATCATTGAGTAGGGGAAAAAGCAGACTTAAACTCTATAAAATCAAAAATCCCTGACAGGCAACCACCTCTTCTCCCAGCTGTGGGAAAAGCTGATTTGTTTTCAGAATTTGCAGTGATAGGTGGCAGTTGTCAGCTTGAAAGTACTTCCTTGGAAGTTCTTGTTCTTAAGGCAAAGCAAGTAAAGGAAGCTCAATATAGATGATGTGATGGCTCCAATTTTATAGATTGTTAGACTTCTGAAGTTTCAAGTTGTAGAGAAAAATGAGTTTGTTTCACAGAGAACAGCCCAAATTTGTCTCTAGTTATTTCTGTGATTAGTCTAATTTCTTATAAATTCAGTCTAATTCAACATTCTCTAAATTCAACATCTGGAAGAAGAAAACATGCTTCATATAATAAGAGAATGTGATTTATATTTGTTTTCTATAACAGAAAATTCTGATTAAAATTTTTGCAGTGTTACCACAAGTACTTTTTCCTTGGGTTTACAACTTAAGTGATATGGGTAATAGTACATCTGAACTGGCTAGCATGTTTCAAGTCTGTACAGTACTCTCATGAAGAGATGAAGTGGCTATTCAAGAGAGGTTTTTGGAGGCATTAAGAACCGAAACTTCTACCAACTTTCCTCTTCCCAAAAGTGTTGATGGAATTCGGCTTCCAAAGTGGAGATTTTTGTTATGGTTTCCTGATGTTACACATTTTTCCTGATACAATGGTAGTTCTCATAGTTACAACAAGCTAAGAGTCTGTTTATATGACTGAATTCCCTTGCATTTCCAACAGTTCGGAAGTAAACAGACTCTTTGTATGTAATACACGGAAGCAATTAAAAAATTACTGCAGCTTCAGTTAGGTTTTTTTTTCCCAGAAGCAAAGGTGAAACACTCCAGACTGAAATCCAGGATCGGCTTCTAAAGACAAGCACTCCTGTTGGCAGCACATCTTGCTGTCTTCACATGAGCCAGCTGTTCTGCAGAATTGTAATGTCACTTCTGTTTGGAAGTGATTTTCGTGAAGACTTTGAGGAGGAACAAGTTGAAAGCTTGTGGGTTAGAATTAAGGAACAGGCTCATAAGGGTGACATTACTATGGGTGTGTACTACAGGCCACCTGACCAGGAGGAGGAGGTTGAAGAGGCCTTCTACAGGCAGCTGCAAGCAGCCTCACAGTCACAGGCCCTGGTTCTCATGGGGGACTTCATCCACCCTGACATCAGCTGGGAAGACCATACAGCTAGGCATTCATAATCCAGGAGGTTCCTACAGAGCATCGATGATAACTTTCTGATGCAAGTGGTGGAGGAACCAACAAGGAAAGGCGCGATGCTGGACCTTGTGTTAACAAACAAGGAGGGACTGGTGGAGGATGTGAAGGTCGGAGGTAGACTCGGCTGCAGTGAC
>Ga0065711_1045362_pt1 | contig 13537 bp, 7 predicted proteins | sample Hoacrofraction12_FD_59098 | JGI IMG/M metagenome (GOLD analysis project Ga0065711, IMG submission 59098) | Hoatzin crop microbial communities from Cojedes, Venezuela - Epithelial fraction 12 v2 (version 2) | ecosystem: Host-associated > Birds > Digestive system > Esophagus > Crop | place...
CCTTCTCTGGAGATATTCAAGACCCGCCTGGACAAGGTCCTGTGCAGCCTGCTGTAGGTGACCTGCTTCGGCAGGGGGGTTGGCGTAGATGACCCACAGAGGTCCCTTCCAACCCTGAACATTCTGTGATTCATTCAAGCTTTTACTCCCTTTCCCACTGAATCTGTGTAAGATTTCTCATCCACTGTATTCTCTGACAAGGTGGCCCACTGCCTGTTGTGTGAAGAACTAGTTTTGGTTTGTTCTTAATCGATTTCCACCAGTTTCACTTGATTCTTTCCTGTTCTGGTATTGGTAAAGAGAACAAGAGATCAGTTTCTAGGTATTCTTCTCGTTCCACTCAATCATCTCTTTTCCAGGTTTGAGATTTCTGACTTATTCAGATGCTGCTCAGATGGAAACTGTTCAGTGTTCTTGATGATGCTCTTTGCCCTTCTCTGAAGCTTGTACAGCGCTAGTATATCTTCTGTGAGATGAAGGTAAGAGAATTGCATGCAGCAGCAGGCAAGATAGATCTCTACATGGGCATAGGGTTGATTTCTGTTTTGTCTTCTTTTGCCTAGCAATTTCTAAGTTTTAATTACTTTTTTTTTTTTTACTTGCTGAGCACTGGGATGACTCTTTCATGAAACTCTCATATGGTAATTTTATAGCTGTCATTTTACAAATCAACCACTCCTCTCATACAGTCTTTTTACAGTTTGCCACATTTTGCCTGTGTCCTTACTACCTTCAGTAGCTTTGTCTCAGCGGACTTTCTAGCTGCACTGCTCTCGCCCATTTCCAGCTCTTTTCTGGTTATGTTAAACAGCCCAGACTGAGGTGCTCCACTAGAATCATCGTGCCCTCCATAAACTGGCTTGCCTTTTTCTTGTTCCCTGTCTTATGTCTTCGGTCACTTACTTACCTGGGCAAAGATCTCGCCTCTTCTCTCTCTTGCCTAGTGTACCTTGAAGGCCTTTGTCAAAAGTTTTTTGTCAGTCCACTTTGTGGATTAGAACCCATTGTAACATAATCTTCACCAGTAGGCTGCAGCTATTACTTTTATGTGTATAAGAACAATTTTATATTTGTCATCGTTTAGAGCAGGGCGGCAATAAACAGAGTGGCAGATGCTCTCTGTTAACCCCTGCCTTCCCACCAGAAGAAGGAAAAAAGGAGGAAAAGGGAGAGAGACTTACAAATTAAATATAAAACCTGCTTTACTAATAAGGAGAGAAATAAAACATACAAAACCGATAATGAGTTTCCCGGAGTTCGGTGCCGGGTGCTGGCATCCCACCAGCAGCTGCCAGGCAGCACCAGGAAGTCCCAGACTGGACTCAGCAGTAAATGGGAACTGGACGCAGGAGTGCACGCATCGCAGTCTGAATCAGGATCGCAGGCAGGACAAGGAGCAGGGTCCTCTTCAGAAGGCAGCCATGGAGGAAAAGAGCAAGACCCTCGTGATCCCCCATCTTTAAAATGAGTATGGCAACGAATACCTCGCTGGTCAATATTGGGTCACCTGTCCTGTCCACCGCTCCCTGCAAGTGCGACCTCTTCTGACTCCTCACTTGCGGGACCCAAGAGATCTGTCAGTGACCTTGTCTGCTGTAGTAATAATTATAAACAGGGGCCTTTTTTCTACCTTCCATTTCTACCGCTAGCTCAGTATAACTGTAAGCATTAGCTGTTATCAGCTTTGGAGTGGACACTGTCTGTAAAATATGCAGCCAGCTTCAGAAAAATGCAGTTACTTAGAAGAACTTAGTTGTAGGAAAGATTCACTAAAAGAGAATCGGTTCTGTTTTAACCAAAACCAGGACAATGTTTTTGTGTGTATGTGTGTGCAAAAATAAAATTACCAATTATCATCTCCTTAGACGTGTGGAGCATTCTCAGCTAGAAAGAAAAATGGTCAGTGAATTTGTTTTTTTCTTTGGCCTTTGTCTGCAATAATTTTATAAAGGTGTTAGTGGGAATTAAGGGTACTTTTTCAGCAAAATTATGCTATAATCTTAATGGAAAGCAGGATTTATAATAATAATGGAAAATAGGATTGTTTTAAAAGGTAGAAAGGGTATCTAGTTCAAACTTTTATAAAATGGGCCAGACAGGAAAGGTATCTAGTACATACCTTCATAAAATGAATAATTCAAATTTCAATATTAGGCTTCTTACATAACAAGTATACTTTTGCTGTGATGCTGCGGAATAGAAGATAATTGTCTAAGTTTACTACTGGTTGAAATGTTTGGATGTCAGTATCTAATGACATTTATGTCATGTTATAAATGGCTTTTTAAGATGCTAATTATAACTAAGATTGTTACTCCAGTTCTGTTAGATTAAGCCTTGCTGCACAACTACTTAGTTATGGCCCGTATGCACCGAAGTGGGAAATTTGTCTTGATGGTACTGTATGAAGTATGCTTTTAAAAAGAAGCCCCTTGAAGGTGTCACAGTTTTGATCGTGGTTTTTCCTGCAAGAAGAAATCACAAGAAGCTTTGCTTCCTAGAAGGAAATGTATTGTGCTAGGCAGTGCTAGTTCAAGAGCTAACTGACTTTTATTCCAGTGTTATTTTGGGCTAGCTTTTGATATCACTTGCTAAAATCATCAAGGACACAAACAATAGGCTTATGCATTCACTGGGAAGCATTAAACCAATTTAAGCCAGAATTTGCAAATGTGACTCATACTTTTCTGTGCTTGACTGGAGATGCTGGAAAAAAATCTGGTTTTAGTTATGCTGCTCCCTTTATATTCCAAAAGGCAGGCCTGCTTAAGAGTGACTGTTTTTAGGACAGACTGTACATTACTGCAGATTTATGCAGTGCTTTGCATGGTACTGTCCTTACAATTCAGTCTTCTTGCTTCTGACACAATCAAAACAATAATTTTGGTATTCAGGACCAACTGTGATGACTCATTTATTTTGAAATATTAAAACCAATAACGTTACTGTAGCTGTAGTAGTTAATTTAATTTTTTTTATTCTGATATAGGGTTGCATGAGAAAATTGTACAATTCTTTTTTTTCTGCGGAACAACTGAATACCTATATTCAAAAGTAGCCTTTTAGTGATGATGCAGAAGCTCATTAGGAGTAGTATGCTACAATCTGTCCTTTTTCTGTGTGTTTTAAATTATGTTTGTGCATCTAAGCAGAAATTTGGGGAAGACACATTACGTTGACTATTAAACTCTGACCATCAAAACATAATTTAGCTTTGATGCAGGTTCAGCCAAGAGTGTAACTTGTTAGCAAAAATGCTTATTTTGTTGTTTATTTTGGCTGGGAGTGAAGACCCTGTGCCTGATTGCAGCAAAGAAAATTACTCTGTTCTTGCTGGGTTACTCCCAAACAAATATGCACTAGGCAAACAGGAAAAAATGTCACATCTTTAGCTGCTCTAAACAGTTGTAGGGTAGCTCTTTACTTCGGTTTTCATTACTCATTTCTAAAGATACTAATAAAGTGATATCTTTTTGTATTAACAGAGCAAGGCAACAAGTGCATCACATATATCATTGATTTGGTAAGCTCTTAGGGGCTGTGTAATCATGTATCACTGTCTGACACTGATATACTAAAAGAAACACCAAAGGCTCAGTGGAGTTTGCTTTGCGAACAGTAATATGTGAGACTTCAGACTGTGCATAAAATTGTATGTTTTGCTGCTCAGTTTTTCTTTTATTTCAACTAATTTCTTTATATATTCCCTTAAACTAAGAGTGATAGCTGATCTGATCTTTTCTTTTTGCAGGATTCATTTCGGTTGCATGGCAAATGCTTAAAAACAATATTGAGGTAGATTTCGTAGAGCAGATGAATTACTGCAGGCTCAGTTATCAGTGACTGACTTTGTGACATTTTCTCTGGGAATTTATATAGAACTTTTTCAGAAGAATCATATAATGAGCCTCTTAATCATATTTCATGCAGTTGTTATGGGTGGATATGTTTTTCGGTGTGCCAGAGACTCCAGAGGACACGAGGAAAGGCTTCAGAGTATGACTGATTTAGGAAAGACAGGCTTAAACTGGAAGAAAAATAAAGCGAAATATAACATGCTAGTTGTGAGAAGAACAGGCCATATTTTTACATGCAGCAAGAAAACATTCACATATTAAATTGGTTATTTGGATAAGTATACGTTACATATGTAGAACATAGTTGATATTTGATGTGGACATTGTCATCTGTCAAAGTAGTATTTTGATTCCTGTTAATACGTTCTGAATCGTGGGTTTTTTTGTTGTGATAGGTGAAGACAGCAAAGAAGGAATAATATTGGTTATGTAATGAAGGATTAGAACATGCAAGTTAAGAACACCTAAAGGTTAATTCAGGAGCAGTACAACAAAGGAGATTAAGCAGATTATGATTTATTTTTTTAATGTTACTGTTACATGAAGAGTGAGGTGCTATTTTTAGTACAAACTGCAAAGGAGAATGTTCTGGCCTGAAATAGTTTATAGTCCAAATAGATAAGGTAGTCTCAGGACTGCATGCTTACGAATTTGAATGACCTATATACAGATAGGCTTAGGTCCCAAATCAGAAAGAATGGATAAGTGAGCTGTTCTGTTGATGTCAGTAAGATTTCTCACAGGCTTAAAATTACACATGCAATTAAAAAGTCTTGAGGTATCAGAACTGAGTTCCCTGAGCAGTGTAGGAAAATGATCCCAGATGACTGAAGTGCGTGCTTGCTTTCTTTATAGCTTTTCTGATGTGTGAGATGAGAAGTACAATCAGTTTCCTGTAAAGAAAAGGATGTGAAGCAGGTGAATATGGAAGTAAGTTCATATACTGTGGGAAGTGAATTTGAATAAAACACTGCACTGCCTATCTATTCTGAGACAATTTTAAGAAGAACTCAAGCAATATAATTTTGGAATTGCGGAGGCAGGAATTTGAGATGACTATTCTGCCCTTCTAAAACTGTGAAACAATGCAGCTAGATAGTGTTATTTACTTCAGAAATTCAGTGCATAAATAGCTAAGGAAAACCTTGGCAATTACACTGATCTGTTTTTTACCAATTAGTTTGCTAGATAGAATAGATGTTAACTCACTTTCAAAACTGTTGTAGTGGGTTTTTTCAGTTATAAGTTTATGTAAAGTTTTTTGTTTTCTTCATACATGTTTCTGAATCAGGTGGGAAAAGTTAGTTAAATAGTTAATGTGACTACTAAACAAGTTGTCTGGTGCATTTTTTCCTGTAGAGCTCAGGCTCAGTAATAAGAAGCTCGGTGGGATGGCATACTTAGTTTAATTTATGGTGAGATTGATAAGAATTTTTCCCGTAATGTTTGACCAGAGTGGTTACAATACAGTTGATAAGTAGTAGGAAAAGTAGTGGTGAAGTTTTTAACACAGAGCTCTGTACTGACTTAAAGATGAGAAGGCTTATGTGCATTGAGCTTAACTCGCTGTTGGTTCATCCTGGCTTCCTGGGTGTTCGTCTCCTTGAGTGTGGTGCAGTGAAAGGAACTACAAGAATGTGAGTTCACTGTGTGCCAACTTTCCACTCTCCCTGGCTGGTGGTGATTGTGAGGAAGTGCAGCAAATGCTTATGCACTGCACAGTAGAGAATGTGTCAGATTTCTGGACAGCCACACAAGAGCAGCAGCTGAAGGTAAAGGCAGGCTCTTGCACATCAGTTGCAAAAGCGTTCAGCTGCCAGTTGGAGTCAAGGAGGAAAGGTGACAGGGTAAGCCTAGTGAGAGATGGACTGGGTTGAGATGTTTGCATTGTGTTGCACAAAACAAGCTTGGCCTTGCTGAAATCCTATGAACGTCGTGGGAATGCAGCTTTTAATGGAGGAGATTCTAAAGTATCCCAAGATTTTATTGTCGTGCTTGCCAATCTACTGCTAAGTCTGTGGCTGAACAAGAATTTGTGTAGTTCAGAGCTATGCATTGGTGGGGAGGTCCAAGTGTTCAGTTTATATTGTAGTGGACTTGCAAATAGGGCTGCTGGTGGTTATCAAAACTGTTTGACAAAACACAGGGAGGAAATTTGGGAACGTTGCTCTTGGGTTACTGTAGATTGCTGTAGTAAGCTCAGCTTACTTTATGGTTTTTGAAAGCTTAGATTTATTTTGAAAGTTGCATTTAGAGTTGAGTCAAAAAAAACCGAATAATGATAAATGTTTCGTCACATTCTTGCTGAGGGAACTTTGAGATATTTTAGAGTTAATTTCTATGCACTGGAACCATGTATTTTATTCCTAGAAGAACCAGGGTATTTCCTGAAGGCAGTAGTTTAAATGGTCATTTGCTCACCTCCCATTTGGCATATATCAGAAAAGCTGGCAAGGGCCTGATGTAGCTGAAGTAAGGGGTGAGCATAAGAAGATCCAGATCAAAAAACTGAAGGCATTTTGTGTGGATTCAGCCTCTCATAATTGGCAATCAGTAACACTTTTTTCAAGAGCCACTCCCCTAAGGCTTTTAAACTAGAAATGACTTTACATGAACTCAGAAAAGTGAAAGAAAATTCTGCTTCTTATGTATAGTGATCTGTCACAAGAAACAAGCTTACAGGTGCAAACACTTTTCAGTTTATTATTGCTATTGTTGTTTGTAGCTTTCATTCCAAAAATACTCATCTTCAGAACTTGTTCTGTTCTCTTAAAATGAACATGATAAAAGGGCACAATTCACTCTTATCTCTTCAGCTTTCATTCTTCAGTTCAGTTCACTCAGCCCATTACTCTCAGGATTGAAGTTTTCAGCTATTTTAGGCACCTAGGCTAAGCTAAGCATTTAGGCTTCCTCTACAGTTAGAGTAGAAATAATATTTCATCTCATTAAGTTCTGTAAATTTGTGTCTAAACATGCCTATTTCTATAGATTACCCAGAGAACGCTTTCACTTACTTGTGCTGTGCAGCTGCCTAACTTCAGATGCTGTTATTACAGGCCCTGATGACAATTTCCCCTCCTTTTCTCTCCAGTTTCTGGGTATTTTACCAATTTCCCTTCTATCCAGTATTTACCTAATAGATTGTATTGTTGCTCATGTAATGACTTTATTAATTTCCTTTAAATATCTCTTAAAGGTTAAACAGGTTTATGCAGATTTAAATTAAGATCCAGTGGTTACCTCATTGTTCAAATATTTATTTTTTAACTCCAAACAGAAAGCTTATAAAAGCTCAGTATTAAGAATTCCAGTTTGTTTCCCCAGGTCATAGCAGTAAACTACTTATAATTTCGATCACTGTATTTTTTTTAACAGCATAACCATTTGTTCTTTTTTATATTCATTTACCTGTCTCCTGAGGCTGTGTATGTTTCATGATTCTGTTTCTTGCCTTTAAAAGGCCACTAGGTTGTGTGGAATTCACTGAAAGGGTTTACTTGTGTAAAATATCATACAATTTGGTTAAGTTCTTTTGTGACGATTTACTGCTTGCTATTCCTGACATAGCTGTAAGATTGATGTGTACAAATGAGGACGAGCTCGTTGCTCTCATGGTTATGGATCATCTGAATAAGTAAGAAAATGACTCAAAGGCAAGGAGCAATTTTGTAGCTCACCATTGTGACAGTGAGCAATTTGTATTTTTGGGATTTTGAATATCATCTCGTGTTTCTGTGACCGCCGTGTCTGTTGCTAAAGTTGTATGTTGTGAAGGAGTTTGTACGTGTTGCTGCAGTGCTGCCGGAGTGATAAAATCAATGGATCTAGACACTTTTTTGTCTGATTTATAGTTATTTTAGCAGTAATACATTATTCTGGTTTGGTGGTGTTTTACACCCATCTTGTATTTTGCTTTTGAAAGCTAAGCAGCAGCAAAAGATGAGTATGGGCAGTTAAACCCAGTGACCGTGCTAAGCATCTTTTACTTGGACTGTTTGCCCAGATCTGATCACATCTGAGCCTAGTCATCCTGTTGTTGTGTGCTGTTCAGTTTTGAGTTCTTGTCGTTTTTTGTCATACGTTTATGGAAGAAACCATTTTATAAAGGTGCCTTTAGGTGCCGAGGGCAAATTAGCAAAACTGCATGCAGGTGTGCTGTGTGTTCAACACCCGCCAACTTGCCATGTTACTTTGAAGTCAAATTTTCAAGAGTCTGAGAGTTGTTTTATAATTGATTATTTTTATCCAAGGATTGTGTGCTTTGTTTTCTTTTTCCTTTGGGAATAGTTCTCTAGCTCTGTTTCAGGCCAAGATTAGGAGAATGGAGGGTTGATTCCTCCCTTCCTTCTCTTTTTGCAGCTAATGAAGTGTCTGCGTGCCCCACAAAAATGAGGCTATCCTAATCTGTAAACAGGTATCAGCTCAGGTGAAATTCCACAAGTGGAATATATCCATTTGGGACAGGATATTGATCCCGAGTTTTGGAGCAGTTATCACAGAATGGCAAGTGGATTGTGTTCACTTTTCTTTTGGGGATATGGTTTACTTAATAAAAAACATCAGAATTTTAACAATTACTATTTCCCACAGTGTTGTTCTACCATCCAATCAGCTAATGACCCAAAACCCGGATATTTAAAGCAACTGGAAAAAAGAAAAAAGGTCCTCTTACCAGTGGGTTTTATTATAAAAGGGATCTTTGGTTAACACATTGGCAACTTGTACTGCCCACTCACATGAAGGTCTTGGAGGAGAAATGAGGCATTTTCAAAGAAGATTTTATTTTGTCCAAGGAGTATTTTAAAATAAAGTATGAAATATTAGCATTGTTGAATGAAATTAATAACTAAAAATAATTAACATTTCATGCTTAGACAAATATGGTAGCTTTTCTGGTAAGTTTTGACTTTGAATTGAGCACTTGTCCAAATATTTTATGTTTCATTGTTTTTCTTGTCTATCACTTGTGCATCCACCTGAGATGTTTATCTTATTGCTTTGTTTTTAATGTACCCCAGGGAAAAATAAAGTAGGCTAGTAGCCTTGTATTAAAAGCATGACTGATGAATCTATTTAAACTCACAAAAACTCAGACCTTTTTCAGAGATGCATCTGAAATCGGAGTTTGACAGCCCAACTGTAACTCATTCTCCAGGTATTGGTGACGTCTCAAGTCAGAATTTAATGATCCATATGTTTCTACAGTTAAAACTATCATATTCAAGTACAGTGCAAATTAAAGACTGAGTTTGAGCTCAATTTCTGCCTATGGTTGAACAGATTTTCTTTCATGCTGGATTAAACCTTTAAACTATCAGGCTGAGAAGGAAATTTGCCTGCTGGTGAAGGCAGTGTGGATCACTGAGCAGTACTATGTTCGTCTGTGTGGGAGACTGCTTTCCTGGAGGCTAATCCAGTTCAGCTGAATGTGAACTGTCTGCAGACTTGATCTTTTAATGAAATTCTATGGCCTTGCACCCTGAAAAACAAATGTAGTTCATACTCGGTATCAAAAACTTCCATAGAATACTCAGAGGATAGTATGAGAGGAAATGAACTCCGTATAGCAGATGGCACGCAAAGCCATAGTCCTGTGGCTTAGTGGCAGCTGTGGTTCTGATAGCCCATTGCACTGTTAGACTGTGCCTGTACTACTAGTACAGAAGATGACTAAGGGCTTGTTTTGTGGCCCTGAAAGCAACTGGCACAGCATGGCTTGTGTCCATATGGCTAAACCTTCTCCCCTCTGCAAACAGCTTGGCTTTATCAGTGCTGTCCATTCGGAACAGCAATGGCTTGAGCTATCCCCTGAACCATAGTCTGGGCATGGGCTGGGAGAACGCTAGTTGGCAGGGGGTTAAGGCTCTGCTGGAGGCTGTGTTCGTTAAATGCTGTGAGTGTTTACAGACAGTGACCGAGTTAGCAGCCTGGTCCTGCTGAGTTTACTAAGGTAGGTATAGTAATATGTCTTGTGGAAGGACAATGTTGGAGTCTCTGTGATACAACAGAATAGTCTCCTAAAACTAAATTTAGTAAGTCTACAACTAAAACCTCTCCCAGTTCTTGAAAGAAGTGATTCATGGTCTACAAATGAGATTCAGTTGAATGTTTTTTAACCCATTGTGTGGGACATCCAGCCCTTGAACAGAAACTCTGAATAGCCACACTGGTTTCTGATAGTGTACAGGTAGGTAGTGTAGTGACAGTTGCTGTAGCACAGTCAGAGAATGCAGATCATGCAGGATCTTGCGTCACTGAGCATTTCCAGCCTTTCTGCGGGCACTCTGTGGTGGAACTGAGTATACAGAATGTGTGCAAATCTACCCCTGTAAGAGCTATGTAGACAGGTGTTGCTTTGAGACTTTACTTTGTTCAGGAATTGATGTGGGAAGGGAATATTATCCACAAAGTTTATTTAGTAGTGAGTTTCTGAGAAGAGAAGTTTGTCTCTTCCAAACACAAACTGCAGGTCTGCTTTTGCAAGGAGCAGGTGCCTGACGGGTACCTTGCAGCTCCTGGGAAGCCCTGAAGCCTCACAGTAGCTACTAGCGCTCATTTCATTGTCATCTACATGTATCAAATACCCAGCTCTGATTACATTTTTAATGGATTTAGAAAAGTGTCTGAACTTGTTAGAATTTTTTTTCTATCTAGGTATATTTCATGTCTGTATCTTACTACATTTGTTTGATAAACCTTTTAAAATTTTTGACGCTTTTCTCTTTCTGGTTTGGAAGAAGCCCTGATATCACTTTGTTGAAATAGAAACTGCAAAAGTACAAGGTGCGACCATGTGATAAATATCCCTCTTGCTTATACTGGATGATTTCAAGGCAACAGATTTATGTCAATTTACGGCGTTTTAATGATGAAAATGCTACCACTTTCAGAAGAAATTGCTTATTTGCAGGAAACACTCAGTTCTTGAAAGAAGCCTTGTGAGTCTAGGTGAATGCTATGTGCTAAACTGTCAGAGGAGGTAGGGCTTTAAACTCAGCAGTGTTTGGTGGACAGGTATGCAACCAGCATTCTTGTTGACTGCCTCAGCTTCTACAGGTATCAGCCAGAGCAGAGACAGTAGTAGCAATTTGTAAGTAGTGCTCCATTACTGGAGCTCTCCAAAGCAAGGTTTGGAAGCCTCTGTAAAGGCATTAACAGTTTGGCGAAAACCTACTGAGTTTAGACTGTCTTTAGCAATGCCAGATGGTAGAACTGTTCGGTTTATTTGTTCACAGTTTACTGTCTAAAGACTGTGAGTGGTACATTTCGTTAAAAATGTGTGAGAGTGACAAAGATAAAGATTGGTTTTCTGGAAAAGTATTGGGCTGGAGAATGGGACTGATAAGAGGAGGGCAGGAGTGGTGAGCAGGAATGCTGCAGTGGGAGTGCAGTCTGGGAGGCAAGAGTGAGGGGCAAAGACAGGAGTCAAAGTTTAACAGAGATGGGAAGAAAAAGATTCATACAAGGATACAAAGACTGAGTAGGGTTGCTTTGGTCCAGGGAGGCACTGAAGGCTGATGATCTGGAAAGTAAGACTGGCTGAAGGTGACAGTCGCTCTCCTCAGTGTTACTTTTGGGGAAGTTCCATAGCACCTTGCTATTCTTCAGTTTAGGTTTTATGGTCTGAGAAACTTGGGCAATAATATGTAAAGGGAGATTGTAGGTTTAGGTGACTGCATCTCTATCCTTGCTCCTCATTTGGTAACTAGAGTATTGTATTGCTCACGTTCCAGTCTGAGGGGCTTGTTTGGAAAGGATTGTTTATAAAAGATGGTGTGTTAACTGCCACTGCTTCTCATACAAGTAATTGTACATAGCTTATGTATAATATCATTATATATAGGAAGAAACAACAAGTATTATTTCCAATGGTGCTTGTGTAGTTTCCCCCCCTGCCCCAAGTCTAGTTTTTTATCTTTTTTTTATTGAATGATACCTTATTTTCAGACTGTTCCCATTGATCTCACCTGACTTACTTAAGAAGTATATATATATATGGACGAAAGGGATTTGTTTCAGTTTTTCCAGAATAAGTTTTTATATTTCTTTATTGATAAAAGGACTTGGTTGCAAGATTGATTGCTATGAGGTTAGTGTTGAAAACTTGGTATAGATTTCATTCTAACTTGCACGTCTGTTGCTGTTTAGAATTCTTATCCAAGGAAAAGCGAAAGTTACTGGAGGTGGAAAAATCACTCTTGTTCTTCCTGGACCTTCCCTGGGCATTGTTTCTAATGGTTAATAACATTTCTTCTCTTTCTGTAGGCAATGTTCAGTCTCTGCATGGTTGAAAGCGAAGCTGATGAGGTGAATTTGCATGGTGTCACGAGCATTGGTTTAAAACAAGCCCTGGACTTTGCATATACTGGACAGGTACTATACAGCTTTTCAAATTAAGAGACACAAGTGAAAGCAAATTGCAATAAAAAATGAAGATGACCCTTACAGAGGTACTAGAAATTATTATTCTTGTGCGCTGCCTAGTACAAGGTCTTTTGATTTAACAGATCTTACTTTAGATATACTGATGCTTCTTTTTTTCTCTAGAGGGATAGTCTAATAAAACCACTGTTTATGTGCATTGTTACCAGGTAGTGAGCCATGCAGGACTCATACACCCCTTTTAAGGTGGCCTGGCTGTTCATAAAAACTTAATGTGAATTGATTCTGCATGCTAAACTAAGTGTAAGGAAAGGAAAAATAATACCCTAAGTGTTTTCCTAATAATAAATATTTATAAACTCTGCTGTGTTTGACAAATTATATAATTGAGAGGAAAAGTAGTCTCTTACTCACTCACCTGGACAGATGCAGTCCAAGCATCTTTGTAAATGCTTACAGGTACCATACATCTTTATTGTAGCAGTTTTTATGAGGGCAGGTTATGTATCACAGTATGTTACTTTGGAAAATGCAGAGTGATGCTCCTCTTCCCTCTGCCCCTCGCCAAATATAACCTGCCATATCTCTGCGCTGTAGGCTTGGGCAGTGTTGCTGTATGACTTCATCTCAGTTTGGAGTTCATGGATAATGAGCTCACTCTAAAATTCTGGATAACCAAACTACAACAATTGAGTTCATTGATGTATGTTTGTTTATTTGTTAATTTTGAAAAGGAAAGCTTGAATCTGTATTACATTATTCTGGAAGAGTTGTTGGGTTGTACAAATTAAGACATTTGCTTCCATACTGTGAATTGAGTATATGGCCTTAAGTTTTTCAAAGAGAATTAAATAGAAATAAGGAAAGAAATTTTTTTTTACCTGTTTTAAATGAGCTATTTTTGTCACCAGCCCACGCAACAGTTATACTTTAGCATTGGCCTTAGAGATCAGCACTTGAAATTTCTGTGTTTCTGCTATAATGGAAAATGTAACTTATTCAAAGATTTCTTTGATATAAATAAAAGACAGAGGTGCCATGCTGTATTACTCAATTGGCTGAAGATCTCAGTACATGACTTGTCATTGGTATGCTTTTTGTTCTTTCAGCTGAAAGTTTTGATAGATAAAATTGCATGTTTCTTGTGCTGTTGAGCACCTGTATCATCTTAGTCATTTGAAATATAGGTTACAGAATCACAGAATCACAGAATAGTAGGGGTTGGAAGGGACCTCTGTGGGTCATCTAGTCCAACCCCCCTGCCGAAGCAGGGTCACCTACAGCAGGCCGCACAG
>Ga0065711_1045367_pt1 | contig 13537 bp, 7 predicted proteins | sample Hoacrofraction12_FD_59098 | JGI IMG/M metagenome (GOLD analysis project Ga0065711, IMG submission 59098) | Hoatzin crop microbial communities from Cojedes, Venezuela - Epithelial fraction 12 v2 (version 2) | ecosystem: Host-associated > Birds > Digestive system > Esophagus > Crop | place...
CCCAGGGAGGTTGTGGAGTCTCCTTCTCTGGAGATATTCAAGACCCGCCTGGACAAGGTCCTGTGCAGCCTGCTGTAGGTGACCCTGCTTCAGCAGGAGGGTTGGACTAGATGACCCACAGAGGTCCCTTTCAGCCCCTACTATTCTGTGATTCTGTGATTCTGTAATGTTTGATCTATATACCAGATAAAATACTAGGTGTACAGACTTTTTTCTATAAACTGATGAAAATGACATTGGCTCCAGCAGACTCACAGCAATTGAGACTTTGGCCCCAGATGACAAAGCAGAACAAAAAAGTTTAATTCTCAACAAACCGTACCTTATCTGCGGAGTCCTGATTGTATTTAAATCAAAGGAAAAGATTTCTAACAGCAAAAAAGATGGCTCCTCAAACAGTGTTACAGAAGGAAGACTAGTACATCAAGCTCTGCATCTGCTTATCAAGATGTTTGGAGACTTGATTCTGGTGCTAATTTGAGCCAGGTTTAGTGCTATCAATAGGATATTCAATTACATAAATATACTCATCTTCCTACTAATTTAGACAAAGGCAAAATTTGCCAGTAAATATGTGTGCTGGTTTTGGCTGGGATAGATTTGTTTTTCTTCATAGTAGCTCGTTTGGGGCTATGTTTTGGCTTTGTGCTGAAAACAGTGGAGATAATAGAGGGATGTTTTCATTAGTGCTGACCAGAGCTTACACAGAGTCAAGGCCTTTTCTACTCCTCACGCCACCCCACCAGCGAGTCAGGTAGGGGTGGCCAAAAAGTTTGGAAGGGACACACGTGGGACAGCCGACCCCAGCTGACCAAAGGTATATTCCATACTGTATGATGTCACACTCAGCAGTAAAGTGAGGAGGGGAGGTTGGCGGAGGCCTCTTGCTCAGTGACTGGCTGGGCATTGGTCTGTTGGTCATGAGCAATTGCTCTTATGTGCACCATTTTTCTTTCTTGGGTTTTATTTCTGTCTCTTTGTTATTTTCCTCTTCATTAAAATTTTTATTATTTTTATTGTATTTTATTTCAATTACTAAATTGTTTTTATCTCAATTCATGAGTTTTCTCACTTTTACCCTTCCAAGTCTCTCCTCCCTATCCACTGGGAGGCAGTGAGCAAGTGGCTGTGTGGTACTTAGTTGTCAGCTGGGGTTAAACCATGAGAAAATGCAGCTGAAATAGTGTTTTGGTCGAGAAACTTCTCACTGCAAATTCAGATAACTCAAAGGTGACATTTTCAAAGGACTGAATAAAAAACTTTGAGGATTTTCTGAGTTAAGACAATGGCATCTGAAAATATTTGCTATTTCAGCTGTATCAGTTCAGAAGGTTTTCAGTGGTGAAATAAAGAAGGAGAAGTGACCTCCCCAGTGCACAAGTACCAAATTGTTGTCATGAAGCTTTCAATAAGTCATTCTTCCCAAAGCACATTAGCTTGCCAAACTATCTCCGTAATGGAAGTCTGTCTTTCACATGGCTCAGAACTGAGCTTTTAAATTAGAACTTTGAAAACACTTCAGCATCAAACTGTCTAAACAAGAAAAAAATGTATGAAGATTTCTGGTCCCTTATGAAGACAGTGATTCCCTAAGCAGGCTACATAGACTATACTGCAGAGTGACACCGTACAATTTTGGGAAGGAACACCCCAGCAAAATACATTTGCAATACTACTTGAGGGTGAACCGATTCACAGCATCACAGAATCACAGAATGGTAGGGGTTGGAAGGGACCTCTGTGGGTCATTGTAATCGATGGCCTTGCTGAGCTTGTCAAATGCAAGACCAAAGACAAACTCCCAAACTCGGACTGAGGCATCTCTCCACTGAGGTGTCAAGAGCCAAAGAGCTAACAAAGGGAGTAATTAACTGGTGCTTATCTTATCAGACAAAAGTAAGGGGGGATAGCCCATCACTGTAAACCAAGTGATCTGTGGGGCCCCGCGGAGGCTGTGCAGCCAGAGATTGCTTCAGAGATTGTTTTGGATAAAGCACAGATGGCCCCCGGATGTACATACCAAGATGCCCGCTCCAAAGGCATGTCAAGCTGCCGAGTCCTACTTCTGATGACATGACATTCCATGCCAAGAGCCAATCGATACATAATAATTGACTTAGTCCCAACTCGCAAAAAAGTTTTCCAAACATATAAAAACTGGCACTTGAAAACTTTCTTTGGGAGGAGGAGCCAAGCAAGAACTTCACCTGACGGATGGGTCAACAGGTCTTAAGCTCTCTTTCCCCTCCAAGAAGGGACGCCTTTTTGGTAAGAGTCGCACCTCTGACTTTGTCATATATATCCCCAGGAACACATTGTTAACTAAAGCGCTAAACTATTACTTTGAGCTCAACTATTGTAGACAGTGCATTTATCAACGGCAATTACGAATCTGTGATACCTGGCGCTTGAATAAATTACCTATTGCTTCAACTTTGTAAAACTCTTTCAGTGAAAGTCCTTGGAAGGGCTCTGGCAGGCAAGTTGACTCTGAGAAGTGGCTACACACTTAACCCTTTAGACATACACCATTGACCAAGTCTGGGACTAGGAGTTGATCCAGCCGCACCTAGACTTTCCTCTGAGAGAGAGTTTAGAACGCAAGGAGGTCTTCTCTGAATGTTGTGACTCAATGGGAGGGCTCTCCTTTTGCCGCTTATCAGACTCCCCTTATTCCCCCTTTAACACTACAGTCACCTAGTCCAACCCCCCTGCCGAAGCAGGGTCACCTACAGCAGGCTGCACAGGACCGCTTCTAGGAGGGTCTTGAATATCTCCAGAGAGGGAGGCTCCACAACCTCCCTGGGCAAGCTGTTCCAGGGCTCCGTCACCCTCAGAGGGAAGAAGTTCTTCCTCATCTTCAGACAGAACTTCCTCTGCCTCAGTTTTTGCCCATTGCCCCTTGACCTGTTGCTGGGCACCACTGAAAAGAGTTTGGCCACATCCTCCTGACACCCACCCTGTAGATATTTATAAGCATTTATAAGGTCCCTTCTCATCCTTCTCTTCTTCAGGCTGAACAAGCCCAGCTCCCTCAGCCTCTCCTCATACGAGAGATGTTCCAGTCCCCTCACCATCCTCATAGCCCTTCGCTGGACTCTCTCCAGTAGCTCTTCATCTTTCTTGAACTGGGGAGCCCAGAACTGAACACAGTACTACAGATGAGGCCTCACTAGGACAGAGTAGAGTGGAAGGAGAACCTCCCTCGACCTGCTGACCTCACTCTTCCTTATGCACGCCAGAATGTCATTGGCCTTCTTGGCAACAAGGGCACACTGCTGGCTCATGGTCAACCTGTCGTCCACCAGCACACCCAGGTCCCTCTCCACAGAGCTGCTCTCCAGCAGGTTTGCCCCAAGCCTGTACTGATGCATGGGGTGGTTCCTCCTCAGGTGCAGGACCCTGCATTTGCCTTTGTTGAACCTCATCAGGTTCCTCTCTGCCCAACTCCCTAGCCTGACCAAGTCTTGCTGGATGGCAGCACAGCCTGCTAGTGTATCCACCACTCCTCCCAGTTTTGTGTCATCAGCAAACTTGCTGAGGGTACATTCTAACTCTTCATCCAGGTCATTGATTAACAAACTGAACAAGACTGGGCCAAGTCCTGACCCCTGGGGGACACCACTAGTTACCGGCCTCCAACTAGACTCAGTGCCGCTGATGACAACCCTCTGAGTTCTGCCATTCAGCCAGTTCTCAATCCATCTCACTGACCACTCATGCAGCCCACACTTCATGATCTTCCCTAGGAGGATGTTATGAGAGACAGTGTCGAAAGTCTTGCTGAAATATAGGTAGAAAACATCTATGGCTCTTCCCTCATCTACCCAGATTCAGATACTATATAGATAAGTATTGGAAATAGAGCTTCCAGAGTCCTTCCCTGGTACAGAATATCCTTGTTCAGAAACAGATCAATGGGTTTTCCAGCTAACTACTTCATTTGAATGCCTTCATTTAGTATCATACGACAGATACAAGGCTGACTGTCCGGACACAGAGACTTTGCGTTTAGCCTTTCTTGTAACTTTTCTTCGAATATCTACATTCCTGCCACCATCCAGGAAAAGCAGTACATCTGTGTTATGGTCTGGCTGTGGCCGGCAAAAAAAGTGCCACACAGCCGCCCCTCCGCCCGCCGGGGTGTGGAGGAGAATGTAAAGAAACAGGCAGAAACTGGTGGGTTAGGATAAGGGTAGTTTAACAGGACAGCAAACAAAAGGGAACAGCAACAAAAATGATACAGAAAAAGGAGAAAACACAACACAAACCGCACAACCCAGAGAGCTGCTCTCCCGGACCGGAGCGGCGCAGCGCGATCCCGAGCCGCGAGTGGGTTCCCGCTGCCCAGCTCCCCCGCCACCTGAACCCAGCATGACGGCACATGGTATGGAATACCCTGCTCTGTTTGGCCAGGTGGAGTCAGCCTGTCCGGCTGTGTCCCTTTCTGGATTCTGGTGAAAATTAACCCTGTCCTGGCCAAACCCAGGACAATCTGCAAAACTTTCAAAGTCTGAAGATTAGCTCTACAAACTCTTTGTAGTAGGGACCATAATACTTTCTTTGGGATTATTTTAGGATTATTCAGTATTGTGGCTTATTTACCTTGACCGTATCATCCTATAGACTAACTCCCTATACATTAAAAGAAAGCTTAAGAATCAAGATAATTTTGTAGGGATGCTAAAACATGACCTTCTTGCAACCACTGTCCACTACTAAATATTTCAGATCTAAAACTGATAAGAAATTCATGTTACAGTCCCTGCAACATAATATAAAGGCTCCATTCATGCACAAGTCTCAATGCAGAGAGTGATGTACTCTGAAGCAGAATTTATTACCTGGAAATAGAGGTAACTGTTGAATAGGTCCTGTGGCTGGCTCTCTGCACATAATAGGAACGCCTCTATCCTCTTGCTATAAAACATAATTTTTCTTCTGCATGTCTGTACAGGACCAGAATCCTATGTTCTACTCTATTGGTTTAACATTTGAGAAATGTGAATACCACTATTTCTTCCTAAAAATTGGTTTTAAGTGAATCTGGATATGACTTATTTGAAGTGAGGAAACACATTCAAAGGATTTAACAACCTGCTCTTTGCAGCTGAGAATCAACTGTGAATCTAATGGGTTTATGTACTATTCATTTAGTTTTAATAAAAAATTTTTATGTACTTTAGAATTGCTTTTCCTTTTCCCCTCCTTCTCCTGATTCTGCATCATTTTCTACATGTAACTTGCTGGCTGATCCATCATATGATGGATGCAAACACAAATTGTGGTTTGTCTTCGTGCTTGAATATCAAGAGTTAGCATCTTCCAAGATAACTCATAATTACCATAATTCATAATGCAGTTACCAGGGCAGTTAACCTTATAGTTGTTCTCCTTTTGTGAATTATCATGTAAAGAAAAATTCTACTCCAACATTCTCAAGCGACTGCATGAATAATACCAGTCATATATTTTGCCCAGATAGATTAATGTGGAATTTTTTGTTATGCTATTCATTGTCTTTTTTAGAGTAGGTCTAGTAAAAAAGTAAAGATAACAAACATATTCTCAGTCTGGAAATTAGATCTGTATCTAGGAAACAGATCTTGTAATCACAGTTGTGTGATAAATGATTATCTGACTTGGTTGCTAAAGATTTTCTGTCTCAATGACATGAATTAAGATTTCATATGCTTTAAAAGATGCTTCATATTAAACATTCAGTAAACAGGGATTTATTGTAAGAAATCCATACCCAAGCAACATCTTGAATACATCCTTGGCTTCACACCTTTGTCACATGTCACCTACAGGCAAAAATCAAAGTGTAACATAAATCCACTGCCGTATGGAACAAAAACCCAGTCAAGCTGCAATACCAACTCAGAAGGCCACTATAGTCAGTGACACTTCGCATGTTTGCTGACAAGAATCTACTGCAGCTCAACCATTAAGTTAGCAGTATCGAATGATTTAAGAATAACATTCCTCTAAAGACTTGTCCCTCAGTAGAATTTATGTGTCCTGCAATTTAAGCAGAAACACACTGATTAACAGCATGCTGATTTTGTTCTGCTTTCTACTCTGTTTGTGTTTTCCATGAAAGACCTTCGTCGTATTTTGCTAACATGTTGTTTTGCATGATGCTTGGAAAGAGAGACTGAATCATTAGATTATACAGAGGAATTATTTTCTTTGAGTTGTACCATTTGTTTGTGTTAGGGCAGTGCATAAAAAATTGATAGTATACTCTCTGATACTACCATGCTTATCTTCAGAATCCTTCTGGAAGAACAGATCAAGAGTAAGAACAAACCCTGTCTTTAATTAACTTCAAATTTAAAAAATTCTTCTTTTGTTGCATTATCTATAAGAATTAATATTCACATTATTTGTGCTTTTCAAGTGCTGAAAAAATTACCAGGTATCATTAGTAGTATCTGTATCCAACCACTAATCACTGCAGAGATGCTTATTCAAGCAAAGAACATTTACATGCAGACTGCAGGAACTGAGCAAGACTTTGTTACTTCTCTGATTAAAGGAATTGATTTGACTGGAGGAAGAGTGAATTTAATTATGCAAATGCCATTAATTCGAGTTAATCTTCTCACAGTGTCAAGACCAGAATCCAGGGAGAAAATAAATTGCATTAACTCAATATAACTCTTGTTTCTACCAGAAACAGGTGCTTACAGAAAGAGGGATGTCTCTTATGGTTGTCTGCATCAAGAAGTATTTAAACAAGACAGTAATTCAATTTGCCAAATCTCTCAATTATTCTTTATAGACTATTTATATAACTCTTTAATTGCTTTCATTTGATGGAAAGTATTTAACTTGTTACTTTTGAGAAGTATTCCAGCAAGAAATTTCCTCAAAACACCCACAAGAAGAATCAAGTTTTATTTTGCAAAGAAAACTGAGATGTGGATTTACAAGACAATTCTATTTACAAACCTTAGCTAAGCACTAACTTGCAGTCAGTTTTCTTGGGGCACATAAAGAAAACTAACCAGCCAATTGACTCTCCAGTATAACTCAAACAGCCGTCTCTAAAAGGAAGTTCTTGGATTTCTTTTAGACAGCTTTCTGAGAATAATGACCACGAAATTTTAACCCTTGAGGATTTCCATGTTGCTAGTAGCAATGTATCAGATCTGTCACAGCTTCTCAGATTTTGAGACAAGGGCCTCAAAAAGAGCACAAGCTCAAGCCTAAAAGAAAACAAAATAAATCAAACAAATCACCTCAGAGATGTGCCACCAAAACGAAATGAAAAGAGTGCTCTGTGTGGGCAGGCAAGCACAGAACATCTTCCACATTTGAGAAATATTGCAGCTACCCTCTTGCAACAGTGTGCCCTACAAGAACTTTTTCATATCACACTGCACGACTGTGTCATGAATGTATGGAGAAGTGTACCGAAGAGTTTATACCTCAGGAATAAGTGAAGAATAAATTAAAAAGAAAAAACAAACAAAACCCTCTCTTAGAAAAGAGCGAAAAGGCTGGTTTGTTTTTTTTTTTCCCATAGAAGATTAAGAACAACCTTCCAAAATTTCAGCAAAAGTAAGCTACCAAACTGAGCTGCAAAACAGTTTCACGATGCATACTAATATACACAACTACAATGCAGTTGGCCCCTCAGCCCTCAGGCGTGTTTATGTAGAATTTTCCCACTCTTAGCAGTTGGACAGATATCAGTGTCAGAAATTGCAACCACAGATCACTCAGTAACAGAATATCTTAGGTTACTGCCATCTTCAAGTGTGCTTCCTCCTATTAATGCTGATTTATTTACTCATTGAACAGGGTGCATTTGAAAAGAAAAGACAAAAATCAGATACAAGTGGCAACTCTCAAGGTTTTGAGAGCACCAGTGGGCCTTACTGACCCTGTCCCCAGTGAGGTGCCTGGTGCCCCAGATGGCAGGGTGACTTCCCTGCTCCCCAGCTATCCCAATGCTCCCAGCCCCCAGGAGCCCCCAGGTCCTGCAGCACCCTGGCAGGAGCAGAGCACTGGCCAAGAGCACATGACATACCTCACAGCCATTCAGTTATCTCCTGCTTGTCTCCTTATTCTGGCTGATATTGCCTAGAGGAATCCCAGGCAGCTGTGTCCAGCAAAATATTTTCCAACCAAAATGTCTGCAGCACTACATACATAGAATGCCCTCAAGAGAACACGGTGCAGGCTCTGGGCAGAAAAGCCAAAGTGCTATGAAAAGCTTCAGCAGGGATAAGGTAGTCATTTGCCAATCCCTTTGTGCCATGTGAAGATAGTAAAGTGTTGAACACATACACAGAGCTGAGCTTTTCAGTTATGGATACAGAGTTGATACTCATATAAATCTTACGAGCAAACGAGCAAAAACCACAAAGCCTGTGTCCTTCTTGAAATGTATCAAAATAGAAGCAAAACACTCTAAAACACTGGTCTGTACTGAATGGGCTTATTAAAGCTATATTAAATATACTTAATAAATATTACACTGTATTAAAAAAGTCCATCTTCCTCCAAGAGCAAATATGCTGCCTCCTTTAGATGAGTATCTTTAGTCATGTAATATCATATAATCAAGATGAATGTTCCTGTCTGAAAACGATGAAACCAGATCTATTGATCCAGAATTTATAATAGTTTCTTCGCAAGTTTATGTATTATGCTTTTTCTGTTCTTAATAAAAATCTTCCTCAACTCAAAACGGCTTTTTAGTATCCATTATTGTTCCATCTTGACCTCTCCCATTTTCAACATATGATTTAGAATATTCTGTTTCTTTTACTATTAAAAAAAACAACAATGCTCAGTGATATTCTAAGATTTTATGATGGCATCAGTCACCATAGATTCTGTTTATCAGGCTAGAGCTTTAGGGTTTTTTTTTTAAAAAAAAAAAAGAAGAGGAGGAATCAAACAGCAACTTACATTTAACTTCAAAAAAAAAAAAGTTTCACTGATCCCAGCGTGACTCCTAAAGATGAGCAAATATGATTGCTGTTTCACTAGGAGAATATGACATGTCATTAAGTGACTGCTAACAGTCAGACTGTGAATCAGTGTCTGAAACAGAAATCAGCAGTCATGACGTTCAATTTATCCACCTAATTATTAGTGCCTGAGTGGCTAAGAATTTCAGTTCCCTAAATTATGTTGCTGAGACTTGCCACTCTGACTCTGTCAGGAAACTGGAAGGTGAGAATCTTTCTAGTCAACTGAGAAGGAAGATACACATTCTGAAAAATGTGAGATCCACTGCTACGGGATTGGCTGGAAAATTAATTTCAGAAAAGGAACTGAGAATTCTTTATCAAAGAAAAATCTAGGGTTTTCAGCTACTTCAGAAATACTTTACTTCACAAATACCTCTTCCACACACTAAGTGGAGTCTGCAGTATTCCCAGGGAGTACCCAGCAAATTAGTTCAGATTATGAACAGGTTACATTCAGTGCAGTTTCCAGAATTTCTAATACACTTGGTTAGAAAGATTAGAAAGTTTTTTTCCTGCTCACTGCTTGGCTTGAATGACTAACTTTGTTGATGAATTTAAAAAAAAAATAAAAACTGCCATTTTAAAGAGTGGCATATAGTTCACAACTGCAAGATATTAGAGAATGACAAAAATAGACTAATTTACTGATGTCTGAGATTAGCAACTCTTTCCAGGTTTAGAGAACGAGATGCAAGCTTTGATAACTTATCATAATTGTTACTTATTACAGTAAAATTATTTACACAACAGCATTGGAAATCTTCCACATGGATGGTTATGTGCTGGACTCACAACATCATTGTAGGGGAAGACAGACCTTAGCTTATCAATATTTGCCACACAAGGATTAATCTCCATAAATGACTTACTGCTTTTAATTTTTTATTTATAGCATCCAGGAAGTTTGAAGGCTTCTCAGGTTGATTTTTCTTTCTTCCCCCACTTTCCCCATGCTGTATTATGTTGGTGTTTCTAGCTATGAGACTAAAAGATAAGGACATGCTGACCAGATGTATGATCCACCATATGTGAGGTCGTGTCAGTCCAGTGAAGTTTCCACTGATTAGAAAAGGGAAAACATAGCCCCCGTTATTAAAAAGGGCAAAAAGGAAGACCCACAGAACTACAGGCCGGTTGGTCTCACTTTTGTGCCCAGCAAGTTCACAGCGGATCCTCTTGGAAACTATGCTAAGGCACATGGAAAATAAAAAGGTGATTGGTGACAGCCAGCTTCGCTTCACTAAGGGCAAATCGTGCCTGACAAATTTAACGGCCTTCTATAATGGGGTTATTGGGTTGGTGGACAAGGGAAGAGCAACGGATGTCATCTACCTGGACTTAAGCAAAGCATTTGACACTGTCCTGCACAACATCCTTGTCTCTAAAATGGTGATTTGACGGGTAGACCAAGTTCCAGGCAATGGATGAATGTCCAGGTGGAACCCAGTGACGCGTCGCTTTCCTCAGGGGTTGGTATTGAGACTGGGGTTGTTTAACACCTTTGTCAGTGACATGGACAGTGGGAGTGAGTGCACCCTCAGCAAGTTTGCTAATGACACCAAGCTGTGCGGTGTGGTTAACATGCTGGAGGGAAGGGATGCTATTCAGAGAGACCTTGACAAGCTTGAGAATCGGGCCCGTGCAAACCTCATCAAGTTCAACAAGTCCAGGTGCAAGGTCCTGCACATGGGTCAGGGAAATCCCAAGCACAAATACAGGCTGGGCAGAGAACGGATTGAGAGCAGCCCTGAGGAGAAGGACTTCGGGGTGTTGATTGATTAGAAACTCAACATGACCAGGCAATGTGTGCTCGTAGCCCAGAAGGCCAACCCTATCCTGGGCTGCATCTGCAGAAGCGTGGCCAGGAGGTCGAAGGAGGGGATTCTGCCCCTCTACTCTGCCCTGGTGAGACTCCACCTGGAGTCCTGTGTCCAGCTCTGGAGCCCTCAGCACAGGAAAGACAGGGACCTGTTGGAGTGGGTCCAGAGAAGGGCCACAAAAATAATTAGGTGGCTGGAACACCTCTCCTATTAGGAAAGGCTGAGGGAGCTGGAGTTGTTGAGCCTGCAGAAGAGAAGGCTGTGGGGAGAACTTATTGCGGCCTTCAGTACCTGAAGGGGGCCTACAAGAAAGTTGCAGAGGGAATTTCTGCAAGGGCATGTAGGTGTAGGACAAGTGGTAGTGGCTTCAAACTGCAAGAGGGTAATTTGGATTAGATAAAAAGAAGAAATTTTTCACTATGAGGGTGGTGAAACACTGGAAGAGTTTGTCCAGAGGAGTTGTGGATGCCCTCTCCGTGGAATTGTTCAAGGCCAGGTTTGACGATGCTTTGAGCAACCTGATCTAGTGGAAATTGTCCCTGCCCATGGCTGGGGGATTGGAAGTAGATGATCTCCAAGGTCCTTTCCAATCCAAATCATTCTAAGTTTCTATGATTCTAAGATTCTATAACTCTAGGATAAGGGACTGCCACAGCTTTCATCCTCCTAGTTTCTGTAACTGTGACAACCCAGAGACCTTACACCCCTTACTCAGCTTCCTTCATCATATCTTGGAACAGCATAGAAAACTGAATTACATTAATTGTGAAAGAAAATAGAACAAAAAAAAAAAAAGGAAAATAAAAGAAAAGAGACATAACCTAAGGGCAGAAATTCTTTCTCAAATTTCAAGTTATCCCGCAATTTGTAACACAGGTTAATTTTGAACTGGTTTAGAACTACAAAATCTCATTGACTTCTCCTTCCAGGTATTAAATTATGAATTAGACCTTAATCTACAGTACTTATTACATAAAATCACCTCTTTAAACATCACATGCTGCTTAGCTCAGTAAATATCCATGCGAAGTTTTTCCATCAATAGATCAAATAAAAACTGCATTCTATACCTTCATGGTGGAAACCTGTGCAAGGCTAGGAGAGTTCAGGAAAAAAAAATCAGTATCCTTAATGATTAAAAATCTGTGTTTTTGCAGTGAACATTTCACAAAGCAGAACTCAATAGTTTTGCAAAACACTGGTTTTGACCTTCATAAACCTATCTAGGTTCATTACTTCCATAAAGAATTCAACTCAGACCTCAGCAGGATTTCTCCCCCTTGAAACTATTCCTTCCAGCTGAATACATGTAGCTGATTTATGTTCTTATCTGTCATGATATGACATGAAGAAGTTGTTCTTCACTCTGAGGGTGATGGAGCAATGGAACAGGTTGTCCAGGGAGGTTGTGGACTCTCCCTCTCTGGAGATATTCAAGACCCGTCTAGACACGGTCCTGTGCAGCCTGCTCTAGGTGACCCTGCTTCAGCAGGGGGGTTGGGCTAGATGACCCACAGAGGTCCCTTCCATCCCCTAACATTCTATGATTCTATGATTCTACGATCTGCTCTCAGGATATCTCAGCAGGATTCAGAGTGGCAAAGCACGTGTCTTTCACTGAAGGTTCAGTTCTTGGCTTTACATAGGAAAGCTCAACTAATCTCAACGTGCAAAAATTATATTCTTTAGAAATTGTGATGACAATCATACCAAATATACACCTTTTCAGTAAGAGAATAACAGGGTTTTTTTTTCCTTTTAACATGTTGGATGATAACATGTTCTCACATGTACAAAAGTTACAGAAGAGTTTTACAAGTAGTAAGTGATACTCACTTCACTACTTCCATTGGTACAGCCGATCCTCTCATGCGAGAGTGCTGTTTCTGTACCATTAAAAAAAAAAAAAAGACAAAAACATTCAAGATTATTATTTGATATACCACTGCATTTTTACTGTGGTTAAAAAAGAAGTCTCAAAGACCTTCCCAAAATATCCTGAATATTTAGTTACAGGTTGATTTAATCCCTTGAATTCTTTTTATTTGTTATAGTAAATTGAGGCATTACCTTTGGCAATACTTTGATGCTAAAACTCTTCATCCAATACAGCTGTCCCAGTGTTGTCATTTATCCTCTCATTATTCCTCTCCACTGATATCTGGGGTTCTTCACTCTCAGGGTGACGGAGCACTGAAACAGGCTGCCCAGGGAGGTTCTGGAGTCTCCTTCTCTGGAGATATTCAAGACCCGCCTGGACAAGGTCCTATGCAGCCTCCTGTAGGTGACCCTGCTTCGGCAGGAGGGATGGACTAGATGACCTACAGAGGTCTCTTCCAACCCCTAACATTCTGTGATTCTGTGATTACCCCATGCACCAGTACAGGCTTGGGATGGACCTGCTGGAGAGCAGCCCTGTGGAGAAGGACTTGGGTGTGCTGGTGGATGACAAGTTGACCATGAGCCAGCAGTGTGCCCAGATTGCCAAGAAGGCCAGTGGGATCCTGGGGTGCATTAAGAGGAGTGTGGCCAGTAGGTTCTCCTTCGCCTCTACTCTGCCCTAGGGAGGCCCCATCTGGAGTACTGCGTCCAGATCTGGGATCCCCAATTCAAGATGAGGAGCTACTGGAGAGAGTCCAGCAGAGGGCTACAAGGATGGTGAGGGGACTGGAACATCTCTCCTACGAGGAGAGGCTGAGGGAGCTGGGCTTGTTCAGCCTG
>Ga0065711_1045357_pt1 | contig 13536 bp, 10 predicted proteins | sample Hoacrofraction12_FD_59098 | JGI IMG/M metagenome (GOLD analysis project Ga0065711, IMG submission 59098) | Hoatzin crop microbial communities from Cojedes, Venezuela - Epithelial fraction 12 v2 (version 2) | ecosystem: Host-associated > Birds > Digestive system > Esophagus > Crop | place...
CGCGGGGCTGGGTGTGCAGGGCCCCGGGGGGGGGGTGCGGTGCCCCGGCGTTGGAGCGGGTGGCTGCCGGTGGCGCAGGCCGTTGGTTTGCCTTCTCTTGTCTTCGCCTGTAGTTTGTTTGCGGAGCTGGGCCGCGCTCTCCCCCCTGCCGTGCCCTCCCGGCTGCGGTGGGAGAAGTTTCCTTCAAAGAAGGGTGACGACGCGCTCTGGAGATCTGTCTCCGAAGGGGAGAGCTCGGAGGAGTGAGGTTACCGTCGGTTATTCCATGCCCGTGGAAAAAATCCGCCTGGAAACTTGTTGGTTGAACACGGACAAACCTATTCCCTCACCCTGCGCTTTTGACCCTGCGAAGGAGGGGAAAAGGAGCGACCCCGCATTGTCCCGCTCTGAAAAAGAAGGGTGGCAGAAGGCAGGCTGTTTCGGAGCTGAACTTAAAAGTGCTTTTCAGCATCAGCCGTTGCGTGCTCCTGAAACGCTCTTCCCATGGTGTGCTGTGACAGCCCCTACGCGGCACAGCCCCTTTTAAAGAAGGAAGGGTGAGATTTTTTTATTACCCAACTATTAAAATCGGGCAAAAGGCACGTGGGTGTGAAGCTCCCCTGTCCGGAGCACGTCTCGCCTTTTCCCTGCGGGGGTGGCTGGCTGCTGCCTCTGCCCCCCGTTTAAAGCCGGGGGTGTGTGCGTGTGCGGGCGCGCAGCCCAGGTCTTGCAAGGTGAGGCTGGGTAGGAGTTTGTCTCTCAAAAAGCAAATCGCGGCATCTTTTCCTTGTCTCGAGGGTTTGGTTTTGGATCCCTGAGAATGATTCAGTTTTGCTTTTGAAGTGGTTTGGCTGGCTCGTAAAGCTGGGGGACGGCTCACTCTCGTCAGTGCCTGCGCAGACCTTGGCGTGGGATGCGGGAAGCTGGACTTTTGGCTTCTCCCCAGCAGGAGCTGAACTTTCACGTGGCATATGTACACTTCTAATTATCCTTTACTCCTATTTAGAGCTTGTTTATCGTTCGATATGGCAGAACTGGTCTTAAATGCTCCTTTGATTGTGTCTGTTCTGTGTTCTTACCGAGTCCCGTGCTTTGTTTGCTCCAGGTCCTTATTTAAAAATGCTCTGAGATTGCTTCTGTCATTGCATGATAAGAGCCTTACTCTATCAGAACCCTCTCCACAAAAGGTTCTGCTTGGTGCATGCCGGCTGGGTCCGGGCTTTCCCACTCTTGTGTTTGGGGAGCCGTGGGGCCACAGCGGTGTTGACGAGAGCCAGCGGTGAGCAGAGCGGCGCTCCGGTGGGATGTTTCTGCTCTGGTCTCGCTGTTGGTGGCCGTTCTGGATGCAGCTGAGGGCACTGACATGCCTCAGCTTGGCCTGAGGTTTGCTGGGTGTGGGCTAGTGGGGGAGAGCAGCCTCAGCCCCACAGGGAGAAGAGACCCGGTTTTCAGCTGGGAGGGCAGTCTGGGGCCAGCAGTGTGGCTCGTTCAGGCTGGCTGTGCAGCCTTCCCTACTGGAGTCTTCTGCACAAGCAGGTGGTAAAGGGGAGCTTGGGTTGGTTCAGGTATGGTTTTAGGGAAACAGTCGTAGCTCAGTGGTCTATATTGCCGTATCCTACAGGCCTTGGGATGACTTTGTGTGAGGGAATGGACAAGTCAGGTGTCGGGACCTGTGTTTTCCAGGGCAATGCAGTGTCCAGGGCTGTCTGCCTGCCATCTCATATTAACACTTTGATGCAATTAACATTCACTTTCTAAAATACAGTATTTTCCTATTTTCAGATTATTTGTTATAATAATCTTTACAGACATTTATCAATTTAAATATACTTCAGTCCAAGCGTGAAGCTGTTCAGTGCCAGTACCTTTGCTTGTGTCATTTCCCTGGGATAAACTTTTCAAGTTTGTAGGTGGACCCAAGTGTTTATTTTCACAGCTTTGAGCATCTCCCCTGTAATTATTTTACGTTTTCCCTTCTCAACTTTTCTGCGCTCAGCTGCTACTTAGCATACCTTGTGCAGGCGACAGAGGAGAACATGAGCGGTGTTCGAGTGGTGGAGCGTGCCTTCCCTCACGGCCTGTGTGAAGGATGCTTTCCTTTGCACACCTGCAGCAATGTGCTGGTTAAAGCAGTAATTAATCTTGACCTCGTGCTGCACTGGCTTTTTACAAGCACGTACATTCATGGGTTTAATCTTTGTGTTTTTACATGGCACTAATTAGGAAATAAAATTTAATGCAGCTGTCATGCTGATATAAATTATCCATCTAAACTGGGTGATAGAATAGATAGATACACAATCTGTAGTTTATTTCACACTGCCTCATAGCCTGCCAGAGATGGGTTTTAAAAAGGCTGGGCAGGACCAGTGGCTTCAGGAAAACTAAACATTGTATTTTGATCGCCAGATGATAACCCTTGGGACTCTGTTGCCCAGGCAGGGAGCAAAATGTGAGTAAAGGAGAAGACCTGCTTCTCCAGATTGAGTGAAACACGGTTGTGTCTGAAGGTCCTCCCCTGCAAGATGCAAAATGAGTGTCTAGAGCTGACCTGCTCAGGACCAAATTATGTCTGTTTCCCTTTGCTCCCATGACTCTGTGGGGCTAGAGACGGTACAAACCCAGGTACTTATCACCAGGATACTCCAATGAAGAAGCGGGAAATCCAGGCTTGCCGTCAAGGAGGTGGATTTCAAGGAGGATTTTGGTTCACTGAGAACAGGGAGTAGTTTCTTTGAGAATTCAGCACAGTAGCAGCTATTTTCAAATGCCAAAAAAGCAAGGTGAAGTCATTCAGATGGAAGGAAAATGTCAGGTGTCTCCCATCTCGGCATGAAGCAGATGTGGTCTGAAATTTTCCCTTCCTGTGTGTTTGCTAACTGCAAATATTATCAGCACTGGTTTGTTAACCCTAATGGGTATTTGCACTTTGCAACAAGCTCATCTGAAAGCTCACTCATGCATAACATGTTACTGCAGATACTCCATTTTGCTCATCAGCCCAGACATCAAACATTTTCTTTACTGGGATGATGGGAGGTGCTGGATGAACCCATTTGCCAGAGGCTTTTGTGCCTTTTTGGTGGTATTTTGCTGTATACAGAAATATCCTGTCTCTTGGCTGGGGTAGCTCTTGACTAGAGTGGTCTGTTAGACAAGAACTTGGCTCCCAAAAACTTCAACCTTTACCTTCCTAACAATTTTTACTGTAAATCTTGGGGTTTAACTGCTCGTAACTGCTGCCCTGTGGCTGAAAAGCCTGCTTCCTTTAAGGATGCAACTGCTGTAATAATGTGACCATCACATGCATTTATGAAAGCATTGCCAGTGCATCTGTACTTCCATTGACAGGAGAAAAGGGGGACTTTGCACCACATGCTTTGTGGAAGCAGCAGAACTCTGACTGCCATTGCATACTGCATCAGACATACTATTTTCTCTTTATTGGTAACCCCACCTCCCAAAGTTTCCTTCCCTGGGCTTATTTTATTTTAGGCTGAGGACTGTTGTTTTTAGGTTGTCCAGAGCTGTGAATATCAAGGCTGTTCTGTTCATACTGGTCAGGCAGGAGAGATGAATACATAGGGAAGAGCCAGGACTGTGCCTGTGCCATTCTATTTTTGCAGACAATTGGAATTAGGTCCTTTTCCATATTGTCTCAACAAGACACTAATTAGTCAGCAAGCTCAAGCTCCTGGAGGGTAATTAAGCTTTATAACTGTGGGTTCTCTTTGCTTGATGAGAAAAGAGGCAGTACCCTCAGAGCCTAAGAATGCTGCTCTGCAGCTACAGTGCTGTACCTCATAATTGATCTATTGTTTCAACAGCAGATAATTCTTCATTTCCTCATAATTACCTCTTTTTAGTGCCTCAGACTGTATCCCAATATTAGCTGTAATCACTGATAATTTACCCTGAAGCCAATCAGAAACTGCAAAGCAAAATATTGGCCTTCGTTGAGCATTTATGCTTTCAGATAGAATTCTCTTTTGTTGTTGTCAAGAGGAATCAAGCCATTGTAGTTACATGTTTTTTTTTGGATGTGGGTGTTGAACTGGGTATAAACTTGTTTGGTTTTGTTGCTGTTCATTTGTGTTAATGACTGACTACTGCCGAAAGACAAAAAGAACTACTGTTGAATCCTGTTTCTGTGTTTTTGCCCATAGAGGCATTGTATTTCTTTGGTTTCAGGGGATTATATTACTCAAAAGGTGGTGTGTGATGCTTTAGATTCTGAATGCCTGTTGGCCCTTGCCTGTAGAGAGTTAGCTTTTACGAGCTTGAAAGCCTCTGGCCCTATTTTATGAAATTACTGCTCACTCCCATACTTTATGAGCTTGATTTTCCTCAGAGTGACTTCTTTCAAGTTACTGTTGATTTATACCATGTTACATTGGTGATGGGAGAAGTGAATCATACTCTGCATGCGTTGCTTTTAGGACACTAGCAGCGAGACATTACATAATGCCAGGTTTGGTTTGCCTTTTTTTTTAAAGCCTTCCTGCTCTGCTTTCAGCATTTGCTGCCTGAAGAACTGATGAGCAGCTCTGGGTGTACAGCTGAGCCCTCACAACTGTGCTGCTCTGAGCCTGAAGCACTTAAGATCACAGAGTGGTTGAGGCTGCAAGGGACCTCTGAAGGTCATCTTGTCCAACAGCCCTGCTCAAGCAGGGCCAAATAAAGCCAGCTGCCCTGTACCATGTCCAGATACCTTTTCAGTATCTCCAAGGGTGGAGACTCCACAACCTCTCTGGGCAACCTCTGCCGGTACTGTGTCACCCTCACAGTAAAGAAGCATTCCTGATGTTTAGAGGGAACATCCTGCATTTCATTTTATGCCATGTGCCACTGGTCCTGTCACTGGGCACCACTGAAGAGATCCTGGCTCTACATTCTTTGCACCCTCCCTTCAGGTATTTACATGTATTGGTAAGATTCTGGCCGCCGCCCCCCCAACCTTCTCTTTCCAGCTGAACAGTCGCAGCTCTCTCAGCCTCTCCTCATAGGAGATGCTTCAGTCCATCATATTAATGGTTCTTTACTGGACTCTCTCCAGTATGTTCATGTTTCTGTTGTTCTGGAGAGCCCTGGACTGGACACAGCACTCAGGTGTGCCCTCACCAGTGTTGGGTAGATGGGAACAATCACCTCCCTCAGTCTGCTGGCAGCACTCCTCCTAATGCAGCCCAGGACATCATTAGCTTTCTGTGCCTCAAGGGCACACTGCTGGCTCATGGTCAACTTGGTGTTCACTAGGACCCCCGGGGCCTTTTCTGTAAAGCTGCTTTCCAGCCAGACACCCCCCCAGCATATACTGGTGCCTGGGGTTGTTCCTCCACAGGGGCAGGACTTTTTACCCTTAAAGATGTTCCCGTCAGCCCATTTCTCCAGCATGTTGAGCTCCTTCTGGATGGCAGCATGATCCTCTGGCATATCATAGAATCATAGGTTGGAAAAGACCTCCAAGATCATCAGGTCCAACCTGTCGACCCAACACCACCGTGCCTACTAAACCATATCCCCAAGTGCCACATCCACACATTTTTTGAACACATCCAAGGATGATGACTCTGCCACCTCCCTGGGCAGCCTATTCCAATGTCTGACCACTCTTTCAGTAAAGAAATTTTTCCTAATACCCAATCTAAACCTCCCCTGATGCAACTTGAGGCAATTTCCTCTCATCCTGTCGCTAGTTACTTCGGAGAAGAGACCAACACCTGCCTCACTACAACTGCCTCTCAGGTAGTTGTAGAGAGCAATAAGGTCTGCCCTCAGCCTCCTTTTCTCTAGCCTAAACAGCCCCAGCTCCCTCAGCTGCGCCTCATCAGACTTGTTCTCCAGACCCTTCACCAGCCTCATTGCCCTTCTCTGGACACACTCCAGCACCTCAATGTCCTTCTTGTAGTGAGGGGCCCAAAACTGAACACAGTACTCAAGGTGTGGCCTCACCAGTGCCAAGCACAGTGTCATGATCACCTCCCTACTCCTGCTGGCCTGATACACACCAGGATGCCATTGGCCTTCTTGGCCACCTAGGCACACTGTTGGCTCATGTTCAGCCAACTGTTGACCAACACCCCAAGATCTTTTTCCACCGGGCAGCTTTCCAGCCACTCCTCCCCAAGCCTGTAGCTTTGCATGGGGTGGTTGTGACCAAAGTGCAGGACCTGGCCTTGTTGAACCTCATACAGCTGGCCTCAGCCTATCTATGCAGTCTCTCCAGATCCCTCTGCAGAGCCTTCCTGCCCTCAAGCAGATCAACACTCCCACCCAACTTGGTGTCATCTGCAAACTTATTGAGGGAGCACCCAATCCTTTCATCCAGATCATTGATAAGGATATTAAAGAAGACAGGACCCAAGACTGAGCCCTTGGGAACACCACTCATGACCGGCTGCCAGCTGGATTACTCCATTCACCACCACTCTCTGCGCTCGGCCATCCAGACAGTTCTTTATCCAGCAGAGAGTACACCCTTCCAGACCATGGGCAGCTAGTTCCTCCAGCAGGATGCTGTGGGGAACAGTGTCAAAGGCCTTACTAAAGTCCAGGTAGATGACATCAACAGCCTTGCCTTCGTCCACTAGGCGGGTCACCTGGTCATAGAAGGAGATCAGGTTGGTCAAGCAGGAGCTGCCTTTCATGAACCCATGCTGGCTGGGCCTGATCCCCTGGCTGTCCTGCACGTGCCTGGTGAGCACACCCAGGATGAATCGGTCCATAATCTTGCCCAGCACCAAGGTCAGACTGACAGGCCTGTAGTTCCCAGGATCCTCCTTCCAGCCCTTCCTGTAGATGAGTGTCACACTGGCGATCCTCCAGTCATCTGGGACCTCCCCTGTTTGCCAGGACTGCTGACAGATGATGGAGAATGGCTTGGCCAGCTCCTCCACCAGTTCCCTCAGCACTCTTGGGTGGATCCCATCTGGCCCCATAGATTGTGAGTGTCCAGGTGGCATAGCAGGTCGTTAACTGCTTCCTGCTGGATTATGGGAGGTTTGTTCTGCTCTCCTTCCCTATCTTCCAGCACTGGGGGCTGACTACCCTGGGGATAACCAGTCTGACTTTTAAAGACTGAGGTGAAGGCGGCATTAAGTACCTCAGCCTTTTCCTCATCCTTGTTGGCAATATTCCCCCTCACATCCAATAAGAGATGGAGCCACTTCATTTGGTGTGACCTGCAGCCTTGTCAAGAGTACTCTCTGGCCCATCAAGATTGTTAATCAAGATGTTAAACAGAACTGGACCCAGTACGGGCAGTGGTACACCACTAGTCAGCACCTCCTGCTATACTTTGTGCCACAGATCACCACCCTCTGGACACAGCCATGCCGTCAGTTTTCAAACCTGACTGCTCATCCATCAGCCCCTACTTTCAGTAGTGTGCCCAGATTTTCCCTGGCCTTCCTTTTGTTACCAGTGTACTTAGTCAGGCCCCTTGTCTTTGACATCCTTTGCCAGATACAATTCCAGCTGGGCTTTGGCTTTCCTAAACTCATCCCCAGCTGATCAGCGTTTCTGTATTCCTCCCAGGTTACCCATCCTTTCTTTCACCCTCTGTAATGCTTACTTTTTGTGTTTGAACTTTGCCAAGAGCTTCTTATTTATCCACACAGGCCTCCTGGCATTTTTGCCTGACTGGGTTGGGATGGAACTCTTGAGCTTCCAGGGAGGTGATCCTTGAATACTAACCAGCATTTTTGAGCCCCTCTTCCCTTCAGGGCCTTGCCCCATGGGATGCTTCCAAGCAAGTGTTTGAAGAGTCCAAGTCCTGCTCACCTGAACCCCAGGTTTATGAGCTTGCTTCTTACCTTCCTGCTTGCCCTTAGGATTCTGAACTCCACTATACCATGGTCGCTGCAGCCAAGGCAGCCTTTGACTTTCACATCCCCAACAAACCCCTCCTTGCAGGGAGGTATTAGGTCCAGCAGAACATGTCTCCTTCTTTAGCTTCTCTATCACTTGGGTTAGAAAGGCGTCATCAGTACACTCCAGGAACCTCCTGGATTGCTTATGCTCTGCTGTGTTGTCCCTCCTGCACATGTCAGGTTGGTTGAAGTCCCCCATGAGGGCCAAGGTCTGCAAACATGAGGCTGCTTCCAGCTGTCTGTAGAAGGCCTCATCCACCTGTTTTTTCCACCCACTACGGTGTCAGCCTTATCTGTTTTCTCATTAATCCTCACCCATAAGCTCTCAGTTGGCTCCTCATCCATCCCCAAGCAAGTCTCCATGCATTCCAGCTATTCTTGCACATCAAGGGAAACACCACCATCCTCCTCTTTCCAGTCTGTCTTTCCTATAGTGCCTGTATCCCTCCATTACAACACTCCCAAGTGTTGCAAGTCATGGGAGCCATCCCACTATGTCTCTGATCCCAGCAAGCCTGTAGCCTTGCAGCTGCACACCGCTCGCTCTCACCATATTTATTCCCCACACTGTTCATAAGCATACATGCACTTAGGAGAAACACCCCAACATGCTTATTACCCAGAAGGGGTCTGGGGGGATTTCTCCATAATAGTACCTCATAGGTACACCCTTGCTTAAAGGCAAATGCTGGAAGTGACCCCTCTTAAGCCTCATCGTTTATTTTGTGATCCCTTCCTGTCATATCACCACAGACCCTCTTCTCATCAACTCTGTCCGTCACTCACAGGGTCCTGGTAACTCTGTCCCTGCCCTGTCATACCTAGTTTGAAGCCCTCCTTACAAGGTCAGCGATCTTTCTGGCAGAGAGACCTTTGCCCAGCTTGGTGAGGTGAATCCCATCCCTCCCAAGCAGATGCTGCTCCACAAGCAGGATCCTGTGGTCACAGAATGCAAAACCCTGTTGCCAACACCAGTTCTATGGCCAACTATTGACCTGCACTGAGGAGAGCATCACCAGGGCCCCCAAGCCTTTGACACTCCAGATCTCCGTAGCCCCTTGACAGTCTCCAGGTTGCCCCTGATGGTTTTTATCACTGATGCCCACATGGAAGAACAGCAAGGGTAGCAGTCAGAAAGTTGGACAAGCTCAGGCAGCCCCTCCACAACATCCCAGGTCTGGGCCCCTAGCAGGCAGCCAACCTCTCTAGATAATAGCTCAGGTTGACAGGTGGGTGCCTCTGTCCCTGCAGCAAGGAGTCACTCATTATAATCACTCACACCTTCTTCCTAGAGGTTTAGGGTCAGGTGGCCTATATCTTTTGCTTAAAGGCACATCTGGCTTCTCTTTATTGAGTGTGGTGAACCTATTTTGTTGTTACAAGCCCTTAGGTGGGGCAGGAACTTTAGTACTAGAAGTAACCCGCTTCCATCCTTCCGCTTCTCCACAGGTTTCACTTACCTTGATGGTGGGGGTGGACACTGCCTGCTCCTCTATTTCAGATAGGGGCTGAGGCTCTTCAGGTTGTTGAGTTCTGGAGAAGGTCCTGCTGTCTCCCATGAAACTACTTTGTTGCTGCACAGCCTGCTCACTTCCTCCTGTAACTCCTTCACTTGGCACCACAGTGCCTCCAAGACAACACAGCTCCTGCAGGACAGAGGACCATCTCTCCCAGCCTCAGAGAGGCCCTAGACACTCCCTGCAGTCTAGGGCTCGGAGGGCTGTGCCCATCATCCAAAGCTCTGCCTGCATCAAACCCTTTACGCTAGCAGGAGCGGCTGCTCCAACATCTGGGGGAACTGCCCCATGCCACCACCATATCTGAGACTGTTTACACTGGAGCAGAACAAGCTGAGTCCCACTCCATGGCGGCCTTTCACATAAACTTCTGCATTTGTTGGTAGTGCCTTGGGCCTGGGTCTTATATAGACCTTGACCAAGCACTGGCGAAAAGGGTGCTTGACCCTCCCTAATTAGGGGGCAGCTGCACCCTGGATCAAGGGCAGCTGATCGCGCTCGTTAGAAGCTGCTAGAGCTTCCTCAGGCCTGTGGCCTTATGGCTCCCCTTACCTTGTCCTTACCTAGGGACAGCACCACTCTCAGGTTTCTCAGAAGGTTCCCAGGGATTCCCCAATGATCCTGGACCTTGTCCCCAAAAGATCCATAAGGTCCCAAAGCAGAATCCAGAGACCGCTGCGCAAACCTTGGTGAGTTGCCTCTGGGAGCTGTGCTGGTTCCTTTGCTGGCGGTGTACAGGCAATTTGGTGTGGAGCTCAGCCGTTGCTTTCTTGGATTTACCCATCATTTAGGTTGGAAATGGCATAAAAATAATGGGCGTCGTTTCAGCAAACACTTGTTTGCAGTTGCTTTATACCTGTCTCGTGCTTTGGTTCTGAACAAGGAGGTGGCACCATCTTTTTGGCGTACAACCGCAAATTGTGCACCCTTGGTGTGATACCCCAGCGCACACAGTAAAGGCACGCATTCCCAACCTGGCAGCACGGTGGTTTCTGAGCGTGGAGATCTGCGTGCCGAACAATAGCAGGGCCCATGCCTACCAAAATGTTTGCCGGAGTCCCTCGGCTGATCTTAATAAACATTGTGAGGAGTTGACATCTTCAAAAGGCATCTTGCCTGCATATCAGCAGCCGGATGATGAGCCCACAGTGCTCAAAGAGTGTAAAACATAAGCATTTCTTTTGCAAGTGTGCGTAAAGTGACATAGAGGGGTTTTGGTTTGCAAGGGGTTTGTTTTTGCTTAATTTCGTCCATGCAAGCACACAGCCTCCATTGGTTAATAACTTTTCCTTTGATTTTTAGGTTCAAATAAACCAAAATCTCAAAGCAGAACTCATTAAAGCATATTGAGTTTCATCTCCTCTTTGCATCAAACGCATACGTTATGCAGCTGGAGCCGCTCTCCCAGGGCAGGATTCGGAGCTTACCTTTTATCCACAGTTTACTTGGTACGTTGCCACGCACTGCCTCAGGAGGGAAAGGAGCAGTGATGGAAACAGCTTGTTTCCATCACTCGCGAGCTGTGGCACAGAAAATTTAAGCCGTTGCTGACCAAAGGCCTTTCTGGGCAAGTGCTGCTTGGACGGGCTCATCTTCGCAGTTGCTGAGGCAAAAAGGAAATGCAAACCACCTCTGGCATTTCCAACCAGAGCCATTAGAAAAGGGGGGCCGGCAGACATGGATCTGGAAGCGTGCCTGTCTTGCCAGGAGGGAATAATGGTGGCATTGTCTGAAAGTTCAGCCCGGAGTTCTTCTGCTACCTTGTTTTTCAGAAGTCCCTGCTTTGGAAACTGTCGTTTAAGTTTCCCTTAAATAGCAAGACCCTGGCGTCAATCAGGAGGCTTGGGGAATGAAGTGCAGTGGAGATTTTTTAGGACTAGTCTGGTTTATGGTCCCTGGGTGTAGGAGAGAAAAGACTGGGCAGCAGGCGTAGATTTTACAGTCTTTTTCTTTAAAAAGAACAGCTCAGGCTTGTACCTGCAGAAACCCCCTGAGTGACAGCCATCAGACAGCAGCTTTATACCACCAGCATCACCAGTGGCTCTGTGGCACCTTCCCTCCTATTTAAAATGCTCTCATCCAGGCATTTTTTTTTTCTCCTGAATTATCCCCCTGTTTTCTTGATGATTTTTTTGCTACCCTTAGGGGGGAATACTGTGAAGAACCGAAGATGTTTATGTTTTCTACTACATCGCTCTATGAATCTGAAAGTGTTTGTGGTGCTGTGACAAATTCCATCTGAGCTTTCCTTTCTAAACAGAAGAGAAACAGAAGATGGTGGTGAGAAGGGTGCAATGCTGGTGGGTGTGATGCAGCCCTCACCAGAGGGCTCCTGCTCCTCCGCCGTGGTTGCTAAATAGGCCCTGGGATTTCTCTGTTCAAAACAGACTTAAAAATGCCTCCCTTCTCTCCCATCAAAGCCTTGCTCTGCATTCTGTTTTTGCAGTTGCAGACCTGTGTTTTTAACTGGCAGGTTTCTTTAAAATGTTGGGGAAAATTCTTCAGTTTAGAAAACCATCACTAAAATGAGGTCAACTTTATTTGCACTCCCAGGAAAAATCTGGTTGGAGGAAAAGAAGTGGCGAGCGTGTGATGTACATGAACGATGCTGCCAGAATATCTCACAGACTTGCCTTTGTAGCAGGTTGGGGGAGTTAGCTCTGGGTGAGTCATACAGACAAACAGCAAGGGCCCTCTTCATTTAGCAGCCTGAATAACATTACCTCTATCCGAATTTAGGTCTGTTGGCTGGCTTATACACAAGTCAAATACGCTGCTTATTAAAGGCGCAATATCATATGCGTACCTGTGGTATATTTGTGTTTGATAATAATGCATTTCTCATGGGGGAACGCATTCTTATTTTAATGTATATTAGCATTTGTTCCACAGAAGTCAGTTTATTGCTTCAAATGCACTCGCTTATTTAGATACTGAAATTTGAAACTGTATTGCTAAACATCTTTTTCCCAGTCATTTAACTTGAAAAAATCATATACTGTCTCACAACTCCATCAAGCTATTTTCACTAACCAGACTACAACAGGAGTTACTTTCTACATTGCAAAAGAGTTTATTTTAACCCATGCCAGTCCTCTGCTTATCGCTGTTGCATCAGGTTGTGCTTTGGCAAGTTGAAAAGACAGGCAGCTGGGCCTTGATTTCCAGTATGAGGCATCCATGGGAAATTTTACTCTCTAAACCGCAGAAACATTGTCCCCTTAGAACTGTTATGCGGCACAGAAATAATGTACAGTTGTAAAAGTAGTTTATGCCTGCTCCTTTTTCTCAGATGTACGCAATGCTGTAGGCGTTTACCTCTGTCTGGCTTAAATTTCCAGACTGCTTTACTGACCTGGGGTGAGGAAAGAGTTAAGCTAAGAGAAAGCCCCAGATACTAAAATTAACATCCATCCCACCCCCCCCCCCCCCCCGCCCACAGCTTTGAGATTTGTAATCACAACTTGCAGTTAGACGATTTCTTCTAGCAGTGCTAACTGCGTTTTGATCATTTGAAATCGCAGATGGCTGGCTGGAGCTCAGAGGAATTCAGTCTCCTTCCTCTCTTCCTTCTGCTCTGCCTTCCTCCCCGCCCAGAAAAGTCTGTTTTCAGGTCATCTGTAAGATTCTATTATTTCTTGCTAAAGCTGAAGCAGATTTGGCTGCTGGTAGCTGAAAATACTTACAAGGTCTGCAGAAATGTGTGTGGTGGTTGAGCTGCCTGGAATTACCCTTCTTGTCCAGCATACCCGCCTGGATTGATGCGCAAAATAAAGATAGCCAGTTTTAGGCTGTCTCTAGTCCTAGAAATCTTGTTAATTGTTTATGAAATTATCTATGTTTTTAAATAAAAAAAACACAACAAAACCAAAAAAACCAACCCACAACCAAAACAAAAGCGGTTTTTGTTATTGCCCTGGGTGATTTATCCTATTTACAGGGCAGTTGTATTGGCGTAGCTGAATTGCAACTGGAGGCAGGGCAAAGTCAGGAATTGTGTTACGAGCTTGTTCTACCAGTGGATAATACGTTTCTGTAACTGCATCTTTTGTCTGCAGGAGGCACTTTTTATTGTTGGTGTAAGTGATTACAAAGCCTGAAAAAAAAAAGAAAATAATAAAAAAATTCGATGATTTCACATCCTACACAAATGCACACTCCCCCAAACC
>Ga0065711_1045368_pt1 | contig 13535 bp, 17 predicted proteins | sample Hoacrofraction12_FD_59098 | JGI IMG/M metagenome (GOLD analysis project Ga0065711, IMG submission 59098) | Hoatzin crop microbial communities from Cojedes, Venezuela - Epithelial fraction 12 v2 (version 2) | ecosystem: Host-associated > Birds > Digestive system > Esophagus > Crop | place...
TTTCCACGAAAAACTTTCTCAACTTTGATGAACTTCAGGGCTTCGACTTTCTTAAAGGGGCCTCCGGCCCCTCGGCCCGCAGCGTGGCCGCGCCGCTCCTTCCCGGGCATCCCGGGGGCTGGGGGGCCGCGGCGGAGCTCCGCGGGGGGCCGAGGGCGCCGGGACGGCAACGCCGCGATGAGAGCCCCGAGCCCCGGAACAGCAGCCCCGGGAGCTCAGGACACGATCCCGTAATCCCGGGACAGTGGCCCCACGACGCCCAGGACAGCAGCCCTACGAGCCCGGGACAGTGGCCCTGAGACCCCAGGACAGCAGCCCCCCATCCCCTGGGGACAGCAGCCCAATTCCTCCTGCCCGAGCAGCCCGATGTCCCCACAGACAGCCCTGCTCTGGGGCCTTGGAGCAGGAGTGGGCTGGAGGCATGTCCATCTTCTTGCCCTTCTCCCTGCCCGCGCTGGTCCCTGACCAGCCTCGTCCTAACAGCGCAGGCAGGGAGGCTGGCACGGGTTGGAGCCAGGCTCTGGCAGGGTTCCCGGCTCCCAGCCCACACAGAGATCCCCACCGTACCCAGGGAGCAGCCCGACCCATTCCCATCTCTGCTATGGCAGTTGGAGAGGATGAAGAGGGTCCTGCCTTCTTCCAGGCCTCTGTGCAGCCGGCAGTTGGGGATGTGTGACGGGAGCAGAAAACGGGGTGTGTGTGGCTCGTTCCTGCATGCCACATCTCACAGCTTGGTCCCTGTACGGGGTGCACGTGGAAAACCCCCCAGGGTTCGGGGTCAACCTACCAAGCGGGAGATGTTCAGGGGATCCTGAGCCACGCTGGCTTAACCAGTGTTGCTTGTACCCAGTCCTCGCCGCTTCCTCAGCACGGAGACTGAGTGGAAGTGCAGGGAAACATAGCCCTACCCCGTCCCAGTGTCCCACAGCCCCCCCCTGAGCTGCAAAAGCCCTGGCTGGAGCTGCTCGAATGCACCCATGGCCTGTGCTGTCCCAACTGCGTCGGACGTCACTTCAGAATCAAACTGAGTCCACGCCTGGCTCTGAGCGAGCGTTTGCTCCCGGCAGCAGCTCGGGGACAACGTCCTGCTCATGTGCACGCTGTGCCCAGGCGTGAGCCTGGCTGCGGGCAATCACAGCCGATTTCTCCACTGACACCTGGGCTTACTGCCCTCTTCAAGCCTCAGCCTCTGACTTGCTTTGCCACCTGGTTATGCAGAGGCTCCCCGTGAAAATTTAACCCTAAACTCAGCCATCGCCACGCGCGAGCATCATTCAGCACAAGCCAAGGAGCTGCGGGTCCAGCAGCGGGGAAGACGCGCAGAGAGCACCGTCGCTGAGGTGCTTCCCACAGTCAAGCAGGCGCCCGCGGGGTTTCGCCGCAGGAGGTGCGTTGGAGGGGAGGAAGTGTCCTCCTGGGAGCCTCGCTTTGCGTTTCCCTGCTTTCTAGGTTAGGGCTTTCAGCAGCAGCAGCTGTTCGCACGTGGCACCGTGGGTTTGCGTCCTGAGTTCTCACACTCAGCAGCGGCAAAGCGGCGATTCCTTTTTGTAAGGCTGTGTAACGAGCCGCTAAGGCAGAGAGCCTGCCAGGTCATACAAGCGGGGAGGAAAAAGCCCACTTTTTAATTTAAAAAAACCCAATTTACTTCTTTACAATGTTGTCCTACACAGGTGGGGTTTTGGGAGACTTTTCACGCAAAGAATACACCCAGCCCTCCCGAACTGCAGTGAGAACCCCCAGCACACCCACGGAGCTCGGCACGGACAGATCCTCAGCAGAACAAGGGCTTTCTCTGGTCTTCACTGATGTTGCGCTTCATCATAACGTCGTCCCCAGCGCAAGACTGAACAGGAATAACTCCCAGGAATAGCGTTGCCTGCTGTGCCACAAAGACTCAAAGCAAGCCCACCCTGATGAAGACCAGGAATATTTGCTTCCCGTGCTAAATAAGAAAAACCGAGTATAACCTCACAGAGCTTTCTCCGTGTTTAGTTTTTGGGGTTTTTTTACTTTCTACAGCCTTTGAGTCAGGAGACGAGAGGCCTGCAGCAAGCAGAGGAAGACACAAAAGGCTGGAAGTCAGAAAGCAGCAGCAGGTTTTCGTCAGACCCCCAAGGAAGCCACGCTGTGCGCACATGCGGAGGAAACACGCCGCCTCTTCCATAGCAGGAAAAACACCCGCCGCAAGCAGAAGAGCTGCTGCGTCCATCACACTGGGGCGATGACGGCAGGTCCACCACATCACTGCCAGACTGACGGCCCATAACCTGTGGTTTATTCTGTAGGCAAGTTAATCGCGTTGCTGTTGGGCAAGAGAGAAGCATCCTGCTTGCAGGACCACCCCCCAGAGCTGTCTGTGGTGGCAGCATCCCTACATCCCAGCATGTCGTGGCTCCTAAGTCCCTTTGACATCCCCATAAACATCACACTCAGGCAGCCTCTCCCCTCCCACAGCAGATGGAGCCCTTGCTGGTCCAACCAACTGCACAGGGAGGAGATGTTTCCTGCCCCCAGGAGCTTGCAAGGGTGGACAAAAGTTGGGACAAATGAAGCAGTCACTGCTACCAGGTTGTGCAGGTGAGACAGTCCACCAGAAAACTGTGATGTCTCTGCAGTGGTTTGGGCTGAGGATTTTTTCTTTGGGTGGTTCTCCACTTCCATGTGGAGATGCTCAGCTTTAACCATGCGATCTGAGACCACATCAGCTGAACCAGTGCAGGACCAGGGTGACACTCTGGACCGCACTTCTCCAAGTTTTACAGCAAAGTATTTTTACACCAATACTTCTCACCCTGAGGCATCTACCACCTAACCGCATGTCCCTCTGCAGCCTAGCCAAGGTGTGCACCAGAGGCCCTGTCCTTGCCATACCACAGCCAATGAGATGCACTGGTTAGAGGAGCAGAGCTGATGCTGTGACTGCCCAGCCCGCACCCACCAACACCCCCCGCATCAGTTCCTGTTCAGCGTGGACGAGCTGGTGGCGAGCCAAAGTCACACTGATGAAAAGCATCTAAGTGAGACCAAAAAGTTACTCTTAGGCCCAAGACTGCACGGTCTCCTGCAGTCACTTGAACACACACTTCAATTGCAGTGTTGTAACGTTCTCGTAACTCAGCAGCAATGCCCTCCTACACCCAGCTACGCTGCTGCAAGCACGTGGCAGGGCTCAGAAAGCAGCTTGGGGGGGAGGTCTCCCAGCCACAAGCCCCAGGCAGGTCACTGCCAGCTGGAAAACAGCATCTCCATCTCCAGAGCAACTTCCAGGTCTCCTCCACGCTGCTTCACACACAGGGATGGGCAGCCCACACAGGGCTATACCTGTCTACAGGTGCCCTGCCACAATGCCCCACGCAAGCAGCTCCAACCACACTGTCCTGTCTGTAACAGGCACAAACCAAAGCATAGGAAGTTCCAGCTGAACATGAGGAAGAACTTCTTCACTCTGAGGGTGACAGAGCACAGGAACAGGCTGCCCAGAGAGGCTGTGGAGTCTCCTTCTCTGGAGATATTCAAAACCCGCCTGGACGCAGTGCTGTGCAGCCTGCTCTGGGTGACCCTGCTTCAGCAGAGGGGGTTAGACTAGATGATCCCCTGAGGTCCCTTCCAACCCCCATGATTCTGTAAATGATGGGAACTGCAGTGCCTTGTCAAGAAAAAAGAAGAAAAGCTGCAAGGTGCTCACAACCATCAAGCAGGTCCTACCAAGGGGATTACTTATATACTTGAGATAGATTATAATCAGCTGAGAAATCAAGGTGGGACTTGACACGACAACCACCTGTAGACAATCTTGTGTTGTCACATAGTTTCTCAGCTTAACATTTTCCAAGGGCTCTTTCTCACTCTTGAACCAGCAGGTCACCAGTGTAGGAGGTAGGATGGCCAGGAGCAGTGTCCAGCCGCTCAGATGCTGGTTATAGTCTCTGGCTGGGCTCCTGCATCCTGTATCTGCTGCCCATTTGTTTTGTGATCCCAGGACTCATTCACCCATCTGTAGAGAGGTGATGAATTTAATTTTGGGGATCATGGTTGTTGTCATAGTGGGTACCTTGGATCCCTGCTACCCCAAAACTCATCGCGGGCTGTGCCACGCTTTGGATGAGGTGCTGGGTTGTTTTGCTGTTTCTCACTGCTTGTCTGGGACAACAGCTGAGCCTTGGCTCTTGTCCCAGGGCAAAGAGGATGCTCCCGTGCCACTTCCAACATGTTTGAGGTATGGTGAAGGAAGGTTCTTTGCTCACTGCCAGCGCCAACTTCTCCTCCTCCTGTCCTTGTGTGGGAGTCCCCACATCTCCCCAGACCAGGCCAGCTAGCACTGCTCATCCTGCCCCAGAGATGTCCCCGTACACCCCTCCATCCGTCCCAGCTGCTCTTGCCTCATGCCCTTTAGTCTTTCTGGCTAATTATCCCAGGCTGGGATTTGAAACACTGGCTAGAAACAGGCCACTAACCAAGGAATGTGGAGAAACCATGACTTCCAAACAAGCAGTGCAGACCAGCCAACCCTACTGTGCCACAGGGCCGGCTGGTGCTGCTGTGACGAGTGATGGGCACATGCAAGTTGGGTGCTGGTGCTGTCACCAAGGAATCTTTACAGGACCTCAGATGAGTTCTCAGAGAACTTTCTGGCCACAGGCAGGAGAAGGCTTTAGGACTGAGACACTTCTTTTGGTACGGATTGGCATCCAAACATCCGGAGACTTGTTATAGCATCACACTACGATGGTGGGAAGGGACCTCTGGAGTCTCCCATCCAATAGCCTGCAGGGCTGTCACCAGAACTGGATCAGGTTGGTCCTGCCTTGAAAACCCCCAAGGATGGAGCAGCGCCACCTCTCCAGGTGTCCCACCCTGCAGGGAAGAAGTCTTCCCTAACACCCAGCTCAACCCTCCCAAGCCATCATCTGTGGCTGTTGCCTCACGCTGTATCATCTGCCGCTATCATGGAAAGTCTAGTTCCTCCATCTTTATAACTACCCCTCTAGGAGTTGTAAGCTCCTAGTAGACCCCATTTTGTCCTCCTTTTGGCCAGACTAACCTAGCCCAGCTCCTTGGTGATGCCTCACTGTCTCCTTCTGTGGTTTCCCCACCTCCCAGTCCCCCTCTCTGCCTGACGCAGAGCCTACCCAGCCATTACTCCCAGACCCACAACCTCTTTGGCCCATCTGTCCCCAAACAGCAGGGGTGGCCCTTGGCCAAGACCAGGCTGAAGAGCAGGCCCCAACCCATTCCATGCATTGAACCAAATGCCGTGTGGCTACATCGGTCCTAAGCACCACAGAGGTTCAAGTGGTGGAGAGCTGCTCCTGCCCAGTCAAACCATTCAGGTTCCTGCTGGTCTCAGTTCTTTTGCTGTATTTAACCACGATACATGCAGGACATGTCGCTCCTCCTGGGAGAAGGGGATGGGCAGCCCTGGAGCACGTGCACGCCACATGCAGTTAGAGGCAAGGTCATCGTAAGAGGCTGAGGACTGCAGAGCAACAGGAGGATGCTTGAAGGCAGGAGAGCAGCAGGTCACCCCACGTAATGGCCAGAGCAACCTCTCAGGGCATCCCCTCCATGCCCCGAATCGATCAGTGAGGCACTGCCAGCCCCTTCCCCTCTGACACCCGTGACATCCCCAGGATTGACTTCGTAGCACTGCTGAAGGTCAGGGGATGAAAGTCATGGAAGAAGAATTGATGCCAGAGACTGCTGGTATCTGGGTACCGAACGACGGGACGCAAATGGCCCCATCCCGGGGGCTGTGCAGGATTTCGGGTGGCCCGGTGGGTGTTGGGCAGAGACAAGGAGGGGAGGAATGGCAGGGCTCATCCAACATCACATGCCTGGAGTAGCTGCTTTGAGGACGGCACTGAGCGCTTTCAAACTTTAATTCCTTTCCGTACGTCACCGCTTGTCTTCTCCGGCTCTGCCTTCCCCCAGGAGGACAAGCTGAAGCTAACCGAGAAAGACAAGGGCTCGGAGGTGTGCGCAAATGTTTGCTCAGACGCATCGGATCGCTGCAAAGCTGCTTTTATGGGCATTTCAGAGCGGTTCCTGGCAGCGCTGCTGGAGCTGAGCTCTGAGGACGCTCGCTGCACCCCGTGACGTGAACCCACCGAGTGGGCTTCAGACGAAAAAGGGGCGAGGAGAGCTCCTGTTTACAAAATTTGAATTAAAAAATGCCGCCAAACAGAAAAGCCTGTTTGGAGCCAGGAGCAGGAACAATAACCCAAACGCTTTCCTCTGATGGGTTGCAGATGCAACATGCCAGCAATATCCTGGTGGAAAAAGCGCTGCTGCACGGAGGGCTTTTGCCGGTTATTCACCTAGGAAATGAAGACAGTACTTCAGTCTGCCCCAAAACTCTTTGTTTTTTTGCCTTGAAAATGAAATATGGAGAAAAAAAGGGCAGTGCTCCTCCTTGCTTGTGCAGTGATTAAACAACATACTGTTATCTCTTTAGTTTCATAATTAATGTGTCGTTTGCACTATCCAGGCTTAATAAGTATGGGGAAGAAACCAGCAGGGAACCTTTTGTGTGGGCATTTATTAAAGGCCCCAGAAGCAGCCCAGCCGCATCCATGGAGGGGTTGCAAGCCTGGCCCTGGCGCTTGTGCTGCACTGAACCGCTGCCCAAGTGGCATCGACAGCTGGCCTTTAACAGAGACAGAAACGCGGCTTTGCCGAGTGTGGGGTGAGGGCTGTCCCAGTGCCGGGTGCCTGCCATGTGCCCACACCTTGCAGACATGTTTGAGCACGAGAGCTCTCCTTCCATGTCCATTCTCCGTAGCTCCTTCTGTAGCCGTTCAGCAAGGAGAGCAGCTGAAGCCACCATGGTCCTCTCGAGGGCCAAAACGATCCCCGCCTTGCAGCTGGACCTCGCCGATGATACAATCAGTATGATGCCTTGTCCACAGAGGAGCTGGGAGCTGCCTGGGTTGTTGAGGTCCCACACAGCTTGGAAGGGCCTTAATGGAGGGACTTCTGCAGTCGCGTCTGCCCCTGCTCATTTAAGCCTTCGCGGGAGCTGCCCCACTGGTGCAGGGACAGGCTCTCAGCTCTGCAGGGGGAAAGGCTCCCCTCGACCCCGTTATCACCACCTCTGTCAGTGAGCACAGCTCTGCTTCAGCGTCTGGCACTCGGCACCAACAAAGTGGCACCGATGGTCTCCAGAGCTATCCTGGCGGCAGGGAAAAGGCACAGCATGCTGTGGCAAGCCTTTGCCAGGCCAGATCCTGCCCCTTCCCACACTCTGCAGTTGTTTGACTGCAGTTTTGACAGGGTGCTCAGTGAGAACATTGGCTTTGGCACCCACATGGGTGGCTGGAGCAGCAGGGACGGGACGTGGCTTGACCCAGGGCATTGAGAGACGGTCAGTGTCATGGGTGTCCTGAGCCTGCATGTGTTGTCCTACCACAAGACCTGTCCCAGGCACCTCTGGGCATCAGGAAACCCAGGGTGCCTAAGCCCAGATCCCCCTCTGTCGTCAGCCAGGTGCTACCAAGTGGAAGGGCCATGACCCATCATGCTCAGCACGGCCTCTCCAGATTAGATCTCTTCATCTTCTGTTAAATTATCTTCATATCCAATTAACAGACATTATGAAGGGCAGAAATGCTCACGAACTTTAGCATTAAGCATCTAGACAATCAAGAAGGACCATCTCTGTAATGGAGGAGGTGGGCAGCTTTGAGCCCTGCCACGTGGTATGTTCCCTGGTCATCACAGAAAGGCAATTGCCCGAACTCTCCCAAGAGGAAAGGCGTCCCATTTTCACGAAGGTTATTAATGTCCAGCCCTTCTAAACACTGGAGACCTTGTCAAATAAAACAAAAGGACTTGTTGTGGAGGAATCCTTGGCAACACGACCAACATACACATGACCTTCCGACTTGGAAAACAGATGGCCAAAATCCCAAACGAGCAATCCCACCGCACACGGCACGGCTCAGCTCCCCTGCTGCCGCCGCTGCCGGCAACAGGCCATGATGCACCGCGGTCCACAAAGCACAAAGGAGCAAGCCCAGGGAGCAAGAAGGGACATGCAAGATGACCACTGCTCCAGCCTGGACATGGTGCTTTCTCTGTGGCAGCCATGAACCTCCAAAAGCCCTTTATCAGCTCCTTTATCACATCCTTCCCCAGGATTCTCCCCGCTCCCATAGGCTGCCCTCGTCCAGCCCCTTGCAGGTCCACCCTGGGGGTATGTGTCCACGGGTGGCTTCAAGGGTAGGGAAGAGGTCTCCTTGCAGCCTCCTTCCTCCTCCCTAGTGTTCTCCAGGCGAGTGTAAAGCCCTGCCACACCGAGTGCTGCACCACAAAGGACAGCCTGGGACACCTCCATTCTCAGACTCCGCATGCTGCTGCCCAGCACGGGGGAGATCCCAGCGCACCAAGCATGATGTGGACAAGACCTCCTGCTGACTCCAGCCTCCCATCTCCTCTGGTCAAGGAGGACCCATGCCCTTCTCCTGGAGATGACGCTTCCTAGCCAAGGGTGCATCGTGCTCTGTAACAGCCGCCGTTCCGTCGCTGCCGGCACTTTGAAGGCTGCTCCTCGGTCATGTGGATAACGAGAGGGATTAGCAAGTCAGGGGAGGATGAGAGATAAATGAAGCATCGTCTTGCAAGAGGCTGCTCCATCCATCCTGCTTGTCTTTGGGTGGAGAAAGGAGAGCAGAGGGCAGCGGTAGTGGGCAGGCCAGGTACCGCAGCACAGTTCCACGGTCGCTCCTGCCCTTCTGGAGCTGGCGGTGTGAAAGCCATTGTGCCATGGCAGCACCCTTTCCGATGCCGTCCCCACGCCAGGGATGCTCACCACAGCTCAGCCGGGCAAAGCCAAGGAGCCTCCATGACCTGCGGGATTTTTGAGGGCACCTTGGCTGGGCCAGAGCCCAGGGTTCCCAACAGGCACAGTGAATGGCCCATCCCCAGGGCACCCCAAGTCTCACCCGTCAGAGCTTCAAGCCTTGGTGGCAAACTAAAGCAATATATCTTCCCAATTCTCAGTCCCAGAAATGCCAGACTTGTTTAAAATGGACTGTTTAGACGAATTTGTATATGTTGGTATGTTGGACACCCAGCATGAAAGACTTCAGCTCACGATTAAAGTATGGGAAAGCCCTAAAACCACAGAAAACAAAGAGTTTTATCATGGGAAGCACTGGTCCCTGGGATGAGCTATAATTACTTCTGTTCTGCTTCGACCTCCGTGCGTAAACACCAAGGACCGACGGCAGCACAGGCCGATTTTCCAGAGTCGGCTGCTGCCGATCGCTTCAGCTAATGGGATGGGAGGGGACACACTGCAGTACAAAGTGCCCATGTCCACACGACAGACACACTGGGCGCACACCCGAAGTGTAGGCACTTCACCCCAAATCCCAAATTCCTGTGAAACACCCGCTGCATCACTGACCATCACCAGCGCAGACTTCCCAGGAAAAATTCATTTTCAGGAAGGGAATACGGCCTGGAAAATTCCAGCCTTGTAGAGGAACAACAAGTAAGGGGCTGTGATGGAAACTGTTTTGCAACCTTAAATATTTTACCCCAAACACCGGCAGCCCAGGCAGCGCCTCTCACCCCGTAATCTCATTAGTCTCCTTGGGAATGCCTGCCCCACAAGAGCCCCTCTTGCCCTCTTATCGCTCCCTGTGTACACCAGCTCCCCCCAGGCACCAAAAAGAGCTCCCCGTGAAGCCTGGGGGTCTGGCGAGCCCCCCGTGCACGTGCCCTGCCAGGCAGGTCCCGGGAATGCCTGATTTATAGTCTTATGCCTCATTCTGTTTACGCCAGGCGAGTTATTTAAAACAAGGAGAGCGAGAGGAGCCCGGGTTTTGTTTAAAAGTCCAGCGAGGAGATTTGCCTTAAATAGTCAAGAGCTGAGATTGGAGAGGAGGCCGCCCAGCAGCCCGGACCTCCAGGGTGGGAGCGGAACTGGCACCCGCGGGGGGAGCTGGCTGGCTGCAGGAGAGGTGGCAGGAGGCTCCCGCTTAGCCCTGGGGAGTTGAACCACCCCGAGGGATCACTCGCAGCCCCGGCTTTGCGTGGCCTGTGGCACCGGAGACATGGTTCACCTCCACGACACGAAACAGCAGTCTCAGGAGAAACGTTGCCGATACTTGCAAGCCAGCTGTTCACTCTAAACCCTAGTAATGGCAATCCAAAATCTGCCCCACAGACAGAATTGGTGCAGCTACCCCAAAGCAAGCCATCTGCAGCCTGGCACAGCCCCAGCTACGAACCCCTCAAGCAGCCGCCCTCCACTCCTCGAGGTCTCCTCCTTAGGAGCAAGGCTAGACATGAAGCCACACTGATGTAAGAGCATCCCACGGGGGGATGACACAAGCTTCGTTTGCTCGGTGCTGAGCACAGATCTGATTGCTCCCTATAAATACATCCGGGGTCAACACCAGGGACGGGGAAGAGCTATTTAAACTCAAGGAGGATGCTGGCAAAAACAAAAGGCTATATATAAACTTTCCATGAGCAACGCCAGGCTGGAGGGAAGGTTTTAACTCCTGGAGCAGGGAGGTGGAGAAAGAGGCCCCCAAGGAGTGGGAAGAGGCAGTGGGATGGAGCTAGACACATTTCTCTGTGACCCCAGGGTGGGCAACCCTGGTTTCCCTCCATCACCCATCACCGAGACCAGCAAAATCAGCGGAGGGGCCGGCAACCAGCCTTGGCATTGCAGCGATAGCTCCCAACCCTGCTCCAGGCAGGACAGCAAGGGGCAAGAATCTCTTCAGATATTTTTCCACTTTCTTGACTTATTTGGTCAAAATTGCTGATGAATTAATCAGAATTATGAGTAACTTGGGTGCCTCGAAACACTCGGCAGCAACAGTTGAATGCTGAAAGGCAGAGCGGTTGCACAAAGCCTGGCACCCTTTGCTAATCCCTCCACCCCTGCTAAATCCTGCACCCGCCGTTAGCGCATGCATCATCTGCTAATCCCTAATCCTTGCAACCCTGCCCATCCCTGCAGCCTTGCTGATCTCTGCAGCTCCTGCGTGCCCTGCCAACCCCTGCACCCCAAGGAGCCCTGGTGCCTGCTCCCCGCCACCCACTGCACCCAAACCCGCCCTGGGCAGCGGGGACAGGGCAGAGCTGCCCTGTCCATGCCCAGCATCCCTGCTGAACGCTGACAGTCACTCATGGGAACGGCTTGAGCAAGAAATACCACATTTGGGGGGCGTTACGGAGACAACGGGGAGAGGAGGCGGAGAGCGGGACCGCGTGGTGGGGCAGGCTGGTGTCATGGCCCCCAGGAGCGGGCAGGACTCCAAACTGCCTATTTTTGCAGCTTGTCTCAGAAGGATCTGAGCACCGGGACATGGCCGGCTCCCACCGCACATCGCAGAACAGCGGTACTATTGGCAGGGCGGGGGGATGAAATATTCTGAGAGGTTTAGAGCAATTCGGTGTCTCCCACAGAGCACGCTGATGAATATTTCAGAGGAACAGGCACCCGAAGGAGGGCTGCGAGCTGGCTGAGAGCTTCACCAAACAGCCACCCCGTAACCATGGCGGCCATGGTGCCGTCTGGCAGGGATGCTGCTGGGCGACAACTGGGAGCATCAGGCCACGCCAGCGGAGATGCCTGACAGAGCAGAGCTCTGGGACAGCCTGAAAACGGCTGACTGGGGCAGTGACCAAGGAGGACATTGCTCCTGGAGGTGTCTGGTGTCTTCCCACTCTGTACCCAGTGACCTGATAGCAGTGAGGGCTTGTTCCCACACGTGTGTCCACCGATCCATCAGCTGTCCTACGTCACTTTGGAGCTGCTTCCCAGCAAACACTGAGGCAGACCTCATCTTCCCAGTTCCTCCCAGCTGACCCCTGTCCTGCTCTTCCTCTCCAAGCAGCATGGCTGCTCTGCTTCTACTCTGTCACCCCAAGTCTTTGGCTCGCTGTGGGGGGAAGATGACAGCATTTGGTAGAGAGGATGTGCATGCTGTCATGGGGAACTCCACGTCCGGCACCAGCATTTTCTAGGCTGTGAGAGGAGGAAGCCGACCACAGAGAAAGTGAAGTATGGGCTCTAGCAAGAGGTCCATAAACATTTGTCACTGTAAATTAAAACAGAGCTGCCCATGTCTGCCATGCTCCCAAATCCCCTAAGCCGCAGCCCTGATAGCAGCCCCACTGGTGCCGGTGTTGCAACGACCAGGGGAGTGTGCAGAGTCACGTCCCAGATGAAAAGTTCAGGTCCGAGCTGGGGGAGCCTCCAGGGCAGAGTAAAGGCAATGGGGTTTGAGAAGCCGCACCCAGGGATGTGCTGGCACCCCGCTGTCGCCGACCCAGCATGGAGCTGCAGGCCACCACCAGACACATGCCCTGTTCTCTCCCAGCAAAGATGGCCCGGGACAGGACCCCCGGTGTGCTGGGAAGGGGCTTTAATTCCTGCTACATCCCCTGGGTGTGACAGCAGCAGGTCTGGGAGAGCGCGGAGCAGGGAGACAGACTGCCGAGGGGAAAGTTTCGGGGTGGCAGGAGTGAAGGCAGCACAGCTGTCGGTGGTGCCGCTGTGGGCTGAGCCAGCGCTGAGGCCACATTCCCCAGAGACAGATAAAAGCTACCGTAAAAGGGGAGACCTGTCACTTGGGCTGGTCTGGCTTGTCTCAGCACGACAGGGAGAGCAGTGAAGCACTCAGCGAGCGGGTGCCACCGCAGCTCTGGTGGCTGGGAGCCGCCTTATCGGCAGCATGCCGCGTCCCTGGCACTTGCTGAGCCATGCCAGGGAAAGCACCGACCCACCGAGGCAGCTCCGAGCTGCCTCAGCCCCGTCCCCCCCGTGATGGCAGCCTGCAGCCGCATGCCCGGCTGGATCCATCGCATCGAGCCCCAACTCTGCATGCCGTCGCCCTGCCACAGCGGCCCTTCAGTGGGAAGCCAGGCTGGCTTGTGGGGGCGCCCAATGTTTCCAGGGTGCAGCCCATGCCTAGGTCCCTCCATCACCCTCGTGCACGCAAGGGAGCAGGGACCTCGGGCGAAGGGAAGGCAAGAGGGATGCATTAGGAGGAGCATGGCCAGCAGGTCGAGGGAGGTTCTCCTCCCCCTCTATTCTGCCCTGGTGAGGCCCCATCTGAAGTGCTGCGTCCAGTTCTGGGATCCCCAGTTCAAGAAAGATGAGGAGCTACTGGAGAGAGTCCAGCGGAGGGCTACGAGGATGATCAGGGGACTGGAGCATCTCTCCTACAAGGAGAGGCTGAGGGAGCTTGCTTGCTCAGCCTGAAGAAGAGAAGGCTGAGAGGGGACCTTAGAAATGCTTACAAATATCTCAAGGGTGGGTGTCAAGAGGATGGGGCCAGACTCTTTCCAGTGGTGCCCAGCGACAGGACAAGGGGCAACGGGCACAAACTGAAGCAGAGGAAGTTCCACCTGAACATGAGGAAGAACTTCTTCACTCTGAAGGTGACGGAGCCCTGGCCCAGGCTGCTCAGGGAGGCTGCGGAGTCTCCTTCTCTGGAGATATTCCAGACCCGCCTGGACAAGGTCCTGTGCAGCCTGCTCTGGGTGACCCTGCTTCGGCAGGGGGG
>Ga0065711_1045363_pt1 | contig 13532 bp, 16 predicted proteins | sample Hoacrofraction12_FD_59098 | JGI IMG/M metagenome (GOLD analysis project Ga0065711, IMG submission 59098) | Hoatzin crop microbial communities from Cojedes, Venezuela - Epithelial fraction 12 v2 (version 2) | ecosystem: Host-associated > Birds > Digestive system > Esophagus > Crop | place...
CTCCCTCAGCCTCTCCTCGTAGGAGAGATGCTCCAGTCCCCTCCTCATCCTCGTAGCCCTCCGCTGGACTCTCTCCAGTAGCTCCTCATCTTTCTTGACCTGGGGAGCCCAGCACTGGACCCAGCACTGCAGATGGGGCCTCATACCAGGCACCTGTTGGCCTTGCCACACTGCAGGCTCCTAGCCAGCGTTGCTTAAGGAAAGCAACACCACAATGAGGAAAAATGGTGTTACCAGTATGATTACTGTGAGACTGGGACAGTCCGCGGGTCTGCGTGGCTTTGTGCTTTGGGATAAAGCCCATGTGGCATGTCTGCGCCAGCCGCCCCAGGGGCTGCTCCGTGGTGGAAGGCGAAGACCCTTGGGGTGGCAGTGGGGATCTGCCTCCCACGTGAGGGACCTGCCTGCCCGGAGCTGAGACACCCATCTCAGGCACCGCGGCGAGGAGCGTGCAGCGCAGGCAGGGCGGACTGGTGGAGGGGGGATCGCAGGCTCCGTCTCAACGCGGTGTGCGGGGTGCTCTGAGCAGGTGCCTCCTCCAGACCCCGCTGTCCCCACTGCGCGCTCGTCCCTCTGCACGGGGTCTTCGGAGAGTCCTGCGCCGGGAGACAGAGCCGGCCGCCCTGCAGAACCTCTCCGGGGTTCCTCCATGCCACCGGCACGGGGCTCGGCCGGCGGGACCCGCGCTCCGCTCTCCTCCCGCGTGCCAACGCGCTGCCTGCCGCGGAGGGACGGGCCCACGAGCGCTGCTGGGAGCGCGTTTTTTCCCAGGCAGATTACGTAGCCTTTTTAGCTTCGTCCCCCCCCAGCTACACCCCCCTTCCTCTGTTATTTTGGTGCCTTTCCCCGAGGGAAACAAAAGTCAGCTTCAACGCTGTTCCCACCAGAAAGGCAAAAGCTCCCCCCCCTCTTTTTCCTTCCTCTTTTGGGTTCAGGGCAACGTGTCCCATGACAGAAGAAGCGCCGATCCCTGCACAAAGTGCTTTGCCCTTCTCCTTAAAGGGAGAGTCTTTCTCCAGGGCCCTGAGGGCCATCGCTCCGTCACGCGGAGGTGCCTCTGGGACGGAAGGACGGTCAAGTCGGACTCTTCTTGCCTGTGGTGAAAGCAGCCCATGCCCAGACGTGGGGACCAGCGATGGTGGGTGGACGTAGGTCTTGTCGCTGGGTAGCATGGAGCGGAGAGCAGCGGTGTGTCCAGGAGAGCCAGGTCTCACAGCTGAGCTTTAGCCATCCAGGGTGGACACATCTCCATGAGAGGGGGGCTTTTGGGCCCCTCTGCAGCCCGCGGGGAGCGAGGTCCCTCCTGGGGCCCTAAAGCAAATGTCCAAGGTGGAGCAGGAGCTCAAAACATTTCTCTCCGCTGCCTGTAGGAGTGATGGGTGAGGGGTTACTCACCGTTCCCCACTGCCACGCAAGATGTGACGGGCTCATGCATGGACTGAGACCACCTCGGTCCCAACAGCCAGCCCGGTGCCATCAGCAGGTGGCTCGGGAATAAATGTCACATCAGAAGCGGCTGATATTGGCCTCTGGATGAGCATCCTCAGGCCGCCTTGGAGCGGGGACATCGGGCTGGACCTGCCGCAGGAAGGTTTTAAAGATGTTTATGAGCATAGGCTTTGACCACTGCTTTGGGAAGGCAGATTTCTAGTTTTTCAGTAACTGATCCATAAAACCTCTTTCTTCCCAGAAAGTACTGGCCGCTGCTTTCCCTGCCTACTGTCTCAGGGACAACTGAAGTTGCTTTTGGTGCACGCGGCCGCTGCGGCCGCGTGTCCTGCTTGGGGCTGAGCAGCTTCGCTCTCTGCAGAGTCACAGAGCGTGTGTACAGGCACGGCGGGCAGGCTGGCATCGCGCGCGGGCACAGTTTGTCGCTGATACCACAGTCGCGTCCCTGGGCCTCCGCACAAGGAACCGAAACAGCCTGACAGACCTTCTTCCTTGTAAATACGGTTTTCAGGATTCCCTCCACCCTTGGATTTCTTTGAACAGTTTTTAACAAATGGGATTTTAATGCATCCCCCTAAATGGAGAGAGGCTGGAAATGCTGGTGTTGCCCGTACAGGCGATAAAGGAGTGGTGGGAGCCTGGGGACGGAGGGGCATTTCCTATTTCTGCAGCTCAGTAATTTTTCACAATGAGACCTTGCCAGCTCACTCTTGGAACCTGCGCCTGCAGTAAGGTGTCTGAAAAGGAGGACAGAAAAAAAGAAAAAAAATTTTAAATAAACCCCAAAAATGTCCTATAGGTTTGCAATTTTTTAAAAGAAAGGTAAAACATTTTGGTTCAGAGATACTGAAATCAGACTTTCGTTTTGTTTTGGATGCTTCCAAGGAATGCAGGACTTGGAAGGGGTGGGGAGCTTGGTGGGGAGTGTTCACGCCTGGTGGCGGGGGCTCTCGGTGGCCGGGGCAGCGGGGGGGCTGTCCTCCGACACCTTTCACACCGGTGACGGCTGGGACAGGGTTCGCTTTAGCCCAGGCAGCCGCCTGCTGTGGGAGAGACGAATCGCCCCGTTCCCCTCCGCCGCAGCGCTGAGCCCGGCTGTGGGCATCTCCAGCCTGGTGGAGATGGGGAGATGGGCCCCCCTGGTCTCTGCTGAGCTGGCGTCCACACATGAGAGCCAGCAGGACAGCAGAACATCTGCTTTCTGCCAAGATCACTGGGTCTAGTGGCTGGAGAATGTCCCTGCTGAAAGTCTTACCTGCTGCTGCACAGCGCAGGAGCCAGGCAGAGATGTGGTCCCCGTCCCGTGCTGGCTGTCAACGTCTCGGTTTCCTTCCCGTGCTGTGTCCGAGATGGGGACTCTGCCTTCCGAGGTACCTTCCTGGCTGGGGCGCAATGATTAATGGCTTCCAGGTCCCAAAGGTGTGGATGTGGGAGTGAGAATCGCGGAGCAGAGGGAATACAGCTCTGGCATAGGATCCACGAAAGCCTGGCTCATCCGTCAGGAATGCCGTGATGGAGGGGACGTTCCAAGTGTATTCAGCATGGGAAAATATTTTATCAAAGGAGCTTGGAATAAAAAAATAAAATTAAAATCTAAACATGAGCACTTGACACAGTGCCACCAGGGCTATTTTTAATGTCCTTTCTGATCGTTCCACTTGTTTTCATCATCGTCAGCTCTTTGAATGGTGGAATTAGTCACCAGATATGAGATCAAGTGAACAGAGAGCTCGTGGTTTCCAAGCGAGCATCATCTGAACTCTCCTAAGGCACATGAGAGCCGATGCCCATAGATTTTGGATGACGTGGTGGCACCCAGGACCACATGCCCAGCTGGGTGTATTTGGGCCAGTGGCACCCAAGGGAGGGCCGGGAAGCCCGCGACGCAGCAGCTCTGCTGCCAGGGCTCCTGGTGTAGGTGTCGGACACGCATCTACATCTTTCTCTGGGGAAGGTGCTTTCTGTGGAGTCGCCGGCATAAAAGAGAAACCAGGGATTTGTAGAAAGGTGGAAACAGGCTCACATTCCGTCCTCACTGCTCAATGTTTTTATTCTAATTGCTTCTAGCTATGCACTTAATGGCCAGAGCAGCCCTTGCTGAGAGCCTGACATAAGTACGGGCTTGACGTCCCTCCCGGGGGCAGGCGTGGAGAGGAGGAGAAGCTGAGCGCCAGGTCTCAGCCTCGGAAAGTGCTGAACCACCGGGTCCCGAACTGGCGAGCTGCCCTGCCGCTGGGCTGGAGCAGGCACGGGTGCCGTGGCCACGACCCGCAAAGGCACCTCACAACTGTGGGTGACGTGGTGGGGTCCCAAAACCCCATTTGCTTTACGGGCTTTGAAACCGCCGGTTGCAAGGTACAGCTTCTTCCTGGCTGTTTGGTTTCTTAAGGTGCGTAACTCAGGGCAATACCAATTTCTCGAATTTTTAGTTGCGTGGCTACATCTGTGCTCACTGATTTCTTGAAAAAAGACAGTGGTATTTGGTTAATGTCACAGCTTGTGAAAATCCTCGTCGGTTTAACTGTGGAAGTCCCCTTTTCGTTGGTCCCCGGAGGAGGATCCCTGTGGCCATCCCTGTGACAGCGCGTCTCGGTGAGGGAGCACTTTCCGTTTTAGCTCATAGATTTCCTAATCCTTGGAGCTGAGCTCCTGAAGTCGGCGGCAGCTACTGGAAAGCCTGAGGAGGAGGACGTAGGCTGATGGCTTTGGGACTGGACTTGACTAATACCTGTTCGTTGGAGAGTGGCGTTGTATTGCTCGGGAACGTCTTTCTAGGGAAATTCTGATATATTTGAGATTTTACTTCTTAACCGCTGTGTCTGTTTTGAGTATACCTCAGCAACTGACAAGCGATGATCCCAATTAATTGCAACGCTGAACTAAACACCTGGCTGTCCAGCTGGGGCACTGGATCTGGTGCTGGCATCGCCTGCGCCTGCGGTTTCGCCATAAACTGCTGTCAAGTCCCACAAGGAATAATAAGATCACCTGATGAAATGGCACTGGTACCCTTCGGTGCCATTATGCTTCGTTTGGTTGGTTTTTGCGATGGGTGGTGGCTGTCGCAGTGCTGTAAGGAGGAGCCCAAAGCACGGTGTGGGATCCTGGCCGGAGGCAGCGGCCGGCCCCGGCAGCGCGAAGCCCCTGGCCCCCCCCCTGCCCCCCTGCCCCTCCAGGCCAAGCAAGCCCACGGGTTACAGCGCGCCGGGAAAATCAGTCCGTTGACTTTGGCTTATTTAAAAATAAAAACTCATGCGCAAAACCGAGACTATTTATTTTTGCAAAAGTCTGGAGTTTCCCACAGCGTGCTGGTACGTTTGGGGACTGTTGAAGCCAACGTCCATTTTTTTCCTAAGGTAAGGAGCATTCCTTACCAGAATCATTAGGATGATAATCACGACAGACATTTCCTAATTAGTCATTAATCATAGACTTGCCTTTCTGACGCTTTCTGGGAGCTGATGCTCCGGCCAAACCCTTTCGTCCCCTCTGCTGCGGTCCCCGGCGCTGGGCTGTGTCCCTGGCGGGACAAGGTCCTGTGCAGCCTGCTGTAGGTGACCCTGCTTGGGCAGGGGGTTGGACTAGATGACCCACAGAGGTCCCTTCCAACCCCTACTATTCTGTGATTCTGTGACGCCGGCACAGCCGGGTGCTGGAGGGGAGCCACAACAGGAGCCTCTGAACTGGGGATTGCTGGTGGGGCAGGGGTGCCCCATGGGGAGGGGACCCAAGAGGCAGCGACGGGCTCTCCTCCCCACGGGGAGGGCGTTCGGCACGGCCGGACGGTGGGACAGCCACAAGGGTGGTAGCTGGAGATGCACCAGTGGGACCTGGCCCCTGCCACGGCTCCTCGGCCCAGGGAGATGGGGAGAAGGAGAGGGAGGGCTGGGGAGGACGTTTTGTGTCTCTGAGATTTCGAGAGCCTGGTGGGCAAGGATGAAGTGCGCTCACTGGGACTCCCCTGGGCTGAGGAGCATTATCCTCCATCTCGATGGATGCACCAGTCCGGTCGCTACCAAGACTCCCGCTGGGGCTGGACTCGGTCCTCTCAATTTACCGGGTTTTCTCACAGCACCGTGCTCCACTTCCACACGCAGAACATCCCAGCCGGCACGGGACAGCCCCACGCCGCGTGCGAGGGGCCTTTGCCCGCCCGGCAGAGGTGATGGGAGCTGATGGGCATCACCGCGGTGTGCCGGGGGACAGCCCTGCGTGCCGGCTCTGCTTTTGGCCCTGGCAGCGCCGTGGTTTGCTTCCGATGGCGACGCAGGCGTGGGGCGAGCGGGAGGGCAGAGCAGCCTCCCCAGCCCTGCCAGCCTCCCAGCGAAGAGCCACAGCGGGAGCCATTTCTCCCTGCCTTTCCTTGCCCCAGCCCTGCCCTCGCCTTTGTGAGCCCGCCGGCCACGGCAGCGCGCGGGGCACCGGCGCGGGCCCCGTTCCCACACTCCTAATCCCTGGGTCACGGGAGACACAAAGGAGGTGCCGCGCCGCTGGGAGCCGAGACCGGGGCAGGAGGGGCGGCCGAGGAGCCGGCTCCGCTGCCGCTGCCTGATTTCTTTCTCAGCGAGGACAACCTTCGGTTTTCTCCCTGCTAATCCTTCCCTTTAATCCCCTTCTCTCCTCGCCCGGGTCGGGGGTCTCTCTTGTCATCCCCCTCCTTCCCCAGCGGCTCCATCCCGGTCGGTGTCAGTAGAGGCAGAACCAAGCCAAGACGTCTCCATCACCCAGCATCTCGCCGATGGCCAGGGGCCGAAAGGGGGGCTGCCGGGAGGCTGGGGGTGCTGCCGGCAGCGTGGGGCTCTGCTCTTGCTCGGTTGTACCTGAGACGTGAGGAGGGGTCGCTCGGAGGGGATCAGGGCACTGCTAAGCCCAGGCGCTGCCTCCTGCTCAATCCCCAGTTGGGAGCTGGGACCTGCGGGGCCCCTTTGCTGGGCGGCCGAAGGAGAAGTGGGGCTGAAATCCCGCGTTCCCACGGGCCCCACGGCAGTGCTTTGCTCTCGGGTTCGCTCCTGGGGCTGGGGGCCTGGCTGAGCCCTCGCCCCTGCCCGCCCAGCTGGTCCCTGCCGGGGCTGTGGCTGTTGCCGGGCTGTGCCGTGGGGCATCCTCGGCGCTGGGAGCCCGAGGCAGGCGCTGGCCCCGGGCACGGGCATCGCCACTGCCGCCGGGCTCAGCACCGGCATTACCGGGCTGTAACGACCAGGAGCCAGCTTCGGGGGGGCTTCGGGCAAAGCTTCCACATGAAGCTACCCAAAACGAGGGGCCCAAAATTGGAGTTTTTGGTCCTGTGAGGCTTTAGCGAAGAAGATCGCTTTCACTGCTGGGCAGGAGTGTTGCAGCCTCACGGCTGCGGGGTCGGCAGCCAATATCCCCAAGCAGGCAGCACACGGATGCCCCAGCTCAGCTCATCCCGCTTTCTGGGCAGGCCTTGAGTCGCGATTGAGCTCCGTGGTCGCAGCACCTGAGCTGGGGTGCCTGCAGCTGGCGTGAAGCATCCATGTGAGATGTGCTCGGGTGCCTGAACGCTGCTTTCTGTCTGCTGTTTGTACAGAGCCCGGTGCAGCAGTGTCCCCAGCCTCAGCCCGGGCTCCTGACGCTTCCACGAGGCAGATAATGAATGTGACCAGTAACAGCAGACTGGGCTGATTGCAGTTCGGGGACCATCAAGAATCAGAGCTGCAAGAGTCCGAGGAGAGATTCAGGGTCTGACTCCTGGTCCTGGTTTGTGAGAGTCTTGGCTGGAGCTCTAACACACCAGTGTGTTCTCTATGAAACTGTCTGACACAATCGACTTCCAGCCCACGCTGCAGCTGTTAGATGAAGTGCTGGGCAGCCATGACAGTGAAGGAGTCAATAGTTGTGTTTTTATTGGAAATCCAGCAGTAGCATCCGCATTTCCAGGCTTGCGCCGGGAGCTGGAGGGCTGGCAGGGTGGGCGAAGCCTCGTACGCTGCAGATCTGTGGAGGTGCCTGCGGATTTCAGAGCCGTCCCTTTGCATAGCTGGTTTTTGGAAGTGCACCTGCAGCTCATGAGACGTTACTCTTTTTGTGTGGGCTTTCAATTTTTCTGGTCTTCATACTTTGGCACATAGTACGCTCCTTACCTACGGATGAGATGGCTGCTCCAAAACCTCTTGTTTCGGGACAGCTGTTACCTAAACTTGTCCTTGGTACCCGCAAGGCTGGGGGCTGACTGAGGCAGAGAGCTCCTGCCAGCAGACCGTGGCATCTGCCGTGCTTCTGGAGGACACTGGGGACGTTCCCGTGGGTCTGTCCTGGCGAGAAACTAAATCTCTTGGTGCGATTCAGGTGCTCAGGGGCTCTCTGGTGCTTCAGAAGGGCCGAGCGGAGGCTGAGGCACAGAGCAGCAGCGCGCAGCCCTCTCTTGCAGACCCATATCGTGTAGCATCAGGGACCAGAGCAGAAAAAGCTGATGCTGTGGCAGAAGTGGCTTGGGATGGCAGATAGCGTCTTCCTGTTTCCCACAACACCCTGGGTTTCTTATCTTCAGTACGGCAAATAAAAAACACGGAGCCAGTGAGGCTGATTCCCACAGTACAGCAAAGACTCATCAGCATCTGTTTTCCCGGTGGCTCCCTTGTCCGTAGGAGGGTGCCTGGGCTCCGGGACGGGCTTCCCCGTGAGGTGGGGTTTGCTCTCCCTGCTTGCCAGGCAGGGCTCTGCGCTGGCCCCTCCGCATCCCGCGGGACGGGTCCCACAGCGGCGTGCAGAGGATAGTCCCCAGCTCCGCAGGGAGCCCGGCGTTGCAGAGTCCCGCTGCTCCCATCCCCGCCAGCTTCTGAGCTGCTGCCAGGGAGGGAATGCGGCCGTGGCCGTGCCACGTGCTCGGGGTAGGAGCCACGCGCCGAAACCCGCCGGCAGGACCCCCGCCCGGGCTCCGGCGCTGGGCTGTGGCTCCCCTTGCCTTCAGACGAGCAGCGCTTGCAGGGCTCTGGAGCAAGAGTCAGGAGTTTGCAGTAGCTGCTCGTTATTTGATGAAGTTTAATGAGTTTGGAATGTGGGAGTCCTCATTTGTCATCCACGCTAAGAGTAGGGCAGAATGATGGGTGCTGCTCCTTGCCATTGCCCTGTGTGCGTTACCTGTTTCTTGAGACACGTGTGATTTACCGTTCTACCCTCTTTCTGTGGACAATAATGGGAAAAAAGGAGGTGCTGCTGCTCTGGAAGAATTTTACCAAGTAAAGTTTTGCTTAGTAAACTAGGACAGGTTGGCTGTTGAAGCCACATCTCCCACCTTCCAGGAGAAGTCGGGGACATTGATAAAAACCATGAACATCGCCCAGTCTGTGATGAAGAAGGATGGGGCGTCGCAGCAGAGGTTTGGCCGGGGCTGGGTCTGGCAGCACAGAGGTGGGGCAGGATCTGGAAGAACTCTTTTGCTCTGGGCATTTGTGGCCAGAGGGAATTTCACAGCGGGAGGAAACGGAGCGGTGGGAGGGGGGGCTGGAGGGGCCAGGCCTGTCCGCGCGACGGAGGATTTGCTCTGCGTCGCAGTGAGCTGCAGAGCTGCACCACAGCACAGCTTTGGAGTGCAACGATGGCGAAAGCTTGAAGTGGTTGTACAGGCTTTAAAGGTGTCCAACCTTTGACTTGTCAGGGAAAAAAGCAGGGAGAAGATTCCTTTTTCTGCTGAAATTAGTCCAGATTGGCAGCCCGCACCCAATTAGCAGCAAAAGCCACTAATGACACAGCATGTGCGGCTCCGGCCTCCGACTCTTCTCACAGACCTCGTGACCTCTGGGACTATTTTCTTTTCAGCCACCTTTCACCAGCAAGATCCACACACGGGATGATCCGTCCCGGGAGAAGCCGGCTCCGCTGGAGCCTGAACCATTTCAGGGAGAAAGCAGCAGTTTCTTGGTGCCGCGGGCTGATAAGAAAATCCCCTTCCCTACCTGGTATCAATCAGTCTCTCTAGCATGACAGTGTGTTAATGTTGTTAACATATATATGAGTTCACGTTGTACACTGCAGTGTAAGGAGGTGGTGGAATTTTACTGGAGACCTTGGTATTGTTCACGCCGAAGTGCAGTTAAACTGAAGGACAGCCTGGCCCTGGCAATCAGCTTTCCCTTCGCTGAACGACTGAGGAGATGAGAAGTGGAGGCGGTTTTCGATCCGGAGCCTGGCTGCGCGGTTCGCAGCATCTCCGGCAGCAGAGCTGGAGCAGCGCGTGGCTGGCTGCTCAGGTCTCCCCTCGATGCAGCGGTTCCTCTGGGAGCCCTAAACCTCAGGAAAATACCCTAATTCCCCCTGCAAGCCACACCGTGGGTCTGTTCAGGGCCGTGGGCTGACGCCGTCAGCTCCTGGGAAGGTCTCTGACCATGGACGAACGTCCCCTTTGGGGCCGGTGGACTGGGGCACGGCGTGACCCCGGCCGGGGCCGGCTCCTTCTGGCACAAACTGCTCTGGATTTTGCTTTCCCACAAGCAGTTGTATTCCCCCGCAGCCCCCTTTCTGTGTTATTAATTACCAGTTTCTTCCCTGCTAATAGCTTTGTGCCGCCGCTTCTCCCAGGGGCTGCTCCTGGGCAGAGAGCCGGGAGCGTCTCCCTCTCCCCGACCTTCCCGGGGATGCTCCCGGTCGGCGCTTCCCGGGCGAGGGACGGACGTGCGGCCCCGGCACAGCTTCTTCTCGGTCGCTGTGAGCTTGGCAATACGTGCTCCTTCCCCTCCACCGCTGCGTAACGAGCTGTGAACTAACGACCTGCCAGCCCCAGGGCACGGGACCCCGATTCCCCACGGGCTTTCGCTTGCCTGGAGCCCACCTTGCTCGTGGAGGTGGGTGCAAAGTCTGGCCCTGTGCAGCTCATGTCTGACCCAGGTGGGGTTCATTTAATCACAGAATCATTACGGTTGGAAAAGACCTCGCAGATCATCAAGTCCAACCACCAACCCAACACCCCCACGCCTGCTAAACCATGCCCTGAAGTGCCACATCCACACGGTTTTTGAACCCCTCCAGGGATGGGGACTCCCCCACTGCCCTGGGCAGCCTGGCCCAAGGCCTGACCGCTCTTTCAGTAAAGACATTTTTCCCAATATTCAACCTAAATGTCCCCCGACACAACTTGAGGCCATTACCGCTCGTCCTATCGCTGGTTCCTTGGGAGAAGAGACCAACCCCTCCTCACCACGCCCTCCTGTCAGGGAGCTGTAGAGAGCGATGAGGTCCCCCCTCAACCTCCTCTTCTCCAGACTGAACAGCCCCAGCTCCCCCAGCCGCTCCCCATCAGACTTGTTCTCCAGACCCCTCCCCAGCCTCTCTGCCCTTCTCTGGACACGCTGCAGCCCCTCCATGTCCTGCTTGGAGTGAGGGGCCCAGAACTGGACACAGCACTCGAGGTGTGGCCTCACCAGTGCCAGTATAGGGGCATGGTCACTGCCCTAAATAATGTTATAATACATTAATGTATATAATAAGCTAAATATATATATAATAAGTTAAATAACATCATGAGTGTGCAGGCTTCTCACCGGGGAACAAAAATGCTGGATCAGTGCAGCCTGGATGTGCGACGGGGACCCGGGGTGCTCTGCAGAGGGGGCTGCTGGGGGGGTTGGCAGGGTCCGTCCCCTGGCAGCTGCCCAAGTCCCCGCTGCCATGAGGTCGAGGGACCGCAGGGAGCCGTGGCCTGGGAGGGGATGCAGGGGGTTGCTGCTGGCAGCTGGCTGGGGCAGGGGGGCTCTCGGAAGAGCGTCTGCAGGGCCGTGTTCCCCGCGGGAGCTGTGTGCCTGCGCCCGCAGTCTGCATGCCCTGCAGACCCTCATTTTCAGCTGGGTTTCCTCCCCAGATCTTTAAAATCAAGGATACTGGAGGCCATTCCTTCGCTGGGACCCGGGGAGTTGCTGCCCTGTGTTACTCCTTCCAGGGCTCTGGGCTTTGCCGTGGTTGTACACAAATTTCTCAGAGCCCTGCCTTCACCAGCTGCTTTCCCTGGCTTATTCCTCCTTCTCTGCTCCTTTTCTGTATGATCTGTCCCTAAAAATAAGGGTGGCTCTCCCAGCCCTGCCCGCTGGCTCCCACAGAGCTGCTTTCCCCGGCTCGCGGTGCCCAGGGCGGGTGATGCCAGCTGGACCCCGGGAAGCAGGGTGGAATCGGACTATATTAAAAACCCTAGAAAGCGATTTCATTAAGGCCATAAAACAGCAAGGCAGCTAAAAGCAGATAAATCTACTAATTATTTGCTCATTAAAAAAGCCCTCCAATAAATCCTTTTAAGGTGATCCCATAAATCTCTCCACCATCATTAAGGCCAGTTGTCTTCAATTCTTATCTCCCCCCAGGGAAGCCTTTTATGGATCTGCAAACAGAGTGTTTTGGGGATTTGTATCGCAGATGTAGCCAGAGTTGGACGACATCATCCAACGAAAGTGACCCTCTGTTCCCCGTGGCAGCAATCAGGGAGCAGCAGATCCTCCCCGGGGAGGCGGATGAAGCCCCTAGGACTGGTCTGAGACCATCAGCTCTCGTCTCACATCTCCAGGAGCCGACGGCTGCGGTGTCACCAAGCCAGGCTTCCTGGAGGGCTGTACAGACGCTGAGGCTTGGCCCGAGCGCTAGAAATACCTTTTCCTGGCATAGCGGCCCAGATTGTTGACGAAAAGCAGACGAGCCTCGTGCAGGTGGCTGACCCCCTCCCCAGCTTCAGGGGGACGACCCAGCCCCCAGCCCAGGCGTGCTCCAAGGGCTGATTCCCCAGAAAAAAAAAAGACAGGAAAAGCATCCTCCAGCCCCCCTTTACAGGCATTTCCCCAGTGGCAAAACCCCCCTGAACCCTTGAAATGGATGCGAGAGGGTTTTTAGCGTGGGAGCTGCTGGTGCTGGGTTGCTTCCTGAGATGGTATCGGGTGCCTCCTGCTCCGCTCGGCAGAGCAGCACTTCCACCGTCGCGGCTTCCTCCTTCCCTTCCTGCAACCATGTCCAGCCCTCCTCGGCCCCAGCACGGCTGCCGTCCCAGGGAGCCTGGGCAGGAGCGGGCAAGGGGGAGCTGGCACCAGCACCCCGCGTTCCCCGGCTGTGCCGTGCTCCTCTCTGCCGCGCCGGCTTCGCCCGCAGCGCTGCCTTCGCAGCCCGATTTCTAGCCGGCGCCTGCGTTATCAGCGTTCGTCTTCGGCTGCTCGTTGCAGCGAGATGTTGTCCTCGCTGGGCTCTCGTTCTGGTGACGCAGAGAGCGGGGCTAGCTGATGGTCCCAAGCTCAGGAGATCTTTGCACCTTGACCAAATCACCCTTGTGTTGTGGGACATGGGGCGAGTGGACGGGGGGCTTCCCGGCATCCCAGCGTGCAGCCGCCCCGGGCTGGGAGTCCAGCAAGCACCGATCTGATGCAGCAGCTCCTACAGAGTCACTTTATTTATTACTGCGAGCGATTAATTAATGTCTGCTTTGGCTCAGGGGTTGCTGGGCGGGAGTGGACGCAGCCCTGAGCTAGCTGGGAGCTGAGCAGCCACGACCACACCATGCGTGGGCCCGGCTGGAGCTGGCGAGGGCCCTCCAAGCCCTTTGCCTACCGAGCTGGGTCCAAAATATAACAGACAGTGGGTGAAAAGGTCCTGAGCTTTGGCATCTGGGTGCTGTGTGTAAGAGATGCTCTGAGAGTTTCAACTCCCAATGGTCCTGGAGTTTTGGGCCATTGAAAGATGAGTTATTTTTCTCCTCTCCCTACTGAAATGGCAGTGATTTTGTTGTCTGATTTTAGTTATTAAGTCTAAACCTGGTGGCTTCCCAATGTCCTTCAGGGTGTGCTTTGTTCCTTTCTAGCCTGCGGTCAGTTGGTAGGAGCCACGCGGTCTCGGGCACCGGGAGCCCGGCTCCTGGGGTCTGGGCACGGGGCCACCGCCGCGGCTCCCGGCGATGCGGCCACGCTGGAGCTGTCTCCCGCAGTTGCCCCCGCTCCCTCTCGCCCCGCCGCCGCGGGGTCCGGGGGCAGTTCGCCAAGCAGACGTTGCCAGCAGCCGGAGGAAAGCTGCCCGTGGCGCAAGAATCCAGGTGTGAGCCCGGCGCTGCCGCTCGGGCTGTGTCCCTGTCCCCTGCTTCTGCCCAGGCAGCGGCCGCTGCCCCCGTC
>Ga0065711_1045366_pt1 | contig 13532 bp, 9 predicted proteins | sample Hoacrofraction12_FD_59098 | JGI IMG/M metagenome (GOLD analysis project Ga0065711, IMG submission 59098) | Hoatzin crop microbial communities from Cojedes, Venezuela - Epithelial fraction 12 v2 (version 2) | ecosystem: Host-associated > Birds > Digestive system > Esophagus > Crop | place...
CCTGCTGCAGGTGACCCTGCTTCGGCAGGGGGGTTGGACTAGATGACCCACAGAGGTCCCTTCCAACCCCTACCATTCTGTGATTCTGTGAATTCCTGCCTTGCAAAGCTGGCATGCAGAACAGTCTCCTCCCGGTTATCTGTGTTATAGTGAATACTGCTGCTCTACCCTAACAGCTTGCACACTGAAACCAGTGCAAGACTTCCTATGACCTCAGTGAAGCACCTTCTTCGCCCCTCTCTCATCCTCTCACTGGGACTGCATATAACTGTCCATTGCAAACTAAAGCGAACAGCACCAAACTCAGCAGCCTCTCGGAGGGGTTACCCTGCTCCGAGATATCTGCAGCCTTCTGAAACTCACCTGTACCTTGAGGGGAAACCTCCTGGAAGCCACAGGGCACAGCAGCACTCTGGCAGAGCACTACAAACTGTACCGCAGTACGTTAATTACAGAGCCGTGGCTGCAGAGAAATGGCTCTTTAGCTCATCATCTCCACACAAGCGGCCAAAAGTGAAGGATAACCAAAATGTGTACCTGCTCTCTACAGATTAACTCTACTAAAACAGAAAAAAAGCATGAAAATTGCTGCAAGACTTATTCCCTCACACTAGCCATAAAGAGACTTGTGCTAGGACATGAGCCCCTTGCTATTTTGTTCTGCTGGTATTTTTACCATTACTTCTTACCTAAACACGCTACAAGTGCATGGGGCTAAGCACAGCTCTGTCTGTTGGTACAACGGCTAACAGAGTGGGGGCAGGCTGCCAACACTTCCATTGCTATGCATAAATCACAGGATCACAATCTCGACTGCAAAATTAGCACTGTGCAGGAGCATCAAAGAAACACTGTGATTATACTGCGAAAGAACAAATCAGACCCCATTCCTGAGCTCTTGTTTTCCTTCCAGCTTCACTGTTGTCTGGCAGTAACCCAGTGCAGACTGAATGTTGAGCAATTTCTAAAGTATTTTACGGCCAGAGGGTACTGCATCTGCCGCTAAGGAAAAGGCCCTTCACAGTACTTTGCAAAGGAGAGCGAACCACCCCACCAGCTGAGAATGAACCTTTTCTTATTTCTACCTAGCAAACACAGAATTGGGAAATGCCTTGGAGCACTGTCTGGAGGGGTCTGTTCCCCATTCTGCATCTACTTACAGTCGATGATCCTCCCAGCTAAGGATTCCGCGCTGAATCCAGCGAAGACCACAGTGTGAACAGCACCAATCCTGGCACAAGCCAGCATGGCTGCCACAGACAAGGGAGACACGGACATATAGATGGCCACCTTGTCCCCTTTCTGTATCCCATATTTCTTCAAGGTGTTGGCAAGACGGCAAGTCAGATCCAGAAGTTCCCTGCGGCACAGAAGCAACACTGTCATGCGACCGCACAACCTGTTTTACATTGGGAAGCAAAAAAAAAGATGAACTTGAACCGAGCGAGGCATCACAATCACCTCTGGACCTTGTCATCTCAGCAGTATAGGGCACGACAGCTTTTGCATCTTAAAGAAGGGTGGCTTGGGGTGTGGTGAGAGCCAGACTGCTGCTGCCATTGGGGAGAGAAGAAAAGGGGGACAGAGAGCCGCGCTTGCTGCAGAAGTGCAAGCGACCGAGCCGCAGGCACTGCCCAGAGCTGCCAGCCTCTGGTGTGGGCAGAGCAGCCAGCAAGCCAGTGGCTGTCCTGCCACCTCCAGAAGTCAGTGTCCATTTTAGCCACCCTTGATGCCTTTTTTACCCACAAGGCTCAGTCAGAAGCTACTGAAAATACATGTGGCATAAACACAGAATGAAATGGAAGCCATTGTCCAAAGAGTCCCAGCACTGTTTATGTTGGGAACTGCTGGAAATGCTTCAAAACTAGTAGCTTCTCTTTAAATTGCAATTTAAATTCCTCCGCTGTCACTTCACCCTGCCATGCCGCAGAACACAACAGCCTCGCAGAACAGAGATACTGCTCTGAGTGGAACCGCAGCTGCTCTTGCATAGAGAAACTCGGGAACACGGAGAACAGGAACAAAGGCTCTTTTCACACGGCTTGCCTCTGCGACACGCTGACTTAATAGCAGAAACGTTCCTCTAAGGAAGGAAAAAGCAGTTTGTGGGCAAGGACTTGCACATACATTTATTCTGATGCCTGCATGGGGGATAACAGGATTGCAGGCATGCCTGGGACCAAGATGCTGTCATGAACTGAACAGCTCTGTGTGCCTGCAGTGGAAGGGCTTTAAGAAGAAGACAGACAACTGTGCCAAGCGAGGAGTGGTCCCATGCCAAGGAACGAGGTGAGCACCCCTTACTGGTGCCAGTCATCAGCTCAGAGGACAAGACCCGCCGAGACCATCAGGAACGAAAATTGTCCTCCGGGTTCAGGAATTCACTGAGTACTGAAGCCCAGAGGGGAGAGATCTTCTGCTCCCTAGAACAATCACCTGTCACCCGTGAACCCTCAGGGGTCTGTAAGCTATGCCACCAGGGACTTCAAAAGCTGTTAACGAACAAATGAATTCTGGGGGTCTGAATTCCATGCTGTAAAGCATGAATCTACCAATGTGTCTTTATCTCCCAGAACTGGCCATAGCTGTGAAAAAATAACATGAACAAAACCAATTTTCAGCTGCTGGCTAAGCTGCAAATAAAATGAAATGTTGTTTCTGGTCCATGAAAAATTGTTTCATCTCTTTTTTTAAACTAATGCAAGTTGGAAATAGGCAAAGCCCAAGTGCTCCACTTTGGAAATGTCATAACAAAACCATGGGCTAAGAATAACTTGGCATCTTACTTCTTTAGGATAAAACTCCATCTGCCCTGTGAGGGCAGTGAAGCAACACAGCCGTCGAGAAAGTATGAAGACAGATACAGTGATGGCTGGAGGGATACCACTTCCCTGCCATCTTCTGGAAGATAAGGAAAATGATCCTTGAATCCCAGCCACTGCACTTTACGTTATGTATTTTACAACTATTCCTGTAGCATCAAGTAAATAGACCACTCCTGAAGCACAGGAACTCAGAGGGGTAGCCAGGCATGCTCAGCGCCTGCTGTCTGGCAGTTGCTGGCAACAGCTGCCATCGCAGAGAGACCACAACCTTGCAGAGAGCAGACATGGAGTGGCTTTACCCTGGACCGAATTTCCTCCTAATCCCTCACACCTAGAGATCAGCCTAAACTCTGAAGCACAACATTCAATACCTCTTCCCAAGTGCTTCATTACTGTGTGTGTTCCTGCTATCTACATAAGCGCACAGTCTGTTAGAGGTATTATTTCGCTTACTTTTACTAATTTCATGAACTGAGCGAGTCCACGCAATAACCATAAACTCCCACCCAACGTTTGGTTTTGTGCCTTGTACTAAAAGGTCGCAGAATTCATCGGCCGCTGGATTAGAGAAAAATCTCAATGTGGATAAATATTAAAGAGGCAAAACGAAACTAAGCTGCTCAACTGCAGAGCACAGGAAGTGAAACAAGCCCCACACAGGCAGCTGTGAGAAAGCAAAATAAAAACCACTTATCCGCGATGGAAAATACCCAAGTGCTTTCAGAGCTGCAGCCTCTTTCTCTGGAACAGAAAGGCCAGCAGAGCTCTGGCTAGGGCGTCCTTTCTGAGCAACGCCGTGGTTCGCTTGCTTATTCAGGATTCAGTGACCATGACGGCAGAAGCTCTCGGTGTTTTGTTATGATTAACCCCAATTTAACGTTTGCTTAATGAGAGTGTGTGAGCAAGCTGACAGACAATAAGGACCAAGTCTTCACCCCCAGATCTATTCGCTTTGCTTTCTCTTGTGTGCTCAAAGGCCCAGATAGGAAGGCCTTGGAGGTCCCTTGGCGGTGCAGCACATGGGGTAACGGACACAAAGGCAAAGAGAAAGTGAGGCCAAGAACTCCAGCAAAGAAATCCACAAATCCCTGAGCATCAGGTGTGTCTTCTGGCTCCTGTAGAAGCAACCCAGGCTTCCCCTCCAGTTCAGGAAAGGGAGTTTGCAGAAATGCCATGCTGGGAATCCTCCCCTTGACTCCCTCACTCCTGCACACACATTTTGCTGTCTAACAGGCAGGCAATCAGTACAGGCCAGCAGGTTACATATTTCCCGTACTTAACCTAGACACATCCCGGGATGGAATGAGCACCCTGCAGGGTCACTGCCCTGCAGAACTGGGTGGGATAGACCTAAATGAACTGAGCAGGAGGAAACCATGGCTGCTACCCTCCCCACCTGCTACTGCTGCCAAGCTTGGCATTGGAATCTCTCCATCACACAAAGTTAAAAGACCCAAGAGCAATTCTGGCCTCTGGCCCAGCACTGCCCCACCCTTGGCACAGAAGCAATGCCATCGAACTCCGGCAGGCTGGGCACACGGAAGGATGTGCCTCCCATCCACAGCCAGGAGCTGTGTTGGAAGCGGGGCACATCTACCAAAAACATACACCAGATGCTGAACAGAGTTAGACACTGTCACCCTGGAGCCCATGAGACAGTGCAAAAGGAGTCATCTTCACTTAGTTTCTGTCTGCACTGAAACATGAGGTACAGAGGAAGGGTAGATGAAGCAGAGGCTTAGAGTGAAAACAGCTACTCTAGAAGAGCTCAGCTGTTGCCAGCGAAGGACAGAGGATGGCTAGAGGCTCAGAGCAGAGGTGCACTGCTTCTGCAAACCACAAGCAGAGGGAGAAGAGCAAAAGCCCAGGGGATGCTCACAGCGTTGCAGCCTGCCCGCACCCTAAAGGATTGCAGTGCAACTGCCCAAAGGGACAGCACGGAGCAGGGCACTACACTCAGCAGAGGCAGGCAGGACAATTGCCGAAGATGGACAAAGCCACAGGGCACACAGAGGGTCCCAGGACGCCCGGGGCGCGTCCCTGCATGCAAGCCAGGCAGACAACAGGAGGATCTCAGCAGAGCCACTGCAGGAGAATGAAACATGCTGCAAAGAAAGGAAGCGCCCAGCCCCTCTGAACAGAGACAGCCGAGAAACTGTAAAGTCAGTTCACGGCACAATGGTCTGCAGATCCCCTGCAGATCCCCTGCAGAATCAGATCGTAAGATCAGATCAAAAAATGCAGACAAGTCCAGACCATTCATTGTACCGCATGCATGAGGGTAGATAGCTGCTGAACACAGATTCCATGTGAATTTACCCATCCCAAGCCTGCACCTCCAAAATCAGCAGGAAGCACCGCCTTACCCCAATGACACTTCTGCTCATGGTGCAGGTGACACACTGGCAGGCTTTAAATGCCATGCACAAGAGCTCTCCTGCTGTGCCAGCAGGAAACGTGAGCAGGGAGAGGCTGGGTTGCACACAGATCCCCCCCTCCATGTTCGTAACCACCATCCCATCACAGAACTGCTCTTGGGTTTGCTCTCCTGACCTGCTGCCTGCTGATTTCCATCAGCTTTGGAGCAAGCCCTTCACATAGCTATTTCATGTCACGATCCGTCACGGAAAACCATCTCCTTTCAAGGACAGAGCAGTCTGACCCTGTTGTGTCCCTGAAGCCCTGTGACACAGAGCTGCCATGGCAAGCAATACACCACAGACTTTGTTCTGAGTTTGCAAGGTCTTGGGAACACAGCTTGTGATGCTCGGTCTGTCTGAGCTCTTCACGACCTACCTGCAGCTTTGTTTCACTTGGTTTAGCTGCAACAGCAATTCTTCTAATTGACCAGGTAACCATGGCTAATTTTTTTTTTTATGCTTCTTTATCTTTTTATGTTACCATCACGGGTTTACAACCCTAGCATAATGAGGTAGCATAAAGAAATACAGGCCTGGTATGATAAGAGGCCTTGAGAAGTGGAGGCACAGTACATGGCGTGAAGGAGAACAGGCGTGGGACAACAAGGGATGGAGCACAGGCTGGAACTGGTGGCCCCACAATGCAAACGACCAGTCAATGTGGACCCGACACTGGAAAGAAGTGGGGTCAGGGGTAACCAACAGGACCTCTTTCTTTCTTCTTCTGTAATAATTAGATCTTGACTAGTAGGATTAGAATGTTATGGGTTCAATTACACTAAGAATAAACTCTTGGCGCCCTCTCTATAACGTGTGCCTCCTCCTTTTTGCCCATAAACAAGACTTTGAACATTGACACTGCTCTTCGCTACAGACTCATCACCCTTTATGCAGGTAGCTCCTCGGCTATCACAGCGTCACTTCTAAGCACAAGACCTGCAAGGCTGTGCCCTCAGCAGAGCCAGCAGATCACTGTTCAGGCCAGTACTTCTGTTTAATCTAATAAACACAGCACTTCTCATCCTATCTTTACATCTCTATTCAGAAACTACCAGATGATATTCCTCGCAGATCCCTCCCCAGATACAGTGGTGCCTGTGTTTCCAAAACCCACCGCTCAGTGTCTGGAACAACGACTCCTGTAAAACCCATCACTGGCACGTGGCACTTCTCTGCAGCATTTTAGGGATGCCTGGCAGAAACATTTTTCCAAGAATTCTGATGCTATCTTTCGCCACCGCAAGACAGCCTGCAGCTTTCTAAACAAAGGATGCCAGTTCTTTTCACATCCAAAAAAAAAATCGCATCAAGACTTTCTTTGTGAAGCAGCCTTTTGCAAAGCATTTCTAGACATTTCCCTAATATAGTCAATGCTGCATATGGGCTTTGACAGTGACTGTTTAGGAGGTTCAGCACAAGCCATGCTCTCTGCCATCTCAGCACTACAGCTGGGTTGAGCATTTCTTGCAGTGACCTGTTCATTTCCTGGAAACATAGTTTGGATCAGGCTGAAAGTATTTGAAAATTCAGGTCAAATGCCCCAGACAGATTAGTGTAAAACAAAACAATACCAAACCAGATTTGGGCATCTCTCAGCCCAACATCTTCACATCTCACTTCCTAGCCATTGCTCTACATGAATTACTGTGGAGCAGCAGAGTTCAAAGCCTGCCTCTACCTTGCAATCACAACTCCACAGGCACTGTTGTTTGAGCTGTGAGTTCAGTTTCCCCCGGGACACAGTAGGTCTTCACACCCCATCCCTTCTTCGTGGGTCAATGTTCTGGCCACAAGGATAATGCACGAACCTATTCCACCCTCACCGCAGCTTCAGTGACAGTGCCTCAGTTTAACCCTCCATTTCCCTCTCTTTTTGCTAAATAGATAAAACATCCGTTTCCTTTTTTCCCCAAAAGGAAAACTCAACATTTTTTCCATTTTAGTGAGAATAACTGAAAAATATAAAGCTCAACATGAAATTTTTCAGCTGTAGGTTCAATTGCTAAGCCGAGCACAATTCTCCGGCCTTCCTGCAGATACCGTGAAGCCAAGGCAAGGAGAACCCCTTGTGACCTTTTTCAGGTGAGAAAGTGAAAAGTCCCTGAGACGCCTTGGATGGAGAAAGCCAAAAGCCTGGGCAAGGTTCACTTGCAAATTAACTTCAGAAGCCAACTCTGGAAAGAAGTGAGAGTTTGCTGTCAATGGGAAACACCTTCTGCATTGCATAGCCTGGTAAGTACCCACGTGGCTTCCAGCTGCAGTCTTCCCTGGGATCTCTAACACAATTTTAATCATTTCAGCTTAGGCTGAGGAACCACCATCTGCTGGCTTGTTAAAGGCATAGCTGTGATGTGGCTAATGAACATGTCCAATGACTTCTCTTCCACCTACCTAGGACCCTATGAAAAGCTACCTAGGACCCTGATTTCTGGCCCCTCAGCTTCTGCTTTCCTCTCTCTACTTTAAATTCTGCATTTTGAACATTCGCTCTGCCAGCAACATTTTCTGCCCCGGAGTGAGCTCCTTTGTAAATTAAAACCCTTCTGCTGAGACCCAGCTTGCAACCCTTCGCAAAAACAGGTTAGCTAACAAGTACTGCTGCCCACTTCTTCGCACGGCTCCCTCTGGCAATATCCATAGGATTTTGCAGTGCTAGGAAACACTGGCTCACAGGTGGCTAAATTGTGGAGACCATGGTAAACAAGGGAACACTGGAGAGAATAAATAACCTCTTGTGAGACAGGGGGAGGTCTGGCATAACTTTAACTGCTGTCTTTAGCATTCCTTGGAGCTGAGCTTACAAAGGCTGCAACGCAACAGCTCCAACCACCAACTCTGCCTGCTTATATAAGGCACTTCACAACATAGTGCCCTTCAAAACCCAGGCTCAGCAATGCGCTGGGGAATTCCTCTGCAAGGTTTCAAAGCTCCTGGGCCCTGACAACATCCACAGAGCAGAACAAAACACTCCCAGGCCTGATGGACCCTTCTGCCAATTCAGCTGGCTGCTCACAGTGGCACGCTCCTGCGGGTTAACTGCTACTTTGCTACTGCCCTACAATGGTTTTATGGTGGTTTAGTCTCCAGAGAGCCAGAACTCTTGATAAAAGGTTGGCATGATCTGTCCCCACTTTGCTGACTGCAGTCACCAAATCCCAGGAGGGCTGCATGCCCTGTTAACACAAAGCAGTAACAAAACAAGTCTCCTGTCTTCCCATTCAAACCTGGACATAATTTTAAACTTTGTTGGATTTCTGCTTGATAAAAATGAAAGCCAGAGGGGAGAAAAAGCACCAGAGGCACCAGGGAAGCTATTTTCCCAAAAGGCTGAGTTGCATCAGCTGGAGAGACAGGACAAAACTCAGCAGTGAAAAAGACTGTCACAACCGAGCTTGTAAGGGCAGCAATCGTCATTCAACCGAAACCAAAACGTTTCACCCACAGTTTTGTGCATCTTTGCCAATAAGGAGGTGTTTGAACTCCTCTCCTAGCAGAGCACCAGAACCCAGTTGCACAAACACAACGGACCTTGCTGACAAGCGTGCAAGGGGCCGTAGACTGACTGATGGCACAGCCCCACCAGCTCTTTGCTCACTGCAAGCGAGGCAGGCAGCAGGGCAGCAGGGGCAAGCGGTGGCTTTTACTTCTCCCAAGGATGAGCAAGCTGGGACAGTGCTTTCCAGTGTGGCTGCATTTTCTTGCCAGTGCATAGAGAAGTCCCCACTGGTCGAGGCCTTCCCCTTCCTCTGGGAGGAGGAAGCCCGTTCCAGCCCTTTTCCTGCACAGCCGTCTGCTTCCTTTGCTGGCCGTGATGGGAACGGGGCCAGCGCTCAGCTGCTTTCTGGCCCCTGATGGCTGCCCAGAGGAGAAGGGATAACACCCACGCCACCAGTGTGTCTTTCCTTGTGCCACTCAGGGCTTATCTATGAGGAGAAGCAGCTCATAGCAGCAAGCTTTGCAAAGCAAATAATGCAACAAACTGGTGCCTTGTACTCCTCTATACATAAGACCGGGACACCTCCCAGCTGAGATTCCAGGACCTTCCTCAAAGCCGGTCCATGAGGCAATGACCAAATTAAAGTCTTCACTTTCCTAGCACGTGAATTCACGGCTGCTGGACCACTAACAGAGCATCCAAATCCTAAGGAAAGAGGCACATTTCCTCTGCCACAGGGAGCAGAGTTTGGGTCCTCCTGATATCCAGCATCCCACTCACGCCCTCTTCACACTGGGGCTGTCGTGCACTGAGGCTGGCATGCAGAGATCACTCTGCTACAGAAGGCTCTCGGAGTGCTACTCAGCCAACATCACAGTTTCTGGGCCACCTCTTTTTCTGCTATGCTTTCCTTCACAAAACTTCTATCTAGAAGAAGATGCTACTACAGAAAGTTTTCAACTAAGCTCGGCCTCAAAGGGAGGTCAGTGCCAACATGCCTTTGAAAACCTTAGCGATTCATTTAAAACCTTTAAAAATGCAGCCCAAAGGTCACAGAAGAGGCAAAACTTGATTCTCTCCTTGTGCACACACCATATATCATCACTGTTTTCAACAAAGCTATTCCTGACTTCATGAGATAAGCAGACAACCAAGCAACCTGTTTTACCATGTTGTAGGAGAAACCATCACTCAAATGCAGCCACGTCTCACCAAAAGCATCAGGCAGAAACAGGAACGTGGCTCTCAAATACAAGCAGCAGTTTCAAAATAGAGGTTGCCAACTTGTCCTTCACTTGGATGTTCTTCTTTCTGGTTGCTAATTACTGTGTCTTTGTAAGGCCACACAAAGATGGATTCAGTTTTCAGATGTGCGTTACTTGTTTTCAAGCCACAGCAATCACAGATCCACAGGCTGAAAATACGCTTTCCTCCAAATACATTTCGGTATGGCCAAGAAAAAATCAGTTCTGTTACTGTTCAGAAAGGCCTTCTCATTTCTCCAGAGATCCCCAGAAGACAGTTTGAGGGCTTGGAGCAGCTCAGCACATTTTAAGTAGCACAGACTAAGGGGGAGCTTAGAGTTGCCTTGAATGAGGCTGTGCTATCTAACAGGCTGCTCTCCTTCTCACGTTAATCAGAGCACAATTCCCAACTCTGAGCTACCCCCATTTTCACACCTGGGGCACGAAGAGAGTGATAAAAGCACGTACACCACCCCAAACTCTGGGAGAAACCTTTGGTTCAATCTGCTTTTCTACCACCAGAACAGCAAAAGCAAAACTCAAAGCACTTAGCCAAGCTACCCAGTTGGTTACAACACATTTATATCATAACATGCCTACACAGCCTGTCAAATAACAATACCAAGATTAAAACCAATCCACTCCTTCCACAGCTTTACATCAGCCAATGTTTATTTCTGTTGCATGGAGCACTAATCTCTCAAAGCTATTTGTACACCCACTCCTCCCTGCTATCCAGATTCTTCAATCCAACGAATAAGGTTTTCAGGGGCTTTGATAAATGCTAGAGGTGAACCAGACCACCAGAACCTATTTAGATTCAAGAAGCTCCTAACTATCAACGAGCTACAGAAAACATTTTGTACAAAAGACATATGCTAGGATTTCCTACATCTCCTCTGCTTTCTGATCCAGCAGATCAAACAAATGGCTCGCTAAAATATGCAGTGAGGAATGTACAGGTCTGGGAAACCTTCAACCCTCACTAGAGAGGCAGATGACGTAAAACGCATTTTTTCAGACAGATCTGCCTCCTAAATAAGGGCATATAGCAGGGAGAAGAAAAATATGCTTCAAAACTGCAATATTCTCACAAACCCTACAATCCATAGCAGCAATTACAAGTCAGCATCCCTCAGAGGACCCTCAAGATTGCTCTAAACTGCACTGAGGACGGGGAAGAGAAACACAGGGAGCTTCAAAATCCCCTCCAGCCAGGACTTGGTATCATGCTATTGACCATCAACACAAGATGTTTGTACCAAGACATTTGCTGCTGTGCTAAAACTGAAAGCTGCTCACAGAAATTTTCCCATGAACACTTCTAACGAGCAAAAAGAAAACTAGTAGGTGAGTACACAAGCCAGGGAGAAAAAACAAGCCTTTCTCTTCTAAAAGATCTCACTTAGAGAGAGGGAATCTACAGGCAGGCCACCATAACCACAAGATGATGCCAGATCTCAATCTGAAATTTGCAGCAGCTGTCACGAACGTGCATGCAGTGTACCTCTCACGCTGTAATATGCTTATTATATACAGGTGTCTAAGATCAGGGCGCCCTCTCCATGAAGAAGCCAAGGGACAGATATTATTTCTCAGTGGGAACATGCCTCCGTTTTTCAGGAGCTATCTCACCATGACACCACAACCTAGTCACAGCGCTGCAGCTGCGTGTCCTACAGGCTTGGAGTACCTTGGAAGGACGTAGAGTTTCCCAGGGGTCTGATATCAGAGGAGCAGCTCTTCTCCCCACCCCACCACATTGTCAAGCATCGTAAAGCCTCATGAGAAGATGCCATACCTGTACGTGATATGCACTGCGGTGCCAGGCTCGTCTCTCTCCCAAATCAAAGCAACTCTGTTCGGAGACTTTTCAACATGTTGATCCAAGCAATTTACTGTAAGAAAACAGAGGTTTAAACAACGTCTGACCACATGCAATGTGTTCTGTAAACTTAGCTTGGTCAAGTGTAACAGCAAGAGAGCACAAGACGAAACAGCATTTGTTAGCTAGCTAGCCACACGCTCATTTATGACACTTGGAAGTTGTCCTTTACAGTGATAGCATTTGTAGCACTGGTAAAGCTGTCCTTTGCGATAACTGTAGTATGCAAATACTACAAATACTACACTTAATTGGTACAGCTGCCTTAGAGACAGCATCCCCACGAGAGGCCTGAGCTGATTCAGCTCAGCTTAGCTCCACTAGCTAAGCTTAAACCAGCCCAAATCTCTCCCCTGCTCCCAGCAGCACAAAGACACGACATTCTTTTGGTGTTTTTGCTCCACAGAGCAGCATTTCACTACATAAATCAGACAGACTGTCTTCCCCAGCTTCCATTTTTAGCACTGCATCATCTGAATTTTCTAATTAAAGCCTAGGTGAAACATTTTTATTCCAAAGTATAATGGAAAAGCTGAATCTCAACTAACTGAAAATAACTGAAATCTAGGATCTAGGGTAAACTCACGGAGTACAGACATCTACACATTACCAGACATCTGGGAAAGACGAACATGTTTCAAGCTGTGTGCTACACCTCCTAAAACCTGAAGGTATAAAATTACCTTCTGAAGGTATATCTCTCCTCCAACAGCTAGAGGTAGAGGAAACCTGAACAGCAATGTGAGACGCTCAAGCGGACTTGGGGAGAGCAGCCACCCTGAAGAAACTTATAGAGAGTCCACCCAACAAACCTGCCTGCATGTTCAGCAGCATCTTGCCCACCTGTTAGAGATTAACCTTGCAAAGCATTAATTCCAAGCCTAAACCACTTATATAAATATAAATATTTATAATATATTTTATAATATAAATATTATTTATTATATAAATAATAAAGATTATTATTTCATTATAATCTTCCAAAGGCAGTTACTTTATTTCGATAGACAAATATTAAAAACCAGTCAGGCACACTGCTGTATAATTCAGAGAAAACCCTTAAAAAAATTCTGAGTTTCAGATCGTATTTCCTGGAAACATTAATACTGGTGGGGAAAGATTTCATTCTTCCAGACAAATTAAGTGCAACGAAAGCCGCCTATTGCTGTCATGATTTGTGAAGTTTAAGTACACTGCAGCCCAGGAGTCGGCCTCCACTGTTCTGTGATCACAGCTGATTTACACCACCATATGTCGGGTGGGAAAGAGCCCCTAAAGGTGCACAGAGCGAGAAATCCCTCAGAATTCAGCATATTCCATTAGAAGAACAACTATCAGTCTCAAAAATATGCTAAAACGCTCTTCGGCTGTTTAAAGTCTTTTATTTTTTTATGTAAATTCCCATATACTACATACTGTAATATACAATACTATAAAACTAAAGGAGACAAAGCCATCTTAGGTCATCCTCATACGATACAGGACAAAAGCTCTAATGGGGAGCGCTTTAAGCAGTTATACAGAATGACAGAATGGTGGGGGTTGGAAGGGACCTCTGGGGATCACCCAGTCCAACCCTCCTGCCAAAGCAGGGTCACCTACAGCAGGCTGCACAGGGCCGCGTCTAGGCGGGTCTTGAATATCTCCAGAGAAGGAGACTCCACAACCTCCCTGGGCAGCCTGTTCCAGTGCTCCGTCACCCTCAGAGGGAAGTTCTTCCTC
>Ga0065711_1045369_pt1 | contig 13532 bp, 10 predicted proteins | sample Hoacrofraction12_FD_59098 | JGI IMG/M metagenome (GOLD analysis project Ga0065711, IMG submission 59098) | Hoatzin crop microbial communities from Cojedes, Venezuela - Epithelial fraction 12 v2 (version 2) | ecosystem: Host-associated > Birds > Digestive system > Esophagus > Crop | place...
GACCGTGCCCGCCGGATTGCGGCGGACCTGTCATGGCTGGCGGGACGATCTGGCTCCTTCTGTAGCTAACTAGGTCACTGTCAGCGCTTAATGACTGTTTTGTTTCATTTTAGTGCGTGCCTTATGAATAAACCGGCTATTAGGCTGATGCTTCAGGTAACACTGTCCAGCACCAAGGTACAAAATGTCTGCATTGGGCTCTGGTCTTGCGGTGCCAGCTTGGTAATAATTACTGTTTTGCATCGGCGGTGTCTTGGTTCTTACAGCTGGGTTCTTCAGCTTGTGGCTGAAAGAGGGGGGAGACCCTCCATGACTGGGTTGCGAAGCTGGTACTGGTGTTGTTACGCCGCCGGTTTTGTGGGTTTTACATTGGCGGGGGCTCCCCGCTTTTTTTGCGGGGAAGAAAGGTCTTGTGAATTCAGGCTTTTTTTTTTTTTTCCTGCTTTAACTGTCTTAATGTGCATGCATTTTAACGCTGTTAAATAAAGGTGACGACCTGTTTCTGGTGGAAGTGATAATTTTTAAATGCACGAAAATTACGCTGATACTTCAGAATTATGAAATATCTCTTGCTGCATATTAAAGAGACAAAGATTAAATGTAGGGGAAAAGGCAAGAAATCTTTCTATTTAGGAAAAAATAATCCTTTTATTGATCTCTGTATAGCACCTGTCAGTGCATTTTGAATTTCTTTAAATCGTAAAATAAAACCTGTACTGTTATAAACTGCATACAAATGTTTATAGTATACACTGAATTTCGGTGTGTAAATGTTATGTGTGGAATGAGCGTTCTTGCAGACAGACAGTGCAGATCCAGTAACTGAATTGTCGCTATTTAGTGGTGGTTGGGTGGTTTTTCGTCGGGTTTTTGTGTGTGTGTGTGTTGGTTGGCTTTTTTTTGTATTACTGTGCTAAGTAAATCTTTTGTTCTAATAGCTGTATCCTGTGTTGCAGCTTCACACTTTTTTGTTGAATCTTTAATGCTAAATTTTGTGCTTGTTACCTATCTGCCGAACTGCTGCTATCCAGAGAGCAGGCCATAGCTGCTCTTGTCAGTGTGCCACTGACTGCATTTGCTTTCTGATGGGTGAAAAGTATTCTTGCTCATTTCCATTTTCATTTCTGCTTGTGCTGCTCTTGAGTTGTGGCAACATTACATTTTGATTAGAGTAACTAGGATCACTAGCTGAATGCTGCTTACATTAAACAGTAAACTGCAAATCCATAGAAACTGAAATTTGTGTATTTTATTTGTTTGTGTGTATATGCCTGTGCGTCTATATGTTTGCTGGTGAAGAGAGTAAATTTGCTATTAAGATTGCAGACAGTTGTGTGTAATATAGGTGTGTTCTGAAAATAAACACAAGAATTACAGAATGCGCATCTGGTAGAGGACAAAGTGTCAGAAAGCCAGTGGTAAATTTTGGTGACATTCATCTCAGCCATTTTTAATAAAAAACTTCAAAGTGTTGGAGTTAACTGTATGTTAGGCTAAAGACTTCACTGTTTGCACAGCTTGCTGTGAAAAATGTACACTTAAACAAGGGGCGTTTACTCAGCAAGGTATTACTCCTGCCCCTTCTTACTGAATAATATTTTAAAATTCTTTATTACGTTTTAGTATGCTAGCTGTTTTTAAAGATGCTGCTGCTGCTTTGTGTAGTCTGTATGTGGCTAGTCTTCAATGGTACAGTATTAAGTCATAAATTAAGGATCTTATGCATGAAATTAAACGCTGAACAGTACAGCAAAGGTGGGAAGGCAGATGTACAATATTACAGGCTACTTTTGCACGCTTGTACAGAATTTCCCCTACAGTTAGTGGCACTGAACAACCCTGGCAGCCTTGGTTTTAGATAAACTTTAAAAATCAAAATTAATAAAATGCATTTACGTTGAACCAACTTCTTGTTTATTTAAATGACTTAGACACTTCCCTCCTAAATCTCTTAACGTGTTGTGCGCCTTCCTCATTTCAATTTATTTTTATGGTGTTACTACTCAGGAAATAAAACAGAAGGAAAAATGAGCTACACAAGCACTGTTGTAAATAAGTAAATTGATGAAACATTTTTAAAAATGTTATCTGTAATTACTGTAATTTTCCAATACTTGCTGTTCTTCACAAAGGTCCACCTCTTGGAATCAGTGAATTTTATGATCGTCTAAACTCTAAATTTAAAAACACTTCAAAGTTGAGGGTTTTTCAGTTGTGCAATGAAGTATGAAACATGAAGCAGGAAAACCCTAAATGCAACTGAAGGAGAAGTAAAAATAAATACGTGAATGCACTCCCACTTGATTTCAAAACTGCAGTGCTTTTGAAATTGTAATTCCTTTGTAGGTTCTGACTTATGTGTTCTGAACAGTTGGGGTTGGCAATACTTCAACAGTAAGTTTAGAAACATTATCAAATTCATATCCTTTTCTTACAGGCAAAAAATACTTGCTGCATTTCTTATCATACCTTTAATGCAGATTAGGGTTTCCAGGTTCTAGCAAGCATGGGTCTGCAGCACAGAAATCACAAATGTCTTGACAGCAAACTGGTGCGAGTTTTTTAAAACACAAAAACATTATTTGCACTTAGTAAATTACCTGTTTTAAGCGTTACTTTGTGATTACCTCTGTGTTTCTGTGACCTAGTGGATGGCACACTTCCTCTGCCACTATAGCTGTACATGTTTCCTGAAATAGCACTTGTGTGATTCATGTTTCTGGCTGGATGTGCGAAAGTTTGATTGAGATGCAAAACTGAGAGAGTTCTTCTGAATGTTGAAAAGGAACTGTGCTCAGAAATATGGAAACGACCTGGTTAAATTTGGCTCAGACTTTAAGGGTTGCCTTAGAGCAAGAATCATGGTATCACACACTGGTGGGGAAGGTCTAGTTAACTTAAAAGAAACCCAAACCTACTAACTTCGTAATGTTTGTTACTAGTCCAACTGCTGAAATGCTACTAGTAGGAGAGTTCTTAGTATTGCAGATCTGCCAGCAATATTTGCTTGTCACGTAGCACTGTCTCATCTTTGTATTTTTATCAATTCAAATGGCAGTCAACAGTAGCTAAAAATATGTAGAAATTTCTCTGAGTAAGCGGTTGCCTTAGTTAACTTTTATATAGGCATAAATAAAAAGGGAAGTAGTTTGTGCAACTGTGAATGCGTGGACAGACAATACATGTGACAATTTATGTATTTCAGTATAATACATGCTGCAAAAACTTTTCCGAAAATTTAAGGCATAAATGAAGGAAATACTGATTAAATAACATTTAAACTAACCAATCTATTGACATTGCCCAAGCAAATCGGATACTTAAAGGAAGTGAAAGCAGATGACTACCCAGAGAGATGCGCTTTTGAAGGAGAAAATTTGTTGTTTAATTATGATTCTCAGTCTATCTGTTGGTTGATCTACTTAGTATGGATTTGGTGTTACAGACTGCTGATAGATGAGCAGCGTTGCGTTGAATGGTGTTGCATTGAATGGTGTTGCGTTGCCCAGATAAAAGGAAGTACCTCGATTCTCAGACTAACTGAAAAAAAACAAAAATCTCAAACTTGCTGCGTTGGTGAAATGCTGATGGGACACCTAACTTGAAAATCACACTTAAAATGTTGCACTTAAAACTGTTTAACTACAGTAGTGTCGAACATAACCAAAAAAAGCTAGTGAGAAACAGTTTTTGAGGTTATTTATGTAGAAAGGGCTATCAAATGTAGTCAAGTATCAGTTCCTGTTGCTTGCAGTAACGTGATAGCATTTGAAGCTCTCGGGGGAATCTATGACTCTGTTAATCTACAGATGTTATAACAATGTTTATTAGGCTGAGCTGCTACAATTTCTGAATTTTGAACCTTAACGTACGATCTGTCTTAACACAGAATCTTGTTGCAAACAGGATAACAGAAGTTGCTTAGGACAAAGCAGAAGAAATGGAGTGTATATATGCTCCTGTATCTTCCATCAGTTCTTAGTCTTGGGGCTTCCAGAGCTGCAGGGATCACGATGAGAGCGACCGATACACAGAGCTGGGGGAGTGTCTGGTTGTGAGCTGAGATGTACCTAGTACTGTTTAGAGAAGAGTGAGCACAGTCCGCCAACCCCTTACCAAGAGGCAAAAGTACAGCCTGTGGGTATTTGGGGTAGCGGCGTTCAAACGCGTTACGCAAACCCGTCTGCTTAGCCCTGTCCTTATCTAGCTTGCGTGCAGAGTGGGGAACCTGCAGGCCGGGGAAAGGTCTCTTCCCTCTCTGAGACTCTCTTGCGTGTGTTGGCGTACAGCACAGAAGCTGGAAGAATTCTTGCAGTCCTGCTGAAGAAGGAAAAAGGGAGATGAAAGAAAATGTGGGCTCAGGCAAGGGAGTGAGGAAAAACTGTTAATTTGGGGTGGGGCAACCTCCTCTCTAGGGGGCTTTCAGCAGTGTCACAGGCAACTTCTGCAACTTCAGATATGTATCTCCTTAGATGCAGTTACCATACAGTTTGTTTCTGTCTTTTACTGATTCAGGAATGTTTAGTACTGCAGCTATTCACACTTGATTTGTGATCTGAAGGCTTTCCTTATTGTTGCAAGTATTTTATTTCAGTTTCTTGACCACAAACTTCCAGTGATTTCAGTCACGTGCTGCAACGGGGGCTGCTTGTAGTGAGTTTCTGAGTGTAAACAGCAGTGCCCTGAGCTTACAGTACGGTCTCTCAGAATGAAACTTCTTCCTGTCTCATTTCATCCTTCATCATGTTACTCTAGTGTTAGTTCACAAAGTCAAAACAGATTTTTTTTTTTTCCAATGCTACAAGTTTAACTAGATTTCTAAGACAATAAAAGTAAAACTGTCTGTGGATGAAACCCTTAGAATAGAATATTCTGTGTCATTTGTTACCTCTAATGTCTGGGCTCACTCTTCACTTTGCTTTAGGAAAATGAAATGATGTCATAGTTTTTCCTTCAAGAGGTTGCCAAGCTATTACAGAGCCCCCATGGCGTTCCTTTGGAATTAGTTGTGCTTAGCACTTAGGAAATGCAGTTGTGTGTCCTTAATCCAGGTGTTTGTGTCATGTTTGCAGTACTGTACAGAAATTATAGTTCATATTTGATAGTGCATGTTTCGCCATGTTGTTTAAATATTATGCTAAGGAATCTCCTTTTGCCAAAAATATGCTAATTAAGCTTTCAAAGATATTTTTTAATGATCTTTTTTTAAAGTTTGTGTAACTAGCTACAGCCAAGTTCATGTTGGGATCAATTTACTTATTTCTAGAACAAAATATATAGACATTTGATTTTTTTTTCATCTGTCAAAGAGTTCTTGACTTCAAATAAAAGTCTTAATAGTTTCCATCTGCAACTGAACATTAAAATTGTGTATAATTACATACAAACATTAACATATAAACATATAAAATGAAGGTTGAAAAATTCAGTGCTCATTACTTATGAGTTTTCCATCTGTGTGATGTCATGCATGTGTATTATGATAGTCCTTAATTACATGATCACTTTTTTTTAACATACAATCCTTCAGTTTGAGATGGGTCCTGCTCAGTGAATTAAAAAAAGAGAAGTTATACCTCTGCATGTGCACAATGTTTAAATGCTTATCTCAATACAGTTGTGGTTGGTGGGTTGGTTTTGGTTTTTTCTTCATTTTCTTACAGCCTTTTCTAGAGTAACCATAAAGAGAGTATCTGAGGGCTCATACTAAAGAGTTCCCAAAATACATCACTGTAATGTTGAGAAAGCGAAGACATCGGAGGAATTCAATACAAGAATGGATGCTAGTTTGGTGTGTTCTTCATATAATCAGAGCACAGTTGCAATGGATATGATTTACAGGTTATTTGAGACTAGAGATAGTTAGCAACAGGAGTGCTAGACGTAACTTTAGAGCCCATTCAGCCGTAGGCTTTTTCATGATCTTAGAACGACAGCATGCACACACATCTGCGTTATTAGGGCTTTCCTAGCAGTGCAAGATTGTTGTGATGCTCTGTTCTCTGAAATATTTACAGTGCTCAGAGGCTGCAGTCGAGAAGGCTGCATACGTCTGGTAGATACTGCTCGGTATTTCTGCCCGTAGTTTCCAGAGGTTCTAATTTGGAACTCGGAAAATGAGAAGCATTTCGTTAGAGGCTACCAGTTCGATGCAAGAAGTGCGCTGCTCTGTGTAAATCCCCGATGAAGGCAGAAACAGCAGTGGGGTGTACCCAACAGGTTGCGTTTGCTGTCGCCTCCCACCACCACCCACCCACCTTCCCATCCCTCCCTCCCAGGCCTGCCGCTGGCTCCCTGCGCTGACCTGGGTCTGGGTGCCAGAAGAGGGAGCACGGAGCACAGCGGAGCCCCAGCCCTGACGGCTGCCCCCCTGCTGCCTCAGGTAGGGGTAACCACTAGCACCAACCTGCAGCATTGCTGATGCCACAGAATTTTTAGAAAACTCAGCTTCCAGCTCTTTCTTTAATATTTATTTTTTTTCTGTGCGTGTGCAACTTGAGATTCAAAAGCTTATTGCTTCATCATGATGTTCAATAGGAAAACTGCCCAAAAGGCATATCCTTGATTCAAAGTCTACTTGCCCACTAAATTTCAAATTCTCTCTTTAAAGTAAAGACCTTTTCAGGTACATTAAGAGAGCTTTTTCTGTACTTGAGTGAAAATGGGATGTTTTTTTCTCTCTTAGTTTCATACTTACATTCTTGTTGAAAATTTCTATTGAAAACATCAGCTTGAGGCAGACACCTGGCCTGGAAAACTTCATCCCAAGTAGTTTTTAGGTTCAGAAAAAACAGTATGTCTTCGGTTGTTTCTTCTTATAAGGTGTCTTGGAACCTGGAGTCCTATCGAAATTAAATCCTGAAAACATAGCGTAGAAGCTATTTGGCTCTATTTGTATTTACAGTCACTATATGCAGTGTGATTGCAAAATATTTGTACACTGGGCGCAAATACAGGAAGTCAGCTATCCGGTGATATGCTCAGCTCAGTCCAGCATAATTACTCAGAATAGCACTGCCCAATACAGAGTCAGTGTATGAAAAGACAGTAGCAAGCCCTATACTTGTAATCCAAGTAGTAAAAATGTTCCTTATGGTGGTGATTTTGGTGCTAGCTTCCTCAAACGGACTTAGGGCTCTGAGTAGCTGAAGTAGTTGTGTTGCATTAGGTACATTATCTGAGCCTTCGGTAGTGCCTGAGCTGTGTCCCTCTGCTAGGCAGAGCTGTGGTCACTCCATTTAGTCCTAACGGTTGTTACAGAAAGCCAGTCCACGACTGGAACAGCTTGATCAACTAACTGGGTGTCCTGGGAGAATTCCCAAAGGATTACTTAGTTTGCTAATCTCTGCTGAAGGGCTTCTGGTGGCTTCATTGCTAACAAAGGCTTAGCCTAATAAGTACCACCTCCTATTTCTTTTTGTTTGTTTGTTTAATTTTTAAGAAAGGAGTGCCTGAGGAATGGCTAGTGGGCATAACGTTTAGAGCTGTTTTGTCCTCACTGTGGTACTACTGGCTTCAGTCAGGTGTGAGAATGATAGAAGAGCTTTACACAGCTGTTTGCTTTATTTGCCCTTACCCTGTCCCCATCCCATGCTCACAAAATGGCGGGGACGTGTCTTCTAGCAGTATAATTAGAACACAGAGCACTACTTTATGGTCACATGCCTCTTACTGGGGGGGGAGCCACAAAGAACCTCCAAAACAAAACAAAATAAACCCCTATGGTTGAGGGAGAGGGACGGCTTTCCATTTCCTTTTATATGATCTTCATAAGCACGGTTTCTGCAGAATTGAGAGTTTTCTGGCTTAAAGTTAATAGTATTGTTCTATAAAAAAATCTTCATTGAATATTCCTAGGTATATGGATATTATACTGAACATTTGTTAACAGCGAAAGATCACCAAAAGTCTGCTTTTCGGTGCTGTTATGGTCCTGGGAGAGATGCAGGAAGGAAAACCTGGGTTTGGTTTGTTCTTCCTGGTTTCAGTGGCAAGTTGCAGTTCCTGGGTATAGAAGTCAGTGAAGCTGACTTCTTCTGTGTGCCTGCAAGGGGTTCCATGCCAGCTGGAGAGAAACAGGCACTTTTCAAACAAATCATTGAAGCAGCTTCAGTATTTTTCAACATCTTTACATGGAAAGCGAGGAGATGTGATGTTTGCAAATTTTTGAAGCAAAAATGAGCAGGATTTTAGATGGCCTTTTAGGTAGTGCAACAGATCTTCCCCTGCTTTGGTAGGTGGTAAAACTCCACCACAAACGAGATGCTGTGCAGTCAGTGGCCTTCTGAAAAGCTGTCGTGCATACTTGAAGACTGCAGCTCTCCAGGTGTCTTGAAATGAGTTGTCCTGCCTGATGAAGGAGTTTCTCTGAAGTTTCCCCTTTGTCCGGTGCCACAGCAGAGTACTGCTCACTGGACGTTAGGAACAAATTTAAAAACAGGCAAAGCAAAGCCACCGAGCAGTAAATAGTAAATCTTGCTAAACTTAAATAGGGAGTAGCAATAAATAGTAAAACCCCCAGCTTTATAAATGTGAATGAAGTCATGGGAAGTTTAATGTTTGGAAAGGAAGCAGTGAATAGGCAGGTGCCTGCGCCTGGGTGCGGCAGGAGGGGACCACTGCGGGCCAGCTATCTAGGCTGGCACATTTTGAGCCTAAACTGTCAAATGCGGCATTGTACCAGTCTCGCCAAGTGCGCCGTTCTTTGTGCTGGTGCCCTCCGCGTGTCAGACAGGGAACAGGAGCTCTTCAAGTCGCAGCTCCTGTCGCTTCTTCCAGGACCTGGACTCAAATGCCAGAGAGGCGTGTGAGTCTGTTGGAACTGGAGTCCAGGAGTTGAGCGGCGTTCCCCAGAAAATGTTGGCTCGTGTCTCAAAACCAGAGTCCTGGTATGCTGTGTAATGTCTTATGGATGATAAAAGTAGTCAGGACTTAAGTACTGATAAGTAGTTCTCTTTATCATGCTTTGCTCATGTCAAAATTAATTGGACAAAGCTGCTGCCGATTCACTACTCAAAGACAGTAAGTAAAGATACTTGCAAAGGAACTTACTGAGTTCATATTGTGCAACGGTGTTGCCAATTAATTTTTAGTGAGGGTTTGCTATTTTGAAATACTTCGTATGTGTCTTGATCTCTAAAGAAGGACTTTTCAGCCTTTTTTGGATGTGAAAGAAAGAAGCGATTGTTAATATGAATATATAATCTTTTGTCTGAATACAAGATACAAGTTGCAGTTTGGGTGTATATACATTTATAATATTTTATCCCAGAATGTAGCCACCCTAAGTACTCTTCCTCATATTCCATGATGCACCACTGACACAAGAAATAAAGGTGTGTGGAGAGGAGATGGGAGAACTGCAAGCAGCTGATCCTTCTGTTCTTCCTTTGCACATCAGTCAGTCACTTCTTAAAGTACACTGCAGTTTCAGTACAACTTAGCAGTGGCCCGCAAGTTGTATTTTTTAAAAAAAAACATTTTCTACTTTGCAGTGGTTATTTAACTTACAGACATGAACAGTAAAGTTTTGTTGTTTGAACTTCCGCCTGCCTAATTGTAATGAAAGGAGAAGTATGAGCTATGCAAACAGGTTTTATTGAAGTATGAAAACAGAGCCAGCAATTTACACCATCTACAGAAATGACATGTCATTACCACAAACTGGCTACTACAGGAAGTAGCTCTTGAATTGTGTACCAGATTATCTATTAACTTAAGATTCTGCTTACCCCAATACTTACAATTAATTGGGGACAAAATATTCCATGCACTTTAAGAGCCCCTTAAACCTTTAGGGTGGAGGACAAAAAACGTAGCAGACAACTCCTAGCTCTTTTATTGGATAAGTTTTGATGTAAAAGGTCAAATCTCCTGAAAATACGGAATATAATACAACTTAGGAGGCAGTTGTTTCATGGGGTCACCTCTGAGTCATGAACATATGCACGTGCAATATCCATATCTCCTCTTGATCGGCGTGGGTCTCATGGTGCTCTTCTGTTCCAGGAACAACTGAGATTTTGGGCAAATCCCTGATGCTGAAAAACTGCAGGTAAATAATTTACATAATGGTATCACTAACCTAATACAGTAATTGACTTGCCAAGGTAGTAGCTCACAAATTGGTAGCAGTCTGACTAGCTAGTTTCTGAACGGCAGTAGCAGCTTCATCCTGCAGCAGAGTGGCTTTTTAGTTACGCACTAAATACTCAAACCAATGGCAAGTTGTGGAGCCACTGCTAGTGGTTAGTAACAGCAAGTTGTTCCACAGTTAGTTTAATACAGCTTAAACTGCTGCTGCTTCCAAACAGAAGCATACCATTCGCCTTCATCCGCTTCTTCCCTCCTCTTGCCATTAGCATTCACACAGCTGTGCTGCAACCTAGATAAAGATTAATTCAGATGAAAATGTGCAACAACAAGGTTACCTTTTTAAAGGGACTTGTTACCTAAGAAGGTTCACTGTGAACGGCAGTGTCAGTGCAAGAGAAGGTGGAAATAAGCATCAGGGCTCCCTCTTCCTGTGTGCCACCTCCAAAGGCTCCAGCATCCACGCCATTCAGATACCAACAGCAGGACAAAGGGTTCTCCCTCTTCTCACACTGAGGGAGTCGAAGAAACCTGAAGTCAAGGCAGTTAGGTGCTGCTGCCAGTTCCTTGCTTCCTTGTTGGTGTTTAAAAGCATGATGAAGAGAGGTGGTGAGTCTTCTGGTAAATATTTCTTCTAGTTTGCTTAGCTCAGTTGCCACAGGCATTTTGAAAGGGGTGCACCTGGCTCGATAGTTAACTGTGCTCTTTATTTCTTTTTCAGGACAGGTGGGGTACAACTGTCATCTTGTGGTATTTACAAGAAAACAGAAATAGAAAACTAACTTTCATTTTACATGTGGCATGTCCGTGTGAGATGGACACAGACAATACAGAAATTAGTTAGAATAAGCATTTTGGCTGATAACCACCCTATTGTATTTTCCTTCTGTTGCCTACTTTCAGCCTGCCCACAGAACATTGCACTGCATCCAAAGACCTAAAAGTTGGAGTCTGCAGGCCCTGGGAATGGAGGGAAGGTGAACCTAAATATCCATACAGAATGATGTTTGCTGGATATTTTCCAAGACAGAAATTTGGAAATAAATTTGTCTTCTTCACTCATGAAAAATCTAAGATAGAACCTTTTGGACCAAGACCCATCTATATTTAAATGTTTTATACATATGTATTCTCCCCCCGCTACTTTTCTGTGCATAAATTTTAGGATAAATACATATATGAAGTTCCACATCTGAAGTAGTGTAAATGTGGGATATTGCTGAATGGCTATGCTTCCTGCATGTCTTGAAGTAGATGAGACAGAGGATGCATACCACAGGCTTGATTTTGATAAGATTAATGTTTTCAGTCAACATTAAAACTGAATGCTGAAGTACTGTGTTGTCTCCCCTTGACTTTCCGAAGTGCTGCCCTCCTGCAGACCCACTGGTTTTAATTTCTGATAAGTCCCAGCCATTTTAGCCTTCTTTCCAGCTTCCGCTTCCTCCACCTCCTCTGCAATATTTTGGCACCGGAGCTATGGCACTCGGAATCTCAGTCTGAAGGTTCATGGCTTCCCTGTAAGTACTGTGGAAAGAATGAAACTGCAATTAATCCCAAATTATAATTTTATGGTATAAACGGTAAAGTTAAGAAACTGAAAAATAAGTACAGACTTACTGTTGATTTTCAATTAGAAAACCTCTCCTTTCCCATGTCAATCGTATCAAACCTATGCTATGCTTTAGAAAAACAAGAGGAGAAGTAGCCCTTTTAAGAGCTCACAGGGGATGTGTCACCACTCCAGTGATGGAAAAGGATTGAGCTGGAATCCAGATTAGTGCAGCAGCATCAGCCTCGCCGCCTCTTCTGTCTTACTTCAACAACTGGGAGCCCTGTTGGCTTCTGCAGAATAACCCAACGGCTTGTTTTGTGTTACAGTCTCAGTACAGGTTTGGCCCTTGAATTGCTTGAAAGCCTTGGGAGGCTCCAGAAGGACAAGTCAAATGCCTCTGCATATCAAGTAAGAAGAAATGTTCCAGTTTAGACCTTGGAACAGGCTCAGAGTAGTCAAAGTTAAGTAAGTCCATGTTCTTCAGTGTAAAACTTTTTTCACACAATAAGACTACATAAAAAGTAATCTATATTTGTTATGTGAGCTAGAGCATAGAATCATAGGTTGGAAAAGACCTCTAAGATCAAGTTCAACCATCCACCCAACACCACCATTCCTACTAAACCATATCCTGAAGCGCCACATCTACACGGTTTTTGAACACCTGCAGGGATGGTGACTCTACCACTTCCCTGGGCAGCCTGTTCCAATGCCTGACCACTCTTTCAGTAAAGAAATTTTTCCGAATATCCAATCTAAACCTCCCGTGATGCAACTTGAGGCCATTGCCTCTCGTTCTAGCGCTAGTTACCTGGGAGATCAACACCTGCCTCACTACAACCTCCTTTCAGGTAGTTGTAGAGAGCAATAACGTCCCCCGTTAGCCTCCTCTTCTGCAGACTAAACAGCCCCAGTTCCTTCAGCTGCTTCTCATAAGACTTATGCTCCAAACCCGTCACCAGCCTTGTTGCCCTTCTCTGGACACACTCCAGCAACTCAATGTCTTTCTTGTACTGAAGGGCCCAAAACTGAACACAGTACTCAAGGTGCAGCCTCACCAGTGCTGAATACAGGAGCACGATCACCTGGACAGCAGAGGATATGGAAAGCTGGGAATGGAAATGAAGAAACAAGGTAACTTATTTATCCCTCTTTTTAGAAGTAAAAAGTTCAGATCTTAGCTACAAAGCGCACACTTTTCCATCCTAGCTGTGGTACTTCTCATGCAACCGAGAAACACTATATAAAGCACTTGGTGTTGTGATAGAATTTCTCTTTCACTTAACTGCAGTTTCCTTCTAAACCAGGTCCCAGTTCAGCATTTAAAGTGCAATCAAAGGACCCAGGTGCTTCAGAACTGCTGTGACTGAACTGGAAGGGCAGCATCACACTTTTCTCATAAATGTAGTCATTGATGCCTCGCACACAGTTGACATCCATTAAAGTTTTTCATATAGCTTAAAATGCTAAAAATCAATTTACTTATCTTTTCTCCAAATACCTGCTTGGAGTTTTATCTGTTTATAATGCTAGACAAAAATCAGAAACAGCTAATTATTAAATATGGAGACATTGTTACGTTAAACATGATTCTGTAACTGATACCAAACTCTGTTTTCACACATATTGTATTTTCTATTTTAAGTTAACTTACCTATAATCTAAAAACATGTCTTTATATTTGTGAAATCTTCAATAACATTATGGGATTATTAATGTGTAAAGTTGTGCATACAGATAACTGAAGGAGCTTGGCTTAAGAATGCAAACACTTCCTGGTAGACACTCTGTTCGTTATCTGTGGGGGCCTACAATTCCCAATAAAATGTGACATACTGGTTGGGGAATCCAAGTGCTACCACAGTAAAAAAAAAAAAAAAAGGGG
>Ga0065711_1008318_pt1 | contig 13530 bp, 6 predicted proteins | sample Hoacrofraction12_FD_59098 | JGI IMG/M metagenome (GOLD analysis project Ga0065711, IMG submission 59098) | Hoatzin crop microbial communities from Cojedes, Venezuela - Epithelial fraction 12 v2 (version 2) | ecosystem: Host-associated > Birds > Digestive system > Esophagus > Crop | place...
CTCAGCCTTCTCTTCTTCAGGCTGAACAAGCCCAGCTCCCTCAGCCTCTCCTCGTAGGGCAGATGTTCCAGTCCCCTCATCATCTTTGTAGCCCTCCGCTGGACTCTCTCCAGTAGCTCTTCATCTTTCTTGAATTGGGGAGCCCAGAACTGGACACAGTACTCCAGATGAGGCCTCACCGGGGCAGTGTAGAGGGGAAGGAGAACCTCCCTCGACCTGCTGGCCACACTCCTCTTAATGACCCTAGAATCCCATTAGCTTTCTTGGCAGCCAGGGCACACTGCTGGCTCATAGTTAATCTGTCGTCCACCAGCACTCCCAGGTCCCTCCCCACAGAGCTGCTCTCCAGCAGGTCCACCCCAATCCTGTACTGGTGCATGGGGTTGTTCCTCCCCAGGTGCAGGACCCTGCATTTGCCCTTGTTGAACCTCATCATGTTCCTCTCTGCCCAGCTGTCCAGGTCACGCTGAATGGCAGCACAGCCTCTGGTGTATCTACCACTCCTCCCAGTTTGATATCATCAGCAAATTTGCTGAGGTTACATTCTAACACTTCATCCAGGTCGTTGATGAAGAAGTTAAACAACCCCAACTCTCTGACCCTGTCTTCTTGGGCCCTCCTTGGGGGCCTCCTCTGGACCCGCTTGAACAAGTGCATGTCTTTCTTATGTTGGGGGCCCTGGAGCTGGGCACGGTACTCCAAGTGGAGTCTCACCAGAGCAGAGTGGCAGAATCATCTCCCTCAACCTGCTGGCCATGCTTCTTTTGATGCAGCCCAGGATATGGTTGGCTTTCTGGGCTGCAGGCACACATTACTGGGTCATGTTGAGCTTCTGTTTACCGACACACTCAAGGCCTGCTCCTCATAGCTAATCTCTATATTTCACAAAAATATAGTTATAAATATAGAAAACATATATTAAAAAAAAACAATGTATAGATCAGAGCTTGTGTAAGCCTATTATTCCTGGCTTTCTCAGAAAAAGTAATTGCTCCAGCTGGAATGCAGCAGAAGATACTCAGAAACCAAGGGACCTGTCTACTAGTGGAGAAGTCAGATTTCACGTTTTGCTGCTTTTTCTTCGCTTCTGCCATCACACTCTACAACTGCTCAGAGCAGGTGCTGACTACCAAAGTCTGGTTCTCATGAGGCCAGTGGCATTTGCAGCTGGTAACTTAGAGGCTCTTCACCGAGGTTCAGGATTTTCAAATTTGAATGAAGCACCATGCGATATATATCTTTCTGAAGTACAGGGCTTCAGCTGGGAGAATTCAGCCCCACGGTGCTGCCTACCAAGGGCAGAAGTCAGATTTCACATTTTGCTTCCTTTCCTTTGTTTCCAGCATTACATTCTGAAAAGCACTGACTGCTCAAAATTACTTATTTGAGGTCCAGTCTGTTAGTGCGAGGGAAACAACTGTGTCTGATTTTACATGCTAGTTACAGAAATATAGTGAATTTTCCTTACATACACTACTGAATATTTAAAATATGGGGCAGGGGGGGGGCCCTCTCTTTCTCTTCATGTTCACAGCCCATCTTGTCATTACTCAAAATCCAGTCAGGAATTCAAGAGGGTCAAGTTTTTAGTTATTAACTGTAATTTTGTCTGTTCATTAATGTACAAGGCAACTATTTTCTTTCTGCCTGGAACCATTCTCATTACTATTACATCTATTATTATATGAAGACATTTTCCAAACAAAAGATAGGAGGACAAGTTCAGAATGCAACTGAAATCTTTTCTGCCAGATCTGAAGTCACTCTTTTGTGTCTGTATGAGGAGAGGAACATTACTTTTTTCATTACTGTCATACACTGCTCATTTCAGTCCTCCATTATTCTTGGACTGTAGACTCTAATCTTACTGTCCTCTCCCCTTCATTAGCTGTCAATCATCCTACTTCACATGGAGCTCAGACGGTCTTAAATGCCATAATTAACACAAGTAGTCACTGAGTACCTCAGAAGCAAGACTTCAAGTGCATTGAGCTGAAACATTTTCCTTTGTCTTTTTTTCATAACAAAACTCCACATCTGAAGAAACCTGCATTTAATGGTCATGTACATCCTCTACAAAACACTTTCCATATTTATTAATGCTTCCTGTGCTCAGCTTTGCACTTGCTGTTGGAAGACTTTTGGTAACTTTGCAAAACTCAGTGGTGTGCCATGACTCATTAGTTACAAGAGAGGCCAGTATGTCCCAGCACAATGGATGAAATCATTGTAAACGTACATGTGCCTCTCAGTGCCATTTCTTCCTAATGGCTTTTAAAGCTGGTGATCAAACATCAACCAAATATGACAGAAATGTTGGCTTCCCAAAAGTATGAAGCTCCCACAGATTTCATGAGGTAAGACGGCTGGTTAGAGAAGACAAAAATCACCAAGAGAAAAACTGTATCTTGAATTTATCAGTGTCTATGTCACTGCACTTTACCAGGTTTTGCATAGATGAACACCAAGATTCACAGAAGGATTCCAATAATTAATATAGGCATAATTTAGACAATAAAGTATGAACCAATATGATCTCAGAGCTTCTGCCTTGACTCGTAAGCACCTGTATTTTCACTAGGTAAGTCGCTTAAGCATGGAAGCTCTGCTTGTTCACATACCCAGATTTTCAGTTTTCAATGTTCAGAAGACGCTTCATGCCTTTGAATTTGGCCGTCTACTGCAGAGTGCAATTTACCAGAGAAGCTCAGAAGTTCACCTGAAAATCAGGTGGTGACTGTTGCCTTCAAAGAGCACACAAATACCTGTTTTCACACAGAATGTCACTCTCCTCCCACAATTTTTATTCAATAGCCTTCTGATCAGAAACCTCAAAGACACAGTTGGGTTTTCTCCACCCCAACAAACTAAAACTGTTGTTTTCTAAAGATTCAGTCAGAAAGGGTGAGTAAGAATAAAAGAAAAGCAGTATTACTATTACTAGTGATTAGGCAGCTATCTGGGGAAAGGAAGAAACCCATTTTCCATCCATATTCTAAAATTTGTTTCTGCCCTTGTATTACTCAATTGTTTGGTAACATAGAGTCCTTAGGGTGAAAACATTCCTAAAGAATCCCCAGTGTATAGATTGCTGCTTATTGCATGAACTTGAGATCTGAGAGCTGTTTCAGGCCCCTCAGGCAATGGCAAGAGATAAAACAGGGAGTCTTACATTCTTGGTAAGTACTTACATCCCTGTAATGATTTACCCAGGAGAGAAGGGGGGTAAAACACTTCAGTTCTTTCCTAAAAGTGAATCAACTTGGACCTTTAGCTTTAGGAGAAGGTTTACTGAAAGAGGGTACGAAACCATGGAGCCCAGGTTTAGATGATTGGGCTCTGTATAAGAAGGACTTTAAACTTTTTTCCAACGTCAAAGGCTTGTATTGTGGCTGGTTTTCTCTACTCTGCCTGCCGTGCACTACATAAAGTGTAAGTACCCTCCACAGGACTTGAGATTTCACAGTACAAGGTAAGTACATAAGAATAATAGGTGCAAGGATCAGCCTCGCAGTGCCCAAGCCCCTTTTTAGCTGCCTAGGAGATAACATATTAAAAAAAATCAACCTCAATTAGGTTATAAATCAGAAGAGGTAGCTCAGGGGTCTGTGGTGCTTTCTCCTAAGAATGGACTAAGGGATCATACAGTGACTCTATTTAAAGGGTCCTCTCCTAAAAAGAATTTGTAAATACATTCTAAGCCTTTCACAAAGTTAGGTTTACAGGTTGGACCATAATTTAGACTTGGTGAGGTAGACTGTTATGCTCTTGCAAAGTTGCTGAATGAAAAATCTAATATGCAGATTAATGGAAAAGCCCTAAAAAGCATTGACCAGATAGTGTTTTTCTTTTAACTTAGGATATCAAACCACTGTAACACTAGAAGATCCCACAGAGAGCAGAGAATGGATATAATTGCACACAGAAATAGGACTGTATACTTCTTTAAGACCAATGTCTTCATCCATGAACAGGAGGCTTCATACGTTTTTAGGTTTTTAACTCTGTTTTTTCAACACCTCTTAATTCAGCCTGGCCATGTACCAATCTGAGAAAAAACCACAACAGTCAATTGGTTAAGACCCTCAACTTCTGTTCCAGCATCAACAAAAAACCAGCATTTGAGAATGACCGCAAGCTTCCAACACTGTTGAGAGCACAGTGTACTAAATATTAGACTCAGAGCAGAGGGCTTGTTTTTCTATTTTTTCCCCCGGAATTGTCTTTATAATGGGTTTACATAATACTGACAATACACTAACCCACTTACATGTTTTCAGGGAATGTGACTGAAACCTGTAATGCCCCGAACCCCAGATGACAGTGGGCAGCAGCCTCTCCAGCACAGCACTCAGTCTGCCTCGGAGCCAGGTCTGCAGGGCCTTTGCCAGCTGGGTTTTCACAACTGAATGTAACTACTGAAAATCCTCAAGTCTGTGTTGCCCTGTTGACAGTCCACAGAAGCAAATACTGACTCTTGCAGAGCTTTAAGCAGAAATGCACTTTGTTTTTCCAAAAGGCCTTCCAGAAGACAATTACAAAATGTTTTTGTCTTGGACTTTCAAGATATATTTCCCTTAGAAAGAAAGCAGTAAAGAGATTCCTGTTTCTTTACTGCAGATGCACAGCTATCAACAAATCCTATATAATCTATAATCTTCTGATTACTTTAACAACTGAACAAGAAGAAATCACACTATACTACAAACAACTAACAGTAATACACACAGAGTAGCTGCAGTTCCTTAATGTAGTGTTACAGTCTTAATAACACTGAAACATATCTTTGAAGACAATAAAAAACATGAATCTGTATACTGAGTCACAGTAGTTTCCAGTTATCCACATCAAGTTTTTTGCCATGTTCCTGCTTATCTACCTTGCTCCTGTCTTCGGCAAGCCTTTTTATGATTTTCATGCATTGCTTTTTCATGCATCTGCTTGATTTTGCATGCACTGCATGCCTACACTCATCCACAAGCCCTTCCACAAGCCCTGCATTCTCTCCACTAGTAAAGTCATTCTGCAAGAGTTTCTCTTGTGACGTAAAGGAAAGAATTCCTTGTTGTCCCAGTTCCGGAGTGTCTTGTGCACAGTTTGTTTTCAGAAGGTCAGTAGAGTATTTCTTGTTTTACTATCTTGTTCTTCCATCTCACCACTGTACTTCTGGTTTAGACCTGTTTTAAACTGGGGGAAAGATCAAGCCCACTTCTGTATTTGATGACAAAGCATTATAGAGTATGCCAGAAAAATGTGCATTTAGAACTATAAATGTAGATAATCAGGATTGCCGAACCAGTCACTATGTTTATATTTTTATACCAGAGGAGTACCTGGAAAATCAAGATGTACCTAGAAAAGGTGATCAACAAGGAGTCTCGTCTAAAACCCACAAACCTAAGGGAAGATTTCCATTGATTTGAAAGAGTTTTGAAATAAACTTTCATGTGTTCTTCAATCCGTTTTTAAAGCTTTTCCTGAGGAAAATGCCATTTTACTGTTACAGAAACATACTCCCATCATATAAAGTAAGCTACAATTCGTAAATTATTGAAAAAGACTTCAGAAACTTTACTCAGAAGGACGAAGGCTATGAAAGATGAAAAAGAACAGATCTGTGCTTGCAAATTCATGTTTCTTTGAAGGCTGACAATAAAAATCAAACTGAAGCAAGTAGATTATGGCAAGTTAAGGTAGAAATTGCCTTAATGTGAATTAAATCGAATTAATTCAAGGATTCTGCTGAAAATCAGTAATTTTTTACAAAAAGATTCCCACACCCCCAAACCCTACCATAGTCATAACACAATATGGAGAGACATGAGAAATCAACAAATCAACTGAACATCATCAGGACCTTTGAGAATTTGATAGCCAAGAGACATGACAGATGGCTGAACTGCGAACACACAGGCATCCTGGTTCTTATGTGGAGCAAAGCTTTCTCCAAATTCACTCAAAATGCAGTTGCTTAATTTGCTGAATTAGTTTAACTCCTACACATGGGAAACTCATAGCAAAGAAGGAAGGAAAGTTTGCCAATTTCAGAACATTCAGATATTTTAAAACAGCAAGATCTAGAATTTCAAAGAGTTTTTATTCCAGCTCTGCAGATGGAGAAACTGAGGAACAGATGGATTGAGAGGGCCTCTTGTGCACTGAGAAACTCCTCGTGAATTCAGTCAGTGAACACAGATTTGGTGAAAACAAGATTGCATTGCAGAGCTAACAACTACTGGAGTTAGAAACAGGATCTAACATCTCCCTCAACCTCACGCTTCAGACTCGGGGTCAAAACATATCTCTTCTCTCAAAATAAGAATGATAGCTTTTCTGAACCTATTCTCTGTTAATCATTGCATGAGGTTTTATACCCCAAAAGAGACCTATCAATCTGTTGTTTCTTGAAATCAACAATTTTCTGATTTACCTTTGCCATAGAAATGTGAGATGGACCCAATTATTTAAAAAGGAGATCTAATGAATTGCACTTTACTTCGGGTAACTTCAGGGATTTATATGCAAAAAAGGGCAAGTTTTGATGTGTTTTTTTGGGGGATACCTGATGGTGCTGGTGTCTTTAGAAGGACTTCCACAAGCCTAGCACAGACCTCATCTGCTGCTGAAGCCTGTCGTGTNCCTGTGANCTTGGTCTTTTCACCAACAGTGTCTAGAATAAAGCAATCTATACANCTAGATCCAACAGGCTTAACTGAAGGCACACAACACACTGCATTGCCTTAGGCTCCCCATATAACCAACACTGTCGGATGTGCCCAGAGCTAAAGAGAGGGTATCCAGACCTCCATAAGTAAAACATTGCTGATACAACAACTCTGCATTTTAGTTCTTGAAAGGAGTTTGCTTTCTAAGCTAGCATCACTGTTATCACACCATCACTGTTATCACACCTCTGCTTCATCTCACAGAGACATCACAGAGCTCTCAGGCTTGCGAAGATGCATCTGGCAACCAACCTGTCAGACAGCTCTAGAAGAAAATCTGCGCTGTTGCTCCAGCTGCTAACGGGCAGAGAGGCCACAGGCGAGTGCCCCACAATGAAACCAAGGGAAATGCCCCTGGAAGACATGTTGTGAACACTGGGTTCTCAGCACCAGCTGTTTCCCTCTATAAATCTGCTCATACTGAGCCATGCTACCTGCCAATGCAGACATAGCTAACTCTAGAACCAGCTGTGAAAGGATTTCTTGTCTCATATTAAAAGAAACCCTATGATGTTGAAAAATCTATCAGAAGTCATTGAAATTTAAATCGTCTATGCGATTTAGATACTTTAAAATATTTCCACTCAGTTTTGATATTTAGATTTGAAATTATCTAAGTAAGATGTGTCATCTTGGGTTTGGCTGAGGATGTTTCTATGAGAGGGTTTGGGTTTTTTTTCTATAAGTTAGAAATAGCGAGTGAGACTCAGCTCATTTTTTTTAAACTATGTAAAAGACAAGTTGCTTTCAGAAACACATTACTGAGATGGTGATTTATCCCACTGTTCTCAGACACAGTAGGATAGGATAGACTACTCCCTGAAGATCTACTCCACTGGCTACTGAAGAAGCCTAGAAGTGCAATTTAGAATAAAAAAGTAACACTTCAATATATACAGCTAGGAAACGTGAACCAAGGCCTATATTTCATAATAAAAAACAATTTGATTCCTAATTTTATTGAATTTTTAGAAATCTTAAATCAAATATGAGAATAATTTTTTAAATCCTTTTTAAAAATCCTTTTCCATAAACAGTTTTGATCTGAACTAACTGGTGTTTTGCAACAAACTCCCCATGATTTAGTATATAAATATCCTGGTTAGGCAGGGTCATACTGGACTTAAATCTAGCTTCATCAAGCAATTTATAGCCATGCCAGATCTAGCATTAATAGAAATGCAAATTACCTGAGAAATTAATAGCTCTACTACAGCTGACAATTTTTAGACCTTCTAGACTCTGACTCATCACAGTTAAAAGTATATGCTGTAATCTTTTTGTGTGCTCACAACAGATCATTTTTCACTCCAAAAATGACTTACTTTGCTGAGGCAGAAAATTCTTACTTTTTAAATTGTGCCTAGTAAACTAGCTTAGAAGTGAATGTCAAAAATAATGTAATATTGTGTTAGCTCAGTATGCAGTGCTGAGAGAGTCTTACTGAGCCTCTCTGTTCCCAGTCTACATGATGGGAAATGCAATAGAGAGCAACCATTGGGTCCAGTTCCTCTAGCCCCTTTCTTCACCTTGAAGTGGTGAGTGCAAGCTTGTAGATGACTTTTCTGCCCATGTCAGCTGGGCAGTCAGCCCCGGGTCTCTCTGCCCGGGTTAGGCACAGAGAGCTGAGTGCCAGGCTGCAGAGAGATGCCAAAATGAATAGAAAATAAGGAAGACTTCTGAGGACCAAAATAAGACTTCTGGGGATCACAAGAAAATAAAACTGATAATATTTAGGAAAGGATCACTTGCAAGCAGTGATGTTTATCAGTAATTTAGAAATATAAACAAAGATAAACTCATGAATTAATGACAATTTTGGCACAGCTGTTCCACTGAGAACCAGTTCTCTCTACAACAATACGGAAGTAAATTTGAATAACCTGGCTGGAAGTTAATGGCACCGTACTGATCTTAATCAGGTTCATGTTTATGCAGAGGGAGTTTTAGAGTTATGAGGCCTGTGTAAGGATCTAGAGTTGGCACAGTACAGGGGGCAAAATAAAGGTGGAATTCTGAATGGATGTTACTCAGTTCAAGGTAAAACAATGAACAGGAGAAAAAATGTGTCTACAGGAAATAAGAATGAAGGTAACTCAGAAAAAAAGAAATCCATGAAGTCTAGAAGACTAATAGAGTCTAGAAACAGATGCATGCTGATTTTCCTACAAGTCATTGCATCCACAAAGGAGGTCGAGGACTACAGAGAGTGCTTTTGTAAACTTCATAATTAACACAACATATTGTCAATAAAGTTTGCAATTCACATTACTGCCAAACCTAATGTTATTCATGCTAGGGAAAAGGACGAAAGCTGACAAACTGTGGTTTGCAAATGTCACAGCAGGTACCAGAGATAACCAAGCATTTCCAAGGGCATCTAAGAGCATATATGAATATGCATTATATTTAGCAATTTCTGCAGAAATTATTGCGGACTTTCTACAGTCAGCTTTAAGAGAGAGCTGGACTACATAGTGTTACTCAGGAAATGTAATTTAGATCAGATAAATTAGATACAGATTTAAATACATTAATCAGAATTAAATCTCTGAGTGGACACTTTCATTCAAAATTAAAGTGACATCGATATGGTATGGCATAATTCATTTTCAAAGTGAATTAAGCAAAACAAAATTAAAGCTGTCTTAATCCCAAGAAAAAAAAAATCCCCGTAGATTTTCATCGTAATCTAAGCAGTCAATTTTGAAAGTTACTTTCTTAGTGTCATCTTCTAGTTTATTCTCTGGACTTGCCTGAGTTAAGCCAGAAAGAATTGCAATAACTTATGGGAAATCTGAAGTCAGATCCAGTATTCTTTATGCAAGGCGAACTCCCAGAAACTTAATAAATCATAACAAAAATCATAAGAGATATTTGAATTCTGATCTTTCTTTTCCACAGGAAAACAAAATTAGCAACAACTACTCCTCAAGTTAACAAATAAAAGAAAGATTATTAACTAATAAAGTTATTTAATGATTCAGATATTTCAGGCTTATGAAGACAGCAGTCCAGGCAAATATGTATTTATATATTTCTTGTTAAAATTAGGTCAGACACAGCCATTTTTCTATTATGAGATATTCCACCCTAGTTCTTCATCCAAATTCGCCCTATGGAATTATGTTTGGAGAACAATGACTCTTCGACTTCAGTCTCAGCTACGCATTTTTTTCTTGCAATTCCTTGGAAAAAAGCAGACTAAATTCATTCCCTAGAGAACTTTAGCCTCCTTTTATTTAGTTCTTTCTTTTGATAAGAGTACTTTAATAGGCTTATTTAATAACATTCAATTGACCTCTTTAAGGAAGATTGATTTTTATCTCTTTTACAATAGTGTACAACTAAAATGCCTACTTACAGCACTTTATGTGAGATGAGAATCAGACTTTGTAAGTGAAGTAGCAAACACTGCTGCCGTATGCCAAAAGATTCTCATGAACAGCAAGCATACTCATAAATGAGTCACTCAAATGGGAGCTGAGAGGAAATTACAAAAGTTAGACTGTAAATAAATCTAACATCAGTGAAATTTACTTCATGTCTCAAGAACAGGTAATGAACAGAGCAGAGGACATCACTACCAAACATTGCAAATTCATGATTTATTCTAGTCTTGCACTGTTTAATCAATTTCCTATCTAAAACAATTAAAATAAATAGTACTTCATATTTTTTAAAGTAGAATTCTTTCAGTCATTTCCTCATGGAATTCAATACAATTCTAATGTGCATTTATTGTTAATAGCTAAAGGATACTGCCAGCTTTTCAGTAAATTCAGTATGAAGCTAACTTGTTTAAAAACTCAAATGTTGCATAATGCCTTAAAAAACAGTTTTCTGTGCAGAAAGCATTGAATAAAACGCTGGAAGGGACTGCAGTTAACCTTGTCTGTGAATAAGGAGCAAGTAGGTTCATTGAAAGCCAAGAAGTCCAATGGTGGGGGCTCTATGTCCTCCCCAGACATCCCACAGTAGCTTATAAACTCCCCTTACAGTTACAAAGTTCACACACCAATTTTCACTTTCACTTTGAAGTGGCCTCTCACAAACAATGTTCTACATTTCTCAGTGTTTATTCTCTAATGTAAGCAAACCAAATCCATTAAATAATTTTATTTTATAGAACTTCTGTCTGTGACTATTCGCTGGACTTGCTCCTGTTGACTCACATCTTTCTTTGTCCATGACTGGACACAGTCCTCAGCAGAAAATCTACTACTGTTGGGGGAAGAAGAGTTACTTTTAATAGTATCAGGTTATAGTCTGTTTTGCACATCCACAGCTAGAGCTATGCCTGGTTTTGCAAGATCACTGCATCACTCACTGAAATTTAGAGATTTACTCATTATAACTCTAGAACTTTCTTCAGCGTAGCTGCTTAAGCAGTTGTTTTCCAGTCTGGATTTATTTAGTTATGTGTACTCGGATGTAGGAAATGTTCACATACATAATTGTTTCATTTCAGTACACAAGCTTAGAAAAAACTCTGTTTAAAGTATGTAATTTTTTCTTACGTGTAGTCCTTTCATATTTGAATATTGTATGAATAAAATTACCACCACTCAGAAAATTTGACTTATTTTTTTTTCAGGCAAAGCATAAGCTTATTTATATCCACATTATCACATGAAAATATATTTTCTATTACAACAGAAAAGATAGATATGCAAATGTTAAATTGGAGATCTACTAATATTTCCTCCAAGCAAAATTCACAGCAACCGTATATATTCGACGTTAGTAGACTAATTTCTGATTTTTGTGAAAGTCATATTTCCCAGGTTGCATTGTAGTGTATTATGTGTGCAGAGGTACTTCAGCAATCCAGTCACATAACATCAATATCATCACCATTAGACTCAGAGGGATCAATAAATCATTAGCACTTCTATTAAAAGGCTTTTACTCACTTCTATTAAAGGCTCATGTCCCTCGCTTTAGACACATGCAGCAGCATGTACTGGCCCGAGATGTTAAACCACAGTATTTGAATCACCTGGCAGCTGGAAGTTTTCAGTATTATCTGATACTCATCTCTAATTTATCCTTAAGAGAAGAGGACTTCCTTTCCTTGTCATGTCCTTGTCTTGAGAGCTCTTCATTACAAAACCCACAAAAACATATTGCTAAGCTCCTTGGCTGGGAAATGTATGCTCAGGTTTTTTTCCCCTCATGTTCAGTTCTTTTTCTAAGAACTTGTTTTTACTAACTTGATAAATGCATGTCATCCATGGTTTCTTGGTATTAATAAAGGGAACCACATAATTCAAAACTAAATGTTTTATTTCATCAAAGCACCAGCTGTTCTTATATAATAATTGAAAATTGCCTAGGCAACCTGCATAACTACTCAAGACATCAGAAGTCCTCCAGTGACATTGGCTGAGATAGCTTGCACTTAATCACATTCTTCTTTAGGTATGAGCAGCAGGCAGCCCTGCATCTGTACGGTACACAGCCCTCTTTAGACATGGCAGCTCTGTGCCTTGCCTTCAGCCTGTGTACGCAAGCTGGCCAAGGCTAATACTAGCTTTACGAGCTTGGTCTCCTTATATTGCCCTTGCAGGCAAAGCAGGGAGACACGTTCCTCCCACTGATGGATGAGCCTTTTGAGGCAACCTGAGCCAGCGAGCCCAAACAGCCTGAGGTTAACTTCTTTGAATTGGTCCTGATCTCCACCCAAGCAAATTACAATGAACCCATCATCCATGTCCCTTACTCCAATGGCTTGTTAAATATGGGAGAATGATTTTCAAGCTTTCTTTTCCAGATTAATCCCTTTCCAAAAGTCTGTTCTGAGGCAGCCACTGATAAGATAACAGTTGGGAAGTTTTTTGAGTAAGGTTAAATTACAGTTTTTTTCTGAAAACTGGTAGCACTGTCAGATCTGTCCCACTCCATGTTCACTGATGCAGTATTTTCCATATGGATGTGTTTAGTTTGCAAGTAATATTCCTCTGATTTTCAATCCTACAAATAACCAGCAACAAGAAGGCCAACTTGATTTCTTTTTTTTCATCTTTAATAAAAGTTTAAATTCCACTCTAAAAGTATATACACACAATTATCATGAGAGTGACAAAAGCAGATAGCTACCCAAGCAAGCTTAGTCAAATTGAGTCAAGGACCACAACTGTGTGGTCACACAGGTGCAGATTTGAGCACTAGTTGATTTACCACACCCCGACGTATACCAGTTTTAACCATGAAGCATCTTGGTCTTCAGGGTGTTGTTGACCTACACGATCTCTTACCTTTGTGCCTGCACAGGTATAAAGATTTTCAGCAGGAATGTAGTACATTTCTGTAGTTAAGAATTTTTTTCTGGAAGGATAAGCAGTATTCAGATCATTTTCTTTTTAGAGTTCTATGGTGTTCAACAGCAAAAGTAAGAGCAAAAATTTACTTTTTTAAGAAAAGGAAGAGAATAAGCCTGGAATGTATTGTAAGTAGAAAAACCACCCCAAAAAACATACTGCGGCTGTAGCCTACTCTCAAAATAAAATCCAGCTATAAGTGGTTATGTTTGCATTTTTAATTTACATTATCAAATTAGCATTCAGTATCCACAGTCAAGATAAACCCCACATAAACAGTAATTTACAAGTTACAGTGTGATGCCGTGAAAAGCCGGAATTGAAGACTCAATAGTCGGCAGACTATTAAGCAGGTATTCTTTATTGCAGCGCCGGGCACACAGGGGATCTCTCCTCCAAACGTGTGCACCGAAGAGACACAGTTACTAGGTATTTATGCTATGTTAACATACATATTCATTACATTTCCAAGAAATGTTTAT
>Ga0065711_1009692_pt1 | contig 13530 bp, 12 predicted proteins | sample Hoacrofraction12_FD_59098 | JGI IMG/M metagenome (GOLD analysis project Ga0065711, IMG submission 59098) | Hoatzin crop microbial communities from Cojedes, Venezuela - Epithelial fraction 12 v2 (version 2) | ecosystem: Host-associated > Birds > Digestive system > Esophagus > Crop | place...
GAAGAGCATAACAGCAATTTCATTAGCAAAAGGAAGTAGACATGCTCAAAGATAAAAACCTGGCGTACCTACTCAGAGATTTGCCGTTAGCTTCTGTGTCTGGGGTTAGCAAACATGGGAGTAAAACTAAACAGCTGCCCAGTCTGAGCATGCAGGTTGTTCCAGTGTGCTGTTTTCTTTTCCAGGATGTGTCCAGCTGTGCCAATGGTGCGGTGGCACCGTCTCGGCGTTGCGAGAGCTGTCTCGGCACCCCCAGGTAAGGCAGAGCCTGTCTCCGAGGTGTGCGAGCTCCAACCCCCTTTTTCTTGGGATCCTTCCTTGTCCAGTATGCATCCGCTAAGCTGCTGGTTTCATTTTGAGACAGTCTTTAAAATAATTTCTGCTGTGTGGAGCAGCGTGTCCCTGTAGCAGCCGCTCTCCTTCGGATCGCTGAGATCGCAGCTCCCTCGTCTGAGCTCCTGCAAAAACGGCATCTGCAACAGCTCGGATGTGAAATACATGTGTGCTCACAGAGCGGGGCAAGAGCAGCGTTTGGTGGGGTTTTTGAAGGAAAAAAAATACCGTGCCTTTTACACATAGCTAACTAGAAAGTTGTATGTTAACTCTCTGTATTTGTTTTTCTTGTTTGGGGAGCATCAGGGGAGGAAAAGATCTGAACTCTGTCTCAAGAAGGCAGTGACGCCAACACTTGTGTAGTAATAGAACCTCCACTGTTTCAGTCATTCAGAAGGATCCAAAGGGTTTCTGGAGGCTTGATTATCTTAGATAAATTGAAGATTGTATTTTTAGTAATATTTTGAAGTTTTTCTGGAATTTCTTAATTTAGCTAAGAGTCTTGGCAGGTCAGCATGAATGTCATTGGAACTTCTGGATAGAACAGTACCATCAGACACATGTTTGATCACAATAATATCTATCTCTGTATCTCTATAATATCTACAAAGTAATGAAAAGATGAGAAATCCAGGATTGGTTTCATTAGTAATTAATTTAGATGATCATCTTGGGAAATAGCTCTAAGTACACGTTTCATTCTGTTACAGCAGTGTCTCGTTTTTTCCCTGTGTTTTCCCCCACAAGAAAGTGCTGTTGTGCTGTGGTAGGAAATCCAGACTGGACCGGGCACGTTTGCAGTGTTAATTACTCAAATAAATGTTCCAGCTGGGACCAGCAGGAAGAGCAAGCCATGATCATCACCCGCACCGAGCGTGTCTGTACTTAGTGGAAAAAAGCTTGAGAACATTATTATGCATATTTTGCCTTCATTCAATTACACAATATAATTTTGAGGTAGTTTACACTGATATTATCCATTTTCTGTGATAGCTGCTGCAGTTTGTTTAGCCTACAAGCTGCTCCTACCCCCTGCCACTGCAATGAGGCCTGGGAGTAAGAATAAGGCCCGGCAGTGTTTGCAGTGATTTTCTTGGGTGTCCCTGTGTCTCTTGCTTCTCTCTGTCCCTCCACAAACACATCATGTCAGTCCATGATCACAATACTGCGTCATCGTCACATGAATTTCGGTGTCGCAGTGCAGCGTCGCATTGCCATGCTGTGGTGTGTTGCAGGGGGTATTTTTAGCACCTTTTCGATGGAAAGCCTTTCCCAGCACGAAGGGCATCGCTAAATCGCCAGAACCAAGTGGTTCAAGTCAGGATCAAATGAGGGGTTTTTTGATTGGTTTTTTTTTAATTGCAGTGAAAATGTGTGCGTAATAAGATATCTCTAAGTGACATTGTTGGTCATTATCTAGTATGAACTATGATTACATTTTCCTTTGCCAAGCTGACTTCATTTTTTTGGTGAAAAGCTAAAAAGGCTGTGTTAAAGCTGATGCGTAGAGTGTCTGCAGACCTGGAAGAAGGGAAACTGTGGGAGAAGATGGAATTTCAGAAATAGCAGGACTCATTGCTGAGCCGCAGCACGGCTCGGTCTGGCCCCATGAAAATCTTTGTGTCCCACCGGTGGCTGCTTGAGCCGGGCGAACGCAGCTCGGCTGCAAACCACCCATGCTCACCAGAGCCCCACATCTGCAGCAGGAAAGCTGCCCAGACACGCAGCAGCTGGGGATGGTGGGGGGCTCGTGGGGTTAGGCACAGTAGTCCAAGCCTGCGGAAGCTTTTTGTAGCACAACAAAATCTGCTGGTGTTTTCTTAGATCTAGAAACTCCTCTGTGCGCATCCCTTCACGGGGGTGCTGCGGTCTCTGCTGTTAGGCATGAAGTCTCTTCATCTTGTGTTGCAAGAGGACTGGTGGAGGAAAACACAAGGTCTAAATCATCCTCCTGTTCCTGCCAGGTGGGGCCCAGATGTGGCCCAAGAAGGGTCTCAACAAGCCCCCGTCCCTGCGAGCACCTCCCGTTGGCTCCCCAGGGCTGGTGGGGCGGCTGTGTGCTCTTCATCCGCTTGTCAGACAGCATCGGTGTGACGTTGTGGGGCACTTTGTACCGCAGGCTTACTTCAGCAAACATGCATGTTGGTCATAATCAGAAAATGAGAAATTTAATGCGGATGCAAACAATGTGGACTAGTGCAGGTAGACATTTTACGTACTCCCTTTTTTTCCCCAGGCAAAATTAATAGGTATTCTGACATCTGAATTTAAAAACCTTTATTAAAAAGAGGAAGCTGGAAAGATAATGACAATTAGCTGTGGCTGCTTAACCGGTCTGCAAAAATATCTGTTGTAGAGGAAGTGTCTGAAGTAAAAGGAAGTGTCTTCTTTCTTATAGTTTCCGTGATCCTGAGAAAGATGGATGCGAGGATCATGAATATAAAGACCATGACGTAACTGGACGTGCGTGTTGTTGGGATACTAAGAAGCTAACTCCTGAAACCTCTGTTCCTATCCCAACAAGTGGAAGCAAGGAAGATGCTCAGGCGGAGGAGGAACGCAGAACTGAGTCTCTGAATGGCAACGCTTTAGTAAAGGGTCCAGAGCAGCAGCCTGCATCTCCTCCGGAGCCAGCAACGTGCTGCCGCGCCACGGTAGCGCAGCCTCCCCCAGGAGACCAAGAGACAGCCCATGGCGTCGCTGCGAAGGCCGCGTCCGTGCACAGCAGCCAAGATGACGTTCTCCCCGAGAGAGAGACGGGTCTGCCCGAAAGGAGACTGCGGTCTCCTGAAGACCAGCGATACGAAGAACTTGCTATGGAGATCATTGCCAAAGACAATTCTCTGGTTGGTATTCTCATGCCTCATCCTGTTAGAAAAACTGCTCTAGACCTGATGGAGGGTCTTTTTCCTGTTGACATTTCCATGCTGGAGAAATCCCACAGAAAAAAGGGAGACGTACGGCATGCGCAGGAGAATGAGTAAGTAGACAAAATGAATTATCTTGTATTTTAAGCTATTTTTGTATATGAATATCATGTATATACTAGTAGTAAGATGACTTGAGCATATTGTTTTATTTTTGTTTCATGAGCAAAATATTTTAGATGTCTGATTTACATATCAAGAAATACCTGAGGCTAGGGGTATGTGACAGAAGAAATGTAGTTCAATGATACCTTCTTAAAAGGGACTGTGACAGACCTGGGCTGCAAAGCTTTTTCTCTGTATCTTTCAAAGAATTAGAAAAAATATTGCTGTGAGAAGAGAGTAGTTCTGAAGTCAAGATGGATAAAACTCTGAACACAATGTTTGAGAACAAAACTCTTAAGTGTTTGCCATGGGTATTGATTTTCTGTTCCTATAGCAGGGAAAGTAGTAAAGATGCCGCAGAAGAATGTCCTGAATCTGAACACAGTGCCAAGCAAAGCAGCAAAGAGCCTACCTCCAAGGGAAACCGAGTCCCAAACAGCAGCAGAGACAGCACAAACGACCTAGATGACATCACGGCTAAGAAAGTAGGTAAATGACCGTCGGAGGAACCGCCGTTTCTGCACGCGACAAAGACGTTATTAATGTCACACATATTACTGTGGATTTTTTCATTCATTACTTTATCCCAGCAATAATGTTTCACAGATAACTTTGAACCCATTTTTTCCAGTAGGTAAAGTCCTGGCAAATTGGCATGTTGGTGATAAATGGTGGCCTTTAAATCCTGCCTGGTTTGGTTCGGCGCTCTCCTCCCACGCGGTTGCCTTCAGCGGGTCGTCGGGGCTGGGCTGTGCCCGGAGCCAGCACGCAGCCCTGGTCACACATTGCCTGGCAAGGCCAGCTCCTGCGCAGCAGCTGACTCACAATTCAGCACTCAAACCTGGTCTCAAAATCTGTAATAAGAAATATTTTTTACTCTGAGAGGACTGGCAGCAGTTTCTGCACACTGCGGTGCCGTATTAATTTCCGTAGGTGCAGGGAATAGAGGTAGCTTGGACACTGGTGGACTACGATAGAAGAAATATGGCAGCTTGGAAGGGCAAGGTGTAGTTTTGAAGAATTAGGTAATTTTTTTTTTTTTTTCTCCTGTAGAAACCTGGCCATGCTCCATCCCAGGTACTGACACTCTGCCCGCAGATGGCTGGGCAGGTGGTGATGTTTTCCAGTACCCTCTGGCTGACTGCTGCTCCCCTTCACGGTGGCATTGGCTGATTTCCAAAAACATTGATAGGGTTCCTCTCCCGCTCCGGTCTCGGGGCCTTTTTCCATATCAACATTTCCGTATCAAAGAGCCTCCCCCGCTTGCTTTGCTACCCAGGCTCTGTAGCTTGCTTCAATCGCCCGTGGAACTGACTTTTCCTGTGCATGTTATAAATGAGATTCCGGTCAGCTCTTGTAAAGCTTGGTAATAGAGCTGTGACTTTGTGCTCATGTCTCAGAGCGTAACCCTCTGTAATCATGTTGTAATCTTTAATGTCATTCACTTCTGACTGATTGGAAGCTCTCTGAGCTAGGGATTATATCACCAGTTAAGGCTGTTACTGGTAATTTGCTTTTCAGAGTTCGAGAATTAAGTACATCTTGGAAAATAATTCTTTGGTTTTTTTCTTTTTTTCTTTCCCAGAGCTTAAAATTACTTTGAAAGTCCAAAAGCTGGCAAAGACCATGTGAGGAAAATCCATTTGCTAGAAATTATGTAGATTCTCTTTGGCAGTAACAGCTTTCTATTATTTTTTTCCGCTTTGCAGCTGGAACTCATCTGCAGCCTCCGGTCAAAGCTGCAGACGCTGTGTGAGGACAGGGAGCTCGTCCTCTCCGAAGCCAGAGACTGCGCCGAGCGAGGCCAGGAGCTGGAGGCCATGGTGCGGGACCTCTGCAAGCCCAATGAGTTTGAGCGCTACATGATGTTCATCGGTGACCTGGAGAAGGTTGTGAGCCTGCTGCTCTGCCTGTCCAGCCGCCTTGCCCGAGTCCAGAACGCCATGAGGAGGATCGATGGCAATACAGATGCCGAGGAGAAGGTGAGCGACAAGCGAGCAGGGTGTTTCATTTGGTTTGCTCCCACCTTTCCAGGTGGGGCTGCGTTTGCCTCATTTGTCCGACAGCTTTAAGCAGAAGTTGTAAATTATACGTGGATGCCCACCAGCCATTGCTTGGGCACTGCTCAGTGCCACGCGACGGGCTGTGTCTCCACGGCCGAAGCAGGGTGGGCTTCGCGTGTGGACCAAGGGTTCAGAGCTGGAGAACAGAAGTGCTGAGGGAGCTCTGCAGCGAGGTGCCGAGCCAGAGCAGTGGCTTGAGGACCTCGGGCTGCACCCAGCGGCGTACCTCCAGACCTGTGCTTCAGAGGGCTTTGGGTTTTTTTTTTCCCCACTGCTAATTTCAATGTGGTAATTAATGCCTTTGAAATTGTATTTCCCATGATGGGCTTGTCTCAACTGTAAGAGAGCAGGAAGAAGAGGTGGTCACAACTTGAGATAAAATTCCCTGCAGTTTAACTCAACTAGCCAGTTTTGCTGGAAAATTAGGTATTGTCTCATGTCACCAGGAAATCTTTTCAAGTCTGAAATACGCTTTTTTGCTAGAGAAGACAAGGCAAATTTATCGCAGGAATGATGCTTTCCTGCTGTCCTTATTGCTTTTAGACCTGTTTTTGTCAATACAATACCTGCTGTTCTCTCTTGTTTGGAAATCGGAAAAGCACAGGGTTAGCACAGCTGGGATTTCCTGGAGCTCTGCTGCTGCCGACCCCTAGCTCTCAGGGTTTGTCAGTGCACATGCAGGAGGGCCCTGAGAGAGTCCTGCCACGCAGCGTGATGCGGAGAATCGGATCTGCCCCCTCCGAAACGTCCGTCCTGTTAGTTCTGAGCAGTATTTCACGTTGACTTTGGCCAACAGACTTTGTGGTTGGCGGCGGGGCTGCTGTTTCTCTGGTGTTATGTTTATACTCTTTGTAGTAAATATATGAAAATAATTTATTCAAGAATTTGAATAACGTGCTCAGTAAAGACTTGGCTACGTGCCAGCATTTTTACAACCATCTCCCAGTCGCTGCAATTGCCCCGATGTTAGCAAAGCCAGCAGGCTCGATCTTTGACTCCGTTCTGAGGGTGTCGATGGTGACCATTGCTCTGTAGTCTATTTATGGACGCGGTCCTGAAACTGGACATTTTCCAGCAGTGAAAATCTTCACAGCTGGAAGAGGATTAGCTACAACGTGAAAGGTAGTAAAATCCTGTAGAACAGGCAAAGCTTGATTCTCGTGGGTTTGTTAAAAAGAAGCCTTTGATGAACAGTTACCATCTGCATCGAAGTTACTTTACGCATGCACCTTTTAATAGAGGTCACACTGTCTTTTTAATAAGACGTTGGCACTCTGGCCACACGCAACTCTCAAAATACAAAGATGTGTGCCTTAAAGAGCTTCTAATTGAATGAAGATGGATACAGGATACTCTAAAATTAGCCAGAATGTTAAGTATATTGATTTTTTTCCTGAGGGCAACATGGAAGAAGTGAGCCTTGATGGGGTTTACTGGGTGTCTTTAACTTACAAGCCACAAGAATGAGTAATTCAATCGACAAAAAACTCATGTGGAACACAAAGCCCACAAGGGGAAGTAATTAAACTAAACCGACTGTGGCTTCCAAATGAAGATCTGCAGTCTGCCAGGAATGATGAGTTTTCATAGTGTGCTGCTTTGTTTTTTCATCCTATTAGCAATCGCTGAACGAACGGCACAAGCTCTTGTCTAGACAGCGGGAAGATGCAAAAGACCTGAAAGAGAATCTAGATCGTAGGGAAAGAGTGGTCTCTGGCATCCTCGCCAAATACCTGAGTGATCAGCAGCTGCAGGACTACCGGCGCTTTGTTCAGGTCAAGACCTCCTTGCTGATTGAACAGAAGGACATCGAAGAGCAGATTAAATTTTTTGAAGAACAATTAGAAAATCTTGAGAAAAGCATCCCCCTCTAACGCCCGCCGACAGACCACCCGCTTCTACACGTCGTAATTTGCAACGTCTCCCTGGAAATCCCCACGCGCTCGGTGTGGTGAATTCACCGCATCACAGAATGGTAGGGGTTGGAAGGGACCTCTCTGGGTCATCTAGTCCAACAATTCTTGCAGTCCTGTTAGTGCCACGGTGTTGACAAGTGCTGAAATGCTCTGGGATGCTCCGGGCAGACGCTGGCCGTGCCTTCCCCGTCGGACGGGCCAACTGACCGCAGCTGACGGTAGGAGCAAGCTGCGTTTTGGAGATGACGGATAGGATGTGTTGCTCCTATTAACTTGGCATGTATTTCCCCTTCTTGTTGTCTGTCCATCTGTTTCCAGATTGACATAATCTCAATAAAAGAACGGTACAAATATTTTCCTCTTGTGGGTGGGCTGAATGTTTGAGGTGAAAAATGATGTGGGTGTTCAAATTTGAATCGGAGATTGCACAAAGCCATAGGAAGTGTTGTGGACCATTTCAGTAAAACTGCTGCACCCGTTTCGACTGTTTATATGTACGACACAGCAAAAATACACGAATGGAGTGGAGTGGAACAAAATAATTATTTCCTTTCTTGGCAGTTGCCATCCATGGGTCTTCCCTGGCTCTGCGTAATCCTGGTAGGCTGTTCAGTAGCGGGGTTTACGGGGGCAGAAAAAGGGGAGGTGCTCATTGGCATCAAAAAGAGCCGACTGGCGATGAAGCCAGCTTAAACGAGCACTGTTGGGGGTGATAAACTCTGAACTTCTTCCTGCGCAGTCATTTGCAAAGTCTTGCTTTGATCAGTGTTGTTTCTCAGGCAGCACCTCCAGGGGTTGGTTTTCAGGTAGCTTTCAATTGTCAGCCTGCAGAAGAAGTGCTGAACGTGGGGGAAAGCTCTGCTGCAGAGTGAGGTACGGGGGATGAGTGGGGGAAATGATCTGGTTTCAATGAGGCTTTGTATAAATCCCTCAGCAAAAATCTTTTGAACTAATGTGTGTTGAGTCAAACCAGTGATGTTGCTGTATTTAAAATCCGAGTGTGTTTTGGTTAAGTATTCGGTGAGAGGAATATTCCATCTGAGCTACATACCTAGACCATGAATAAGGCAGCTACTAATCGAACTCAGGTTTCTTCCACAGGCAAAATCGATGCTCGTTGTTCCGTGAGGGTAGACTGTACAAGGAAATGTTTTACTAGAAGTGTGTGTCCTGACTGCCGTGAGTACCATCACCGCGGAGAGAAACTGTCCTGTTCCCGAGGCGTCTCCTCCTGTGGGACTGCCCGAGCTTTCGGTGAGCACGCAGCCGCCCCGGACGGGGCATCGGCCTGGGTGCGAAGCGATGGTGTTCGGGTTTGTTTTACCTCCGATCGCATTCTGCATCTGAACTGAGCCACAGGGCGACATGAATAAGCTGATAGAGAAATGACAGCGTACGAAAAGGAGACCACTGTCTGCATTCTGTGTCTGCTAAGGATAACTAGCCAAGGCTCCTGCCTGCTGAGAGGGCACCGGCGAGGGTACAGCGCGCTGCACTGGCCCACAGGCAAGTCGAGGAGTGGTTTAGGAGTTGCACGGCAGTGCAGCAAAGCACAAATAGCTTGCCAGACTCCGAGCTTGTCAGCTGCTCTGTATTTGTCCTTGGAACAAACGAATGCATCATCAGGTGCTGCCCAGGCTCCAACAAAGCAGCGTTGTTCTGTCCCGGGTTTGCACACTGAGGCAGGACTCGTCTCCATGGCCCTGCTCACGTTTCAAGAGAAACAACACAGTGCGACGTACCCTGCGCGAGGCTGCCAAGCCCTGGCGTCAGCAGTCAGTTTTATGATGTGTACCAACTACCAGTGAATATATTTGAAAGAAAGTGTGCAAGTGGGTGGTGTACAGCAAAGAGGAGTTCCATGAATACTACTGTTTTGTTCCAGTGATCTGAACAAAATAGGTTGTGCTTAATGCTGAAAACACAGGTAACTCCAGGAGTGCGGTGACCACGCTGCCGTGTGTGCTGTGGTTATGGCCTGAACCGTGGGGGAGAGTGGCCAGACACCGTAAAACCTGTGAGCACATCTGCTCAGTGGTCCTCAAAAGGCCATAAATACAGGCTTTTAATGTGTAAATCCGAAGGCTGCCTTTTGAAAACAGTGTTAAAAAATAACAGAAGTGTCGCTAACGGAATCAATGGAGAATTGAAGAAACACGAGCTCCGTTAAACGAGCTGTTTGCACTCTGCAAGAAGCCTGACATAAATGTGCACTCTGTTGTTATTCCTAGCTGAGGAAGATCCACCTGGTTGCAAAGAAATGTTGGATAATTGAAGCTAGTGCTTGCCTCTAAGGGACAGAATGGGTCTGCCCTGTTCTAGTTTCTCTTATCTTTTTGGTCTCGTGTGTCATGGGGAGCATGATCGCTGCTCCTGCCACACTGGCGTTCGCAGGCGCGCTTCAAAGAGCATCAAGTAGAAATAACTTTTACTCTGCTTTCCAAAAAGCCACATATCTGTGTTCCTTGTTGCTTTAGTAGAACTGTGAATTTCAGGCAAAGTGAAAAACGGATATAGTGCTCACATCGAAACCTCTTTGCTGGCAAGCAAACCCCCTTCCCAAAGCACCAGCAGGTTGGGACCGTCAGGTAGTCTCGATTTTGGTGCTGAGGATTTGTTACTGGTTGATTACCAGGGGCCAAGCCCAAGGTCACGGTGGTAGTTCACACTGGACCGAAGTCACGTGCAGCATGCCTGGCACACCTGCGTACTAAGATAGGGACTTTTAAAATCACAATCTGATGTGGGAATGCAGATAATGATTTAATGTGATGACAGATGAGCGGCAAGGAGCAGCCCTGGGTACCTCTGAGACTGGTGCAAGACTCTGGTTGCTCAAAATGGCAGCCGTTGCCTGCAGGAGGAAGAGCTGCTCTGTTCTCCAAGGTGGGCTCGCATCTCACCTTGGCAGCGTGGCGTGGCACTGGGGTGGCCTGTGCTGGCCGGGAGCTCCTTCCAGCAGAGCACTGACCACTCACTTTGCTGCTGGGAGAGAGGTCCACATCCTCTGGGTGATCTCTTCACATCAGTTCACGTTATTTGCCTAAAATTCTTTCTACAAAGCAGGGCTTGCAAGCTGAGCTGGTCTGTGGGGCTTGCAGGACGCTGTCCCAGCGGGTGAGACCTCGAATCATCCTGCAGCTCACCAGTTCTACGTATGGTAAGCGTCCCTCTCCTCTCCGGGTAGCTGTAGTCTTCAGAAGTACAGACTGAAGTCAAGAAATGGTTTAAGCACCTGCTTTTGAATCCTGTTTGGGGAAAAAAAAGGGAGCGTGTGCCTTTTTCTGCAGATTTGGTATTTGAAGCACTAATTACGTCCCCATACCAATAACGAGTGCTTACGTGGCAGCTTTTTGCCAACTTCAAGTCATGCAGTTTAGCTGAAATTCCCTGAACTTTATCCTGGGGAGTAACATGAGCAGACTTCATCTTCCAGCCCGAAGAGCTCTGTGAACCGATTTCCTGCTGCCGTCCCGGCTCTCCCTTCTCCAGCCACGGGGCCTCCTCCCGCGGGTTTCTGCAGCAACAGTGAGAACAAAACCCCAAGGACCTGCGTGCGTCTGCCATCGCTCGGCCGGCACCGCTGCTGCTGAGCTCACGCAGCTCCCCGTGGCTTCTGCCTGCCTTTCCTCCCTCTTGGAGCGCGGAAGCCAGGACGGCCAGGCACGCAGAGCACCTTCTGCTTACAGCACTGTGACCCCACGCGGCTCCGGACAGGTTTTTCTGACCCTGTACAGGCAGGAGACAAATTTAAGACCTGAGCCGTAAGTGGCAGCAACTGGTGGGGAGTCCTTAGGGAAGCAAATCCTGCAGATGTAAGGGCTGTGGGACTGAGACCCTGTGCGATGCTTGTACGTTACTACTGCTGGTATCAGACCTCGCTAGCCTTCCGTTTGTGAGTCCTCCAGCAGCGACACCGAGTTGCCTCTGCCCAGCGCGTGTTGGACCAGGGAAGCCTCGACGCCCTGATCTTCCCAGCAGAGCCTGGGGGAGCAGGTGGCTTCCAGGGGTGCCGGGCCTTGGCAGTTCACCAGTGCCAAGACCTGCCGAGCCGCTTCTCGGGCAGACAGAAAGTCGGGGGAATGTAAGGAACGGAGGAGCAGCCTCTGGGAGAGCAGGCGCGAGACCCCCGCTGCTGCCCAGCCGCAGGCACCGGGAGCAGGGATGCTTGGGAGGCTCCTGTTGCAGCCTGCGAGCCTGAGTCTGTCTTGGCACCCCAGGTAGGAGGTAACCGGACCCCCCCACCACGAGAACCGCCATCGGAGACCTGCGGCCAGGCGTCTGTCTGAATTAATTGCAGCTGCAGCCAGGACAAAGCAAAATACCAGTGTGGAGGAGAAGGAAGAAGGTGAAGCGGGCAAAATGCGGGACCCGGGCTCTCCCCCGTGGGGTGCCGGCTGCGGGAGGCTGCTGGGATTCCGGGATCGATCTCCGTAACCGGTTTGGCCATCCATGGGCAAGCAGCGTGGGGGAAGAAACTGCAGTAGCTTATGCTGTGGTAAGCAAAAGCAGGCGGGCCTGATTTCGGGATAAAAAAATACCTTTTCTTGGCTAGAGCCAGAGGGGTGAGCAAGCGTTACAGGTGTCGGGCAGAGCGAGCGGTCCCTGGAAGCAGACGGTGCCCGGTGCCCGTCCGACAGCGTCTTGGCAGCAGCTGCAGGGATTTCAGAAGGAGCAGCTCGTTGAGAATTGGATTTAACACCCACTGCAGCGTGTGGGAGTCACTGCTGGATCGGGAGCTGCTGTTTCAGCCTCTCGGGCACTAAATTGAAGGATTTAGATTTATTTTTTTTTAAACACAGGCCTCATTTTCTTCACTGGGGCGTGGGACTTTCTGCACTTGCTGTGGGACTTTTGCATGTGGAGCTAATTAAGAAATGGAGGGGTGCAGGGTTAATGTAAATGTACTCTGCAAAAGATCTATTTGTGAGAGCTCCATTTAATAAGTAGAAGGATGTTCTCTCTGCTCTGGGAATTCATGGCAACCATCTGAAAAAAATTTTAAAAATAAACTGAGAGCAGCATTGCAAAGCTAATCTTCTCTGCCTGAAGGGAGCCCACGTACACATTAAAGAATAATCAGGCTGTAGGAATCACGCAGCCTCTGGGTTTCACAAAACGCGCTCAAGAAGCAGCACATGAATTTCACTACTGAACGAAGAGAAGCATTAAAGGTTATCAGAGAGACTCTTAAATGTCACATGAGCCTTGGAGCTGAGTCATCTCATAGAGGAAGCCCGAGAGAGAAAATACGGGCTGATCTGATAGTTGTGGTTTAGAGAAGAAGAGACACTTCTAAAAATGTGCATAAACAGGCAGGTGTCTTTCTGACGGCCCTCAGCCCGTGATGGCAGAACAAGACCATCCCCAGCTGCCTCAGGAAGGAGCCACTGGTGGACCCGTCCCTCCCGAGATCCCTGTGCCAGCTCCTGAGGGGATGGCTGGTGGCTCCAGCACCCCTTCCTGGGGTCCGGCTGCTCCCTCCTGAGCGTGAGGTCAGTGTCACCCGATGTCCCCGCGGGAAGCACGAGCTGCTGGTAGGTGGAGAGCTCCGAGGGGTTCTCGCTGGTGGGCAGAAGTCTCTAACAGAGGACGGGGCTGCGTGGACAGACGGCTGCTTGGAGAGGAGCGAGCTGGTCCAGCCTGGAGCTGCCCCGAGCCTGGAGCGGAGCTGCCATGCTTTGCCGCAGAGGGAGAAACTACCACAGGGAGTGGTGGAAGAAAATACGACAAAAAACCGCGGTGAGAAAGTCTGTTGGAACCACTGCAGCGTGTCGGCGTGACCGTGTTGGTGAACCTTACTGGTGTGGCTGTGCTGAGACCGTCTGCTGCTCGCAGGGTACAGCCTGGCCGGCAGCGCTGCCCGTTACAGAGAGTGACAGCACACGGCGCGGGGGACGCTACCCCCCCGCGCCCCATCTGAGCCCCACGGGAGCCTCAGCGCCTCGGTACGTCTGTGCCCTGGGGGGTGTTTTCCACCTGTTCCCCTCTGCATCTGCGCGCTCTTTACAAACACCGTTGGTGGGGCGAAAGCTCGTGGGCTGAGGTCTCACAGAATCACAGAATGTTCAGGGTTGGCAGGGCCCTCTGTGGGTCACCCAGCCCAGCCCCCTGCCCAAGCAGGGTCACCCAGAGCAGGCTGCACAGCACCGCGTCCAGGCGGGGCTGGAATATCTCCAGAGAAGG
>Ga0065711_1045370_pt1 | contig 13530 bp, 10 predicted proteins | sample Hoacrofraction12_FD_59098 | JGI IMG/M metagenome (GOLD analysis project Ga0065711, IMG submission 59098) | Hoatzin crop microbial communities from Cojedes, Venezuela - Epithelial fraction 12 v2 (version 2) | ecosystem: Host-associated > Birds > Digestive system > Esophagus > Crop | place...
TAGGTGACCCTGCTTCGGCAGGAGGGTTGGACTAGATGACCCACAGAGGTCCCTTCCAACCCCTACCATTCTGTGATTCTGTGATTTAGGCCTCCCATCTGAGCCCCCTTTTACCTGCCTGTGCCTGTTGCCCTTCATATCTTCCAATGCCTCGAGGGCTCTTCCCCTCCCTCTCTTCTCCAGGGGAGAAAAAAAAGAAGAAACTTCTTCAAGCACTTCCAGGATCAGCCCTTTGCTCTGGACTTGGTTCACGCTGCGGGATCCAGTTCCCATCCCATTCCCCAGAACTATTAAATTTGCTAGCTAGATGTAATCAGAAGGAATGCATCTCAGCTGAAGAAGTTTAGGGATGTTACCAGATGGGAAACTCAGGTCCACATTTTGCATATTCTCTTGGTTTTGCTTCATCCCCCCAAACTGCACCTTTTTACCACCAGCACTTTCTTGCTAATGAAAATAGTCGCTACCTTGGTGCTATGGTGAGATCAATGTTTGCAAGTGTCTATTGCTGGTCTTCTCCTGCCATGGAGGTGGCCCTCACAATCACTCCTCTGATCACCTGCAGCTAGGAACAACTACACCACAGAAAGTGATAGTCAGCTTGAAGGATCCAGGACATCCCTACTTTCAGCTTTACATAACAGACATCATCTGCATATGGGCAGATAATTAATGAAGTTTCCCAACACCCCCAGACAGTCTGTACTATTTCACAGAAGAATAAACTGCAATCAGGCAAAAAGAAAAGTTCAGGAGCTGGCTTTGCTGCCCTGCTTGTAAATTAAAGTATTCCCATAGATATTAAGGGGAGTGGGATCAGGATGACAAATGCCATAGCAGGAGTCAGTGTCACTTTGGGGGTAGGCAACAGCTGTCTGGAAAATCAAGACTTGCTCACTAACAAAGGCTGTAACTTCCCCCTACACAAGAAGCATCTTTGTGTTTAACCTGTTCAATATACTGGAAGAAATATGACTTCTTATAGTAGTTATATTGAACCAGAGGCTTACAAATACGTATAATTATATTAATCTCATTAATTGTCCATTAACAACTGTTACATGGACTGTTCTGCCTTAGATTATATAATTCCTCGCTTATTTAACATTTGAAGTGTTGAACAGAAACAACCTCAGAATTGCTTGATATTTTTCCTGCCATTTGTTATAAGACCTCAATTCCTTCAGTCAGCTCTGTAAATTAAAATTTATCTGGTAAAGTCCTGAAAAATTTGGCAGGGTGTCAAGAGATGAAAGTTTTAACACATTACTTGAAAACAAGTCAGATTGTTCATCAGTCTCCCACACAAGCCTAGAGAGAGTCTCTTGTTGCTTGGATTTTCTTTTTTAATGGTTCTGTCTTCCACGGGAGGGAATGAAGCCTTTCCCGGCATCACAAGAGCCATCTGCAAATAGATAGACCTAAGAAGTTCAATACTTTTTATAATTCACGAAGAGCTAAATGCATCAATAATATACTTTATGCATCCTGCAATCCTTTGATGACCAAATTAGCTAAATGAGATTGAAATGAGGAGTGATTTATAACAGGCTGTAATGAGAAATGTGTTCAATTGCTTTCCAAACAATTGACAGGGAATAGATTAGTTTTAGCAATGTAGTGATTTAAAAGAATGGAGAAGGGGAAGAATTCCCCTTTGATCTCAGTGAGAGCAAAGTTTCTTTAGACATGACCCAATCCTGACAAATATGCAGCAAAAGGTTCATATAATGGTGCTTTTTTTACCCCTGTCACAACACAAGAGTTAGTTCAAACTAAGTTACTGAGGTTTCTATTAGAAGTCTCATTTCCCATTGCTGCACAGCCTGTGAAATAGGAAACTTCTCCAGATTTCCACAGAATAATGACAGATTATTGTGAACTTGAGTTTATTATACATGGATAAAAAGTACACTCTAACTGTCATGGGAATTGATGTAGATCAGAGCTACTTTCTTCCTGAGCTCTATGAAGACAAATATTTGTGTCCAGATGCCATGCTAACTTACGGCTTAATATTGTGTGCTTATTCTGCACCCCAGACAGCAGAGCTGGAAGCTTTATCATAATGAAACTTCTCACCTAAGTTAAACTACTCCTGTCAGTAAGGCCACCAAATACCCACCTGCGTGTATCTGGGAAGGGAGGTGATGGGCCAGACCCAAAGAGGAGGCAGGTGAGGCTGGGCTGAGCCCTGGGAAAGGGGCACCTGACCAAAACAGGTACAGCACAGCACAGGTATTCAAAGGATACTCCGTCATTTCACCTCCTGCGATCGCAGTCCTGCAGACACTTCTGCCCACGTGCAGGTCCCTGACCATGGTGGGATGAAGTACCTGGAGAACTGGCAGCTTAACTTGCCCCTCCACGGCCTTGCCCGGCTTGCACAACACCTGGCTCTCCCTCTGCAGGTGAAGTAGATGTAAAATGTTACCCTCCAGGTTTGGCATGGTGCAGACTGAATGCAAGCAGATCTGGGTAAAGGAAAATCGGAGCGGTGACTTACCCGGATCAGGGCAGCTTGCCATGAACTTAATGTGGCTGCTCACGTAACCTGGGTAAGCAGCAGACTTCAGAGCTGTACTGTGAAGTACACCCTTTTCGTTACTAGTGGTTCACTTACATTTCACACAAAAAAATCCAGTGTGGAGTAATGGCAAATCACCTACTCGTCTACGGCCCAGGGTTACTTTCTCCCCTCCACCTGCCGGCACTGCTGCGGTGTGGGATGAGTCAGGGATGCCTTCACAGCGGTACGCAGGACAGTAACTGACACGAGCCTCAGCGCTGTTTACAGGATCACTGCCTCTGACTTCTCCCATGATAGCTGACAGGAAGACCCTTCTCACAATGCTGAGAAGCAAGCATTGATCTGACACTAAGTGCTGACAGGCTGCAAAATATTGAGAGTGGATTTAGCAACAGTGCCCCAGATCTTGGCAAATGAGAGTTCACGCTCTCCAATTATTTTCTCCCATTATATTGCCTCATTCTGCTATGTATATTAATTGGCTGTTTTGGTTTGCTATTTAGCAACCCACTTCCTTTTAAGCTAAAGCTCATTCCCCTTAACTGGGTGCTTCCACAGCTTCTGCTCTGCTGAAAGGTTAAACAGATCTCATTATCCATTTCCTGCAGAGACCTAATTTCTACAAAAGGCCTTGGAGCAGGGCAGTATGATTGGCAAGAAAGAGAACAAGATTACAAGAAGCTGTTTTCACACTTAGCCAAACACTGAGAAGCACAAAGACCATTTGCAATGGTGCTCCGCGTGGGCCTCAGCAGCTGGGCAGAACATCAAGGCTCTTGTGATTTGTGATTATTCTCACATCTGTCCCTTTCAGCATGGCATCCTTGAATGACATCCCGCAATGCATCAACACATTCAGTCGCTCAGTATAGAAGACTGTACAAGTCCAACTTTGTCTCCATTTCTCCTCAGTTGTTATACGTTGCTCAGTGCCACCTATCACATGGCAAGGCAGCCCCTGCTGCAGTCCTGACAGCAGGGACCAGGCTAGAAGACGAGGCGATCTCCCCCTCCCCTACCTAGCCTCCTGAGTAAATCCCCCAGGCAGGCCTGGTTCACGTCTTGTGGAGGAAAGGCATGACTACTGCCTGGGGGTGCCATAAGTGTCATTCACAGGGTATCCAGGTCACTGCAGCTGAGCAGCTCAGGGCAACAAGACGCCAACACACAGCCCCGGTCCCCTTCAGAAGCTTGGTCCTCTTTGTGGTCCCAGAGCCCACACAACCCACTGGACTCTGTACAGAGGTGAAGGCAGCTGTGGTTTTCTTTTAAGACCCTGGAAGAGAAGGCTTTTATCAAAAGAGTCCAAAGTCCTGTCTTCCCCTTTTATTTATCCAAGGGTTTATCCCACCACACATCAAGGGTGTCAGAAAAGCAGTTTAATTCTCACTTCTGCCCGAGGGGCTCAAACCTGCGCCAGGGTAGTGCCTCATTTATTCTGGTGAGGCAACACCACCTCACCTAGAGATGGCTTACTTTGCAGTTTAGGGGACAAGAATCACTGTGCCAGCGTGGAAAGGAGCAGGTAGGAAGCTTTTGAGGAATGCTTGCAGAGTTTCTGGATTAGGGGGCTTGAGCATTCCCCTTCCAGAAGTGGGTTCAAGCCACACACTCTAAGCTGGGAGCCACTGGCTAAGGTCCTTGCAAGCTGGTATGGTCTGGTCAAAAGATGCACTCCGTCCTTCAGCTTTCTCAATTGATTTGCTCTAGTAAATCTACAGTTAGTATCCTAGGATGTCTGCCTGTCTTTAAAACACCAGTTCTGCTGACTGAATGACAAGCTTTGGATCAAGCTCTGGACAACAGTCTCCTCTGTCTTTAGTTATTCCGGCTCAAGGTCTTGCTGCCTGTGCAGGTTGCAAAGGACAGAGGGAGCCAGTCAAGCACTGGGACAATGTAAGGAGTCTTCATCCCTAGACTTTCCAAGAGCCCACAGGACACAGCCCTCAGCAACCCCATCTAAATGCAGTGGTCACGCTGCTTTGAGTGCCTCTCCTGCTGTAATCCATAAATCATCAATGCTCTAGAAGACAGGGAAAGGGCAGCTGCAACGTTATTGCTACTCTGCCTCTGCAGAGGCGCCAAGATGGGAAACAGTAAAAAGAGAGAATAATAGAGGTAAAAAAGTATCCAAAGCATTGCCTACTTTTTAACTTAGATTTCAAATTGAAGTTGTCACACCAGCGATACAAGATGGATTGCAGATTCCATCTCCCCTTCCTAGAAGGTCTGATAAACTTTAAATTAAAAAGAAGTTGAAAAGAGTATGGCAGCTGTGTCCGCATCAGCAATTCAGACAGCTTAACAACAGCAGAGCTGGAGGGAGATGTTGAGGACATAACCAATCTACAGAGAGCCTTATTTCAAGGCTAGCTTTGGCCTGCCTCTTTTGACCAAACGTCCTTTGGTGAGCTGCTCCTCTAGCCAGTTTCTTCCAAAACCAAAAAGAACCCAGTCCCCATGCTCAGAGGTCACTCCAAAGCACAATTACATCAGGACAAGCAAAAGATAAGCAAAATAAGCAGGCTTCTATGGCGAGAAAGAGTTGTCCTCTTCCTAGACTGTAAGAACATGCAGGTAAATACAGAAAAGCATCAGGTCTGATAGCATTTTGGATAGTTCAGTGTCAAGAGAAGTGCAGTGGTATGTGCAACAACAATATTCAGTATTTATCACCTTATATCCCACTGCATTTGGCTCACTTGTTCAGTGTTGGCATTTTAGCTATTTTGTCAAAACCACCAAAAAAAAAAAAAAAGAGACTTAACTGACACTCAAATCACCACTCAGATCTCAAAGAGGAAGATCTCCATCAGGATCTTACAGCTTCACCTGAAGTTTAAGGAACAGTTATTTGTTGTTTGAACTACACAGTGATCTGGCTAAGGAGACAGAGTGCAGGAAACACACTTAGAAGTCACTACGAACCAATACAGAACTAAAATAAAAACTGCTGCTTATTGAGCAGTGCATTCTGTACCATCCACCCACAGAATCCACCAGCAATATAATCAAATGTCCTTGGGGCAGCCTTGTTAGCAAAAGCTCTTGGAGCCTGTTAGCCCAAGAGCAGACAAATTGAAAGTGCAGGTGGACATTAAATCCAACCCAATGTAAGCAAGCAGCTCTGAGTGCCAGCAGATCTGTAATTAAGGTGGTATTTCAGTTCATTCTCTTCTAAGGCTCCAATTCTTATTAGCGCACCTAGAAGAAGATGGAAGGCTTAAATACAGAAATACGTCAGCTCCTCAGATACCATTTTCCCTCCCATTTGACAATGGCACTCCTGTAGTATTGCAGCAGACTTCTGATTTTGTGGAGGAAGTCAGCAATTTCGCACTTAAGCGCCACCATCTTGACTTTTCTCTCCTGATCAGCAGGTAAGTGTGGTGTAGGAAGCTCAGGCCCTGCAAAAGGCAAAATACTGCTACTAAATGAAGTGGTGCATGTGAAAGGGAGTTCTGGATTCAGCAGGTCCCAGGAGACACTGGCTGTCACTGAGGCTTCTCTCGAGACGTCTGGGGTCCCAGCTCACGGCCTTGTGCTGGCCCTCCTGCCAGCACACCTCTGCAAAGAGCCACATGTCACTTTTAGCAGCACCCATGTCACCTCCCCTGGAGCCACAGCTCTCCCGGCTATCCAACACTTACACACAACGGGCTGACAGAAGGCCCAACTAAGTGTTACAACCAATTATGGTTAAGACTAGCTAAGCTATTTAGAGTTAATTCACACAAGTTAAGCTTGTCAAAGCCAGTACACTTAAGCCCACTTCATATTTCAGATTTTTTTAAAGAATTCAGCAATTTACTAAGAAAAAATATACACGAGACCTCTGTTTCTAATTATGGCTATATTTTAAAAACTTTGATTAAGATTTACTCAGGCTTTATAATATAAAACGTCTTTCAGGATCTTAAGTGAAGCTGCAGTAAGTTTGGGTTGTGTTTTTTTTAAAAATAAACTTTTTTAGTTTCTAGAAGTTTCTAGATAAACAGCTGTCTTGAAATACAACCCGTCCGGGGCTCAGCAAGATCTTGACAGGCATCTCCAGTGCTCTAGGTGGGAACACTGGCCGCAAGTGTACTGTATCAATCTTCATGCCGACGCAGGAGTTAGTCATCCTCTGAGTCACTCTCCCCTCCGGCTGGGACACACGTCCTGATTGAGGACATGAGCTGGTCCTGGATCTGCTTCCTGGGGTTCTCCTCCAGGTCTGTCTTGATGGCGCCCGACTCCGAAATCTTCCACTCCAACTCTGTGCAGAGCAAAACACATTTACTGCTGGCAAAGGAATAGTGCTTGTGCTACAGCTGTTTGCATCATATACCAAGTTAATCACAGTAAGAAGAGGGAGGGAATAGATCTGCTGAGCGGCAAAAAAAAATTGCAGCAATTCCATTTACACATCTGAATTGTAGGTATTTTTCAGAGATGTACTTTATGAACGCAATTCACCCCTTTCCCACTGCATCACACACTGATTATTAGTTCCTTAGCACAACAGTAAGAGAGACTCCACCATCAGTAGTAGGCCTATTAGTACACAGGCCAGAGCTGGACTGCTTCCCAGAAGCGGTAGAAAGTCATTACACCACAGTCGAAACCTTTCTCCTAGTCTTGCCAGCAACCCTATGATTAAATCTAATTTCCTTCAGATATTACAGAGTAATAAATACATGCTCACACTTTCCTTAATCTCCAGTGGAATTTACCCAGACTTAGGGGAGAAGGAAGGAATAAAAGGAAGTGCAGATTTTCAGTGTCCAGCTTTCTGCGATGACTGAATTAAGCTGGCTCAGTCACCTTTAGACCCTTCCAAAATCAGTTATTTATGCGACAAAAATGGGAGAGAGCTAACTGTAGGCTCTGCTACCACTGTTCACTTCAGTGTCTAACTACACAAGCTCCGTAGTTAGTTAGCTGTTCTCAAATCAGCGTTCTCACTGGTGAGCTTTTCCCCTTCTGACAGTTGAAGGCAGAGGAGGGTTTTGTACACACAAGACCAAAATATCCTGTAAACTTCAGGTTTTAGTAAAAAAAAAAACAAAAAAACCTCTTTGCATTCTATCCCAGTATAGGCAGTGATATCATTCAGCAGGGACCCTGAAGTGCTGCGTAACCGTGGTTCACTTCCGATAAAAAGTGTTGTTAAAGTCTGACCTTGAAAAAGCTTGAAGGCATCTGGACCAACGCCTACTCAGAAAGCTGATGAGTATCCTCCCTTTAACTGAAGTAAAATTCACTAGGTTACAACCCAGTTACATTTACTTTCCAGGAAGAGCCTTCTTCACTGCTGACCTCCATCTTCAAGCATTGCTGCCGGATACCACCCACCTCCAAAGAGCAGCTTTTACTGAAGACCCACAGTGCTCAGCAAGACCTGCATCGCCGCCCTTGTCTCCTGAAGCACATCACGCTGACGAGGCCGCATGACCCAGCCTGCCTCCACGCTGCCGAGATGGGCAAGGAGAAGTAGGTCTAACAGAAAATCATGACCTCCAGGAAAGGTAATTACCTCTCCCCATGGAAGCCTGTGCCCCCAAACCACCGAGGCAGGAACTTAATGTGCTGCCATCTCCAGGAGACGGCAAGAGGGAAAGCAAGCAGCCCAATTTCAGGCCAGCCGCTCCATCTGGGTAAAGAGACAGGGTCTCTTTAAAGGTTAATAAGGAGTGAAGCTCATGTGTCAGGAAGGTACAGAAGACAAATACATGCCATCGGCTTAGAAATGAAACAAGCAGCCCTACAATGCAATAGGCAAGTACCAGTTATCAAGCACATGGATTATTAAGTAACTGGAGGCATGGTCAGTCATTCAGGTAAAAGACGTGGCTACTATCTACCTTTTAATGTCGTCAGGAAAGTTTGTGTCACCTGACAGATGGTCTGAATACTTGCACACACACAAGGTAAACATCTATATGTTAGCCTACTCGGCCACTCACCGCTTGTACAAGCTAGCCTTAATCGCATGTTGCTGAGCCATAAGGGGCAGGGGGGGAAGATCTCATATGATGCTAGCGACAGGACAAGAAGAAATGGCCTCAAGTTGCATCAAGGGAGGTTTAGATTGGATATTAGGAAAGATTTGAAAACCAAAAGAGTTGTAAAGCACTGGAACAGGCTGCCCAGGGAAGTGGTGGAGTCACCATCCCTGGAGGTGTTCAAAAAATGTGTAGATGTGGTACTTCAGGACATGGTTTAGCAGGCATGGTGGTGTTGGGTTGACGATTGGACTTGATGGTCTTAGAGGTCTTTTCCAACCTTAATGATTCTATGGTTAGTATCTCCCTTCTCCTAAGCCTCACTTCTCTCAGTCCTAGCAAAGCAGTTTTGCTTTTCCTTTAGAAGACCGGAGATGCAGACACTCACCGTCCCTGGTCAGGTTCATGCCACCGAACACCAAAGGCCCAATGAACTGAGCTCTGATGTCTCCCTCCAGGTAGACAAATATCGTAGGCAGGTTCTTATCGGGGTAGTTGGGAATGCAGGTGGTAGAGATAGCTTTGATGAATTTCACGTCTCTGAACTTTTTCGCAAGCCCGCTCATATGTTGATTTATTAAGGCACAGAGTGGAATTCTGTGAAGAACAGCAACAAACAGACATAAAGAGAAAATAAAAGACAAAACAGAGAGTAATCTGCTCCAAAAGAAAGACCAGAAATATCAGCTCAATGAGCAGCATTTGTGGAAAGACAAATGTACCAGAAGCAACTTCTGAATACTTTTGTTGTCCAGTATTCTGGCATCCAAAGGAAATCAGTATCACTGGAGGTTTTGGTGGGTTTTTTTGTTTAAGATATTAGCAATACAGCCTTCCCCTCTATCATACAAACTGGTTTATGAAGGTATGATATTTAGCATGTGCAAGGGCAAGATAGAAAGAAAAGCAGCTCCTGGAAGAAAGTATGCAAATGACAATGAACACCTGTGAAACAACTAGAAAGAATGAACAAAATGAAGTATTTCTAACCCTTTACAGAAAATTCTAGCAACTCATCAGACCTTTTTCTCAAGTTTTTCCACCATGCTGACAGGACTGGAAACCTTGTCTTGCTCCATTTCTATGCATCTAGAAAACAGACTACAGACATAGAGAGATCCTTCCGATGCACAGCCCCTCGCACTTTATCCAGAACAATTTCCAAAGCTCAGTATTTCAGTGGCAGCAGCTACCTCTAGGGTAGCTGTATGGTACAAGTCACACTGTGCTATACAGGCATATTAAAAAAAAAAAAAAAAGCCACTTCAAGACAGCATCGGTTTAGAGCCAAGTTCAGCAGTCTTAAGTCAACAGTAAGGAAATTACTAAATCGGTATTTTCTTAGAACTTCAGAGTCAGTTCCTTAATTTCCACAATAAGTACACATTTTTCTAGAGTATTTTCAGCTATTGACAGTGAAAGCTTTAAAGGTTAAAAAAAAAAAATCTTACCCTTGTTTGTAGAGGTGCAAGACTACCCATATACCTTTTCCAGCTTTCGTAACCTCTTGAACGTAATCTTTTCCCGAAATCTCCAAAACTTCCCCAAATATATTCTTCATTTGAGCTGCTTTCATTTCTGCTAACCTTCGCTGTCTGAACAGAAAGGAATGAGAACAAGATCTTGAGAACAGATGCATTTTTGACAGGAAAACACTTAAGAGTAGCTGGCTGAAACCTAGACTTCAGAGGCACATTACAAACATCTTCAAACTCCAGAGCAATAAAAGCAAGTTGACATTAGACTATAGATGCTCTTATATTTGCATCACAAGTTAAAACTCTCAATATGCAAGAAGTACAACTATGTTTCACAAATTTTTTTTTTTGGTCATTTCTGCCTTCAGCAGACATTTCTTCTGCAGATACTATACTACCAAACTAAATGGTAAACCACAAAATATACGAAATAGCACAAAAGATGTTAAAGATAAAGAGATAATGGAAAACCAACACTGTCATTATTATCTGCAAGCACCTTAATCTCATTCATGCAAAAATGGAGAAATCTTGGACGTGACTTTCAAAGCTCTCAGAATCCCCAGCCATGCACTCAGCAGTGTACATTATCTCTGCAAAACTAGGTTGTAGATAAAGGACAATGAATTTAAATCCAGCTATGCTATTAAAGACACTTAGAAGCTCTACAAGAGATCAGAAACACAACTCACTTCTTCAATCATCAGGCCTAACAACATCCTTCCTCTCTTCAACAATATCTAATAGCATATAAAAGAAAAAAAAAAAATCCAATTTTCATGAAAGCCAAGTTCCACATGCTGCTCTGACCTGTACATTTCAATAGCTTTCTCATCTTCCTCATTAAATTCATCTTCATTCTCTTCTAGCTCTTCCAGTGTCATGTCCTCGTAAGTTTTCACTAGAAAGGAAGAAGCATCAAATCAGCACAAACCTTGTTCCAGGATTAAAACTCAGCCTTTATCAGTCCAACAGAATTTATTTAGTTTAAGGACAGATTAACTATGGGAAATACGGCTTTTCTGAGTTACTATTGTTACTGGATTTTTAGAAAATACTACACACTTCAGACATACAGATGGAAAGACAACGATGTAAAGGACTCTGAGCTGAAGGCTGCCTAGACTAGCACACAAGTACCTGAAATGGCTTTCAAGTTCGGCAGCTGCAGCAAAGACGTACCCAACACACACACGAAACACGGCAGGGATGTCTCCACAACAGAGGAAGGAAGAAGCATGTAACAAGTAATGGTCATGAGGTGTTTTTACTTGCACTTTAACATGGCAGACTCCCTTCACACTGTTCTTATTTCAGTTTTTAAACATTTAATTCCGTAAAAAAACAGAGCTGACATCAACACAAAGTCTTCCTGTGCTGGAAGAATCTACGTGTTCAGGAACATATTTGTTTGATAGTGTTAACAGATGAACACCCTACACGAGAATAAGCTTTCGTACATCCCTCACAGATTTAGAAAAGAACACACTGCTTTACAGGCATCTAAACATTACTGCTGGCCATTTCTTTGTACAAGCTCTCCCCAGGAGCCATCCCAAGACTTGTCCTGCCACTGCTGCCCAAGCTGGCCTGGTCGCTCACCGAGAGACTTCTGAAGGATGGCAAGCTGCTCTTCTTCCTTCGCACGCTCCTGCTCCTCCAGGTTCTCCTTTGGAGGGAGGATGCCTTTCTTGCGCAGGATGTCATTCCACTCCGTGTCTTTATTCGGGTCCTAGAACAGAACAAGAAATGGGTGATGTGCACTCAAGGAGAATTTTGCCACTTCCAGAAGTTAACACAGCCAAGTTTTTTGAGAGACACAGCACACTGCTAAAGCAGTAACTGTTTGGATGGCGCCAGAAAGTCACAGTGTGCATCCCCCGGATGCCGAGGCTTCTCTGCAGCCCCAGACCGGTACCCAGAAGAGCGACTTTCTTCTGTTCCATCCTATGCACAGTGCGTACAGGAGATCTTGGCAGGGTACAAAAGCTCAAAGCATTACAACCACCTCTGCAGCTCTCACAATGTCAAGTGAAAGCAGAGGAACACAGCTGGGTGACAGGGAAGCACGCTGGCCACAGTGCTCACGTACACAGTCTCAGCAGGACAGCAGGCCACCAGACCAGCGGTCACTGCATTGGGAAGTACTTGCGAGAAGACATACAGGTGCCAGCCATAGAGACCTAACTCTGGAGATACGGTAAGTCTCCTTGGCAGATTCCAGTCAGCATGGCTACACACGTGCTTAGAGAAAGGCAAGCACAGTCTCTGCCAGACAAGCCCATTGCTAGGGAATCAGATCTAAATCTATATCTAGGCTGTTTCTGAAATTTAAAAAGAGGCAAGCGATCATGCCCCTGTACTCGGCCCTCGTGAGGCCGCACCTGGAGTACTGTGTTCAGTTTTGGGCCCCTCACTACAAGAAGGACATTGAGGGACTGGAGCGTGTCCAGAGAAGGGCAATGGGGCTGGTGAGGGGTCTGGAGAACAAGTCTTATGAAGAGCGGCTGAGGGAACTGGGGTTGTTTAGTCTGGAAAAAAGGAGGCTGAGGGGAGACCTTCTCGCTCTCTACAACCACCTGAAAGGAGGCTGTAGTGAGGCAGGTGTTGGTCTCTTCTCCCATGCAACCAGTGATAGGATGAGAGGCAATGGCCTCAAGTTGTGTCAGCGGAGGTTTAGATTGGATATTAGGAGAAATTTCTTTACTGAAAGAGTTGTAAAGCACTGGAACAGGCTGCCCAGGGAAGTGGTGGAGTCACCATCCCTGGGGGTGTTCAAACAACATGTAGATGTGGCACTTCAGGACATGGTTTAGCAGTCATGGTGGTGCTGGGTTGACAGTTGGACTTGCTGATCTTCTAGGTCTTTTCCAACCTTAATGGTTCTACGAAAACAAGGCCAACAGGCAGCTACGTGTTGTAAGAATTCAGTACAATTTATTCCAAGTTATTAAAATACATGAAATTTTATTAAAATACATGAAAACGCAGTGATAAGCACTCACAGTCTGATTTTGGTTCCTTACTGTCTTGACCTAAGTTCAAGTTGAAAACTGAATACAACACCTACACCTTGCCTATGGCTGGTATCAATATAGCTTAACACCAGGTCTGTTCAAGGCCATACCTCTTCTATAGATCAACACACAGCACTTCTGCACTACCGAAAAGAAGAAAATAAGAAAACAAAGTAGCACAGCACATAGCACACCAAATGACTTTTTTTTTTTCCGTCTCTGACCGTGGTCATTTTTCCCCTCGAGACGGCACAGAACACCCACCCGCCCATCTGCCTTACTACAGCACCGAAATTAACATTATATTCGGGAAAAAAAAACCGATCAACCAACATCAAACCAAGCCAGGGAGCTTCACAACAAAGCCGCCCCATGACAGACATACACACCCCCCGCACCCCGGGGAAGGGGGGCGAACCGGGCGGCCCCCCCGGGGAGCTGGGCCGGGGAGGGCGGCGGGGAGGCCGCCCCGGCCGGGCACAGTGCCCGGCCCCCGACTCGGTGCTCGCCGCCCGGGC